>Ga0210390_10000233_pt1 | contig 61604 bp, 46 predicted proteins | sample IncBWH11OmetaG_FD_161050 | JGI IMG/M metagenome (GOLD analysis project Ga0210390, IMG submission 161050) | Forest soil microbial communities from Barre Woods Harvard Forest LTER site, Petersham, Massachusetts, United States - Inc-BW-H-11-O ...
CGACGGCGGTTACACGGCGATGGACCCGCAAACGCCGAGCACGATTTATGCGGCTTGCAGCTATCTGGGTGGGCCGGGGACGCTGAATAAAAATGTGATGAATGGAGTGCCGGGGACGGATGGGATCAACTGGGCTGCGATCGACAGCAACAATGGGATCAACTTCAACGACAATGCCGATTTTATTCCGCCGCTGATTGTGGACACTAAGAATAGCCAGAATTTGTATTTTGGGACTTACCGACTGTATCAGACGACCAGCGGCGGAAATACATGGTCAGCGATCACTAACGATTTGACCACGGATGGCAGCAAGAATTTTGTGACTGCGATTGCGGCGGCTGCTAGCGATTCGAACACGATCTACACGGGCACTTCGGACGGGCTTTTGTGGCAATCGTCGAAGGCGCTGCAGGGAGCGCCGGACATTCAAAAAGTGAGTCAGGCGGGGCAGCCGGCGCGGAGCGTTGCTGCGATAGCAGTAGATTCCGCGAATCCGCAGGCCGCCTTTGCGGCTTTTTCCGGCTTTTCGTGTCCCGGGATCAGCGGATGCGACGGCTTGGGGCATATTTTCTACACGAACAATTCAGGCGCTTCCTGGATTCAAGTGGATGGCAATCTGCCAGATGTTCCGGTGAACGATATCGTGATTGATCCGACCGACGCGACGGACAATACGATTTACATTGCTACGGATGCGGGCGTTTATGCGAGCGCGAATGCCACGGCTGGGGGTGCGACGACCTGGAGCGTGTTGCAAACAGGCTTGCCGAATTCACAGGTGCTGGCGCTGAAGTTGCGCAGCGCTTCTCGGCTGCTGGTGGCGGCGACGCACGGGCGCGGGATGTGGAGTACGGTGCTGCCGGCGCTGCCTGGATTCGTACTGACAGGATTGAATCCGACGTCAGCGACGTACGGCTCGGGGTCTTTCTTGCTGACCGCGACCGGTGACGCGTTCACGCCGAAGGGGGTGATCAATTTCAACGGGTCAGCTTTGGCGACTACTTTCGTGAGCGCAACGAGTCTGACGGCAATGGCGTCCGGTGCCGGCGCGCCATGTGGCGGCGCGGTGCCCGTCAATATTTCCGATCCTGCTTTGGGCACGACGAATACCCTGACCTTTAGTGTGATGGGTGCGTCCTGCGATTATTCTTTTAGGGGAGCCACGCCAGCGAGCGAAACTGTGACGCCTGGAGGATCTGCCAATTACCGGCTGACGCTGCAGCCGGTTGGTGCCGCGAGTGGCGCCGTACAGCTTTCTTGCAACATTCCGCTGGCCGGCGCTACTTGCCAGTTCACGCCGAATCCGGCTACGCCTGTGTCTGGTGGAACGAAAGTTGCGATGACTGTGTCGGTGCCGGCTAGTGTGCGAGATTTTCGCGGGCCGGCACGGCTTGCGTTTTCGGTGAACATTGCGCGCGGACTGGCATGGTTTGGGTTAGCGATGCTTTTCGGGGTGGCGGTCTTCGTTTCGGCGATCAATTCAGAAACGGGCCGGCCGGCGATGATTGCCATTTGCTGCGTGGGCCTAATCGTTTTGTTGAATATGATGGCCGCGTGCGGCGGGTCGGGGGGCGGTGGTGGCAATCATGGGCAGACCTATGTCATCACCATCACGGGGACCAGTGGAAATTATCAGCACTTGACCTCGGTGCAACTCGTGGTAGATTAGCCCTGTTGGAGACCCCCAGCGTCGCCTGCGCCAACCACGTAGTTTTTGTCGTCTTCGGGAGGCACCGCCATGACCTGCCCGCAGTGCCATAAGCATATCCCAGCGAAAGCCGTTTGGACCGGGTCGGGGTTATCGGGGCTAACGTGTCCTGGCTGCCACGCGAGCCTTTCCGCCACGCCGATTTCGGCAATTGTTGTGTTCGCGCTTTCATTTGGACTGGCTAATGCGACGCTCGTGCTTTTGCGGCACCGGGGTGCGGAGTTCTTGCTGGCGGTTGCGGGATTCTTCGCGGTGTTCGCGGTGGTGTTCGCGCTGGCAGCGCCCGTGATTTTAAGGATGCGGTTGAAGGATCATGCGGGGCCGCATCTTTCTGGGAACCGCGCTTAAGAGATCGAATTCCTGACCTCAGCGGCTAACCGCACCGATTGTCGCCCGTTTTGAGCACGGCTGAAGCCGTGCCTTGACGAGTCCTGGTGTTTGAGATTTCCCGCTAGAGCATTTGACGCAGAACGTATTGCAGGATCCCGCCGTGTTGGTAGTAGGCTACCTCGAAGGGTGTATCTACCCGCGCTACAGCAGTGAAGGAAATTTCTTTGCCATCGGCTTTGCGGGCACGGACTTTCATTTTTTTGCGCGGCTCGAACGTCTGGGCCAGCCCCTCGATATCGAAAATTTCTAGTCCTGTGAGTCCTAGCGAATCCAAATTTTCGCCGGCGAGAAATTCCATCGGCAGGACGCCCATGCCTACCAAATTGCTGCGGTGAATGCGTTCGAAGCTTTCGGCCAGCACTGCGCGGACGCCTAGCAGAATCGTACCTTTGGCGGCCCAGTCGCGCGACGAGCCCGAACCGTATTCTTTTCCGGCGATGATGATCAGCGGCACGCGCTCATCGCGATATTTCATGGCCGCGTCGTAGATGGACATTTTTTCACCACCCGGTTGGTGCAGCGTCCAGCCGCCTTCGGTGCCGGGCGCGAGCATGTTGCGGAGGCGAATGTTTGCGAACGTGCCGCGCATCATTACCTCATGGTTGCCGCGACGCGCACCGTAGGAATTGAAATCCTTGGGCTGGACGCCGTGTTCGATCAAATATTTGCCAGCGGGGGAATCCGGTTGAATCGAGCCGGCGGGCGAAATGTGGTCGGTGGTGACGCTATCGCCGAGGACGGCGAGCGCGCGCAAGCCGTGCAGATCTTCCAGTGCGACTGGCTTGTGGGGCATGTTTTCAAAATACGGAGGATGCTTGATGTAGGTGGATTTCGCGTCCCAGGCGTAGAGATCGCCTTCGGGAATGGGTAAGGCGCGCCAGTGCTGGTCACCGGTGAAAACGTCGGCATATTCTTTTTGAAACATATCGCTGGAAACGGAGGAGCGCATCGTTTTTTCCACTTCGTCGGGCGTCGGCCAAATATCGCGCAGATACACGGGCTTGCCGGATTTGTCGTTGCCGAGCGGTTCGTTGACGATGTCAAAGTCCATGCGTCCCGCGAGAGCGTAGGCAACGACGAGCGGCGGCGACGCCAGATAATTCGCGCGGCACAGCGGATTGATGCGGCCCTCGAAATTTCGATTGCCGCTGAGGACCGACACAGCGACGAGATTATTGTCCTTGATGGCTCTGCCGATCGGTTCCGAGAGCGGGCCGCTATTGCCGATGCAGGTTGTGCAGCCGTAGCCGACTAAATTAAAGCGCAGGGAATTGAGAAAAGGCCACAGGCCGGCTTTTTCGATGTAGTCGGTCACAACTTTCGAGCCGGGCGCGAAGCTGGTTTTGACCCAGGGCTTGGTTTGCAGTCCGTGCTCGACTGCTTTTTTGGCGAGGAGGCCGGCGCCGAGCATCAGCGACGGATTGGAAGTGTTGGTACAACTGGTGATGGCGGCGATGACCACGGAGCCGTCGGTTAGCTCGAATTTGTCGCCGTTGTTTTGCACGCTGATACGTTTCGGTTGCGCGGTGAGCGTTTTTTCGAACGACGTTTTGGCCTGAGTGAGCGGGACGCTATCCTGCGGACGCTTGGGGCCAGCCATGGTCGGAACTACGCTCGCGAGATCGAGTTCGAGGCGGTCCGAGAATATCGGATCGGGGGTCTGATCGGTGCGGAACAGGCCTTGCTCTTTGGTATAAGCATCGACCAATCGGATTTGATCTTCCTTGCGCGCGGTGAAACGCAGATACGCGAGAGTTTCGGCGTCAACGGGGAAGAAGCCCATGGTCGCGCCATATTCGGGCGCCATGTTGGCGATGGTGGCGCGGTCGGGAAGAGTGAGGCTGGAAAGTCCCGTGCCGTAGAATTCGACAAATTTTCCAACGACGCCTTTTTTGCGCAGCATGTGCGTGACGGTCAAGACGAGGTCGGTGGCGGTGGCACCTTCGGGCAAGCGACCGTGCAATTTGAAGCCGACCACCGCGGGAATCAGCATCGAAAGGGGCTGGCCGAGCATGGCTGCTTCTGCTTCGATGCCGCCGACGCCCCAGCCGAAGACTCCCAGTCCATTGACCATCGTGGTGTGAGAGTCGGTGCCCACCAGCGAATCGGGGAACGCGACGGTGTGGCCATTCTGTTTTTCGCTGAACACCACGCGCGCGAGATATTCGAGATTCACCTGGTGGCAGATTCCGGTGTCCGGTGGCACGACGCTGAAATTTCGAAAACCTTTTTGCCCCCAGCGGAGGAATGCGTAGCGCTCGATATTGCGCTGCATTTCGAGATCGGCGTTGAAGGAGAAGGCCCCGGCTACGCCGAATTTATCCACTTGGACGGAGTGGTCAATCACCAGTTCGGCGGGAAGCAGGGGATTGATTTTTTTCGGATCACCGCCTAATTGGCGCATGGCTTCACGCATGGCGGCGAGATCCACGACCGCGGGAACGCCGGTGAAATCCTGCAACAGCACACGCGCGGGCATGAAAGAGATTTCTTTTTCGGATGCGCCTTGGGCACTGGACGGGTCCCAGGTTGCTAGCGCGCGGACGTCTGCATCGAAAACGAAGCGGCCGTCTTCGTGGCGGAGCAGGTTTTCTAGGAGCACTTTCAGGGAGAAGGGAAGTTGCGAAACTTTGCCGATTCCGGCGCGTTCTAGCGCGGACAGCTGATAGATTTCGAAACTATCATTGCCGACTTCGAGCGTCGATCGCGTGTTGAATGTGTTTTTCGATTGGGGGCTCATGCGAGAGTTCCTTCTCCTGTTGATTGAACCCTCCATTTTAGCGCACTACTTGGGCGGGGTTGGTTGGATTTTCGGGCGGAGACGCCTTGGAGCGAAAAACAAGCAAAAAGACTCGCCACAGAGTTCACGAGAACGATTGAAGGCGGGGGAGATTCCAGAGCGAATTACCGCAGAGACGCTAGAGTTCACAGAGAAAACCTGAGACTGCGAGGACGCTCTCGACCGACTCGCAGAGAAAGCCCGATGTCGCCCGGATGTGCTCGGTGTCTTGCTCGACGCCGAGACGCGGCTGCGATTCTCTCAAACTTCGAATGCTCTTGGTGCGCGGGTCGTGTCTTAGTGTTTTGGGGGGACGTAGCTGTCGGGTAGTTTGGCGCCTTCGCCGAAGAAGTATATTTCCATTTGTTCTTCCATGATTTGCTGGGATTTCGGGTCGAGCGGGTTCAGGCGGAACTCGTTCATAAGCATTTTGGAGTGTTCGACCCAGAGTTTCCAGGCTTCTTTGGACACGTTTTCGTAGATGCGCTTGCCGATTTCGCCTTTCCAAGGAACGCGATCCAGGCCGGGCATTTCGCGGCCGAATTTGACGCACTTCACCATGCGCACAGCGGCGGGTTGCGCGGAAGTGGCCGCGCCGGAATTGTTGGAGTTTTTCTCATCAGCCATTAGCGTCTCCTGGGAAAGATTGCTGCAATTCAAGATACTGCATTGGGGACGGAAATTCCAGTTGACGGACGGGAAGCGCGCTGCGTCGAGTGTCGCACCTACGGCCCTTGCAAGACCGTTGCGCGATCTTACCCAGGGCTTACGCACTGGACTCACTTCTGCCGCGTCTGCGGCGCCCAGACTGGGGGCGCAGAGTTCCCAGAGCGAAGTATTTGCAGCCTCCGCGGTGAAGTGTCCGCCGAGGCAGGCTTGCGACTGAGACGCTCCACCCTTTTCGCAAAGGTGGTTCGGCGAGGAACACCTCGATGGCGTGTTTTGAGCTTGCACCAATGTCCTGTAACCGAGCATCCGAGTAGTTGTGGTAGGCTCTTTTGGAGCGTAGTTTAATAAAACTGTAGAATTGCTGCCGGGTTGTTACCGCAAAGAAGTGGAGAATCGATATGAATACCCGAGTGATTGATGCTGCCGAAGCCGCGCGGAGCAGCGCTTATTACTGCGAGGTGCCCAGTGATCCGTGCGCCATTGTGATGTTTGGCGCTTCAGGAGACCTTGCTCGCCGCAAATTGCTGCCGGCGCTTTACGATCTTTCCTACCATGCGTGCCTGGCGCCGCGTTTTCGCCTTTTGGGATTTGCGCGCACGCACATGAGCGACGACGATTTCCGTCAAAAGGCCGGAGAATCGCTGCCCAAAGGCAATGAAGAAGGTGCGGATGAGAATCAAAAGGTTGAATTCCTGAAGCAACTACAATATTTCACGGGCGATTATGACGATCCGGAAGCTTACCGCCGGTTGGTGCAGCGTCTCAATGAGCTTGATGGCGAAGGGCAATTGGGCGGGAATCGTCTTTTTTACTTGGCGACGCCGCCGGAAGTTTATCCGCACGTAATCGAGCAGCTCAACAACGCAGGGCTCACAAAACCCAAAGCAGAAAAATCCTGGACGCGGATCATCATCGAGAAACCCTTTGGCCGCGATCAAGCCTCAGCACGTGAATTGAACAGCAAAGTGCTGGCTGCATTCGACGAGTCGCAGGTTTATCGGATTGACCATTACCTGGGCAAGGAAACCGTCCAGAACATGCTGGTATTTCGATTCGGCAACGGGATTTACGAGCCGCTGTGGAACCGCAATTACGTGGATAGCATTCAGATTACGGCAGCCGAATCGCTGGGCGTCGAGCGTCGCGCGGCCTTTTATGAAACGGCGGGTGCGTTGCGCGACATGATCCAGAGCCACGTCCTGCAACTGACTTCACTGATGGCGATGGAAGCGCCGGCGAAGTTTGACGCGACTTCGGTGCGCAACGAAAAAATAAAAGTGCTGCAGTCCATGCGGCCGTTCACCAAGGAAACACTGTGGAAGTCGGTTGTGCGCGGCCAGTACGGACCGGGGCAAGTAAACGGGAAGCCGGTTCCCGGATACCGCCAGGAGCCCGGGGTGAAGCCGGATTCCGCGACGGAAACTTTTGTGGCGTTGAAACTTTACGTGGACAATTGGCGGTGGAGCGGTGTGCCGTTCTACCTGCGCACAGGCAAACGGCTGGCGCGGCCATTGACGGAAGTGGCCATTCAGTTCAAGAGCGCGCCGCACATGGTTTTTCGCGGAGAAGAGCATGAAACGAATTCGTTGATTTTGAATATTCAGCCGGACGAGGGAATTTCGCTGTCTTTCGGAGCGAAAGCGCCTGGGGCGCAGATGCACATCCGGCCGGTAACCATGGATTTCAAGTACAAAGACGCGTTTGGAACCAGCACGCGTCCGGCGTACGCCACGCTGATTAACGATTGCATACGCGGTGACGCCACGCTCTTCGACCGCGCGGACAGTGTGGAAGCGGCGTGGGCACTGGTGGATCCGATTCTGGAAGCGTGGCAGAGTGCGTCGCCGCCGCCTTTCCCCAACTATCCAGCGGGAAGCGAGGGACCGCGAGCCGCGGATGATTTGACGGTTCCCGACGGCCGGCAATGGCGGCCGCTGTAACGGGATTTTAACAGAAGCGCGAAACCGATTCCTCAGGGTAAAGCCGTTAAGAGCCAGGCGTTTTCTGTCGGAGCAAAAGCTCCGACCACCTAGGGGAGCGTTTGTTTTGGCAGGGCCGATGCGGCCGTGTCCTCTTTTGCCGATTTGTTCAGGAGTTCAAGTCCGGAGGGTTCGATGATTTTGGCGGGCGACTTGGGAGGCACCAAGTCCAATCTCGGTCTATTCGATGTGAAGTCCGGCAAGTTGGTTCGCGTGGCCGAGAAACGTTATGCGACGCAGAAACATTCCGGACTTGAAGAAATCATCACGGATTTTCTGAACGGCGCGAAAGCGAAAGTGACGGCGGCTTCCTTCGGAATTGCCGGGCCGGTGGTGAACAATCGGGTGCACGCGACGAATTTTCCGTGGATCGTGGATGGCGCCGCGGTCGCGGCGCATCTGCATGTTCCGTGTGTAAGGCTGATCAATGACGTGGAAGCGGCGGCCTATGGAATTGCCGTGCTGGAACCGCGCGATCTGGATACGATCCATGCGGGCGTGCCTTCGCCTCAGTCCACGCAAATCGTGATCGCGGCTGGAACCGGGCTTGGCGAAGGCATTCTTTATTGGGATGGCCAGCGGCACATTCCAATGGCGACCGAGGCAGGACACGCGGATTTCGCTCCGAATACGAAGCAGCAGGCGGAACTTTGGAAATTCCTCGGCGAGCGCCTAGAATTTGTCAGCGCAGAAAGCATTCTGTCCGGGGGCGGGTTTCAGCGTCTGCATGAATTTCTGGATCCGTCGGTGCGGCATCCGGGATTTGACGATGGAACGGTGGACCCGGCGCCGGAAATCACGCGGCAGGGGCTTTCAGGGGAATGTCCGGTGTGCGCGAGGACGCTCGATCTGTGGGTGGAGATTTATGGTTCGGAGGCTGGCAACCTGGCTTTGCGGACGGTGGCGCGCGGCGGGATTTATATTGCGGGCGGGATCGCGGTGAAAGTGCTGCCGAAATTGAAAAATGGCCGCTTTAGAGCGGCGGTAAAGCACAAGGAAAAGCTGGAGGAGTTTCTTGCGCAGATTCCGATCAGCGTCGTGTTGAATGAAGATTGCCCGCTCTTGGGGGCGGCTTCGGTGGCTTGGCACAACCTTTAGACTCTCCAAGTAAAGATCTAACACAGAGTTCACGGCGGAAAAGATGAGGGCAGGGAGAACTCTCGCCGGGGCTCGGCATCGCCTTCCGGATCACAGTCTCTAGTGCTTCTTCAGACCGCGGGCGCCCCCTACGTTTCAATCCGGCAATATTTACTGGAATTTGCGGCGCGTGCCAGGATTTTCAGACCGCCATCGGTTGTTGAGGCGCTACCGGTGGCGCACTGAAATGCGCCGCTACAAAATCTGCGGCGACCGACGGAGCCGGCTAGTGGACGGCGCGGGCTACTCTGTGATGTTCGGGCTCCGGCTTTTGCGTGTTGGCGGGATCCGGGCGGAACACCTGGCCGCTGAGGACCATTTTGACGGCGCGGACCAGGTCGTGGGCGGTTTGCGATTTCAGCAGGCATCCGTGGGCGCCCGCCGTGAAAATTTCGTGGATAGTGCTGTCCGAGTCGTGCACGGTTAAAACCAGAATTTTGGCGCTGGGCCGTTTGACGACAATCTCGCGGAGCGCTGCAAGCCCATCAAGAACCGGCATATTCAAATCCAGAATCACCAGGTCGGGACTTAGCTGAGCGGTTTTCTCGACGGCTTCGCGCCCGTTCACGGCTTCTCCGCAGATTTCCCAATTCACTTCGCTCGCAAGCAGAGTGCGCACTCCCTGACGCATGATTTCGTGGTCGTCGGCGATCAGTACGCGCGCTCTCGGAGCGGCCTGAGCTTGGGGTTCCGCGGAAGGCGGACCCCCCGCGGAATTTCCATCCGCGGAATCATCCGCCGCGGGCACTTCCTCATGAACAAGGCCTTCAAGAGGAAGAGCGGCGATGACGCGTGTGCCGCGGTTCGGAACCGAGACGATCTCCAAGCGGCCGGAGAGCTGCCTCATGCGCTCGCGCATGCCTTGAATGCCCACGCCGGGTCGTTCAGCGCTGAAAGATTCCGGCGCGACGGCGTTCACTTCCATACCTTTGCCGTGATCGATAATTTCCAGGGTCATTTCTTCAGCGTCCACGTTCACGCGGATAATCGCGGTGGGGCTGTTCGCGTAGCGATGAATGTTCGTAAGGCTTTCTTGGACGACGCGGAAAAGGGTGACTTCGGTTTCCGGTGAAAGGCGCATCAAATCCGAGGGAACGTCCACGGTCACACGGATTCCCGTGCGGCTCTCGAAGCCCTGCGCGTACCAATGGAGCGCTGACGAAAGGCCGAGTTCGTCGAGTAAGGGCGGGTGCAACAAATAGGAAAGCGTCCTGATTTCGCTGGAGATCTGATCGGTGAGAGATTGGCACTCACGCGCGATCGAAAGCACGCCGGGATTGTCATGCAATCTTCGCAGCATCTGCGCGAGATTCATGGATTGGAGCGCAAGTTTCTGGCCGGTGATGTCATGCAGGTCGCGGGCAATGCGGCGGCGTTCGTCATCCTGGACGCGCATGGAATAAGTCGAAAGGCGCCGCAAGGCCTCGGTTTGGCGTTTTTTTTCGGAGACATCTTCAATCGCCAACAGGATCAAATATTCGCCCTCATGCGGTTCGATGCGGCGGGCATTGATGCACATGGTGCGGGTGCCGAGATGCGGAAAGCTGTGGCACACTTCGAAATCGTCGGCGCGCTGATTGTGCTGGATAATTTCATCGAGCAATATGCGGAGCTCGGGAATGTCCCACTGTTTTTTGCCCAGGTCGTAAATCAGTTTCCCTTCCGCTTCTGAGGCAGTGATTTGAAATAGGCGGCAAAAAGCGGAGTTAGCCAGTGTCACACGGAGACATGGATCGAGAATCAGCAAGGCCTCGCGCGCGTTCTCGATGAGGGCGTCGGCGAAGACGCGGGTCTGATCCAAGTTGCGCTTCAGAACGTCAATGTCGTGGAAGCTGAACACCGCGCCTTCCGCGCGATTGCTGGACGATCTGTAAGGGCGGACGCGGACTGAGTACCACTTTCCAATCCGAGTTTCCCGCAGCTCACATTCGCTGGAAGCCATGTGCTCCACGGTTCCGCGCGCGAGCTCTTCCAAATCGGCGGCTTCGAGGTTGGGACGAATTTCGCGCAAGCGCCTGCCAACGTCGCTGGGCTGGAGGTTCAGGAGTTTTTGCGCGGGCGGAGTGAAGCGTCGAATGCGGAAGTGCTGATCAACGATCATCAACGGAATATTGACGTTCGCGAGAACGCTGGCGAGTTCCTGATTGGTCTCGAGCAACTCCGAGTTGCGAGTGTGCAAGCGCTCATTGAGGACGCGAAGCTCCTCATTGCCGGACTGCAATTCCCGCTTAGCCGTTTCCAGTTCCTCGTTGGTGGTTTGCAACTCCTCGGCGGCAGCCTGGTACTCCTCGGCAGTGATTTCGTGCGTCTGCGTTGCCGACTGTAACTGTTCTTTAAGCCGCGCCGTCTGTTGCGAGAGGAGCTTATTTTCGCGAAGCACGCCAGAAGCATTCGTGCGCTTGAGGCCTCGCGGGTGCTGCGCGGCGGGCAGCTCCTCCTGAAATACGATCAGGAACACGAGCTTGCCGGATACAGGCACCGAAATAGGCGTGACTTCCAAATTCGCGGACCGCACTTGGTCTTCTGATTCAATGGGTACGTTCCGCTTGCGCACCGTGTGGTTCTTCTGCTTGGCGAGCTGCAGCGCCGGGCGGATATATTTCAGCAGAGGTTCGCCGGCTATTTTTGCCAGGTCAAACGTAGGAGCGCCGGCAGCGGGCTCGAGATATTGTCCCAGGTGCCCCCAAATTCGCAGGATTTGCAAATCTTCGTTGATGATCATGCTGGCCGGAAGGTAGCGCGAAATGAGGAGATTTTCGGCTTGCTTGAGTTCTTCCGGGCCGGATGAATGTGGCGCGCCTCTGTGAACGCCAGGCGAGGGCGTGAAGTTCGCGACGTCCTTGGGAAAATAGGGGATCAGGTAAGACGATGGGCTCTTTTTGCGGAAAATGGTTTCGTTGGCATCGGCGGGCGCGAAGTAGTCGGAGAGCTGGTGGACATTTTCTGAGCCGCCGAGTAGCAGACAGCCAGCCGCATTAAGGGCGTAATGCAGCTGTGCGATGACGCGTTTTTGCGAAAGCGGGTGCAAACGGAACAAAAGATGGCGGCAACAAATCAAATCAATTCGCGAGAAAGGGGGATCGTTCGCCAGATCCTGGCGCGCGAAGATGCACATGTCCCGAACAGGTTTCGCAATGAGGTATCCGCCAGCGGATGGATGAAAGAAATTCGTAAGGCGTTGGGGGGAGACGTGGGCCAGATGGGCTTGGTCATACACGCCGGCGCGGGCAGTCTCGAGCGCCGCGTCATTGATATCGGTAGCGAAGACTTGAATCTGTGGCGTTGCGGCACTGCCGTTACGAGACGCGTTTTGACGGCTGTTGGTCAAGAGCTCCGACAAAATAATGGCGATCGAAAACGCTTCCTCGCCAGTGGAACATCCCGGAACCCAAATGCGAATCGGCGCGCCCGATGCTTTGCGATCCCTCAGGATCGCCGGGAATACCTGCTTGCTTAGGGCCTCCGAGGGGAAATCGCAATCGAAGAATGGAGTGAAAGTGGACAGCAGGTCGCGAAAAAGCGCGCGAAGTTCGCTGGGTTTTTCATTTACGTAGCGCAGGTACTGGTTCAGCGTCTCGACGTTGTTTAGCGTCATGCGGCGGTTGATGCCGCATTGCAGCAAGTGCTGGCTGTAGTGCCCCAGATTAATTCCAGTGACCTCCTGAAGGCAGCAGAGTACCAAATGATGTTCGTCGAGAAAGCCTGCGGTTTGCGCGCGTGAAAGGCGAGCACCTATTTCCGCGAGTTTCGGCGCGATATCCTCCGGAGACAAAACGAAGTCAATGCATCCAGTTTCTACGGCGCTGCGCGGCATTCGCGCGTCTACCGAGGATGGCTGATTCTCGGCGAAGGTGATGCCTCCGGCTGACTGAACTGCGGCGCATCCTTGGATTCCGTCGAGAGTGTCTCCCGAAAGGACCACGGCGAATGCCTGATTGCCACAATCGGCGGCGAGAGAGCGAAGAAAATGGTCCATCGCGTAGTCAGTGCCGACGGCACTCGGCGAGGAAGATAATTGAAGGATGCCACCGCCGATCGCGACGGGCGCGTCCGCAGAAGCAAGGTAAATATTGCCGGGCTGTACTGCCATGCCTTGACGGATTTTTTGGATCGGTATGTTGGCGATCGAGGAGAGTTTCTTTTGAATAGACTCGGAGCGCGTGGAACTGCCGGGCGAAAGTAGGATGAAAGACATGCCGGCGTCGGCCGGCAGGCACGCGAAGAGCTCAAAGAGCGCCGGGATGCCGCTCTCTGAGAAACTCAAGCCTACGATCGGAAAAGTTATCTTAGGCATCGCCATCGTCAAGTGTGTAACCTACGCACGGACACATCAACCACACGAGGACTTTGGGAAATTCATCCTACCCCGTCGAAAGGCAGTAAATCAATAAAACTCGTTAATGGCTATGTCGGGAGTCCGACCTAACGCGGGGGAAAACGCGCAATGGCGAGGTATCTCGGCTGATTTCTGTGTTGGCTACTGGCGCCGGGTTTCCTCGAGCGTGAGCCGGATGGCGTCTATATCCAGGAAGGTGATTACGGCGCCTTCGATCTTGTTATTCCAAGTTTTGTAGGGGCGCACTCGCATGAGATAGCGGTCGTGATCGCTCTGGACTTCCAGTTCGTGAGGCGAAGCGGTTTCGATGGTGTTGCGGACGATCGTGTCAAGGTCAACGCCCACCAGATTTGGGCGTATTTCGGCGAGGCGCCTGCCGATGTCCGAGGAGCAATAATTCATGAGCTTTTCGGCGAGAGGTGTGAAACGCCGGATGCGCAAATCGTCGCCAACCATCACGACCGGTATGCTCACGTTGCTGAGCAGATTGACCATGTCGTTGTTGCTCACGCTCAGTTCGGCGTTGCGGTTCTGCAGTTCTTCGTTGAGAGTGGTGAGCTCTTCGTTGGTAGATTGCAATTCTTCCTTAGCAGTTTCCAGTTCTTCGTTGGTGCTTTGCAGCTCTTCGTTCGTCGATAGAACTTCCTCATTGGTAGATTTGTATTCTTCCAGCGTCGTTTCGTGATCTTCAATCAGCGCCTGGAGTTGTTCCCGGAGATGCTTGATTTCGCGCTCGGCACGCTCGCGTTCGGAGGGGAGCCTTAGTTTTTCGGGGTGCCTCTTCACGCCGCGCTTGGCACGGGGAGACCCGTCCTTGAGAGCTTCCTGGAAAACGACGATGTAAAAATTGTCGGCCACGGTCTGGCCGCGAATGGGAATCACTTCGAGGTCAATTTCGCGGGTGTCACCATCGGACTTGATCCGCACGCCGTGCTTGCGAACCGGGTGACGCTGTTTTTTTGCTTGGATCAATGCTTCGCGAAGGTCAATCAGCAAGCCCTCACGAGCCATTTTTGAGAGGCTGAAGGTTGGTTGTCCTGGGGCGGGCTCCAAGTACGCTCCGGTCTTGCCACGGAACTGGACGATTTCCAGGGCATCGTTGACGACGATACTTGCCGGGACGAAGCGGTTGACCAAGAGGCGATCAACCTCCTTCTCAATCGAAAGACCTGACTGGGCTGGTTTGGACACCACCGTGCCTCCGACCTTACGGACCTCATAATGCTGCGGAGCGAAGAAAGTGGCAAGGCGCGTGGCTGTGGGTTTCCTGCGATAGATTTTTGATTTCTTATCAATCACGTTGAACTGGTCAGAGAACGCTCCCAGGGTTTCCGAGCCTCCCAGCATCAAGTAGCCATTGGGACGCAGCGCGTAGTGAAGCGCTGGAATCACCCACCGTTGCAACGCCGGGCCCAGGTAAATCAGCAGATTGCGGCAACTGACCAAGTCAAGATTTGAAAATGGCGGGTCTTTTGCGACATTCTGCTTGGCAAAGATGCACATTTCGCGGACGGATTTGTTAACTTGAAATCCTTTGCTCTGCTTCAGAAAGAAACGCTTGAGGCGTTCGGGAGTCACGGCAGAAATGGCGGCTTCCGAATACAAGCCAATGCGAGCGTGGTCGAGAGCGGTGTCGCTGATGTCGGTTGCAAATATTTGAACTGTTTTGGGTGCCGAGGATTTACGGGGATAGTCCCACAGATATTCCGTGAGGACCATGGCGATGGAATAAGCTTCTTCGCCCGTGGAGCATCCTGGAACCCAAAAACGGAGGGGCCCCGCCTCCGGGGGCCGGTCTTGGAGCAGAGTTGGAAAGACGACATTGCGGAGCGCCTCGAACGTTTTCGGATCGCGGAAGAAACCGGTTACGTTGATGAGCACATCACGGTACAGTTCGTCGAGCTCGTTCGGATTCTGTTTGATATAGGAGAGATAATCTTCCAGATTCTCGAGGCGGTGCAAAACCATGCGCCGCTTGATGCGGCGCTGGAGCGTGGTTTGCTTGTATTCGGAGAAGTCCACGCCGGTAGCCTGGCGCAACATTGCAAGTAAGGAATCCACCTTTTCTTCGCCTGCGGCAGTTACCGACGGACTCTCCGAATCAGGTGTAGCGCGCGCGATGTAGGGGTGGCGGCCGATCCTGACCAGCTCCTGCGCTATGTTTTTGGGCGGCAGCACAAAGTCAACGGAGCCTGAATCTATCGCACTGCGCGGCATGCCGCTATATTTCGCTGACTTCTCGTCCTGAGCAAAAGTGATTCCGCCCGCGGTCTTCACCGCGCCGCATCCTAGTGTGCCGTCGGAGGCGGTGCCGGATAGAACGACTGCGATGGCTTGGCCTTCGCGGTCCTCGGCGAGCGAACGAAGGAAATAGTCAATCGGCATGTGGCGGCCGCGAGGGGACTCGCGCGGCACCAGGCGCAAGACGCCGTCCTGGACGATCATGTTCGCGTTGGCGGGAATTACGTAAATGTGGTCACGCTGAACGTCTTGGCCATCGGTGACTTCAGAGACCGGAATTTTCGTAGCACGCGCCAAAATTTCCGGCAGGACACTGCCGTGTGTGGGATCCAGGTGTTGCACCAGGACGTAAGCCATTCCCACTTTTTCCGGCAAGTGGCGCAGCAACTCGATGAAGGCCTCCAGGCCGCCGGCGGAAGCCCCGATGCCGACCACCGGGAATGTTGCGGATTCCAGGTCGGTTGGACGTCGCGGAGCCCTCGATTTTGAGCGGATGGCCCTGCAGTTGCCGTTTTCTCTGAGTCTTTTCATCGAAGAGTTTTTTGGCGCAGGGAACAGGAGCGGCAGAGACTCCTGCAAAGACCCGAGGGCTGGCCCATAAGTGGGACTCAATCAGCCAGATAGTAGTCCCGTCGAGAACAGGCGTCAATGATTACGAGACAAGGTAGAAACTCCGACGCTTTGGGTGCGGGCCAGTCGTCGCACGCGGTGCAGGAGATTCGTCGGACAAGGCGAGAGCGCCAGAGTAGCGGACCGTAGTCATCCCGAACTCATCAGGTATTTCCGCTACCGTCCATACAGCGAATACTGTAGGGCAAACTTGTAACTTTTCGTGTTATGACATCCCGATTTTCATTAATTTTCCGCGAACTTTGTACCATCATACAGTGTTATACCGGAGTGCATTGCTGTAGGCTTTGAACGCACTTTACCGGTCCGAACTCGCCGTGCTGCAGGAAGGTTGTCACTGCACGCCCCAGTTGATCTTGCGTTTTGGAGATGTATATGAAGAGAACCGACCACGATACCGCAGCTGCTAATCCCGCGAGCGATGCCAAAACCAACGTGAAGAGCAACGGACAAACGGCGGTTCGCGGCGAAGCGGTGGCGGCGGATTTGAGCGTGATACTGGCGAGCTTGCGGGCGATGCGCGACGGAGATTTTTCCGCGCGGCTGCCAGGGCATTGGACCGGGCTGGCTGGAAAAGTGGCCGACACGTTCAACGATATCGCATCTACAAATCAGCAAATGGCTCGCGAGCTAAAGCGAGTGGGGCAGGTGGTAGGCAAGGAAGGGCGAACACGCGAGCGCGTGCGGTTTCATCAGTCGAAGGCGGCATGGGGCGAGATCGAGGTTTCGGTGAACACGCTTGTGGATGACTTGCTGCGGCCGACAACCGAAGTGACGCGCGCGATTGCCGCCGTGGCGAAAGGCAACCTGACGCAAACGGTGCAATTGGACGTGGATGGGCGCCCGCTGGAAGGCGAATTTTTGCGGTCAGCGACGATCGTGAACACGATGATTCAGCAGTTGGGCGTGTTCACGGCGGAAGTGACGCGCGTGGCGCGCGAAGTGGGAACCGACGGAAAACTGGGTGGACAAGCGCAGGTGCCTGGCGTGGCCGGCACATGGAAGGACCTAACCGATTCCGTGAACTCGATGGCCAGCAACTTGACTGGTCAGGTGCGCAATATCGCGGAAGTGGCGACGGCGGTCGCGAGCGGCGACTTGTCGCGCAAAATTACAGTAGATGTGCGCGGCGAAATTCTGCAGCTCAAAGAAGCCATCAACACGATGGTGGACCAGCTTCGGTCTTTCGCATCGGAAGTGACGCGCGTCGCGCGCGAAGTGGGCAGCGAAGGCCGATTGGGCGGGCAAGCCGTGGTTCCGGGCGTCGCGGGAACTTGGAAGGACTTGACCGATTCGGTGAACGCGATGGCGGGAAACCTGACGGCGCAAGTCCGGAACATCGCGGAAGTAACGACGGCGGTCGCGCGCGGCGATTTGTCGCGCAAGATCACGGTCGACGTGAAGGGCGAAATTTTGGAGTTGAAGAACACGATCAACACGATGGTAGACCAGTTGAACGCGTTCGCGGGCGAAGTGACACGTGTCGCGCGCGAAGTGGGCACCGAAGGAAAGTTGGGCGGCCAGGCGCAGGTGCCGGGCGTCGCGGGCACCTGGAAGGACTTGACGGACAACGTGAACTTCATGGCCAGCAACCTGACGGGCCAAGTGCGAAACATCGCGGAAGTGGCGACAGCGATCGCGACCGGCGACCTTTCGCGCAAGATCACGGTGGACGTGCGCGGCGAGATTTTGCAGTTGAAAGAAACGCTGAACACGATGGTGGACCAGCTCAACCGCTTCGCGGGTGAGGTTACGCGCGTGGCGCGTGAGGTCGGCAGCGAAGGGCGTTTGGGCGGCCAAGCGAACGTGCCGGGCGTTGCGGGTACGTGGAAGGACTTGACGGACAATGTGAACTTTATGGCTGGCAATCTGACCGACCAGGTGCGCAACATCGCGGAAGTGACGACGGCGGTCGCGCGTGGCGACCTCTCGCGCAAGATCACGGTGGACGTGAAGGGCGAGATTTTGGAGTTGAAGAACACCATCAACACGATGGTGGACCAGCTGAACGCGTTCGCGGGCGAAGTAACGCGCGTGGCGCGCGAGGTGGGAACGGAAGGAAAGTTGGGAGGCCAAGCGCAGGTGCCGGGCGCGGGCACGTGGAAGGACTTGACCGACAACGTGAACTTCATGGCCAGCAACTTGACGGGCCAGGTGCGAAACATTGCGGAGGTGGCGACCGCTGTGGCGCGCGGCGATTTGTCGCGCAAAATTACGGTGGACGTGAAGGGCGAAATTTTGGAATTGAAAGATACGCTGAACACGATGGTGGACCAACTGCGGTCGTTCGCATCGGAAGTGACACGCGTGGCGCGCGAGGTGGGAACCGACGGCAAACTTGGCGGACAGGCACTCGTCCCTGGTGTGGCTGGCACGTGGAAGGACTTGACCGACTCAGTGAACTCGATGGCGAGCAACCTGACGGGCCAAGTGCGAAACATCGCGGAAGTCTCGACGGCCATCGCGAGCGGCGACCTTTCGAAGAAAATCACGGTCAACGTCAGCGGCGAAATTCTATTGTTGAAGGAAACGATCAATACAACGGTGGACCAGCTGAACGCGTTCGCGGGCGAAGTGACCCGCGTGGCGCGCGAAGTAGGCAGCGAAGGTCGGTTGGGCGGTCAAGCGAACGTGCCGGGCGTGGCCGGCACGTGGAAAGACTTGACCGACTCGGTGAACTCGATGGCCGGCAACCTGACAGGCCAAGTGCGCAACATTGCCGAGGTCACGACGGCGGTGGCGCGCGGCGACCTCTCGCGCAAGATCACGGTGGACGTGAAGGGCGAGATTTTGGAGTTGAAGAACACCATCAACACGATGGTGGACCAGCTGAACGCCTTCGCGGGCGAAGTGACGCGCGTAGCGCGCGAAGTGGGCACCGAAGGAAAGTTGGGCGGCCAGGCGCAGGTGCCGGGCGTGGGCGGCACCTGGAAAGATTTGACGGACAACGTGAACTTCATGGCCAGCAACTTGACGGGCCAAGTGCGAAACATTGCGGAAGTGGCGACGGCGATTGCGAGCGGCGACCTTTCACGCAAGATCACGGTGGACGTGCGCGGCGAGATTTTGCAGTTGAAAGAAACATTGAACACGATGGTCGAGCAGTTGCGGTCGTTTGCCGCGGAAGTGACGCGTGTGGCGCGCGAAGTGGGAACCGACGGCAAACTCGGAGGCCAGGCGCTGGTGCCGGGCGTGGCGGGAACTTGGAAGGATTTGACCGACTCGGTGAACGCCATGGCTGGCAACCTCACGGCTCAGGTGCGCAACATCGCGGAAGTCACGACGGCGGTGGCGCGCGGCGACTTGTCGCGCAAGATCACGGTGGACGTGAAGGGCGAGATTTTGGAACTAAAGAACACGATCAACACGATGGTGGACCAGTTGAACGCGTTTGCCGCGGAAGTGACGCGCGTGGCGCGCGAGGTCGGAACCGACGGCAAGCTGGGCGGCCAAGCGAAAGTGCCGGGCGTGGCGGGTACGTGGAAAGACTTGACGGATAACGTGAACGTGATGGCCGCCAACCTCACCGAGCAGGTGCGCGGAATCGTGAAAGTCGTGACCGCAGTGGCGGACGGTGAGCTGACTAAGAAGCTGACGGTGAATGCGAAAGGTGAAGTTGCGGCGCTGGCCGAAACGATTAACAACATGACCGACACGCTGGCGACCTTTGCGGACCAGGTGACGACCGTAGCCCGCGAAGTGGGTGTGGAAGGGCGGCTCGGGGGTCAGGCCAACGTGCCTGGTGCGGCCGGCACGTGGAAAGACCTGACCGGAAACGTGAACTTGCTCGCCGACAACTTGACCAACCAAGTGCGAGCGATTGCGGAAGTAACGACCGCCGTGACCAAGGGCGACTTGACGCGGTCCATTCAGGTGGAGGCCAGCGGCGAAGTTGCCGAGTTGAAAGATTACATCAACACGATGATCAACAATTTGCGGCTCACCACGGACCGCAATAACGAGCAAGACTGGCTGAAAACCAACCTCGCGCGGTTGACCGGCATGTTGCAAGGGCAGCGCGACCTGGGGACAGTCGGACGAATGCTGCTATCGGAACTCGCGCCGCTGGTAAACGCGCAGCAAGGTGTTATCTACCAGATGAGGGCAGACGAATCGGACGATCTGGTGCTGCTCTCGGCCTTCGCTAACAACGGGCAAGACGGGCATCCCGACAATCTGCGCGTAGGCTACGGATTGGTTGGCCAGTGCGCGCAGGAAAAGCGTCGCTTGTTAATCACCGAAGTGCCGGCCGATGCGGTGCCGATCCGGTCGGGTCTGTTCCAAGCCGTTCCGCGCAACATTATCGTTTTGCCCGTGCTTTTTGAGGACCAGGTCAAAGCAGTAATCGAGCTGGCTTCGCTGAACGCATTCACTGCGTCGCATTTGGCATTTTTGGAGCAGCTGACCTCGAGCATCGGCATCGTGCTGAACAGTATTGAAGCCACGATGCAGACCGAAGGATTGTTGAAGCAATCACAGCAACTGGCCAAGGAACTGCAGACTCAGCAGACCGAACTGCAGCAGACCAATGAGCAACTGGCGCAAAAGGCGCAGCAGCTCGCCGAACAGAACGTCGAGGTCGAACGCAAGAACCAGGAAATCGAGCAAGCGCGGCGCGCGGTGGAAGAAAAAGCCAAGGAGCTGGCGCTTACATCGAAGTACAAATCCGAGTTCCTGGCGAACATGTCGCACGAATTGCGGACTCCTCTGAACAGCATTCTCGTCTTGGGGCAGCAACTCACCGACAATCCGGACGGGAACTTGACGCCCAAGCAGGTGGAATTTGCGCGCACGATTCACGGAGCCGGAACGGACTTGCTGAATCTGATCACGGATATTCTGGATCTTTCGAAGATCGAGTCCGGCACTGTTTCGGTGCAAGCAGAAGAGGTGTTCTATGCCAGCCTGCTGGACATGATTGCTCGTCCATTCCGCCACGAGGCGGAGAACCGGCGGCTGAGTTTCGAGATCGAAGCCGACCCGCGGCTGGCGCGCAGCCTGGTGACGGACTCGAAGCGCTTGCAACAAGTTCTGAAAAACTTGCTCTCGAACGCTTTTAAGTTCACAGAACAGGGCAGCGTGCGGCTCGCGGTGTTCCTGGCCGAGAGCGGCTGGAGCGGCGGGCATCCCGTGCTGGATCGGTCCGCCTCGGTGGTGGCGTTCGAGGTTTCCGATACCGGCATCGGCATTCCGCCGGAAAAGCAGCGGATTATTTTCGAGGCCTTCCAACAAGCCGATGCGGGTACGAGCCGCAAGTATGGCGGCACCGGTCTGGGCCTTGCGATCAGCCGCGAACTCGCCAACCTGCTCGGAGGCGAAATTCAATTGCGGAGCACCCCGGGAAAAGGTAGCACGTTCACGCTTTATCTGCCGCAGACCTACGTAGGCCCGTCCACGGGAGTGGCGGTCGTGGATCGGAAAGCACCTTCGGCGACGGCTCCTCTGCAAATTTCCTCTGGCGCGATTACCGAACGCTGGATGGAGAAAGTTCCGGACGACCGCGAAACTCTACAGCCCGATGACGCGGTGCTGCTGATCGTGGAGGACGATCCGCACTACGCTCGCGTGCTTTGTGATCTTGGACACGACAAAGGATTCAAGATCCTGACGGCCGCGCGTGGCTCGGAAGCGCTGGCGTTAGCCCGAGAGTTCCATCCGACGGCGATCTCGCTGGACGTCTTCTTGCCGGACATGCTGGGCTGGACGGTACTGAATCACTTGAAACAGGATCCCGCCACCAGGCACATTCCAGTCCAGATGCTGACGCAGGATGAAGAGCGGCATCACGGCTTGTCGCGTGGCGCATTTGCGTTTGTGACCAAGCCGACTACGACAGAAGCGCTAGAGAGCGCGTTCGCGCGTATTAAGGAATATGCGACGCCTCGGCGCAAGCGGCTGCTGGTCGTCGAGGATAATCCTGCCGAACAATTTACCATCCGGGAGCTACTGGGGTACGACGATATCGACGTTTCGGTGGCCTCGACCGGGCGTGAGGCGCTGACGGCGATTGCGGAAGAGGCGTTCGACTGCGTGGTGTTGGACCTTCGTTTGCCGGACATGTCTGGTTTCGACTTGCTGGAGCGCTTTAGCGAAACCCCATCACTGTGCGATCTGCCTGTGGTGGTGTTTACCGGAAAAGATCTCTCATCGGAAGAGGACGCGCGCCTGCGCGTGCTGGCTCGCAGCGTGGTGGTAAAAGGAGTTGAATCGCCGGAACGGTTGCTGGATGAGACCGCGCTGTTCCTGCATCGCGTGGTCGCCGATCTTCCAGCGGAAAAACAGAAGATGCTGGAGCGGCTGCATCATTCGGATGAAGCGCTCGTGGGGAAAAAAGTGCTTGTGGTTGACGACGACGTGCGGAATATCTTCGCGCTGAGCAGCGTGCTGGAACGTCGCGGAATGACGGTGCTGACCGCGGGGACCGGAAGAGAGGCTATCTCGACGCTGGAATCGACTCCCGATATGGCGATCGTGCTGATGGACATCATGATGCCGGAGATGGACGGCTATGAAACGATGCAGGTCATACGGCAAAATACTTCGTTCCGAAGACTGCCGATCGTCGCTTTAACGGCTAAAGCGATGAAGGGAGACCGGGAAAAGTGCCTGGAGGCCGGTGCCTCCGAGTATTTGGCAAAACCGGTGAATACCGAACAGCTCCTTTCGGCGCTAAGAATGTGGCTCCACAGATGAGCGTAACGAGATGGTTTTTGCAGATTTAGTTCGGGGATGTAGAAACGCCAGCGGATTCATCTAGCTTGGAGGAAGCAGAATGGCGGAGCAGGAAAAAGTCAACATTCTGATGGTGGATGACCAGCCGGGCAAACTGCTCAGTTACGAAGTAATTCTTGGCGAGTTGGGCGAAAACCTCATCAAAGCTCAATCGGGCCGAGAGGCGCTGGACCATTTGTTGAAGACTGATATCGCTGTCGTGTTGATGGACGTAAGCATGCCGGAGCTTGATGGTTTCGAGCTCGCGGACATGATCCGGCAGCATCCACGTTTTCAGCAAACCGCCATCATTTTTATTTCCGCCGTGCATCTTACGGACCTCGACCGGCTGAAAGCGTATCAGCGCGGGGCGGTGGATTACATCTCGGTGCCAATCGTCCCGGAATTGTTACGAGCGAAGGTGAGCGTTTTTGCGGACTTGCATCGCAAGACGCGCCAGTTGGAGCAGTTGAATCGCGAGCTGCGTGCTCTTTCCGCGCGGCTGATCACGATGCAGGATGAAGAGCGCCGGCGCATCGCTCGCGATTTGCACGATAGCGTCGGGCAATTCGTCGCAGCAATGTCCATGAACAACGGCATGGCTTTGAGGCAAGCGGACAAGCTTAGCCGCGAAGCAGCGGATGCTTTGCACCAGAATTCCTTGCTGGTAGAGCAGTTGTCGAAAGAGATCCGCACGATTTCGCATTTGCTGCATCCGCCTCTGTTGGACGAAGTGGGACTCATGCCGGCGATCCGTTCGTATGCCGATGGCTTTACTGAACGCAGCAATGTGAAGGTAAGCGTGGACCTCTCGCCTGAAATCGGGCGCCTGGCTCCTAATTTGGAGATTTCGGTTTTTCGAATCGTGCAAGAGTGTCTAACCAACGTTTACCGCCATTCGGGTAGCGAGACTGCATACATAAAAATATGGCCGTCCGAGAAGCTCCTGACAGTACAAGTCTCCGACGAAGGGAAAGGGATTCCCGCTGAGAAGCGAATTTCCCTGTTCCTGGGGTCCAACCAGGGCGTGGGACTCAGCGGCATGCGGGAACGTGTGCGGGAACTTGGCGGTACCCTTGAAATTCAATCGAGCGAGGGCGGCACATCCATCACCGCGGCGCTGCCGCTGGTTACCGCGGTTGCTCTCAGCGCGTAGAGCGCTGAATCTTATAATCCCCAGCCCTGCTGCGAGATTTAACGATGTTGTTATACACTAGCCATAATTCACCATCGCTCCGAACCTAATGCTGGCCGCCGGCCCAACGCTTCCTCCTCCGGCGGTCGTTCAAGTTCAAGCGGAAGCTGCAAAGGGTTGGCAATGCGCACTCGATTTTTGATCGTGGACGATAGCGAGCTTGTGAGACAAGGGCTCCGCACCGTCTTGCAGGCAAATCCAGAGTGGGAAATAGTCGGGGAGGCAGCGGACGGCGTCACGGCGGTGGAGATGTTCAAGACCGTCCGGCCTAACGTGGTAATCGTTGATTTCCAAATGCCCGGAATAAATGGCCTGGAGACCGCGCGTCGATTGTTCGAAATTGCGCCAGCGGTGCCGGTGGTGATGTTCACGCAACACGCCAGCGCGGAGCTAGAGAAGCACGCGCGAGAAGTGGGCATTCGGTCGGTAGTTTCGAAGACAGACGCATTTCCCATGGTTGGCATCATCGAAGCTTTGTTGGGCACGGACAGTCGATCTCCGGGCGCCGAGAACGCCAGTACTGACGGGAACGCCAGCCACGCCGGGCCGGGAAAGTTGTAGCTCGACTTAGTGCTGCAGGAGTTTGGCAAACTGCTCGAGTTCAGCGGAATTCAGGTCGGAGACGGCGCAGAAATCCATTCCTCCTCGCTGCCAGGAAACCACGTTGTAACCTCGGATCGCTTGGGCCTCAGAAACGTTCGCCGCCTTCGAGTCGCCGGGCCAAATGAAGACGTTGATAAAATGCTTTCGCCGCTGATAGACGAGCGCGGCGACGTCACGATGATCCAAGTAGTCCAGACGGCCGCCGATCAGGGGGAAACCTTCGTTCGCGAGGTCCGTGACCTGGGGAGCGAAATCCAGTTTGCCGTCGAACCACGGCTTCACGGTGTGCTGGTCCGTGGATTGGACGTCAAATAAGTGTCCGGGTTGCAGCGAGCGAATGTGACTCGCTACGATTTGCTCGGCGAGCAGATTCGTGTGCTGGCGGCCGCCGACGATATCCGGGATCATTCTGACGCCGAGCACGATCGCGATAAAGATGGCTGCGGCGACTGCCAGCCACTCGATCGCCGATCGGCGTTGTGGGGAAACAGATTGCACCGGCATTTCTCCCGGAAGTTGAACGCGGAGTTTCGCTCTCAAGCTCTCTGGCGCTCGCTCGTAAAGATTCGCGGCGCTTAGCGACTTCCGCATGGCTCGCTGGGCCTCGAAATCTCTGGAGCACTCGGCGCAAGACTTCAGATGGTTCTCGAATTCGAGGCTGTGCGCGAGGTCGAGCTCTCCATCGAAGTACGCGTGGAGCAGATTTTCGTTATCGTTACACGCCACGATGTTCCTCCTGCTCTTTCGCGCGCAGCAGAGATTTCTTCAGTTGGGCGCGCGCTCGCGCCAGCCCGGACATTACGGTTCCGATAGGAACTTCCGTGATCGCGGCAATCTCTTTGTAAGACATTCCTTCCAGTTCACGCAAAATCAAGATCTCGCGAAACTGCACCGGCAATTGCTCGAGTGCGTCGCGAAGCATGCGGCTCTCGACTGCTTGCAGGAGCGCCGCTTCCGCGTCAGGCGGGGCGACGTCGGGGGTATGAATTTTTTCGTCGAATTCCACGCCAAGATCCACTGGCCGGTTCGTCTCCAAGAACGAGTAGCTCGTATTGCGCACGATTTTCAGAAGCCAGGCGCGAGCATTGCCGCCGTGAAAGCCGCCGAAAAATCGGAAAGCGCGCAGATAGGCTTCCTGAACGATGTCTTCGGCATCGTGGTTATTGCGGACGAGCCACCGCGCGAGGTTGTACGCCGCATCCAGATGGGGCAGCACAACCTGTTCGAAGCTTCCGGCATCGCCGGAGCTGCGCGTTTCGTCCGCCATGCCGGAATAACACTCTCAAGTTACCAGACCGGATTTCAACCTAATTTATTCCCACGAGTTTTTATTGGATGATTCGCGGCAAGACGCCGCAGGGAGGCCGCCCGGCGATCCGGGCGGGAATAAAGCGAGTATCTGATGAGTTTAGTAAGAGAACCAGACAGATGTCATGCGAGGCCGGGGAGGTTTCCCTTCCAAACACGCTCCTCCCCGGCTCCTTTTAGGCGTGCACGTCGATCGCGGCGATCGCGCTTCGAGCGATACGCGACGCCGCGCTGGCGCGGCTACAGATCCCGGACAATCTCCGACAAGAACCACGTCCGGCGCTCGGTTTGGTCAATCCAAGTCTCAATCAAGCTGGCGGTGGCGACATCGTTGTGCTTCTCGCAGAGCTCGTGCGTTGCGCGCAGATAGCGCGTGAGCTGCTGGTTATCTGCGGAAAGTTCCGCGAGCATATCCTTGGGCGTGACGATTTCCGCGTTGTTATCTTTCAATCGCTGGTGCTCGGAAATGTCGCTGATCGAACGGAGCGTGGCTCCGCCGATCTTGCGGCCGCGCTCGGCAATGTCGTCTGTCATGTCGAAAATCTGCTCGGAATGCTCGTCCAGCAGCAGGTGGTAATCGCGGAAGCTCCGGCCGCTCATGTGCCAGTGGAAATTCTTAGTCTTGACGTAGAGCGCGAAAACGTCCGCGAGCAATTGACGCAGGGAAGCCGAGATTTCGGCGACTCCACTTGCCCTGAGGTCGGTTGGCACTTCAATCGGAGACCGCTCGTGCTCTTTTGCCTGGACTGCCGCAGTCTTTGCCATCGCTTATCTCCTTGTATTTTTGATTCGAAAGGTTATTGAGTTATTTCCGGAGCGTGACACGGGTCACGTGGCGGCGATCGTTCACGATCGAGGGGGTCGTCACCATACTATCCGCTGAGGCATCGTCACTCTTTCGAGGACAAGGCTCACGCTTTAGGCTGGGGGAGCAACTATTCTTTAGCGCCGGCTCCATGCTGTCAAGTGCCGGCAGAGCGGGGAACTGCACGATCTTTGGCAACGTTTGACATGACATTGGCAAAGAGAGCGAACGCGAATACGATGATTCTTTCGGAGTGGTCGTGGTGCCGTGTGCGCCCTTAGGCGCTGGTGGAAGCATGTTGAGGACCAAATGCAAACCAAAGTAATTAGTGTCGAGCGAATCTCGATGACGTCATCCAAGCCGTTTGATGAAGTGGTGAGGATGCTGGAGGCAGGCGTCGGACATCCCGAAATGAGCACCTTTATCAAGGAGGTTGCCGCTGCGCAAAGCGAGATGGAGCTGGAGCAAATCGTCCGCCGTGCGACGGGACCTTCGGAGCTGATGGTGTTCATGCGGCTGGACATCGGCGGAGTGCTGCGGAAAGAGCAGGGAACGAGCGCACGCAAAAGCTATCGGTTCATCATTGGGAATCCGGTGACGATGAAAGCGATGGCCAAACATGTCCCTGACGCCGCGTCGTACGCGCCGATCACAATTTTGGTGGATGAGCGGGCGGACGGCGTGCATTTGTCGTACGACACGATGGCCAGTTCCCTCGCGTCTTACGGCAGTCAAGAGGTTCTGAAGGTTGCACGAGAACTGGATGCCAAGGTGGAAAAGCTGATAACGAAAGCGGCGGCATGAGCGCCGTGGCAAAATTCAAAGTAATCATGCAACTCCGAGCGAAGCCGTTGCGTCCAAGGCGCTTCGCGGGTTCGAAAGACTCTGGAAATTAACTTGAAGCGAAGGTCCGGCTGACAGAATCTAAGTTTGCTACTGGAGAAGTGATGCGCAACGTATCGCGTCACTCCCGCACAAGGAGTCCATCATGGCGACATCGAAAAACAAAGCGCTGGTCCTCGAGGCGTTCGACACATTGTTCAATCAGCGTGATTACGCAGCAGCGGAGCGTTTCTGGTCGCTCAAATACATCCAGCACAGCGCTCACATCGAGCCAGGCCGCGCAGGCCTGTTCAATCTAATCAAGAGCCTCCCGCCGACGCTGAAGTATGAGCCTGGCGCGATCGTTTCAGACGGCGACCTCGTGATCATCCACGGACGATTTTCGGGTTTCGGCCAGCCGACGGCTTGGATCGCCGCGGACATCGTGCGTATATCCGACGGAGTCCTTGCCGAACATTGGGACGTGATTCAGGACGAAGCGACGCGCGAGTCGTCAAGGAGCGGGCTTCCGATGTTCGGCGAAAAGTTTCCCGAGGTTGCGCTAAAGGCCGAACGGCCGGCCGCTGCAGGTTAGATTTCGAAGCATTTAGACAGAAAACCAAGGAACAGCAGATGGGTAAGCTTGAAGGGAAAATTGCACTCATTACTGGTGGTAACAGCGGCATCGGCCTTGCGACGGCGAAGCAGTTTGTGAACGAGGGCGCATACGTTTTCATCACTGGGCGCCGCGATGCCGAATTGGCTGCGGCGGTAAAGGAGATTGGAAGAAATGTAACCGGCGTACAAGGAGACGTCTCGGATCTTGCTGATCTCGATCGCCTCTTCGCGCAAATCAAGCGCGAGAAGGGCAGGCTCGATATTGTCTTCGCGAATGCCGGGATCGCGAAGTATGCGCCCTTCGGCACCATCACGGAAGAGCATTTCGATTCGATCTTCGACATCAACGTGAAGGGCGTGCTATTCACTGTTCAGAAAGCGCTTCCACTTTTGCCGGATGGCGCTTCGGTGATTCTGAATGCGTCCGTGGTGGGCAGCAAAGGAATGTCGTCGAACAGCGTTTATAGCGCGACAAAAGCAGCGTTGCGTTCCTTCGCACGCACGTGGACGACGGACCTGAAGACCCGCCACATTCGCGTGAATGCGGTAAGCCCCGGCCCGATCGATACGCCCGGACTGAGCAACCTGGTGGCTTCCTCAGCGGCTGGCGCTGAACGCCTGAAATCCATTCCCGCCACAGTCCCGCTCGGCAGGCTCGGTAAGCCCGATGAGATTGCTAAGGCCATCGTGTTTCTGGCATCGGGCGACAGCAGCTTCGTCACAGGAACGGAGTTGTTCGTGGATGGCGGCTTCGCGCAAGTCTAGGCTGCCAATTTCGACAGGCACGGCCTTCAATATGGGTTGTGGGCTCGAAATCTGGCAATAGAAAATACAAGGGACGGACTCAGATGGCCAAAACGTACAAAGCCGTCGAAGTGTCGGCACCGGGCGTTCTCCGCGTTGTCGAGCGTGCCATACCCGCACCTGGTCCAGGTCAGGTTCGAATCCGAGTGGAAGCATGTGGAATCTGTCACACCGATTCCGCGACGGTCACCGGCACCTACCCGGGTTTGAAACTGCCGCGTGTTCCCGGGCATGAAGTTGTTGGCCGCATTGAAGCTCTGGGCGGCGGAGTGTCCAGATGGAAAATCGGTCAGCGGGTTGGTGTCGGCTTGATCGCCGGGGAAGACGGGGTGTGCGAACCGTGCCGGCGCGGTGACACTGTGAATTGTCAGAACCCCGTAACATCGGGCGTAACCGTCGACGGAGGATATGCGGAAGTAATGATCGCTGAAGCGCGCGGCATCGCTTCCGTTCCAGATGAGCTCAGTTCCGCAGAAGCTGCTCCTCTCCTCTGCGCGGGTATCACGACCTACAACGCTCTTCGTAACGCTGGTTTGCGCGGTGGAGATCTGGTCGGCGTGCAAGGCATTGGCGGCCTTGGGCATCTCGGTGTCCAGTTTGCACGGCACATGGGATTCCGTACTGTCGCGATCGGGCGTGGAAGCGACAAGGAAAAGCTCGCAAAGCAACTGGGTGCGCATGTATATATCGACACTGCACTGGAGGATGCCGCCGCAGTTCTGCAGCGTATGGGCGGGGCGAGAGCGATTCTCGCAACAGCTCCAAGTGGTGACGGCATGGGGCCGCTTGTGTCCGGTCTTGCAGCCCACGGAAAACTCATAGTAGTAGGTGTACCGTCGGACCCGATCCAATTGAGTGCGTTCCCGCTTGTTTTTGGAGGGCGCTCGATCTACGGGAGCCTGACCGGCACGCCGATTGATAACGAGGACACTCTTGCCTTCAGTGTTCTAGAGAATATCCGCCCGATGATCGAGACAGTTCCTCTCGAGCAGGCTGCCGACGCTTACGCTCGTATGATGCAAGGCAAAGCACGCTTCCGCATGGTGCTGCTCACAGGCCAGTAGATAAGTGGTTGGGTTGATTCCAGGTCGTCCGCCGACAGTTGGTGACTTACTCGAACTCGAGCACAACAATTTCTGGATTCGACCCCAGACGCAGCGGCGGGCCCCACGTTCCGGCTCCGCTCGAAGTGAAAACTTGCATGTTCCCGATTCGGCTTAAGCCATACACAAACTGCCGGTAAACCCGCCGGGCCATCCAACTCCAAGGTATGAACTGCCCAAGGTGCGTATGCCCGGATAGCTGCAGGGAGACGCCGGCGGCTTCGGCGACCTCCGGATGGTCGGGCGCATGCGTCAACAGAATGCTCGCGCGATCCTGATCCAATCGGATGCCACGTAGCACCGACGCAAAGTGACCGCCGTGCGTCGCACTGCGGTACGGTACGCCAACAATCTGCAAACCGTCCACTTCCACTCTCTCATTGCTGAGCACGCGAACTCCGGCCGCCGCAATAGCGTGCAGATATTTGCTGTCGTCACCAAATTGCTCATGATTTCCCGCGACGAAATACACGCCATGCGGCGCCACCAGCTCGCTCAAAGGCTCCGCTGCGCGCCGCGCATCGATGGCCGTTCCGTCATACAGGTCCCCAGCGATAAAAATCGCGTCCGGCTCTTCCTTCAGAATCTTCGCGACGATGCGTCGCAGAAAACGGCCGTTTCGCACATGCCCGAGGTGCACATCGCTGACCAGCGCGGCTTTTCGTCCGCGCCAGGCCGCCGGCAAGTTTGCCAGTCGTACGGTCGCTCGCGTGATCCGCGTCCAGTTCGCATTGAAAACTCCGTAGAGTCCGGCCACCGTTGCAGCACCGAACAGCAATTCCACGGTTCGATGGAAGTTCACGTCCAACCCGCCTAGCCGCGTTATTCCGAAAATAATCCAGGAGAAAACCGCAGCGGCAACGAGGAAGGTCAGCAGCCCTACCCAAATCGCGGCGGCCCTGTAAAACGCGCGCAGAGCGGCGTTGGTGTAGCGGAATGCGAGTAGAGATGCGGCAACGAAGCTCACCGACAGAAAGGCAAGTGCCAGCTTGATCCAGAACGTCCCCGGGATGTGCTCCCCTTTGGGCGAAAATGCCCACGTCTCAAAGAGGAAAAGATGCGTCAAACAGAGAACGGACTGAATCACCGCAATCATACCGATTAAGCGTCTGGGCACCTTGGATTCCTCACCCCGCGATTTTCATCGTCAACGTAATGCCGCCCTCGCTGGTTCGCAAGACTCCTTGAGCTCTCAAGCGATCTGAGGCACAGAGTTCTTCTGTTGGGGCAGACTCTTAATGATCATCGCAGTAATTGGCGCGAGTGAAAATCAGAAGTTTCGATTTTGCGCAGTCCAAAGCCAAGACAGGTTACATGCTGATGGCGTCCAGTCCAAGGACGCCCTGTGCCTCCTTCTGTCTGATGCCCCTGGTGGGCCTGCTATGCGGGTACTTGGAACCTTTCAATGAATTCACTACTGCGACAATATTTGAGAGGGGGTATGATCCTGGCGTTTCCGAATGGCTTCCGAGATTGTTAGGCAAGCCCCTTGGAACGCGCAGAAACCGCAGAAACCGCAGAACCCACGGAGTACGCTGAAAGTCCAACGGCACAATAATGTTCTCCGCAACTGACATCGCAAATTTTCTAGCCTGCCGACACCTAACCTCACTTGACCGTGAAGAAGCAGAGGGGAAGATCCGCAAACCATTCTTCCACGACCCAGGGATTGAGCTGCTTAGAAGACTCGGACTTCAGCACGAGCAAGCATACTTGCATTCTTTGGCTAAACAGCGGGCCGCCGAAATCGGCGAGATTCCGACAGAGATAGCACGCACTGAGACTGCTGCCGAGACGCTCGAGGCTCTACGCAGGGGCGTTGCCGTCATCTATCAAGCGGTCTTTCAGGGGGAATCCTGGAGGGGTCGTCCTGATTTTCTTGTGCGCGTCGGCACGCCCAGTCTTCTTGGCCCCTGGTCTTACGAGGTGGTCGAAACCAAGCTCGCACGCTCCACCAAAGCAGGAGCAATCATTCAGCTCTGCTTCTATTCGGACTTCCTTGCAAACATCCAAGGCATCGCGCCTGAGTTTATGCATGTAGTGCTTGGTGGCGGAAGGGGGCCGGAGAAGTTCCCGGTTCGGCACTATATTGCCTACTTTCGTAAAGTCAGGCGCGATTACGACCAAGCCCTTACCGTCGTACCGAATAGCTATCCTGACCCCGTCGAGCATTGCGACGTGTGCTCGTGGTTCCCCGTCTGCGACAAGCGATGGCGGGACGATGACAACCTGTGCCTGGTTGCAGGGATCACCCGGCACCAGCGGAAGCAGCTGGTTAGCCGCGACGTAGCCACTCTCGCTCGTCTCGCCGCGCTGTCCTTGCCTCCTGTGCCAAAGATCGAAGGCATCGGCGATGCAGCTCTCCTGCGCATCCACGAACAAGCACGTCTTCAATTCCAGGGGCGGACAGAAAGCCGCCTTATTTACGAACTGCTATTGCCGGTAGAACCAGGAAAAGGTCTTGCAGCCCTGCCTCCCCCGTCAGTGGCTGACGTTTTCCTCGATCTCGAAGGAGACCTTTATGCGTTCGACCAGGGTCTGGAGTACTTGTTTGGGATCGTCACGTTGCCTGACCAATCGAGCGCAGAACCCTTGTATGAATCGCTCTGGTCATTTGACCGCGCGGCAGAGAAAAGGGCGTTCGAGAAATTCATCATGGATGTGATGCAACGAATGAGCCGGCATCCCGATATGCACATCTTCCATTACGCCCCATACGAACCCACGGCGATTAAGCGTTTAGCGGGAGAACACGGCACTTGTGTAGATGAGGTTGATCAGCTTCTGAGGGCGGGCGTTTTTGTTGACCTGCACCGCGTTGTCCGTCAGGGCCTGCGAGCGTCGATCGAAAGCTATTCGATCAAGAGGCTCGAGCCTCTTTACAACTTCACACGAGCCGTCCCATTACGGCAGGCCACTCTCGCAATTCAATCGTTCGAAGACGTTCTCGCGTTCGGGGAGGGACAAGAAGCAGCGGGAGAAATTGTAAATACTGTTGAAGGCTACAACCGAGACGATTGCCTGTCGACACTACGGCTTCGGAATTGGCTGGAGGATCGGCGCCGTGAATTGGAGACAAACATCGGGATAGCCTTGCCGCGTCCTGCACACTCGTCTGGCCAGGCCGGCGAAGACTTAGCAACACAGCTCGAACAGGTCCGAGCCCTTATGGCTCGGCTCCTCGATTGTTTGCCGGCGGACGAAACAGAATGGACTTGCGAACAGCGAGCGCGCTGGCTGCTCGCTCAAATGCTCGAATGGCACCGCCGAGAGGACAAGTCTGCTTGGTGGGAGTACTTCCGCCTATGCGAGCTTTCCGATGATGAACTACTAGAGGACAAGAGCGCATTGGGAGGACTTGTTTATATCGGAGAAGTTGGGAGAGTCAAAAGGTCGATTATTTACCGATACCAGTTCCCGATTCAGGATCACTCGATCGATCGCGCGCTTGACGTGCGCGATCCGAGAACGCAAAAAGGAGTCGGTGAAGTCGTCGACATCGACGAGCGCAACCTAACGATTGACATCAAGAGGAGTGCGTCATCTCCCGTTCCGCATCCGACCGCCCTCATTCCGTTCGACATCATGGATTCAAGAGTCTTGAGTTGTAGCCTCTTGCGACTGGGATCCTGGGTCGCCGATAACCAAATGGTGGGTCCTGGTCGATTCGAGGCCGCACGAAGCCTACTACTTCGACGCCCTCCTCAAACCATTAGTGGTGCGCAGAGGTTGATTGACGAGCAAGAGCGACTAACGCAACCCGCAAGGGATCTTTTGCAATCCCTGGCTCGGAATCCATCGGTGCTCCCGATTCAAGGTCCGCCTGGCTCGGGCAAGACATATAGCGGGGCTCGCATGGTTGTCAAACTCGTGAAACAAGGGCGGCGTATTGGCATCACAGCCGTCAGCCACAAAGTCATCAGCAATCTGCTGGGTGAAATATGTCGGGCTTCAAACGCAGCCGGCGTCCCGGTTCGAATTGTGCAGAAACCGAACGATTGCGACGGTTGCCCAAATCCGATGGTGAAGCAGGTAAACGACAATGAAGCAGTTCTTGATGCCTTGCGTACCGGAAAAGCTCAGGTAGCAGCCGGAACCGCTTGGCTGTGGGCGCGTCCTGAAATGGCTAGTTCGGTGGACGTACTTTTCGTAGACGAGGCGGGCCAGATGTCGCTGGCCAATGTTCTCGCAATCGCGCAAGCCGCGACAAGTGTTGTCCTGCTCGGGGATCCACAGCAGCTTGATCAGCCTCAGCAAGGCGTTCATCCGCCCGGAGCAGATGTCTCGACTCTAGCTCATCTGCTCAACGGCCATGCGACGATCGGTCCAGAACAGGGAATCTTTCTGGCGGAAACGTGGCGACTACATCCCGATATTTGTGCGTTCACTTCGGAAGCTTTCTACGATGGACGGCTTCGAGCTCGCCCGGAGAACCAGAAACAGCGGGTGAACGCGAAGGGCTCTCTCGATGGCACAGGGCTGCGCTTTATTCCGATCAAACACACCGGAAACCAGAATGAATCCCCTGAAGAGGTTGATCGAATGGCCGGCATGGTCGACGAACTCTTACGGAACGGTGCGACGTGGACATCGAAGAAGGGCAAAACGCTCCCTCTTGGGCTTGCAAATATCCTTTTCGTGGCGCCCTACAACGCTCAGGTATCAGCGCTAGCCCGGAGGCTTCCCGCAGGAGCGAGGGTCGGTACGGTTGACAAGTTTCAGGGACAAGAAGCACCGGTTGTTTTCTACTCCATGGCAACCTCAACACCCGAAGACGCACCAAGAGGGATGGAATTTTTGTACAGTCTGAACCGGGTCAACGTTGCCATCTCGCGCGCCCAATGTGTTGCTGTGCTGGTCGCCAACCCGGCTTTGTTCGAGGTTCAATGCAAGAACCCACGCCAAATGCAGCTCGTCAACGCTTTCTGTCGGTATCTTGAGATGGCCACGGGTATTGGGTAGGGATGGAACTCGTGTTTATGAATTTCCACAGCCGGACGGTTCCGTCCGCGTCCAGAAGGGCGATTAGTTTGTGTTCGCTCCGTTATCGTAACGGAAGAACGCTCACTCGATTTCCAGCTGAGGCAGGACGCAACACGCGAGGCTAAGACTTCTAATCGGATAGACACCTAGTTAGACCCACCAACTCGATTTGCCTAGGACATTTCGAGCCCCGGTGGGTCTTTCTGCGTTTATGCACAAAGAAAGGAGCGTAGTTCAAATTCAAGACAAAGGAGAAGTCTATGCTGTTGACGCCAACAGTAGCCAATAACACGGCCGATGCCCACGACTACCTGATTCGGAGGGTTTCGTGAGGATCAGAGCCGACAAGCTAACCGTCAGCTGCTACGCACTGCACGGGGACATCTGCAGCATCGCGCCACACTGCAGATCTCTCGGAGGGCATGGAATTCAAGCTCGAAGATGATCCTGACGCCGATGACTCTTTTGTGGAGACCTGGCCTGGCCGGGACCAGAAGGGATGGAAGAGGCGGAGTCATTCCTGCTATTCCGTGATCTGTTATCGGCCGTGTCCGGAACATGGACGGGACTGCAAACACAAGGAGGTATTGGCATCTGTCGGAGGGTCTTTGATCCGACTGATGACTACTTGCGCGTAGTTCGTGCTGAGCTGGCGTTAGAAGCGATGCCGGCGGAGGCCGAAGCATGACCAGGAAAGACTACATCCTCATCGCCTCGGCCCTGCGCGATGCGTACCAGAAAGAAGAGACGAACAACAAATACGCCGTACAAGGAGAACCAAGTCGCACCAACATGCAAGCCCTGGAGACAGATTCGTGTTGTATAGCAGCTGCGCTTCGCGTTGATAACGATCGATTCGATCGCGATCACTTCCTCGCCGTAGCCCTATCTGGTTTCATGACCAGCAGAAATCCATGGCCTTTAACCGGATAGAAATTGCCAGCTCGTTCTGCAGGTTCATACGTGAGACTTGGATTGCGCAGGCTTACGTTGTCCTCGAGCCAGGCAATATGAGAGTGAGGTAAACCGAATGGGAGGAGGCCAGTCATGAGCTGGCCTTCTCCTTCTTTCAGGTAGGGGACCTTTGGAAGCTTCGTGCGTACCGGATATCCGGGTTGTTCTGATTCCTCCTCTTCTCCTCCGCCCAACGTATCCTCGTTGTGAAGTCAGGTAGCTTTCCAAATCGGTCGCGTCTCCGACCACTGCGAACCGGTCTTCCCGCGTTCTAAAAGCAATTCGCTAGAGTCCTTCCCTCAATTAAGCCCGATTGTCCGACCCGTTCGATCGAACCAAATCCACACGAAAAGGAGCAATACGCAAATGTCGACCGCATATGAAATCGTCACCGAATCCATCATCAAGCAATTGAAATCAGGTGTAGCGCCTTGGCGCAAACCTTGGCGCACCGAGACCCCTGCAAACCTTGTCGGCAGGAAGGAATATCGAGGGATCAACATTTTCCTTCTCGCCTCGCAGGGGTGCGGCTCCCGGTACTGGGTTACCTATCGTCAAGCCCAAGCGCTGGGCGGAACGGTGAGGAAAGGGCAACGCGGGTGCAAGGTAGTGTTCTGGAAGATCAGCGAATACCGAAGGGAGAATCAGGAGAAAGAGGAAACAGAAAATCACAAGTCGATTCTGTTGCGCTACTACACCGTCTTCAACCTGGAGCAGTGTGAGGGAATCACGTCCCCCGACCCAGTCCGCGAGATCAATCCTCTCGAACACTGCGAAACGATTGTCAACTCCATGCCGAATCCGCCGGGATTCACGCAGGAAGCACGGGCCTGCTACTGGCCTTCGACCGATACAGTCGGCATGCCGGCCAGGTCCGCATTCCACGCTGCCGAAGAGTATTACTCCACGCTCTTCCACGAAATAACGCACTCGACCGGACACCCTTCCCGCGTAGGCCGCGAAGGGATCATGAACCACAACCCATTCGGCAGTGAGGATTACTCGAAAGAAGAACTGATCGCCGAGATGGGTGCAGCGATGCTCTGCGGTGTCGCCGGAATCGAATCGCGGACGCTCGGTAACTCCGCGGCCTACCTGCAGACCTGGATCAACAAACTCAAATCGGATTCCCGCTTGATTGTTTCAGCCGCATCGCAAGCGCAGAAGGCAGCCGACTACACTCTCGGCAAGGCCGCAGCAGAAACCGATTCCGCAACGAAAGGAGAAAACGAGCTCGAAACCCTTTAACTGAAGGTCACCGCTGAACGATTACCCGTCGAAGTTGAACCTCCCGGCAGTTCGAATCCCGAAAATCCAAGGAAGGATCCATGACAAACCTTGCCGTAATTCCCATGCCCGTTAAGAAAGTCCGTACAATGTCGCAAGCGCAGTCGAATGATCATTCTCACGCCCCAGGAAATACTCGACCTGCTCAAGGCCGCGCGGCAACGCACCGAGGCGGACGGACAACGGGCCTTGTTTTTCCGTGCCGCGCTTACAGGGGCAAACACCGCCCGCTCCGAAATAGCAACGTGCTCAAATGGGGTCTGCATCCGATCCTGCGAGAGCTGGAAATCCCGATGGCCGGGATGCACGCCTTTCGTCACTATCGAGTGACAGCCTTGATGGAGAGCAATATCCCGCTCGAACGATCAAAGCATGGATCGGTCACGGATCGGAAATGATGATCCGCCGCTACGCACACCTTCGGCCTGACTGCTTCGAGAAACATCTTGCAGTCGTGCCGGATGTATTAGCGGGAATTGCCCGCAAAAGCCCCCTGGAAAAGAGGGGACTGGCAGCGTAAGCTACTGATAACAAAGCTGCGCCCGTAGCTCAGTTGGAAAGAGCGTCTGCCTTCTAAGCAGAGGGTCGGGGGTTCGAATCCCTCCGGGCGCGCCATTTTATTGTCGCTACGTGTGCCTGGCTTATTTGACGCCTATTTGACTTCTGAACTGCCTGCCTCTGGCTCGTTTCTTTACGTCTAAAGCCGTCAGAATCGGCACACGAGCGACCAGGCCTGCCACTGGCAAGGCCTAGATCATCACGCAAGAATGCCTACAAACGCTGTTTTTTTTGATACTGGTACGGTACTTTTCCGGTAACGCGACCAGGCACTTGCGTAGATTTCTCCCTTGTCCAAACCAAGTTAGGACAACGGTGAATCCCAGAAGTGGATTGACGATGGCACTTTACTGTCAATTTTGACAATAAGAATCGCAACTTGTAGTGAATAAGCTTTCAAATCAGGACTTCCCCGAAACCGGAACGCGATTGCCAACACGGTGAACGATTCAGAGAGTAGACCCAGAAGAAAGAGAGCAAAATTATGAAAAGCGGCATGAAGATCATCGATTTTCGCTGTCGGCCGCCCGTTAGGGCCTACAAGATGCTTTTTGATCTGCACCTCGAACGGCACACATGGGAGAACAAATTCGTCTGCGGGCCGGCAGGCGCGGTCAGTCCCTCGATGCACAAAGTGGGCGAGGAAGCGGGGCTTGATCTTTTGATGGAGGAGATCGATGAGGCGGGGATCGATTTGGTCGTCGCTCCTGGACGAGCGACGCCTCCCGGCCTGGAAGTTAAGGCTGTGGCCGAGGGAGTGCAAGAGTTCAACGTCTCGGATGAAACGCTGGTCAGCTTGCGTAAGCGGTTCAACAACCGACTACTCGGTCTGACCGCGCTGGACCTCAGTAGACCGGCAGACCAGCTCGTCACTCAAATCCAGAAAGCAGTCAGGGAGCACGACCTGCACGGCGTGGTGATGGAGCCGGGCTACTTCAAAGCGCCGGACGGCGGGCCACTCTGGGCTGACAACAAGAGACTCTAATCGCTGGCCACCGGTCGATCGGCTCCTGCAAGACTTTCCCAAGCTGAAGTTCCTGCTGGCTCACGGGGGCTATCCGGCCGTGATCGAAGCGCTGGCGCTTGTGACTAAGCACAGGAATTTCTACATCTCTCCGGACGTCTACTGCTTTTTCCCGGCCGGTGAGCTGTACATCAACTCGATTACTAAACTGCAGGACCAGTTCGTCTTCGTCTCGGCATATCCGATGGCGGGGCAGAAGGAATCGGTGGATGAGGCGCTGAAGTTCCCGTTATCCGGCAATGCGGCGCGGCTGCTGAAAATCGTCGGCCAACAATCAAAGAAGTCCCAAGCGGCCTAAGACAATTGGCACTACCAGCAGAGCCAGCCAAACCGGCGAGTCCGCTTCGGCGGGCTCGCCTTTTTTTTGCTCGCGTGCCGCCATCGGTCTTGTTACTGGAAAGCCCCTCGTGGTCAAGGTTTTACATTGTATCGTATGGACATATATATGCCTGCCTGCTATCCTATATGTATGTCGATGAAGAGAACGGCACTATTCCTCAAGGAGCACCAGCTAGATAAGCTCCAGAAGCTATCCGAGAAAACTGGCGCACCTGTCGCAGAACTGGTTCGCCGTGCCATCGATGCGTACTTGCTTTCGAGGAAAAAGGAAATTAGGTAAGCGGGACGCACCGGTGCTAGTAACACCGACACGCCCCTGACCACAACTCAAAGGAGCTTGAGCAATGGCTAATGAAAAGCTATCACCCGCAGCACTTCGCACAAAAGCCGAACCGAAGCGCGCCGCGATTTACGCACGCGTGAGCACCGGAGACCAGCACCTTGAAACACAGTTGCTCGACCTCCGCGAAATGGCCAAGCAGCGCGGATACGAAGTTGCGCACGAACACACAGACGTTATTTCCGGTGCCAGAGCGAAACGACCCTGCCTCGATCAATTGCTGGCAGATGCCCGGCGACATCGTTTCGACATCGTGCTCGTAGCCGCGTTCGACAGGGTAGCGCGAAGCGTTCGCCACTTCCTGGAAGTGCTCGACGAGCTGGCTCATCTCGGCATCGAGTTCGTCAGCCTGCGCGAAAATATCGACACGGGAGGCCCACTGGGCCGGGCGATAGTCGTGATTGTCGGTGCGATTGCCGAGCTTGAACGTTCGCTGATTACCGAACGTGTGAAGGCGGGGATGCGCAGAGCGAGGCTGGAAGGTCGGCGAATAGGCCGCGCTCCACTCAACATTGACCGAGTTGCGGTTGTTGCGGACCGACTCGCAGGGATGTCGCTGACCAGCGTTGCAAAGAAATACCACGTCTCTCGAGCCACCGTCTGCCGTTTGGTCAATGAATCTGGCGGACTGAGGAAAGCGAGCGTCCCGCGGCCAGGTAATGAAGAAAGAATAGTTCCTCTGACTGGATCAAACGATTTGCCGGCTGCCGCGTAACTTCCCAATCAAAATTAACCCAATGCATGATGCTGTGGAAGTTACGCCGATCAGAATTTCGCATCACTATCCCTCGGTTAATTGTGTGTCGGGGGTCTGAAAAGCACTTGTCCGTTATGGCGTTATACAGCTTGCGTTGGCGCAGCAATCCCTTCGCTTCTGAACTGTCCCTTCGCGGGTGTGTCGCGGCTTGTTCACTCTAGCGCTAGTGGTATTATTGGCGCACGATACGCGAAGAGACACAGAACGTTCGGCAATTCCCCGACGTCTAAAGAATGTCGAAACCTGCTGTTTACGGGAAATCCACGTCGAGAGCGTAGATATCCTGCGCACCTGCGTCGCGAAGCAGAAGAGGGGAGTCATCCGGGGCCAAGCCCTTCCATGATCCCCAGCCAGAGTCAGGTGGCTGTCGAAAATCGTTCAAACTAAACAATAGTTCCAGTTTATCGTCACTGATCCGCACGCGGTATAGGCCCTGCTTACCTCCGGCCTCAGCTCCATAGAAGTAGATGTAATCGCCACGATGAGACCACTCGGGCCAATCCACAACCATCTTCACTAAGGGGGACCACTTCTGGGTCGTGGCGTCGAAGAGCATCAACCACCCATCCTCTCGCTGCAAGGCCAGAATGTGATGTCCATCGCGCGACCAACGTGGCGCCCATAACCCCTCTGAGCCAGGCACCTTCAAGATCTCGTGAGTCCGCAAGTTCAAGATCTCCAGGTTCAACGTGCCTCCACCCGGAGCTACCTCAGCGGCATACCGGCCAAACAGCAACCGGTTCCCGTCAGGCGACCAATTTGGATCGGCGCCAAAGTGGTTTCCTGGCACCGACTGCTCGGTGCTGCCACCCCCGGATGGGATTACGTAAACACTGAAAGGCTTACCGGGTTCATGGCCCATGAACGCAACGCGAGTCCCGTCAGGCGACCAGCGGGGCTGCAGTACAGTAAACGGCGGGAAGGTCAATTGCACGCGCTCGCTACCGTCGATCTTGCTTCGCCAAAGTGTGTTCTCGGGATATTGGGTGTAGACCACCCACTTCCCGTCTGCTGAGAAGTTCGCGCTTATGGCGGAAATCCCGGAAAGGTAGGGCGAGAACTGGTGGGAGGTCAAATTGTAGCGCACCAACTCACCTCGGACTTGGGCCGCGACCACAAATACTTTCTTACCATCCGGGCTCACGAGGGGCGAGGAAGTGGGCGTGGGCCCAATCGTCAACTGTACCGGTTCCTTGGTGGGCTTATAGAAAACACTCTTCTCGTCTCGAATCGCCCAGATGTTGTTAACTCCACTCCGCTGCGATGTAAACAGGAAATACTTGCCGTTCGGCGTCCAACTGCCACAACACTCACTGGGCTGTTTATTCCAGCCGACAAATAGCGGGTGCAGGTTGGATCCGTCCGCGGAGACTTCCCATAGTGACCCTTGGTGAGTGTCAGTCAGAGTGGTGAACCGCAAACGGCTTCCATCCGGTGACCAACGCGGCCAGAATGGATGGCTTCCCTCAGCGAGACTGACAATTTTCGTAGATTCACTCCCGTCAACCCTGATGCGGTACAAAGTGTTCCCTTCGGCGTAGACCAACTCTTTCCCGTCTCGAGACCAGGTCGCATCGTCGGCGCGGTTGTTACCAATGTGGCGGGGCGACTGGCCGAGCAGGGGTAAGGCAAAAAGGGGGCAGTCCCAGTCAATGGGAATCTGGCAGTTTAGGACGAGCAGTTCAGAGCGATCGGGCGAGATGTCAGTAATAATTGGGCTTTCGACGGAGGTGTGCATGGGCACAGTTGTGCCACCCGCAATCGAAACCTCGTTGAGCGAGTAGCTGAAGCCGGACGACGAAGAGAAATAGATTCTTGAGCCATCTGTGACCATTCTGACTTTTCCGCGGCCATCATTGCTCACTCGATTGGAGGCGGTAATTCTTGGCACCGGCATCGCAGGTCTGAAGAGGAATGCCAGAACTGCCGCAAGGATGAGGATGACCAGCATCAGCGGGACGGTCCAACGCCAGCGTTTTACCAGCGACTGTTTCTGTCCGGCATCCACCTGAACGGCGCTAACGGTCGGCTCCGTACCGTCTCTGCCGCTCTGCACTTCTTCGATCGTAATGCGCGCGTCGCCAATATCGCGCAGGCGCTGCTTCGGCTCTTTCACCAGGCAGCGGCGAAGCAGTCTTTGAATCGCAGGAGGCGTGGTCTTCGGCAGATTCGCCCAGTCCGGCTCCTTGGTGAGCACCGCCGCCAGTACTTCCGTGATGCTTTCGGCGTCGAACGCTCTGCGCTCGCTCAGCATCTCGTAAAATACGCAACCGAACGCCCAGATGTCGGCGCGCTTGTCTACGGATTTGCCGCGCACTTGCTCAGGACTCATATATGCCGGCGTGCCGAGAATTGTTCCCGCCTCACTTCCGGCAGCTTTCGCGAGACTGCGCTGTGTGTCCGCGTCGAACTCGCCGGCAAACGCTTTCGCGAGGCCGAAGTCCAGCACCTTTACGCGGCCGTCGGGCATCACTTCCACGTTAGCCGGCTTCAAATCTCGATGCACGATGCCTTGCTCGTGCGCGCTTTCCAGCGCGGCGCAAATCTGTAGTGCGATGGCCAGAGCTTCCGCGATATCGACAGGGCCAGCCCTCAATCGTTCCGCGAGCGTCTTTCCCGGAACCAGCTCCATCACCAGATATTGCGTATCGCCGGATTGCTCGAGTCCATAGATCGTGGCGATATTGGGATGATTCAACGATGCCAGCAATCGCGCTTCGCGCTGGAAGCGCGACAGCCGCTCTGGATCGTGGTCAAATTCCAGGCGAAGAACTTTAATGGCCACGCTGCGGCCCAGCTTGGTGTCGCGCGCCTGATAGACGTCGCCCATCCCGCCTGCTCCGATGCGCGCGACGATTTCGTAGATTCCCAGACGGCGTCCCACCGCAAGTTCCTCTGTAGAGCCTAGTGCTGGCCCGGACAAAAAACTGTGCTGCGCTTGTTTGTCCGCAAGAAGCAGCGATTCCACTTCGCGCCGTTTGTCCGGCTCGGGGCAGGCCTGATCCAGATAGGCGGATCTCTGCTCGGGCGTCCGTTCCAACGCTTCGGCGAGCACGTTCTTGATTTCCTGCCACGCTTCCGGCGTCATATTCCCGCTTCCTTTTTCATTTCGCGCTGCAGCCACGCACGCGCCGTCGCCCATTCGCGCTTGACGGTGGCCGGCGAAACGCCCAGCACCACGGCCGTCTCTTCGATGGACAGCCCGCCGAAAAATCGCAATTCGATCAGCCGGCTTTGCTGCGCGTCAAGCGTGGCGAGCTTGGCGAGAGCATCGTCGAGTGCGACAAGATCGAATTCCTGTTTCTGCGCCGGGACAAGCTCCGCATCGAGGGAAAGTCGGGGGGCTCCGCCGCCGCGTTTATCGGTGAGGCGTGCGCGCGCGTGGTCCACCAGGATGTGGCGCATCAATTGCGCCGCCACGGCGAGAAAGTGTGCCCGGTCTTGCCATTGCGGCGCGTCTTGCCGCACCAAGCGCAGGTAGGCTTCGTTGACTAAAGCGGCGCTCTGAAGGGTGTGGTCGGCACGCTCATGCCACAGATGGCGCCGCGCGATGCGGCGCAACTCGTCGTAAACCACTGGGATTAAGGCTTCCCGTGCTTCCTCGTTGCCCTGGCTCCAATCGGCGAGAAGCCTGCTGATACGTGAAGACGAAGCCGCCGGCACTCTTCCTCCCCGCCACGGGGCGACTACATTAGGCAGAAAGATAGCTCCCACGCCAGCCAAAGTCAATTTACTCCAAGCCATAAGGGAAGAACGGTGTGTCCGCGGCCCCCACACATCTTCGATTTAGGTGAGCCAGTTTGCCCCCAGTCCTCGCTTACAGGGTGAAGGCACGATGCGGACTAGAGCAGAGCGCCCAGACGCACGCGGCCAAATTCGAGAACAAGGAGAATTCCGATGAAGGTAAACCATTCGGAGTATATGGCCAGTTGGAGATTCATTCTGGGTGTCGCGCTGGCAGGATGTTTGTTCGCCACGACAGCTCAAGCCCAATCACGCTTCGAGGGCAAATTCACGCTGACGAGCGAAGTGCATTGGCGGGCAGCCGTGCTGCCTCCCGGCGATTACTCGCTCAAGCTCGATACCGCGCGGCGGATGATCGTGTTGAGCGACGCGCACACCAACAAACCGTTGGCTCTCGAAGCCGTCAGGATCGATAGCGACGCTCAGAACCGAGACAGCCAGATGGTTGTCGAAGTTCAGGGCAATCAGCGAGTCGTTACCTCGGCGCGGCTAGCTGGTTTAGGCGAAGTCTTCCGGTCGGCCCACGTGTCTAAGGCCTCTCGTGGAGCCACCGAAGAGGCAATCCTGATCGAACGAACCTGGATTGCGGGATAGAAGAGGAGCGTCGCGCTAGCTATGCATTTCTCGATCAAGTTCTGCGCGAGGGCAAGGATCAGGCATTTGTTATCCACTTCGATACACAAGTCGAGACCGTGCAGGGCCCGACGTCTTCTCGCAGCCAACTCGAGTCAGCGCTCAGCCAGCTGAAGATTCCTCCGCGTGATACCACCCTTATCTACAGCGCAATCAAGAACTCTTCGGAAGACTGGATGAAAGAACTGCCAGGCCGGAAAGCTTTCATACTGCTGACCGACGGCGTGGCCTACAAGGAACCAACATCGGTCACGACCGCAATCGAATTCGCGCAGCGAGCGGACACCATCATCTACCCCATTCGATTCTCCGACCCCGAGCCGTTCTCCCGTCCCGTCATAGGTTTGATTCTCGCGATGGCAAGCGAGCACGGCAAGCAAGGGATGCTCCGGATGGCAAGAGAAACCGGTGGAGCTTACTACGAAGTCACGAAGAGCCAGTCCATTGCGAACATCTATTCGCAGATCGAGGAGGCGCTTCGCAATCAGTACCGTATCGGGTACACGCCGAGGCGAGCAGAATCGGATGGAAAGTATCACAAGATCAAACTGACCACGAAGGATCGTCATCTGATCGTCAACGCAAGAGCCGGATATTATGCCAATTGAGAAATGAGGCGCGGGACCGCCTGACACTTCCTGACATTTGTCCGCACAACCAAATCGACTATGATGTATTCACAGAACAAGCAAAGCATAAGGTGAGTAATACGGGCGTCCTCGCGGAACGGAGCATTCGATGACACCTTCCATTCTCTTTCGAAGATTTCGACTCGTCTGCGCGGGAAATGTTGGCGAGCAACGAAGAAAATCCTTGAGAATCTTCTCCCGCGTCCTGCCAGCATGGTGCCTGGTTCTTGGATTGTTCGGGTGCGGTTTTGGTCCTTCTCCGTCCGCGGGGCCTCCACCCACCTTGTCGATCGCGACGGTGCAGGATCTGGGCGTCATTCCAACCAACCCGGATATTCTTGGAAGAGATGGCGGCTACAGCGCCCTGTTCCAGGGCCACTCGGTGTGGCTGTACGGCGACACGTTCATTGCCAAGCCGAACGCCGAAGACCAAACGCTGCTCAGCGATTCCTGGTCGTTTACAACGGACCTCAATGCGCAAAGCGGAATCATTGGATTTCAGGAGGTCCTGGATTCTTCCGGAGCACCCACCATGATTTTGCCGGAGACCACGGCCGAACAAGCCTTTAACCAAGCTCATAACATCAACAACTGTCAGGCGCAGCCTTGCGGCGCGCGCTGGGCGCTTTGGCCGTCGTCTATCGTTGTCAACTCAGCCGATAACAGCGCCTTGATTTTCTATATGGTGGTCAGCGCGCAGCCGGGGAATTTTAACTTTCAAGGCATCGGCAATTCGGTCGCCACCTGGCAGAACCTGCAGCAGCAGCCGCAACGGCCGACGTTGAACCCGCCGATCGTGGCCAACCATCCGGACTTGATCTTTGCGCAGAACGAACCGGGTTTTGGGTCCGCCTCGTTCATTAGCGACGGAACGCTTTACGCCTACGGATGCGACTACAACAGCGGATGCCAACTGGGAAAAGTCGCTCCATCCAGCGCGCAAGATCGCAGCGCCTGGAGCTTCTACGCCGGCAACGGCAATTGGTCCGCGAACGTTAGCGATGCCATTTCGGTTTTCAACGACGCCAGTATTCTCAGCGTCTCCTGGAACGCCTTTCTCCAGCGCTACCTCGCCGTCTACAGTCCGCCGTTTTCGCAAAATGTCGTGATGCGCACATCCGTGAATCCCGAAGGCCCCTGGTCCAGCGAGATCGTGGCCTTCATTGCCATGCAACCGGCAAGTGGCAACGTCTACGACGCGCACGCGCACGCCGAATACGACGCCAACGGCGGGCAGACCATTTATATAAGCTATTCGCGCTCCACACCCACACCCTTCTCCAGTGAAGTGCGGCTCGTTGCGGTGAAATTCCAGTCTTCCGACGCAGAGCCATAGTGAGATGGTCACGCAAACAAGTGGGTGCGAGACCAGCGCGTCCAAGTCAGCACGCTTTCCAAATGCGAGGAGGCCAAACCAGATCCGGATCCCAGCTCGCGGATCAACCAGCCTCCGGCACACTGTGAACAGCGGCTCTCCCTGCTAATCATGAGCGTGGGAGGACTGCTCGGCCATGAAGATTGGTTCCGACAGGCACGTGAAAAAGGGCCGTCGGATCTGCATCCCTTCTGGGGTCATCGCCGGCCTCGACGGGATCAAATCCGATTCGATTGGCCGCATCGAATCGGTTCTGCTCATCAGCCGCAAGCGAGTCGCTGCGGTGAGGGGATCGAAGTACGTCGTCGAACGAAACCTGCCGCTCGACAGCTTGACGGCAGATACGGTGATCTTTGAGGGGCTCGCCGAGGGGGCCACGCGCGCGCTCCCAGCAGCGTCGAACGTTGCGGCTTCGCTGTGCCCTTTCTCGCTTCTGACGAGAGCAGCTTCATCACGGGCTTCGACTTGCCAGTCGATGGTGGCACAGTTTCCAGATAATCCGCCCCGTGCGCAATTCCGATTGATTGAGCCTTCCGAGAATACGACGTTATAATGTGCTTATGCCTATCGCACAGGATGCACTTCTCTATTCACGGGTCGAAACGGTGCTGGCTAATGAAATCACCGATGGAGACTTGAAGGTCGGCGACCAACTGCCGACTGAAGACAGCCTGATTGCGCGATTCGGGGTGAGCCGCATTACCGTTCGCCGGGCTATTCAGAACCTGGTGAGCCGTGGGCTTGTCGAGATTCGCCGCGGCAAAGGCACGTTTGTCGCGGCGCCCAAGATCACGCAGGAGCTTAAGGAACTGAGCGGGTTTGTGGAGGATATGCACGCGCTCGGCCGCAAGCCGACGGCGCGCGTGGTCAGCAAGGAAATCGTGACTGCCGACGCGACCGTGGCTGGTCAACTCGCACTGACGAAGGGCGAGCGCGTCGTCAGAATTCGTCGCGTGCGCCTGGCGGATGGCGTTCCTCTCTCCTACGACGAGACCTACCTCCCGCTAGAGATCGGCAAGAAGATCATCACCAACAACCTGAAGGCCGAGCCAATCTTTTCACTTCTTGAGCGCAAGTACGACGTTGCGCTGATTGAGGCTGAGTACAAGCTGGACGCGGTGGCAGCCGATACCGAGGTCGCCGCCGCGCTGAAAGTGAAACAACGGAGCCCGATCTTTCGCATCGAACGAACGTCCTACTCGACAGGGAGCCGTCCGGTCGATTACGAAAGGCTGTACTACCGGGGAGATCTTGTCCAGTTTGCGACACGCCTCGTCCGAAAGCTTCCTCGTTGAGCCTGCCCGCCGCTATCGTTTCTTTCTGAAATAGCCTTCCAGCGCGAGCGGCCCAGAACCACCGAAGACGAGTGCCGCGAGGGAAGCGAGATAGAGCAGGTTAACTTCGTAGCCTGGCGGCCCGAACTGCACCCGGCCGGCCGTGACGCTCATCAGCTTGATCGAGCTGAAGCCATTAGGCAGATGCACGGTGAAGATCGCCACGAAGAGAAGCGCCGCCATCGGCAGGCTGACGAACGAGACGAAAGCCCCGAGCAAAACTGCGAGGCCGCCGACGAGCTCGGTGAGAATCGTAAGCCACGCCATGAGGTGAGGCGCGGGCACGCCGAGAGCCTGCAAGATGGCGGCGAAAGCTTCCGGTCCGCGAGACAGCTTAGCGAAGCCGTGCTCCATAAAACCATACCCAATGATCAGGCGCAGCGGAATTGGAGCCCAACGAGCTAGTGAAGACTGTTGCAAGGATGCCAAACGGGTAGTGGGTTCAACGTGCGATATCTGGCGCAGTGCGTTCATATCCGCAACCCTCCTTTTTTGTGATCCTCGCCGAACATTCAAACGTGTTCAACTGTCACTCATTATGATGTTATAATGTCATAATGGATTCAGATTCCGGAAAGGTTCTTTTATCGTCCCGCTCACGGGATCTGGAAAGGCGCGCGAGGAACGATGACGCCGCGCTGCAGCGGCCTTCCTTCCGGGAAGCGCTGCGTTTCTGGTTCAAGCTGGGATGGATCACCTTCGGCGGCACCGCGGCTCACCTCGCCATCATGCACGACGAGCTGGTCGAGAAGAAGCGGTGGATTAACAACGGAACGTTCCTGCATGCGCTGAGCCATTGCATGCTTCTTCCCGGGCCCGAGGCACAGCAGCTGGCAATCTATATTGGGTGGAAGCTGCATGGCAAGCGCGGCGGCATTGTTGCCGGAACACTCTTCGTGGTGCCCTCCATGTTTGTGCTGCTGGCACTGAGTGTCGTCTATGTGAGATTCGCCAGCCTGGCGTGGATTGCCGCGATGTTCAACGGCTTAAAACCGGCCGTCATCGCTCTGGTGATAGTTGCGCTGCAAAGAGTCGCCAGAAGCGCCCTGCGTGGACCGGTGCACGGTTCCGTTGCGGTTGCTACGTTCGCAGCGATGTTCTTCTTTGATGTCTCGCTGCTCGTGATAATGCTTAGCGCCATTGTTTTAGGAATCGTCCTGGGGGCGTTGCGGCCTGGCCTTCTTCATCGCCCGGAAGAGGTGGGCGCAGAAGAGCGCGAAGATGACGACTCTATCCACCGCAGCACGATGCCGGGGCCTATCGCCCTGTTGCAGGCTGGCGCGAAGCTGGCTGTGAGCGTCCTGCTTCTCTGGCTCACGCCACTGCTGCTGTTCTACTTCTTTGCAGACGACTTCCATTTCTGGACCGGGTTAGCGCTGTTCTTCACGAAGACGGCTTTCGTGACCATCGGCGGCTCGTACACAGTAATTCCTTACGTGGCGCAGGTCGCGGTGTCGAAGTTGCACTGGCTGACCAGGCTCCAAATGATGGACGGTTTCGCACTGGCCGAAACAACTCCAGGTCCTTTGATAATAGTGGTCGCTTTTGTCGGTTTCCAAGCCGCATACAACCACTTCCACGGCTCATTGTGGATGGGAACTCTGGGACTTCTGGCAACGACTTTCTATACGTTTCTGCCATGCTTCTTCTTCGTCTTTGCCGGCGCGCCGCTGGTGGAGCGAACGCAGAACAAGCCCAAAATTGAAGGTGTGCTTGGGCTGATCACCGCTGTCGTAGTCGGCGCGATCCTTGACCTGACGTTCTTTCTGGGCAAAGCGGTGATCTTTCCGTCAGGAGTTGCGGGGCTCAAGCAACTCGATGCGATCTCTCTGGGCTGGGCGATGCTGTCGCTGTTCCTGCTCCAGAGATTCAAACTGAAGATCATTCCCCTAATCCTGCTGGGTATTGAGTTCGGCTTGATTCGGTATTTTCTCGGCTTCTGAAGGACATTGGGGGAGCTATCTCCACTACCCCAAGAGGATTGGCAGAAGGACGCCCAAACCCAGCGCGAAAAGCCAGAGGGCCGGGGCGGGTGTTCCCACCGGGCGAACGCGCCGAAGTTCGTAAGCTGCGGTTCGTGGATTGAGGAGCAGTCGCCGACTGTACGCCCTCTCGAGCAAAAGGAATACAAACGCCGTCGTGGCTCCGAATATCAAGTGCCCCATCAGAGATGGAAGTAGCGCGGAAGCTGCGCTGGTGCGCCAGTCGATCTCACCCGTGAGCAGCAGCGGCAGGAACGTCATGGGACCCAGATACCACCAGATCAATCCAAACAGCCACCCCCACATCACACCAAGTCCAATACTCGAGGACTCGCGCCGAAACAGTAGGCCGAACGTCATGCCAATTAGCGCGCTCACCAAGAGATGCAGAAGCAGCGCGCGAAAAATGGAGAGCGGAGTATCGAGACCAGCGATCTTCGGGAGCACACCCGTAGCGATCATTACCGGGCTTGAGACCAGTCCGCCCACGAGACCAGCGAACGCTCCCCAACTGAGTGAACGCAGAACGAGAAGGCCGGGGCCTTCGGGTTCCCGATTCAAGGGATCGGACTCGATGAAGAGCTTTACCCAAAGACGATCGATCGTCGCGTACGCGACTCCCAGAATCAGTCCGTAGAGGATGTGGCCCACAAGTGAGCCGAAAAGGTCGCTGCCATGATCCGCCGACCAATCCAAGGGCGTTCGGGACGCGAGCGGGAAAAGAGTAAGCGGTCCCAAGAACCACCAGAAAATCGCAAATCCCAGGCCCCAGCCCATGGACGAACCGTAGCCGCGCACGTCACGCTGGAAGAGGAGCCCAAAGCAGGAACCAATGAGCACAGCCACGCTAAACTGAAGAGCCACCGTCGCCATCCGAGAGTGAGACTCGCCGAGCGCTGCGATCAAAGGGAAGAAATCACCTGCAGATGACCAGCGTCCAGAAATCAATCCACCGAGAACGCCTGAAAATCCGCCGACGACGATCGCGCGCCACCAGTGGAAGGGCTGATTTTTCAGCCTTCCTCGCAAACTACCGGAGACTCCCAGCGCTACGCCCACCGGCATTCCCAGACAGATCAGGCACGCGACCAGCGTGGGAAATTGTTCGCGGGCATCCGCGAGCTTGGCCATCCCGTGGCCAGGACCCGCCAGCAAAGGCAAGAGTCCCGCCGGAAGAACCAACCACAGCAGAAAAGCGGCGCCAAGCCCCCAAATTAATCCCGCACCAGAGCTCGTCGTTCGATGCGCAAAGAAAAGACCGAACGCAAGGCCGAACAGGGCGCCACGCATACCGCCGCTAACGGGCGATAAATTGAGCAGCACACTACCGAGCGCGCCTCCCGCGGTACCCACTACAAGACCGAGCAGCGAGTCCATCCAATTGAAGGAACTGGCTGCTTCATTCACTTGCGCCGCTATTTTCAAATACGAAGACACGGGTTTCTCCTTACTGCAAATCGATTGTCTGAACGATGTCGCGCGGGAAGAAAAGTTCGATCGTCCAATCTACGAGCACGCGAATCTTTCTTTCAAGGCCCGGCAATTTCGCAAGGTATATTCCTCTCCACATTAGCCACGCAGATAATCCGGAAAAACGCACGGACTTGTGGTTCACAAAGGGAATCGCCAGTTCAGCGCAAGCAGTCTGGTGTCCCACGACGCAAAGGGCTCCGAGTGAGTCGAAATGAAAACTTTGCTTGGGTCGGCCCCGCAGTTCGGCGCGAATGTTCTTTGCGAGGACTTCTGCCTCGCGCAACGCAAATTGAGCAGTGGGCGGACAGAGCTTCCCCGATTTCGCATCGGCAACCGCGGCACAATCACCCAAGGCCCACACCCCTGGATGACCGGGCAATTCGAGCGTGTTCTCCACCACCAGCGCGCCCCGCTTGTCTCTTTCGACTGGCAGCAACCTCAGCAGCGGATTCGGAGCCGTTCCCGCCGTCCACACAAGAGTCTGAGCGCGGATTTCACCGTCGCTTAATACCACGACGCCGGGGTTCGCATCGGCCAGCCGCGTGTTCAGCCGGAAAGCAACTCCGCGCGCTTCCATCCTAGCCTGCGCATAACGCGCCAACGATTCACTCAATTCCGGCAGGATGCGATCGCGCGAATGAACCAGTACGACGCTCAAGTCCTCTGGGTGTAGGTTGGGATAGTCGGCGAGAATCCCGTGCGCAAAGTCGTTCAGAGCCCCCGCGAGTTCGACGCCCGCAAACCCCCCGCCCGCGATTACAAAGGTAAGAAGAGTGCGTCGAACTTCGGAGTCGGGCTCACGGTCGGCGCGTTCGAACATCTCGATAACATGATTCCGGATACGGATGGCGTCCAGAAGGCTCTTGAAATTAAACGCGAGCTTCTCGAGGTTCGCCATGCCCAAGTAATTTGAAACGGAACCGAGAGCCAGCACCAATTGATCGTAGCGAACTTCACTGCGTGGGGCGGTCCCGCCGGGGTGCTCGGTGTCTAAAATCACGCGGCGGCCTGCAAGATCAATCTGGGCAACCCGTGCGCGGATGAACTCCGTCCGATACAAGCTCGTGCGCAGAGGGGTGCTGATGTGACTAGGTTCGAGGCTGCTTCCAGCTACTTCGGCGAGCATGGGAGTAAAAAGAAGCGCGTTTGTATCACTGACTAGAACAATCGAAACTCCGGGATCTCCTTGGAACTGTTTCTCTAGGCACTCTGCGGTCCGCATGCCGGCAAAGCCGCCACCGAGTATCATGATCCGTTTCTTTTCCTGCGGCGCGGGCGACACCTCCTCGACCTCGGGACCGACGACCGTCTCGGCGATGTCGGTCAAAGCCTGGGTGATCAGACCAACCAAAGCGCCGTACAACACCCACCCGACGAGCGCGGGAAAATGCCCGCGCATCTGGTCGGCACTCCACTCAGGCGTCTTCCCGGAAAGGAGCGGAATCGCGATTACGCTGATAAGACCCCAAAGTGGGATCCCCAGTGCGGCACCTGTCAAAACGTTATCGACATAGGCGCGACGCGTAGGGCGCAAGCCCGCAGAGTAAACAGCGCCAACGACCATGCCCCACAAAACGCTTAGTACCGGATAGCCGATAGTCGGCATCAGAGCCGCGCTGGCCGCAGCTCCAGCCAGCAATCCAAGTAAGCTCTTTCTAAGTGGCAGGTGCATGTGTTTATGTACGCACGATTATCGTCGCGCAGATTGCCGTTTGAAAGTTCTTGTTAGTTTGAGGGTGGTTTGGGTGTAATCGTACGCATTCGCCTTCCTGTAGCAACAGGCGGCCCAGGCCGAATCGACCAGCGAGAACACCTGAATTCATTTCACCCGCCGATGCTGAGACTTGAGGACCTCCTTCAACGTTAGATCAGATGATTCCTCTCTCGTTCCGATTCCTGCTCTCCGGCGCAGAGCGAGTGGCTGAAGTTTTCTGTCGTCGGACAATCATCGGCCAGTAGGAACCAATTGATAGGGCTCGATCCGCTTCCCCGAAAATAAACGCAGCAAAGCAAAGAGCGAGCACGGAATGGTCAAGAGAGGCACCGAAATATTGCCAAAAGGCCGCATGCGGCCCAGGGTAGTTCGAAGAAAACAGCAAGGTCAGCATATAGATGAGTCCGCAGATGCTAGCTGGACGGACGAGAATGCCGAGAATGAGCGCGAGACCGATACCCAACTCTCCATAAGCCACGACAAACGCTATCGCAGTGGCGTGATGCAACACCAATCTCTGAAGCAGGGGAACCATAAATGGGTAGGCACCTTCCACAAGAAACCGGTTGATCCAAAATTGGAAGCCACCTCCCCAGATGAACTCCGTCCCAAGAACCTTGTAGTCGCCAAAAATCAGAAAGAGTATTCCCACGGAGATTCGCAGTGCCGCGAGGGCTATCGTGTTCCGATCTCTCATGTCGATTCGCATTCAAATGTAAGCTCTGGAAGCGATTGAGCCCCAGGAGAAAGAGCATGCCCATCGTTAAGAAAGCACCGGAAGTGATGTCTCGGGAAGTCAGGCTCGAACAAGCCGTGAATGAGCTGCTCGAGGACTACGCAAGGTTCATCGAAAGCAGCCCGGATCACGTCATCAAAAGGGTCCACATTACTTACTCCTGAACGCAGCCTTCAGGAACAACCCGAGAGTCCCAAGATTAAGATGGAGCCGAGAACCGCTGCGATGACCGATCCAACCAGTAATGCGATGGCGAGCGCTCCGAAGGCAAGCGTCGCCGTGAGTATGGCGAACAGTGTGAGTTTGAATCGGGAAATCCGTAGACGCGGCAAGCGATTCCGGTGGATCGCCAACGACTCGATTATCAATTTCAATTATTTTGAGATTCTTGATCATGGAAGTTTCTGAGTAACACGGCTGTCATCCTTCAGGAGATATGATCTGCAAGTCTCAAGCAGCCATCGAATCACATTTCGCCTGCCCGGTGTCAAGGCCGCGCGTTGCTGAATAGCTATGGCTATACGCAATAAATCCGCGAGTTCTGACTCCATCCCTGAACACCGCCCGGGGAGGTTATGCGTGCGCTGCGAGCGTGGCGGGCAGGGTGAACTGAAAGGTTGCGCCCCGCCCGGAGGTACCGGCGGCCCACAAACGGCCTCCGTGCGATTCAATGATCGACCGACTGATGGGCAGCCCCATACCAGTCCCGTTATCTTTGGTCGTAAAGAATGCCTTGAAGATCATATCCCCCTGCTCCGGGGGCAATCCCACACCGGTATCGCTGACTGAGATGAGCAGTCGACCATCTTCGGCTTCCGACTTGATGGTAAGCTCAACTCCGCCAGTTGTTTCCTTCATGGCATCGATGCCGTTGAGCATGAGGTTCATGAAAACCTGCTGCAGTTGGACACGGTCCGCCATGACCTTCGGGAGATCCTCAGCAAGCTCGGTGCGGATGGCGATCGAGTAGCGGTTCGCCTCGCTGCGCAGCAGGATAATCATTTCTCGAATGAGTTCATTTACATCAACCAACTCCCGCTGCAACGCGCCTTTCTTGAATAGCGAGCTGACTCTGGCAATGATGTCAGCCGCGCGCGTCACGTCCTTAACGAGTCTCGATGCGGTTTCGCGTGCCTCTGGTACATCAGGAACATCGTGACCAAGCCATCGCAGGCAGGTTTTAGCGTCTGTTAGTGCCGCGGAAATCGGCTGCTTGATCTCGTGCGCCAGCGAAGCAGTCAGTTCGCCCATGGTGGTCATCCGAGTAACGTGCGCGAGATCAGCCTGTACCTGGCGCAATCTCTCGCGCTCCTCCTCGGCCCGCCTGCGTTCGGTGATATCAGTAACCGCCCCCACGAATTCAAAGTTGCCCGATTCATCGTTTATTGAGGCATGACCCACAACCTGAACGTACTTCACCGAGCCATCCGGCAACAGTAGCCGATGTTCAAAATCAAAAGCCTTCCTGTACCGCGCTATTTGGTCGAGCGTTTCTTGGAAGAAGACTCTGTCCTCCGGATGTGTTCGCCGCAGTATGACTTCCACTGTAGGTTTGTTGGCTGGATCGTATTCGAAAATGCGAAACGTTTCCTCTGACCAGAAGATTTGTCCGCTGGAAACATCCCATCCGAAACTGCCCGTATGGCTAATTCTTTGCGCTTCCGCCAAATAAGCTTCGCTGCGCTGCAGGGCCTCTTCCGCGCGCTGACGTTGCAGTACTTCGCTTGTCAGCTCTCTGTTGACGGCCATCAGTTGGCTGGTCCGTTCCAAAACACGCTCTTCAAGCTCCTCATTCAGGCGCTTGATTTCAGCCTTAGCCTGTTTGTGCCCGGCCGTCTCGATAACGTCCCAACTTCCACGCCGCTTTGTCACTGCAAACTGATGTGTTCGCACGACGTCGAGGATTTCAGCAGCTCCACATGCGACGAGCGGGTAAGTGCATAGCACCGCCAGACGCTGACCGGCGATAGCTTGATTGAGTGACTCTTCGTATTCACAGAAGTCCTTCCAGTCCTTCTTTTCGAGCCAAGCCGTATCTCCAGTGACCCTTACGCCGGAGTAACCCCTGGCCGAAGCGCTTGTGAGTTTCTCGTTCCAACCGCTAATCACTCTTTTGAGATCAAACGTGCCATCCTGAAGATACCAGTCGCGGGCTGCAACAATCTCTATGCTGTGATCAGCGAGGTATTGATCGAGGTCGGGAACAACTCGTTTTAGTGCAAGCCTGGCATCTTCTCCTGTAAGTGGCTCGGCAACCACCCAAAGGCAGAACTCCTGGCTCTCCAATCCAGCTTTACAGTAGGAGACCAGCGTTTCGAGGAGATCCGCCCTTGTCTCGTAAAAAAGACAAAAGTGTGTCCCCCAGGGCATGTCACCGACGACGTCAACTCCAGTCTTCCGCATCTCGGTGGCCATCGCGGTTACCTCCCAAAGTTCGTCTTGGAAAAACCCGCAACCGGCATTTCGAACCGGAACATCATACCGCAGAAGCCCCAACCCGACGAGGTCGACAGTGTTGCTGGGGCGCTAAACACGCTTTGCGCCTCACACCACGCAATTAGTCCTGCTTGACGGCGTAGTGTCGAGCGAACAAGTCCCAGTGTGCCCACCAAGGTGATCAGGCTTTTCTGTCCGCGGCGATTGTTATCATTCGACCTTCGCTCCGCCCCGAAATCGATAGTCCGGAGGCTGAGAGTTCAGCAATGACCCACTCGGCAGGAAGTCGAAGTTTCTTGTAGCTACTTTTATGGAGTGTCCAATTACCATCGTCGCCCCGAAGATTTAGTAGGTCGTGGACGACGACGTTTTCGGCCGTTTCGTATTCCAGAAAGCAAGTCATCACTCGGCGGTCGTCGCTACGCACGGGAATAAAACGATCGAGACCGAATAATTCGGTGCTCGCAAGATCTCGATAGGTAACCACAAACCTTCCTCCCGGTTTGAGCACGCGAGTGAGCGACTGAAATAGGCGGGAGATCTCCGATCGGCTGGACAGGTGAGTCAGCGTATCGCCCATGCAGACCGCAATCTCCACCGAGGCTGGACTGGCCAACGAATCGAGTTCGCGCAAATCGGCCTGCTTCGTGACGATATTGCGCGAATCAACTCTAGCGGAAAGATCGTGGAGCAACTTTTCGCTGGTATCGATCGCGAGTACTTCATATCCACGATCGGACAAGGCAAAGGACTGAAACCCCGGCCCGCATCCAAGATCAACGGCGAGGCCTCCCGCGCGGCCGTTTCCTAAGAATTCATCCAAGATGGCCTTTTGTTCGGCTACTTTAGCTTCGAACGATAAGCCGAACATCCACTCGTAGTGGTCTGCCAACAAGTTCTCGTAGTGCTTTTGGGCCGTGGTAGGCATCCGTGAGGTCATAACAGTTCGGAAGTTAGTGAGAGTAAGAAACAGCGATTACCTAATCCTGATCAGCGGATCGGTCCGGAGTAAAACGTCGCCGACAATCGTTGAGTCTCCACCGCGATCCCGGACGATGCGAAGAAACCGATCAGAAGCGCTCGCTGGCATCGAAAGTAACAAGCCTCCAGCGGTTTGCGGATCGAAGAGCAAGGTCTTGATTATTTCGCCCACCTTGGGATCGAATTCCACCACGCATTCGGCGAATTCGCGGTTGGCTTTCAAGCCTGCGGGCACACAGCCTGCTCGCACACTTTCGACAGCGCCGGCGAGCAAAGGTATTTTTGTGGAATCGATTCGCAGGCTGACGTTGCTGGCTAGAGCGACTTCGCGAGCGTGACCGACCAGCCCGAACCCGGTTATGTCGGTCGCGCCATGGACATCGCCGCCCAGTTCGGCTGCGGCCTCGGCGGCGAGCTTGTTGAGTGTGATCATGGATTTTGTGACAGCTTCGATCCACGCTGGTTCCGCTTTGCCCTGCTTAATAGCGGTCGAAATGACGCCGGTGCCGAGAGCCTTGGTTAGGACGAGTACATCGCCAGCTTTCGCTCCGCCGTTGGCCAGAATTCTGTCTGGATGAACGGAGCCCGTGACGGCATATCCGAACTTGATTTCATCGTCGCGAATACTGTGGCCACCAATGACCGTGCATCCGGCTTCGATCATTTTGGAAAGGCCGCCGGCAAGAATCCGTCCCAGAATCTGCAGGTCTTGTTTATCGGGAAAACAGACCATCGCTAGCGAACTGATGGGGCGGCCTCCCATCGCGTAGACATCACTGAGGGCATTGACCGCCGCGATCTGTCCGAAAGTGTAAGGGTCATCGACGATAGGCGTGAAAAAATCTATGGTCTGTACTAAGGCGAGCTCCGGCGATATTTTGTACACCCCCGCGTCATCGGCGGTATCGAAGCCGATGAGCACATTCGGATCGGATTGCCTGGGCAATTTTCCGAGAACCGAGTCCAGCGCCGCCGGACTTAGCTTGGACGCTCAACCGGCCGACTTCACCGACGCGGTGAGACGCACTGGCTCGACTGTCTTCATACGCCGATTGTACAGGCTGCACGGCGATTGTTGAAATGCGAAGCAGCGAAGTAACCCTTATATGCGGCACCGGCTCGGACTTGAATCGAGATGTCGCTTTCTGTAACTTTTACGAGGGAGCAAGCTCTAATCTCGTGTGGCGTCGGCACTGTCTGCCCGTGCACCAAGCCTTTGATTTGGTCTATCGATGCACTCTCTTCGAGAGACCTCGAAATTAGACTTAAGCGGTTGAACGACAATTGGACCCTGTCAGCTACGGTTGAACTGAGGCTTTCTGAAAAACATAGCGTTCCGTCCCGATGTTTTCGTCCGCATGCGGTTACGCTTAGGCTAGACTCATCGCGGCAACGCCCGGCCACCGCGGTCCTTAGGGTGATCGGACTTTCCCAGGAGGGGTCACCGTGGGACGTAAATCTGCTTTTGTCATGCTTCCAAAAAGACTGATCTACATCCTGTTTGTCGCCTCGCTGCCTTTGCTGGCACAAGGTTGTTCGCACAATCAGACAGACTCACGTCCTTTGTTGCGCCTCAGTATGATCCCTACGACGGATCCCGGAAAGATTATCCGCGAGAGCCAGCCTTTTATCACGTATCTGGAAAAACAAACCGGCGCAAAGGTCGATCTAAGCGTTCCGACAAACTACGCCGCAGTGGTGGAGGCGGTATCGAGCGACCGCGTGGACATCGCGTATTTCGGAGGCTTTACTTTTGTACAGGCCTCCGCACGTGCCGGAGCTTTGCCCCTGGTCCAACGCGAGCGAGACCAGAATTTTCACAGCCTGTTTATTACCCAGGCAAAAAGCCCTATTCATTCGCTAACTGATTTGAAAGGACGCAGCTTCGCTTTCGGAGATGTCAATTCGACATCCGGCCACTTGATGCCGGCGTACTTCATGCAGCAGCAGGGCGTGGACCGCACGGTGATCGACAAGGCCATTTACACCGGGGGGCACGACGCAACCGCACTGGCTGTCGCCAACGGCAAGGTCGATGCCGGCGCCATGGACGAGCAGGTTTATGCGCGAATGACTAAAGAAGGTAAGTTGAGCGAATCCCAGGTACGCGTGTTCTATACCACGCCGCCCTTCTTCGATTACGTCTGGGCCGCGCGTGCAGGGCTCGATCCCGCCGTGGCTAAATCGTTTTCAGATGCCATGCTTTCTCTCGATGCCGGGAATGCTGAGCAGAAGACGATCCTGGATCTATTAGGCGCTTCTAAATATCTAAAAGCCGAAGACTCCAGCTATAACCCGCTGCGGCAAGCGGCGAAAGACGCCGGACTATTGAAGTGAATTATTCAATTGAGGACGTCAGCAAAAGTTTTTTTGTGGGGCGTCGCGGCACGCCTGCGCTGGAGGGTATCTCTTTAGCAGTGACCGCGGGCGAGCATCTGTCTGTTTTAGGCAGCTCCGGCGCCGGCAAAACCACTTTATTCCGGCTGCTCAACGCTACCCTCCGTCCTACCCGCGGATCGGTTCGCGTTGACGGATGCGATTTCGGCGCGATGTCCACTGCCGAATTGCGCGGCGTTCGGCGCCGGATCGGCACCATCTACCAGCAACATAATCTTGTGCCTTCACTCACGGCGTTGCAGAACACGCTTTGTGGCTGCCTAGGACGATGGTCCATGGCGCAGACCGTGCGCAGCATTTTCCGTCCCGGGGCAAACGATGTGCAGGAGGCCATGCACGCGCTCGAACTGGTTGGTTTGGCGGACAAGCGCCTTTCTCGCGCTGATGAACTTTCCGGCGGGCAGCAACAACGCTTGGCTATCGCGCGCGTGCTTATGCAAAAACCAGAAGTGATCCTGGCGGATGAGCCGATAGCGTCGCTCGACCGCGCCTTAGCCGACGAGATTATTTCTTTGCTCGTGCAGGTGGGCTCGGAAGGCAAGCGGACGCTCATCGTGGCGCTTCACAAAGTTGAATTGGCTTTGGAACATTTTCCGCGGGTCATAGGCCTGGGCCGGGGCAGGATGCGTTTCGACTTGCCATCGAACACCGTGCACGAAGATGTTTTGCAAGACCTTTACGGAAACCACACGCGTGAGGCTGGGCGAGCTCAGGATGAAGACCGTTTCCAACGCGAATTCGGCTGCTCTCGATAGCGAGTTTTTCTTGCGTGAGCGTGTCTTGACGCTGCGTCGCGCCGCTGCGCTTGTGGCTGCCTTCGTTGGTCTGGTGATTTGTTGGCAGGTAGACGGCGTTCGGCTCGGCACTGTCTTCCAGCGCTCCACGGCCGATGCTTTGTGGACGTTGCTGCGTGGACTTTTTCCTCCGGACCTCTCGCTTGAATTCTTGCGCGTTGTGTTTCGGGCGTTGCTCACCACGGTGGCGACGGCAATTGCTGGAACAATTCTTTCAGTGGTGATTGCAATTCCGCTCGCGGCATTATCAACGCCCATTTTGTGGCGGCACGGAATCCTGGTCGCGGCGGACGAAGGCAACCCGCGTGCGACTTTGCGAGCGGCCGCGAGTCGTGCGGTGCTCGCGTTTCTGGGGTTCCTACGCGCAATTCCGGATCTAGTCTGGGGTCTATTGTTCGTAACTGCAGTGGGCCTGGGATCTCTCGCGGGTACACTGGCTCTGACGGTTTCCTATGCGGGCATGTTGGGCCGCGTCTATGCCGACGCCTTCGCGGATGTGGATCCGCGCCCGCTCGAGGCATTGCAGGCCGTCGGAGCAACGCGAGCTCCGATCTTACTGCGCGGTATCTGGCCGCAGGCTCGTCCGACGGTGACGGCCTACTCGCTTTATTCTTTCGAGTGTTGTGTTCGAGCTGCTTCGGTTTTGGGCTTCGTCGGTGCTGGAGGTATCGGGTACGAGATCAGCCTTTCCATGCGCTTGTTCGAATACGGCCAAGTTATGACGCTGATTCTCGCGTTCGTGTTGCTGCTGGCCTCGACCGACGCGGTGAGCCGGCGTTTAAGGCGAAGCTTGGAGCCAAACGCTAGCAAAGCGGAAAGCCCCTGGGTCGCGCGAGGAAATTCGCCATCAGGGGGCGAAGGTTTTACCTGCGCTCTACAATGGGTTCGGTACGCCGTTGTGGCCGCGGTATTGACGGGCAGCTTTTATTTCGCGGGATTCACTCGCGACCATTTTGGTGAGGCACATGCCCTAGGCAACATGCTGCGCTTTTGCCGCGGGATCTTTCCGCCAGACCTTGCAAAAGACTTTCTATTTGGCCTGGGACCATTGGTGCTGCAAACGCTGGCGATCTCGATTTTGGGTACATTAATAGGAATCGTGATCGGTGGGATTCTGACAATTCCCGCGACTTCGAGTTTGGTCCTGGCCCAGCCGGACTCACCTGGTGCCCAACACATCTCGGACCGTGGTCTGCGTTGGAGCATTTTCTGGACGGCTCGCCTTGTACTGAACGTGTTGCGCTCCATCCCCGATCTGGTTTGGGTGTTGATCTGTATTGTGGTTATCGGTAT
>Ga0210390_10000234_pt1 | contig 61488 bp, 45 predicted proteins | sample IncBWH11OmetaG_FD_161050 | JGI IMG/M metagenome (GOLD analysis project Ga0210390, IMG submission 161050) | Forest soil microbial communities from Barre Woods Harvard Forest LTER site, Petersham, Massachusetts, United States - Inc-BW-H-11-O ...
ACCGCTTTGCACCCGGCCTCGACGACACCGGAGCCGACGAACAGGCCCCGTGAGCGGAACCATTGGTAGCGCATGCGGGGCGCGTTGTTCAGGAAGTAGCCGAGTTCCTTTTCGACTTCGTCCTTCTTGGCGCCTTCGAGGGGGTATTCGTGGACGGCGGCCTCGATGCCGTCGATGTAGCCGTAGTCGAGGTCTTGCAGGCGGGCGGCGAGCCATTGGTCCTTCCGGTCGCCCAGCATGAACTCCAGGGAGCGGGCCAGGGAGTGCAGGTGCTCGCGGGCATGGTAGAGGTCGACGATCTGGGTCGCTTCGGGGAAGGTGGCGGCACTGATGTTCCAGATCCAGGCGGCTCCATCACCGATGATGGTGAGCTGGCGGATGTGGTCCGCGCCGCGGCGGATGCCCTCGGCCTTCACCAGGTCCGCGAACTTCGCGGCGGGTTCGAAGGTGGCTATGTAGCTGGAGGAGGCCCGGTCGCGGACCGGGTAGCCCTTCTCGTCAAGCTTGTCCTGGGTAAAGAAGACAGCGAGCTTGACCTCGCGGGTGCGGGCCCGGCCGTCCTCGCCCTTCCCGTCCCGGCCGGCGGTCTCCTTCGAGGTCATGGGCACGCCGGTACCGTCGATGACGGCGTAGAGCTTGTCCGGGAGCGGGGACGGCGGCAGCGGCACCAGCCTGCGGCCGGCGATGAGCGCGGCGCGCCCGCGGGCCTCGGCGGCGTGCGCGGTGCCGCTGGCCTCGGCGGCCCGGCCGGCCCGCCCGGCCGTCAGGCGCACCCCGGCCAGGTCTTCCAGCAGCCCGGCGGCCTGCGCGAACGGGACGGCCGCCGCGGCCTTGTCGTTCATCGTGGCCAGCCCCGGGGACAAGGAAGTGCCCTCGAAGCCGAGTTCGGCATCGCGCGGGGCGAAGCCGTGCTGGCAGGCCGCGCAGTGGTACCAGGCGCGCGTGGTGGTCACCGGGCCGAGCACCGTGTCGATGACCTTGTCCCGGTAGGAGACGAATTCCGCCTCGTGCCCCCGGCCGCAGGGCACCCGCGGCCCGCGGTGGCCCGGATCGGCGGCCAGCAGCTGGCCGAGCACGCCGGCCCCCAGCTTCAGCAGCCCCGCGCGCATCACCGCCTCGGCAGCCTCCAGGCCGGCCCCGCCGCAGCCCAGCGCCCGGGCGGCCTCGGCGGCCAGCCGGCCTATCTCAGCGGCCTTCTCCTGCGCGAACGACCTGCGGAGCCCCTTTTTTCCCCTCCGGTCACCGAAGGGTCCTCACCGCCGCCGGCCGTCCCCGGCGGCACGGTCGGGCGGGCCTCGCAGATCGCCTCGTTCACCTCCGTGACCTGGCCCACCAGGTTCCGGAACCGCTCGTACTCCGCGACCTCCCGCCGGGCTTTGTCCAGCTCCGGACCAGGCTTCAGGTGCACCGCCCGCGTCCGTCCCTCCACCTTGCGCGTCAGGTTCCACTGCGGCCCGTGCCCGCGATGATCCGGTGCCGCGCACGCACAGTTCGACTTGCCGCATTTGCGCCACACCTCGTTCAGCGACCCTCGCCGAAAGTCCCCAACCTGCCCCAGCTGGCGGTACAGCTCATCTCGCCGATGCTCCAGCTCCGGCAGCTCATCAGGTTCACCCGGCATCATCGCCTCCTATTCTGAGTGTATGTCGGCACTCAGAATAGGTCCACAGCCAGGCGCAACTCAGAAAGTCCTACGAAAATGACTCACACCCAGCCCGCTGGAGGTGACGATGCGTCGGCATTCCAGGATGCCGGCACTCATAGTGGCAACGGCTATCCCCCGCGCTGGTCCTCGTGGGAATGCTCGCCGTAGTGGCATCGAGCGCAGCGTTCGGGCGTAGCCCTGCCCGACGGCGAGCATGCTTACAAACCTGGCAGACGCTTCTGTGATTGGGCGCCATGGACGGGCAAGCGGTGAGCACACTTGCCACGAGCCTCGGCATGCCTCCCAGCTCGACGAGGCCTCGACCTGGAAGGCCGTGAGACGCAGGGATCAGTGATGCTCGAACACCGGACTTTCTGAGGCGAAGATCCTGTTAGTTAGACCGCAGGCGCGGAGCTTAATTGTGCGGGGGCTGCCCTCGCGGCTACCCTATCTGGCTCATCGGACGGCGACAGGAGACAGACATGACGCACGTGGGACGACGGCGAGCCAGAGTAGGTTTCCCGGGCTTCTCCTGGAGGTGCTTATCTACTTCGTGCTACTCCTGGGTATCGTCGCACTCCCCCTTACGGGGGCTAAGAACCCAACTCGTAGGAACTGCTGATCCATGCGCAGCTAGCGCATGCGGGATTATGGCAGCAGTTGGAACGCGTCAGCGTGACGTGGCCGCACGACGGCAAAATGTCGGCGGTTGATTGTGGCGATCCGGACTGCGCCGTGTCGCTCGGCTAGGGCGATCACGGAGGCGTCGGTGCCGCCGAGCCGCATGTCAGCATAGGTAGAGACGAGGTCCTGGATGCGTTGCCAGTCGGTGATGCCGAGGTTGGCCACTTCCAACTGTCCATTGATGATGGAGGTGTACAGGCTAGCTTCCGCTTGCGCGCCAAGTTGGCGGTCAATCAGGTAGGCGGCCTCGGCGATGACCATCGCTGTGGTTACCAGTGGCCCTTCGTCGCTCTCCAGCAACTCGCGGCACGCTGCATGGTCTCTGTCCGCCCGATCGGCCGTCGCGACCAGTGGGCCGGTATCTACGATCAGCACCTAATCGCGTCCGAACCCCTCAGTCAGCATATCGTCGGCCTCGGCCGCGCCGCGTCCAGAAGTCGACGCACCAACGGCAGCGAAGGTTAGTCGGCGTCGCCGGGCCCGCGGCTGAGTCTCAGAAAGTGTGCGGCCTATCGGCCGGAATGTTGAATCAGCGGAGCCGCCCGGAGCGGATACATTCAGGATAACTTTCCCGGCTTGCTCGTCAACGCGTACGTTTTCGATTACTGCTCTGGAGATGTGTTGAGCTATCTCTCCCAGGTAGACTCGAGACTCGCCAACTTCCAGCCACAATGGCGCGACCAACATAAATTCGTGCTGTTCTGCTTCTCGCTGTCGTTGCTCAATTGCCGGGAGTGCGCTGAGTCCGAGGCTGAACTCTCCATTGTGCCACTTTCCTCGGACCTCCTCGCCGCGCAACAAGCTGCGGGCGACGATGAGATCATTGGCAAGATTTCGGTCCAACTGCCGCGGAACCTTGATTGCTACGCCGCCGAGCATAGAAACTTCGGCCAGCAGCTGCAAGAAAACGAGAAGTCCATCTTCTACAACGAATTGTTCAGGAATTGATATTCTGTCCGAGGATAGATCGCCGTTGGGCATCCTAAGCGCAAGGTCCGTCGCTACGCTGACAGCCTGGAGGAAAGCAGCGTCCGAGGCGGCGGTGGCCGCATCTTTCCCAGCTGGGTCGAATTCAAGACGTAGGTTCATCTGCCGCGTCTGTGCATCAAATATCACAGTGCTTTTGAGGGCGCCCCCGTCATCGGACCACAAGTGTTCCGATGAATCGATTACGAGACGAACAGTGAATACAAATTTCCGTTCACTTAGGATTTCTGCGTTATCCATGGCAACGAGAGACAGGATGATGTCTGCCGCCTCTGCATCGAAGAAATCCGCAGGGATCGTTAGCGGCGCCTCCACTGCGTGGAGGTCCAACGCGTCGCTGTATTGGGCGAGGTCGGCGTCCTCCAGCACGGGTAGAGAACTCATGTAGTCATTGTGCCAGATCAAGGCAAGCGTCGAGCCAACCTCACGTCCGGCCAGGCTGGATCTGGGCTTGCTGGTGTCAGAGTCCTAGCCGCGCATAGTCGAATCGGGCAGCATCCGGGCTCAGGTTGGTGGGCGCAAGACCTCGCGAAGCCGACGGTCCAGTCCCTTGGAAGTCTTCGCCAGCCACGTCTCTCTGCGGTCGCCCACCCGCCGGCCGCCGTCGGATGCGGGTGCTCAGGGTAGCCCCTAAGTTTGTGCTGAGGAGAGTGCTGTGATCTGCCTGTCCAGCTCCGTCGGGCCATTGTTTGGGTGCACTGCGAACCAGGCGAGTACGCGGTGAAGCAGTCGTACGGCAATGAACCACGTTGCGCTGTCCTCCTGATCCGCACTGAGGCCGAGCTTGCCCTCATGCACGATCGTGCTACGGGCATCGTAGAGGGCTAGGGCATCGAGGTACTGAGAGCACGGGCGGATGTTGCCCGCTCTCATCTCGTCGAGGAGTTCCGCGAGCCCTGGACCGGGGCTGCCGTTGGGCCGGAGCGGTAGGGACATGAGGGCGCAGGCTGTCCTGGTTCCGTCTGCGTACACCGGTCCCGGCCACCCGCAGGTGAAAGATGACACGCGTCGCGCGATCAGGTGCTTCTTAGTGCCGGTGTCCCCGCCGAGCAGTACTTCGAGCGCCATCACGGCGTTGAGCAAGCGGACGTCAGGTTGTCCGGAAAGCCAGGAGTTGCTCAGTAGCTGAACGGCGATTAGTGCCCGCCGCTGCTGGACTGCCCTCAAGACAGTGACGGCGCTTTCCACAATGGGTATGGCGTCGTCAATGTCTCCACGGACTGATATGTCAGCCACGGCGCAGCTGTCGAGCTCTCCTGCCGTGCTGCTTACCCTGGACCGAAACCAGTCCGGGGCATCTTGGAAGTTCGCATTTCGTGATGCCTCGATAAGCTTTGCGGCGGCACCGGCAGGGTGAAACTTCACGTGGCCGACGTCCCATTGCTGGGTCAGTTCCAGGCCCGGTATTGGCAGCAGCAGTCGCATTGGTTCATCGCTGTCGGTGATATTAGCACCATGTGTGTGGCTGTCACTCATGCGATCCGTTCTGTTGGCCGTGGTGGGAAGCATCGGCTGACCATCCAGATGAATGCCCCGGGGGTAATGCGGACCCACGACGTGAACCACAAGCTACGGGACCCATAGCCGTGACTTCGGTTTTGTTGTTTGCTGGGTTAGCAGCGCGTTGACTCCGCCTGGGATCCCGAGCTGGGCGAGAGCCCAGTCAAGCCAGCTTGGTTCGGCGTCGCAGATCTGGAGGACTTTGGCTGTCTGGCCAGGCAGGATCAGGCGCCGGTTGAGGACGATAGTCTGGCGGACGCGCTCCATGGGCAGGGCGCGCTGCAGCGCGACGCCGGTCAGATCCTCTGCACGGGCATCTGGAGGCACGGGTGAACGCCATTGCGCCGCCGACCATGTGATTCCCGCTAGGTGCGGCCGGTCGGCTAGGACGGGACTGGCCAGGTCGGCGAGTGCTCTGAGCTTGGCGTCGATTGCCATTCCCGTGAAGTCGCTGAGCGGGTGAATACCTCCGTAGTCCTCGACCCATATCCATGCGGTTCCGGCACCACGGGTCTGGGCACCCTTTCGGTCGAGACGTCTGGCAAGCCGGGCGCCATCGTCGGTTTCGACGTAGGGTCCTCTTATTGCTGTCCCAGGGGCCACGGTTCCTGGCCGTACAACAAGGCATGTGCCATCGGCGCCAGGGATCTCTACGGGCTCGCCAGTCTGCGCGCAGCGGGTTGCGGCGTCAGTTGTCGCCTGGATCCAGATGGGTTCGTCGGTCTTGTTCAGGAAACCCGGGATGTCGCCTTCCCAGTAGATGGGTTCGGTTGGTCTCAGGCTGAGCAGGTGAAGAAAATGCTGGTCATGATGCTTGTCTTGCATGCCACTGAGGTCATCGGGCCCGAACGTCACTACTTCGAAGAAGACGTCATGACCGGGCCAGCTGAGTAGCACGTCACCGGGACTTCCGGATGCGCCCGGTTCCAGCTCGACGTGGGCCCCCAGAGACATACCGATTGAGGCTAGTCGTGCCTGGGTCAGCGAATGTACTAGCCGGTGTGTGGTCAAGTTACGGCGGGCATTGCGACGGACTGCGGCGAGCCCGCCAACGTCCCCGCCGACCATAGTCTGGAGACTGGCCCACCAGCGGATCGATTCGATATACAGACGCGGCCTCTGCGCCGGAGCCAATGCCAGGAGCGGCGCAAAGCGGCCCAGGATCGGGATAGCTTGACCGTCCGGGCCGGGCTCTATCGCCCGGCTGAGCCAGCCATCGCCGAAGAACTGAGTCAGGTCCGCGATCGCCTGCCTAGCGACCTGCTTGCCGCGGTCGGTCAGGTAGTCGGCGCCATCGACATCGCCAAACCACTCATCCCATCCGAACTCTCTCTCACCATGCCCGAGCGCCGACATGATCTCCTGGTCAGAAGCGAGCTGCATCACTCAAGCATGCCCGACGGGCAGACATTCTCCTCACGGGTTTCCCACCAGCTGGCGATCAGTTCCCGTCGCTCGTACCTTCGCAGGTCCGACAGCCGCCCGGATATGGCATCGGCGGCACTCTTTAGGAGGTCGACGGCGAGCCTCTTCTGCTCGACCCACCCCCACACCACCCCGAACGCCGCCAACGGCGCAAGTGGCGTGACGGACGACTTACGGTCGCGGCGGGTCGAGGCGTTCGTACCGTTCCGCACGCCAGCCTTCGGCGTCGTAGATCGCGCGGAGCAGGAGGGAGTCGCCGACACGTTCCGCCTCGCGGAACAACGTTCCGAGCGGCGCGGTGCCGAGGCCGTCGCGGTAGACGTCAAGCGCAGCGCGCCTAGCGCGGGCGAACGGGCCGACGTCGCGCACAGTCAGCACCATGTCGGTCCCGCTCACGCGCCCCGATCCGACTGGCTCTTCGCGGGCATACAGCGACGCCAGGTTCATACCGGCGCGGACGTCTTCACGGCTTAGTCGTGCGCCCCACACGCCCTCGGGCACGATACGCTCGCCGACCGCCGCGATCACGGCGCGGGCGACAGCAATGTGGTCTGGATGCCCGGTGAGTCCGTCAGAGCCCACGGTGAGGATCGTGTCGGGCGCGTACTCGTCGATCAGCCGGGCCACCTCGCGCTGAACCCGCTCAGGGGCGGCATCAGCGACCCGCGGGCCCTCGGACGCGTCAACCCAGCTGGCGTGGGCTTCGAGCCACGTCCACGTGCTGGCGCCCAAGGTCGCCAGCGATCGCTCGTACTTCGCGATCCTTCTACGCCGTGCCTGCGTCAGGGACCCGGCCGCGGGCAGTTCGCTGGCCTCACCGGCCGTGGCGATCACCCCGACGACCGTGTACCCCTGATCCGCTAGCTGCCGCAGCCGCCCAGCGTTGGCGAACGCCTCATCGTCTGGGTGGGCGTGAATTGCTAGTGCGGTGGGCACTCCGTTACCGTAGCGGCGGCGCCGAACGCTAGCGTGAGGCGGCTGTCTGGAGGCGGTACCGGTCGAGCTTCGCCCGGTGCGCGGGCGAGATCACGTCCTCGGGCAGGCCGCGCAGGAAGAACTGCAGCGCCTTCAGCTTGATGCGGCGCTTCACCGGGTTGACGCGGCTCAGGGTGAGCGCCTCGTCCAGCGAGCCGCTGATGTCGATGACCACCGGGATCTCACGGATGTTCGCGAGGCGGTCGTAGCCGGGTCCGACCCGGATCCAGGAGTTTCCGAAAATGACCTTGCAGCGGCGGTAGAGGCGCGCCTTGCACAACACGAGCAGGTACGCGTGGCGCTCGCTCAGCGCGTAATGCCACACCGCCCGGTACAGCATGAGCGACGCCTTGCCGTTCGTCCCGGGCTCGCGCACCAGGGCCGATATCTCCCCGCAGGTAGCCGGGTCGAGTGCTTCGAGCAGTGCGCGGTACCGCGGGTACAGCGGCCGCTTTTCATGGAACATGGGGAACGAGTCGAGTCCGGAATCGGGGTCGGCGAGGATCACGCGCACCGCCGCGACGGTCCGCGGTTCGCCCTCGCCGTCCCGGACATCCTGCACGCTGAAGTACTGAGCGTGCGTCTGGTACGGGTCGAACGCCAGCCCGATGCAGCCCTCGGCCGTAATGGCCTCCGCTGGCTGGATGCCCACCCTGCGGTAGGTCCGCGCGTGCAGTTCCTTCGCCGCGCCGAGCGCGTCCGGCTCTGTGACCATCACGGTCCGCAGGCCCGGGACCTCTGCGGCGAGCTGCCGGTTGTACTTCAGTGTCTGCTTGATCACGGGTTCAGCCTTCTCCCTGACACGACCCGCATCCCGAGATCGCGGACCTGGTAGATACGCAGGCCGTCCACCCACAGCCACGCGGTCGCGATCGCGTACCGGCCGCGTTCGTCCTCGGCTACTTCTGTGATCTCCATCTCGATCGTGATCCGCTCGTTCGCGGGCACCACCTGGCCGCGGTATTTCCAGGTCAGCTCGTGCCCGGTCAGCACCGGCTCGAACCGGGGACGCGGCACGTCAGCGGCCATGCCGCGCTCGATGAGGTACCACTGCAACAGCTGGCACATCGCTTCGACCCCGAGCGAACCCGGCTGGACCGGATCGGTGAAAAAGTGCGCTTTGAAGAACCACTCGCCCGGGTCGACGTCCTTCTCCGCGCGCAGCCGGCCGAGTCCCGCCTCGCCGTCATCGGGCCAGTAGCCGGTGATCCGGTCGAGCATGAGCAGCATCGGTCCGGCCAGCCGCGGCTGGCTGGCGGGGCCCCGAAGCTCGGCGGGCCGGTCACATGGCCGCTCCAGCCACGACCGGGCCGCCTCCGAGCTCGGCAAGCCAACCTGCTGCTCCAGCATGTCCGCGGGGAAGAATCCGAACGACGTCCTGACCGTGAAGGTCCGCGTGCCGTCGGCGGGGCCGCCGACCACGGTGCACTCGACCGCGAAGGTCTCGATGATCATGCCGTCGGATCGCGAGATGTCCAGCAGTTCCGCCCGGGTCCGCACGGCAAGCGTGTCGGGACCAACCTCGCTGAACACCGTTCCCGTCCCGTCAAGATTCCTGAACCGCAGGTCGGTCGCCGATTCGAGGACGCTTCCCGCGTACATGGCCAGCCAGCCGCAAGGCTGGAGAGCTATCTCCATCAGAACGGCGAGCGGCATCACCCCTGCGTCATTTTGCTCGAAGTACCAGGCCCGATCGGGGACGTCGTATTCCGCGGTCACCGCACTGCCCACGCGCATCCCGCCCAGTGGCCCGTCGATCGCGATGACCCTCGTCATGAAGTGATACGGCGGCCCTGGCAGCCGGGGAGCGCGGCGGCCACCGTCGAACCGCGCCAGCGTCGGTCCGATCGCGCTACCGAAACGCCCCCAGGCGTAGCTGAGCAGCGCGGCGTAATCCTGACGGACCCCGCCAGCCTGCGCGGCTCGGTCGTGGTCAACCGGACGGTCCGATCCCCGCAGGCCGCCAAGCGCTGGCAACGGCATCGGGGTGCCCGTCGGCTGGACCGCCGGAGGGCCGAGCTTACGCCAGTAGTCCAGCGGCCAGTCGGGGCCGAGCCGCAGGGCGGCCCGGCGCGCGTGGAACGCCTTGACCCCGTCGACCGTGCCGAGCACGTCCGCGTACAGGGTCGGGAAAGGGTCGGCGGTGAGCTCTTTGACGAAGACCTCGTACACGATCTTGCGGGACGTAGGGCTCACCTGGCCCCGGCAGCGCAGCAGGCATTCTTGTTCGGCCACGGGCTCGAACCGCCAGCCGTCGCTGTCCACCGTGAACCCCAGCGCGGCCAGGTAGAACGCCATCGCCTGGAGCCCGCCCTCGAACATCAGCGTGCCCGGCATGCACGGGTCGTTCTTGAAGTGCCCGGCGAAGAACCAGTCGTCGGCGCGCACCGCCGTCTCGGCGCGCAGGTAGCCGCGCTGCCACGGCCCGCCGTCCGGATCGACGTCGGTCACCTCGTCGATGAGCAGCAACCGGCCGTCGCCGATTCGCGGGGTCCGCACGTGCGCCCGGGTGGCGCGCCATCCCGGCCCGAAACAGTCGGCGGGGCGACCGTCGGCGAACGCACGGATCGCATCGTTGCCGTACCGGCGGGCCGGCGGGTTCCGCCTGGGCGGGACGACCTGACCGGCTCCCGGATCTTCCTGACCCGGGTCCCAGTGCACGCCGGCCGTGTCGGCCAGCTCGTCATCGGTGAAGAACCCGGCCTGCCCGTTGCGTACGGTCATCACGAGATCGGCCCCGACGTAGCAGTCATAGTGAAAGAAGAACAACCGGATGTCGTCCTGCTCGGCATGCCGGTCGATGGAGATCTCGTAGCGCAGTGTGGCGCCGGCCTCGACCGGGCTGCCGTGGTACGTCAGCTCGCAGCCGAGCAGCCGGTAGACGCGGTCGCCCCGGGTCCGCAGGTCCACTCCGAGCCAGCTGATAAGTAGCAGGTCCGCCTGCCCGGCCTCGATCATGATCCCGGCCGGCATGCGCCCGGTGTGGTCCAGGTACCAGGCGTCCAGACCGACATCGGTCTCGGTCCATATCGTGCCGGTCCCCATCGAACCGGCCGCACCTTCGATGCCGGTGACACGGTCCGCCAGCAGCAGCGGCGGCGTCGGCATCCGGGTCTGCCGTCGACGGTCGTCCTGGACGGCGAACGTCGGGCCGAACAGTTCGGAGATCTTACCGACCGCTAGCCGCTCAAGCTCGGCGCGGCCGAACCTCGGACCGGGAAGTGACCGCCCCGCGGGAGCCAGCGGCGGCGGCGTGCCCCCGGTGTGCGCGCCCCCGGTCCCCATCGCCTGGGTCAGGCCGGCGATCGCCTGCCCGCTCATCCGCAGGAATCGCGCGTGGGCCTCGGCCTGCCTGGTCAGGAAGTCCTTGTGCAGCGAGGACACCTGCTGCCACTGGGCGGCCAGGAGCCTCGCGACCGCCGGCAGCGGCGGCTGTTCCTGGGGTAGCCGCAGCGCGGGCGGGTGTGCGGGCAGCCGGATGACCGCGGGTGACAGCTCCGCTTGCCCCTTCCGGCCCGCCGCCTGGCCCAGGTGCCCGAAGAACGCCGCGGTGTCGACCGGCACACCCGCGGCGGCCAGTTCGGCCACGGCCAGGCACATCTGGCGCAGGCCGCGGCCGCCCGGCGCGTCAAGGGCCACGGCCAGATGATCGCGTCCGTCGAGGATGCGGCGGATCCAGCCGGTGCACTGGCCCTGCGGTCCGTGTTCGATGAACACCCTGACCCCGTCCGCCCAGGCCCGTTCGATGACCCGGACGAAGTCCACCGTGCCGAGAGCCTGTGCCAGTATGGCGTCGGCCGCACGCTCGGTGGTCGCGCCGTAGGAGTCTCCTGTGGCGCCGCTGTAGAACCGGACACCAGGCACGTCCTGCGTCGGCCGCAGGTGCAGCCGCCGGTACTCTTCCCGCACTTCGGCGAGTTCCGGCGCGTGCGCCGCGATCTCGTAGCCGAGGGCGAACCGTTCCGCACCCAGCCGTTCCAGCGCCGCCTCGCATGCCGTCGCCTCGCCGCCGACGACGCAGGCATCAGGCGCGCAGATCGCCATCAGGTGGACCGCCGCCTCGTCCGCCAGCACCGCGGCGATCCTGTCCGGCGTCGCACTGACCAGGAAGCTCGCCCAGCGACGACCGGCCACGCCGAGTCGCCGCCAGGCACGCCGCACGGCGTTGAACTCACCCGTCAAGCCGCTCGTGAACAGCTCACTGGCACGAAGGTCGGCGTGCAGCGCGCTGGTGTCGGTCCACGCTCCGAGGGACGCGAGCGCGGCCGACTCTCCCGAGGAGTATCCGATGGCGGCGGCGGGCGCGATCCCCAGGACGCCGCGGCTGACCTTGACGTGCGCGGCGCAGACGCGCCGCGCTGCAGATCTGGTCCAGCACACCGGGGGTTGTGGACTCATCATGGTCCGCGACGGCTCCGATGGCGGGAAAGGCCAAGGCCAGTTCGGTGCCCATGCCCGGATACGTCGCCGAGCCGTTGGTGAACACGAAGGCGACCTCCCCGCCCAGCGGAGCGTCGCGGTACGCGATACCGCCCGGCCGCGGCCCGCCCGAGGTCAGCCATTGCCGAGCGGCCTCCGCCTGCGCGGCGAGCGGCTCGCCGGCGCCCCCGATGACCGCGAGCCGCGCGGGGCCTGCCGTCGACTCATGGCCCGCCGCGAGCGCCCGCACCACCTCCTGGCGGTCCGCACCCGAGTAGACGTGCAAGGACGGCGCCGGGCCGGGTGCCCACGGGTGCGCCGGGCCATCGCGGCGAAGCGCCACGCTCATCGGTGGCCCGCCGATCGGTCGCACCGTGGCCACCGCGGTCAGGTCGCCCGGCGCGGCGACGGACGGGCCGTCCGTCCGCGGCAGAACCCCGTGGCGTACCGCGGTAGCCGCCGCGGCCACCAGGACGAGACCGTGCGCCGCATGCGCCGTGCCGAACAGCCCGGCCGGGTCGAACTGGCCAGGACCATCGCCGTCACCCACGGCCAATCCGTTCTGGCGCGCGGAGTCGGGCACATCGTCGAGCACGGCGATCACCGGGTCGCCGTCACGACGCGCGTCGGCCAGGCGCTTGAGCACCAGCACCACGGCGGCGTCGCCGGGACGCCGTTGGCGGCCCAGCTCGCGCAAGGCGGCCTGATGGACCTGCTCACAGGACAAGTCCACCGCCCCCACCAGGGCGGCGTCCGCCTCACCGGCCCGCAGTGCCCGGCTGGCGAGTTCGAGGGCGACCAGGCCGGACGCTTCTTCGGCCGAAACGGTGAAGCCGGGGCCGGCCAGATCGAGCTGCATGTTGATCCGGTTGGCGACCAGGTTCGGCATCGTGCCGAGAACACCGGAAGCCGTCAGCGGCGGCACCGCGGTTTCTGAGTCCGGTGCGCCGGGGGCTCTGCGCAGCGCGGCGTAGCGTGCCACCTCGGGATCGACGCCCATGCCGACGATCACCATGGTCCGCTCCCGCGGCAACCGGACCCCGCGGGCGGCCTCCCTGGCCGCTTCCAGGACGAGAACCTGTTGCGCGTGCGCGCTTTCCAGGTCGACCGGCGGGAATCGCAGGCCCGTAAGCTGAACGTCGATCGAGGCGCGGGGGCCTGGCCGCTGCTGGCCGAGCAGCACCGCTTCGCGAAAATCCTCCGCGTCCGCGCCGTCGCCGACTCTGGCCCCGATCGCGGTGATGGCGACCGGGCCGTCCGCGGCCGGAGCCGGGCGACGGCCGGTCGACCGGACGGGGCTGGCGGCTTCCCAGGCATCGATGACGAGGTGCGCGTTCGCGCCGCCGAATCCGAACGCGCTGACCGCGGCGCGGCGCGCGCCCGGCCAGTCCTCGGGATCGGTCAGCACCCGCAGCGGGGTCCCGTCGAACTCCTCGATCGGATCATCCGCGCCGAGGGTGGCCGGGCGTACCCCCGCGCGCATCGCGCCGAGGACCTTGAGCAGCCCCGTTCCGCCGGCGGCGGCCAGCAGGTGCCCGACGTTGGACTTCACCGAGCCGACGGGAAGGTCCTTGCTCTCGCCGAATATCCGGGCCGCGCCGCGGGCCTCGACGCTGTCCCCGACCCGGGTTCCTGTGGCGTGGCATTCGAGCAGCGAGACGGTTTCAGGCGGGACACAAGCGGCCTGGTAGGCGAGCCGCATCGCACGGGTCTGACCGTCCTCGTCCGGGGCGAGCAGACCGCCGCGCTGCCCGTCATTGGACAGCCCGATGGCGCGGATCACGCCGAGGATCCGCGCGCCTGCCGAGATCGCGTCGGGCAGGCGCATCAGCGCGACCAGGACGGCCCCCTCACCGGGCACCAGTCCGTCGGCCCCGCGGTGGAACGGGCGACTGCGCCCGGTACGGCTCATCGCCGACAGCGCGCGGAATCCGCTGTGGATCAGCAGATCGTCCGGGCAGGTAACCGCTCCGGCGAGCATCAGGTCGGCGGTGCCGTCGTGTAGCCGGTCGCAGCCGAGCTTAACCGCGTACAGCGACGAAGCACAGGCGGCGTCGAGCGCGAAACTGCCCGCGCCAAGGCCGAGCGCCCGCGCCGCGAAGTGGGCCGGCAGCCCGGAAGAGAACCGCTCCATGGGATCGGTGTCGTCGCCGGGCTGGCCGTCTCGCCAGATCTGCTCGGCGAAGCGGGTCAGCCCGGCGGACGGGTAGGACAGGTTGCCGAGTACCAGGCCGGTGCGGGACGCGGGCACGGACGGCACGGCCTGCTGCTGGCCCGCTTCCCGCAGCGCTTGCCTGGCGGCGTGCAGCACCCAGCGGTACAGCGGGTCGAGCCGCACGATCTGTCCGGCGTCGGCGGCGAACCCGGCCGGGTCGAACGCCTGCTCAAACCCGTGGACGTAGCCGCCTACTTCGGCCCAGCCCGCGCTTTCTTGGTCCTGGCGGCCGGGGCATCCGCCCGGCAGCCGCCAGCGTCCGTCCGGTACCGGCGAAAGACTGCACTCTCCTGCCGCGATGTTGTCCCAGAAGGTGTCGGGGTCAAGCGCGCCGGGCAGGACGCAGCCCCGGCCGACAACCGCGATCGGCTCGCGTTCCATGACGGCCTCAATCGGGCCGGCGCACGAGGTGCACGCCGAGCAGCTCGACCCGGGCTTGCCCGTCCGCGTCCACGAGAGCGACGTCGCATTCCGCACCCGAGTCACTGGCGGACCCGGCCCGGACGACGCACCGGACCGCGTCGGGGACACCTCCTTCCCGGTACACCCGGCACTCCCGCACGGCCATCGGCAAGGTGCGGTCGGCGCCGGCCCGCTGCGCCCACAGCACGGCGAGTTGCAGACCGCCGTCTACCATCGCCGGGTCAACGCGCCACGATGATCCAGCCCAGCCCAGGGCACGTGATCCGGCGACGTCGCCCGCGGCTCCGGCGGCGGAGATCCGGGCGGTGCGGATGGCCTGGAACATTGGCCCGTGGAACAGGGTCGCGCCGTCGTACACACGCTCCTGGGGCGCGAGATCTCCCGGCTCGTCCCATGGGAGTGCTGGTGGCGGCTGGCTGGTGACCACGCTGGCGCGGTAGTGCGGCAGATCCGAGTCACCGCGCAGGTCAAGGTCGAGCGCGAGGCCGTCCTTGACGGTGGCCTCATGGCCGCGCAGCGCAAGCCGATGCCCGCCATCAGCCAGCTTCGGCAAGGCTATCTTGTTGAGCACGCGCAGGTCGCGGAGCACGACCGCGCTCGCTTCCGGACGCCAGGCTCGTGCCGCTCCGACGAACCAGTCGAGCACGGTGGCGACCGGGACGACAGGGACGCCGGCCACCGTGTGATCCGCCAGGTAGGCATACGCGGGCCCGGCCACCGTCACTTCCGCGGCGATGCCGTCCCTGGCCCGCATGAGCTGCCCGTCACCGCCGCCAGCGCAGAGGATGACCCGCGGGTCGCTGTCGGCGGCGCTGAGTTCGGCCAGGAACGCGCTGGCTCCCGCGCGCGGGTCGATCAGCGGCACCCCGCGACGGCGGAACCGCTCGGCGACCGCCTCGGTGACCATGCCGCCATCCCAGGGACCCCAGGCGATCGCCCGGACCAGGCAGCCGGGGCGCCTGGCCTGCTCCGCGGACAGGACCTGGTTCAGTACCTCGTTAGCCATCGCGTAATCGCTCTGTCCGGGGTTTCCCGTGTACGCGGCGATCGACGAGAACACGCATACCAGGTCGAGCGGATCAGCGGCGGTGGCGGCGAGCACCGCGCGGAGCCCGTCAACCTTGGTGCTGAATACGCGCGCGAACTGGTCATCGGTCTTGTCAGCGATCAGGCTGTCCGCGAGCACGCCCGCGCCGTGCACGAAGCCGGTGATGGCACCCCAGCTCCCGCGCACCTCGGCCAGCGCTCCGGCCAGGGCAGCGCCGTTCCTGATATCAACGGGCAGGTACCTGACGCGCGCGCCAAGCCGCTCCATCTCGCGGACCGACTCCCTGATCTCGCGGACGGCCAGCACCCGGCGCGCCGCCGCGGCGATCTCGGCCATGCTGCCGTGCTGACGGCCGGCGAGCAGCCGGATGAGGGAAGCCTCATCGGTCGCCTGAGACAGGTAGCCCGGTTCGTCCGCCAGCGGCGTCGCGCCCAGCAGCACCAGGCTGGGCTGGTACTCGCGAGCGAGTGCGCGCAGCGCGACCGCCGTCACGCCCCGGGCACCGCCGGTGGCGACGATCACGGAGTTCTCGCCGATCACGGATCGGCCGGGCGGGACGGGAACGGAGTCCAGCGTGATTGTGACCCGGCTGCCGTCGGCGCGCAGCCCCACCGCGGTGGCGGGGCCGCCGGCGAGCAGTTCGTCGGCGATCGTCGCCGCCACGCACTCCGGCGTCTGACCGGCGCGTTCGCAGTCGATCGCCTTGACGCTCGCCCGCGGCCATTCGTGCTCAGCCGTCCTCGCGAGGGCGCCCAGTCCGCCGAGCCACGCGCGCATGGGATCGCTGCGCTGGCCCTGGGTATCTTGCACGGTTACGAAGACGCCGCCGGCCGCCTCCATTCCCCTCGCGACCTGCCGGGCCGCGCGGAACGCAGCCTCGTTCACCACCACGGCATCCTCGGCCGACGCGACGTGACGCAGCCCGTCCAGGAGGACGACGTTACGCGCGTCGGCGGGCACGTCGGTCACGACCTCGGCGCGCAGCCCCCTGTTGACGAGGATGTCCACCAGAGCCGGCGCCACACCGGTCCCGTCGTCGGTCACCGCCACCGGAGCGTCGGCGAGCCCGAGCATGGCGAGCCCGCTCGGCGGCGTGACCACCGCGCGCGGGATGAGGCGGCTCAGCGGGATCAGCTCCTGCCCGGAATCCCATCGCGGCGCTTCCATGCCGATCGCGGCCTCGCCTATCGCTGGCTCGGCTACCGCCGCAACGGGCGCGCAGGTCTTTTCCGCGATCGCGCGCAGCGTCCGCAGACTGGCGAACGCCTTCAGATCCACGCCAGGCATCTCGCCGACCTGCTCCCTGATCGCGGACAGAATCTCCACCTTCTTGATCGAGTCGATCCCCAGGTCGGCCTCGAGATCCATATCCACGTTCAGCATCTCCACCGGATAACCGGTGCGCTCGGCCACCACCGACAACAGCAGGCCCCCCACGGCCTCCACGTCCAACCGCGGCCGCACCAGCAACCCGCCGCCGCCGTCCGCCGCCACGCCCGACGGGACTACCGACGGAGCGGGCGGGCTGACAGGCGGAGCCTGGGCCGATGGCGGGATGAGCGGTGGGCTTGGCCGGGGAGCTGGCGGGGTGACCTCGTGGACAACGGCGGCGGGAGGCCCAGGTGACGCTGGAGGCGTCGTGCCTGTCGCCTTCCCGAGCAGCCCGGCGAACGTGGCCTCAGCCATCCGCAGATAGGTCAGGTGACTGTCCGTCAGCGCCTTCTGGAAGGCCGCGTGTGCTTCGGCGGTCTGCCGCTGGGCGGCTTCGACGACGTGCAGCCATCCCTCGTCAGCGCGGGCAGGCGCGGGCGAACTCGCTTGAACCACGGCAGTCTCCTCGTAGGCGGTCGGCGCCGGCGCCGGCCGGTATTCGGCGGGCGGCTGCCATACGGCGGGCAGGCTAGGCGCCGGGCTCAGGACGATTCCCGCCGGTTCGTCGTCAGCCGACTCGTCGTGCGTGTCGGCATCCGCACCCCTGGCATTCGCACTCACGGCCACGGTGGTTGGCTCCGCCGGTGGATAGGGCCGACCGTAGTTGCCGCCGTCGATCTTGACGGTCATCCGCTGACTTTCCGCGGCGGGCTTCGCGGCAGGTGAGTCGCTCGACTCGCCCAGGGCCGCGTAATCCATCGTGACACCGGCCACGGCGAGCCGGCCGATCCCATTGAGCAGGGCAGTGAAGCCGGGCTGTCCCCGGCGGTCGAGACAGGTGACCACGTGCTCGCGGTCGCCGAGAATCTGCCCGGTCAGACCCGTCAGGACCGCGCCGGGACCAACCTCGACGAAAGTGCGCACGCCGCTGGCGTACATCGCCTCGACCATGTCGAGGAACCGCACCGGCGTGGTGAGCTGAGCGGCCAGGCGACGGCACAGCTCCTGCCGATCGTCGGTGTAGACGCGTCCGTCGGCCCCGCCGAATACGTCCTTGGCCGGCGCGCGCACCTCCTGCCCGCGGAGGAATTCAAGGAACGGTTCGGCGGCCGCCGCGACCAGCGGGCTGTGGAACGCCGCCGACGCGTTCAGCCAGGTTGTCCTGATCCCGCTCGGCGAGAGCCGGTCGCGGAGCGGTTCCAGCGCCTCGCGTGTCCCCGCCAGGACCACCTGGCCAGGCGCGTTGTGGTTGGCCAGCCAAACGTCGGAACCTTGCCCTATAGCCGCCTCCACCTGCTCTTTCGACGCGGCGACGGCAAGCATCGCGCCGTCAGCGCTCGACGCGTCGCGCATCAGCTCGCCGCGCTTGCGGGCCAGCTTGAATAGCGTGTCAGCATCGAATGCGCCCGCCGCGTGCAAGGCGGTCAGCTCGCCGAAACTGTGACCGCCGACGCAATCCGGCACGAGCTTCAGCTCGGTGAGGACGCTGAGCAGGGCCGCGCTATGGACAGCGAGCGCGGGCTGCGCCCACTCGGTAGCCGTCAGCCTCCCTTCGTCGTCCTGGCGAGCGGAATCGGTGAAAGCCGGCGGCGGGAACACCACTGCGTGCAGCGGCGCGTCGCCGAGGTCCAGTCCGGCCGCGCGGTCCCACGTCGCCTGTGCCCGCGGCATGTGCATGGCCAGGTCTGAGCCCATGCCGACGTACTGCGAGCCCTGCCCGGGGAACAGGAAACCCACCCGGCCCGGCACGGCCGGACCCACGCCGAAGTGGATCCCGGTCGGCGTGGAGAACACCTCGCCGCTCTCGATCCGCGAGGCGGCGGCCGCGATCTTGGCCTCAAGATCCGCGCAGCTGTCGGCCACCACGGCCAGCCGCGCCTCGTCCCCCGGCCAGAAGGTCTGCCGCGACTCGCGGGCCACCTCGGTGAAAGACCCGGCCAGCTCGAGCTGCCTGGCCTGGGACAGCAGTTCACCCGGCGACGCGGCGCTGAGCAGCACAAGCTCCGTCGCGGCAGGCAGCCGGAAGGCGGGACGCGCCCGCGACCCGGTGGGCCGGCGGTACTCCTCGAGCGTGACGTGGAAGTTGGTGCCGCCGAAACCAAAGCTCGACACCGAGGCACGGCGCGGATGGTCCGCGTTCCTCGTCCAGGGACGCGCCGCCGCGGGAAGGTAAAACGGGCTGCTGTCCAGTCCCAGGCCGGCGCCGGGCTCGTCAACCTTGATCGTGGGCGGCAGCACCTTGTGGTGCAGCGCGAGCACCGCCTTGAGCAGGCCGGCCGCCCCCGCCGCGGCCTTGGTGTGCCCGATCTGCGATTTGACCGAGCCCAGGGCACACCACTGCCGGTCGGCCCGGCCGGTCGCGTCAAACACCTGGCGCAGCGCGGCGAACTCGGCGATGTCTCCGGCCCGAGTGCCGGTGCCGTGCGCTTCCACCAGCTCGACGGTCTCTGGCCCGTAACCGGCATCGGTGTACGCGCGTTGCAGCGCTCGCGCCTGGCCTTCAGGTACCGGCGCGTAGATCGCCGAGCCGCGCCCGTCGGATGAGGATCCGATGCCCCGGATGACGGCGTATACGCGATCGCCGTCGCGCTCGGCGTCGGCCAGGCGCTTGAGCGCGAACATGGCGATGCCCTCGCCCAGCATGGTGCCGTCGGCGGCGTCGGAGAACGGACGGCAGTCACCCGTAGGTGACAGTGCCGGGGTCCGCGAAAAGCACGTGTACATCGTGATGTCGTTCATGGTGTCCACGCCGCCGGTGATCACCAGGTCCGCCCGGCCCAGGGTCAGCTCGGCCACGGCGGTGTACACCGCGGCGAGCGAGCTGGCGCATGCGGCGTCGGTGGTGTGATTGGTGCCGTGCAGGTCGAACCTGTTGGCGATCCGACCGCTGATCACGTTGGTGAGCAGGCCGGGGAACGTCTCCTCCTGCCAGGGCACGAAGTTCGACGCGATGGCGTCGCAGGCCGCCTGGGCCTCGTCCTCGGCCAGGCCGTGCTCGCGCAGTGCCTTGAGCCAGACCGGACGCTGCAGCCGGCTCGATACCTCCAGCATCAGTTGCAGCGGTGAGGCGCCAAGCAGCACGCTGACCCGCTCCCGGTCCGCTGGCAGGCCGACAGCGCAGTCGCTGATCACCTGCTCGGCGACCATCAGCGCGAGAAGCTGGCTTGTGTCTATCGCGGACAAGGCCTTCGGCGGGATGCCGTATCGCATCGGGTCGAAATCGATCTGGGGAAGGAACGCGCCACGTCGGCCGTAGGTCCGGTCAGGAGCCGCGGGGTCCGCGTCGTAGTAGTCCTCGATACGCCACCGGCTGGCCGGGACGTCGCTCAGCAGGTCCCGCGCGGCCATGATGTGGCGCCAGAACTCGCTGGCATCGCGGGAATCCGGCATCAGTGCGCCGATCCCCACCACGGCGATGGGTGTCGCCGCCGCGGCCGTTCCGCTAGCCATGGATCCTCCTTGGGGTGAATGTGAAAGCCTCGGCGGGAACCGGTACGCCGTAGGTCCGCGCCTGATGCGCCCGGGTGATGACGGCCGCGCCCTCCATCAGGTTCAGGGCGATCTGAGTCACCGTTCGCTCCCCCGGCTCGGCGAGGAAGCTGCCGGAGGTCCAGCGGTTGAACGCGCCAACGGCGGGTCCGGCCCAGAGCTGATAGTCGGTACGCCGGCTGGTCTCGCCGTCTATCGCCCATCGGCTGGACTTGCCGAGATACCACCGGAAGATCAGCGCCATGCGGTGCTGCGGATCCCGGTCGGCGCGGGCGATCTCTGCCGGGTCCCGCTGGGCCCAGAAGCTCTGGGTCTCGGCCCAGATCTGATCGAAGGTGGCGTGCAACACGTCGGCTTCGAGCCGGGCGCGCACGTCGGCGGGGATCTTGTCCAGCGATGGGTAGCCGCGGTACGTCTCGTAGAGCCGAGCCGCCCTGACCGCGAACATGGTGCCCCGGCGCAGCACCTGAACCTTGACGCCCTGCTCGAACATGTCGGCCGCGGGAGCCATGGTCACGTCCGCCAGATCCGCCTGGGCGAGCAGCGCCCGGGCGTCGTCCGACACGCCGGACTCGATCGCGAGCTGGTTGATGGAGCCGGTCAGCACGTACGCGGCACCGAGCGCGAACGCGCCAGCCACCCCTTGCGGGCAGCCGAGGCCGCCGGCCGCGCCCACCCTGATCGGGCGCGGGTAGCCATATCGCGCCGTTAGCTCGTCTCTCATCGCGAGTATCGCCGGGAAGACAGCCCCCAGCGGCCGGTTGTCGGTGTGCCCGCCGCTGTCGGCCTCGACCGTCACATCCTCGGCGACGGGAACCTGGCTGGCGAGCCGGGCTTCATCCTCGGTGAGCTGGCCGCGCGCCATCAGCACCGACAGCAGCTCCCGGGGTGCGGGCGACATAAACAGGCTGGCGACCTCGGGCCTGGACACCTTGGCGAACACGCGCACGGGCCGGACGATCCGGCCGGCCCTGTCGACCGTCAGCCCAGCCGCGGCACACCGCACGACGGCGGGGGTCAGCCGCATGTACGCCGATGCGGAGATCGCGGTCACCCCGCGGTTCAGCAGCAGATCAGCGACCTTTCCCTCGAGCTCCGGCTCGTTCGGCGAGTGGATCAGGTTGACGCCCCAGTTGGGCCGGCCGTTGAGCGCATTGGACAACTCGGCGACGGCCCGTTCGATAGCGAGAAGGCCGAGCCCGGCGGCGCCGAAGAATCCGAGCATCTCCGCCCGGGCGAGAGCGGTCACCAGGCGAGCGGTGGCGATCCCGTTGGCCATTTCCCCGGCCACGTACGGGAAACGCACCCCGTGCGCCTCGCAGAACCCGCGGTCGCCGAGCCATTCCGGATACATCGGCGGAAGGGTGCCGGTGAGCTCGTAGCCCGCCGGGGCGGACGCGATCTCACCGCCGATGGCCAGCCCCCGCCCGCCGTCGGCTCCATTCGTCACGACATGCAGGGGCTCGCGGATCCGCCGCAGGTACGAAGCGAGCTGCCGGGACTCGAACGCCGGGGTCATGACCGCGCCCCGATTCGCAAATCGACTCAGTCCCAGCCGGCACCATTTGGCGCGGCTAGAATTGCCGTACCGAATATCTTGAGCATGGGATCTCCTTTCAAAAGACCATGAGATTTGGTCGCGATTGTGATACTCGCAGGTGCTTTTACGCGGAGGAAGAGGGTTACCCTGGCAGCATCTGTCCTGTGCACTTTGATGCCAGGGTCACTCTGCTACCTCCCAGTCATGCAGCGCTGGGCTGGAGTGACACGCTCGCGCGCAGAGGCGAAGTCCCGCCGACCTCGCTTCGCTAAACGTGCGAGCGTTGAAAAACAATACGATGTGGACTTCATCGCCAAGCTCGGCCACGTGCGCGTGCTCAAGCCTGGCGTCGGGTGCCGCGAACGCCCAGATGACATCCGCGGCGACCGCGGTATTGAACTGATGCCCCCTATCGCGCTGTCGCCTTGCGAGGCTCACTACCGTCATGTACACGAAGGCATCCACTAATGAAACGGATCGAGACGGCGGCCTATATCAGGCCGCCGTCTCTACAGTGGCGCGCCGGAACGGTCAAGGGAATGCCTGCCGGATGGCATTGACATGCCCTGGCAGGTTGCTGTCAATTCTGCTGGATCAGGGCTAATAGCCACTTGCGTTCGCTCGCGCGCATCCCGGCTTCGAACCTGCTGCGTGCCCCCAGGCGCTGCATCAGGATCGCCATCATGCGCCGCTCCGTACGCAGTGAAATGCCGAGCTCGCGTGCGGCCACCTCGTCGGTGAGCCCCTGCGAAAGAAGCCTCAGCAGCTCGCGCTCCTGGCTCGTCAGGTCCTCGTCGGCGCGTTTGGACTCATCGCCGAGCGGGATCGCCGTCTGCCATACCTGCTCGAAGAGGGCTACCAGGGCCGCTATCGCGCCGGGAACGGTCAGCTGGACAGCTCCGCGCCTGGTATTGCCGAGGTCCATCGGGACGAGCGCGACCGCATAGTCGAAGAGCACCATCCGCAGCGGAAGCGTCGGCGCTGTCCGGACTTCGCCGCCCTGCTCGGTCAGCCAGCGTGCATAGCCGAGTGTCGCCGGATCGTTGCGCACGCTGGACAGGTACACGGTCAGGACCGGAATGCCGCGCCGGAGCATGTGCCCGTCCAGCGGCTTGCTAGCCGCCAGGCTCTCCGGGGACTGGCCACCCCCCGGCATGAACGAGAGGCACACGGATTCCGCGCTCCGCGCTAGTTTCTCCAGGCGCGACTGGATAGCGTCCATGCCATCGAGCTGCTCCGCGCCGTCGTAGGAGCCAGCGCGTGGTTCTGACGCGTAGTCGGCGATCAATTGCGATACAGCCGCTTTGGTTTCCGCGAGTCGCTGCTGTCTCTCCAGCAACACGGCGTGCTGACGCTCGAGCAATACTTGCAAGCCGACCTCGGGATTAACCGGGCGCATCTGTTCGGGGGCGTCCAGTGAGCGCCGCAATAGCGTCAGATCCGCCAGCCGGCTCAGCAGCTCCCTCACCTCGGACTCAGACGTGCGCAGGTTCACCGCTATCTCCCGCACGCCCCAGTCCCGGTGGGCGAGCATAAGCCGGTAGACAGCTTCCGCCCGCGAATCGAGCCCGAGTTCCTCCAGCACCAGCAATCCCCGATAAGCTCATTAATCACATACGCAACTGTTCCGCAGTGATTGGCCTCCTGCATTATATTGCTAATCGGTTATCTAGCGCCGCAGCACAGTGGTGCTAGTCAGTCACTACAGTTACCTGTTTTACCTCGTCGCTGAAAGCGCCCAGCTTCAGCCGGCACTTCTGGCCCACCTCCAGGGTCCGCCAGGTCGGCTCGTCGAGTTCTGTCATGAGTTCGGCGTCGTCGCCCTCAGCGTCGACCGAGAACTTCGCGCGGTAGGTCTCTCGCCGCTCGCTGATCCGCTGGTCGGGTTCGAGGGCGTACTCCGGCCAGCGGACGTCGGCCGGGCTGTCGCCCGTGGCGCTGAACGACCGGTGCCCGCGCCACTCGAACTCCTCGTACTCGAAGTACGTGTGGTCGGCCATGACCTCGTGCGTTTTGCTCTTCGGCATGCTCGCCCCCGCCCGGCGCATGCCCCCTTCGAGCACGATGTCAGGTTCCACATCGTGGATCGTGCGGAGGTTCCGCACGTGGTCACCGTGCGGCTTCCATGACGTGCGCCGGTGCTCCCAGCGCCCCTGCTCGATCACCACGGTGCGCTTCCAGCTGAGCGCGATCACCACCGCGTCGACGTGTCGTGTGAACACCCGCACGCTCCTTCCGTGGGTAGTGTCCCACGCACGCGCGAACGCGGGCCCCGCTGGCGAAGGCGGAGCCCGCGTTCGGTGGTGTCGTCTAGCTTCCGGGGGTCGGGGTGGAGGTGAGGACGATGCCGGTCGGCTCCTCACCGTCGCCCGCGTTCGGCTCGCCGCCGTAGCCGACGTTGAAGCTGCCGACCAGACTGTCGCTGGCCGTGTCGAACACCGTCACGATGCCCGAGGTAAGCCCTCCCACCCACAGCTGGCTGCCGTCGGGGGTAAGGGCCAGGCTCACCGGGTCGCCTGGATCGGAAATCGTGTCGGTGACCGTGTCGGACGCCGTGGCGATGACCGAGATGGCGTTGGAGTCGCCGTCGGCCACGTAGAGCGTGCCGCCGTCGGACGACAGCGCCAGCTGCCACGGCAGCTCGCCGACCCTGATGGCGTCCCTGACCCGGTTGGTCCCGGCGCGGATCGCGTCGACCACGTTCCGGACCGTGTTGGTCACGTAGACCGTCTTGCCGTCCGGGGAGACCGTGACGCCCTCTGGGTCGCCGAGCCCACGGATCACCGTGACCACCTTGACCTTGGCGGTGTTGATGACGTAGACGCCTTCGGACGTGGTCACGTAGGCGGTGGCCCCGGAGGGCGAGAACGCGATGTTTCTGGGATCGGTGGGCAGCTTCAGCTTCGACGTCACCGTGTTCGTGGCCGTGGAGATCACGCTGATCCCGCCCAGCGACGGCAGGCCTGTCTGCGGCCCCGTGTCGGCCACCCAGACCTGGCTGCCGTCAGGGGTAACGGCCAGGTTCTCGGGGTCCTGGCCCACGTTGATGAGGGTCTGCGGAGGGAATTCGTAGTCGTTCGACTTGAGATCGGCGGCGTTGATCACCGCGACCGTGTCGTTGCCGGTGTCGGCGAAGTACAGCGTGTCGTTGGATATCGCCACGCCCTCGTCGGTGGAGTCGTACTCGAAGTCCGTCGTGCCATTGTTCGGCACCGTGTGGTCGCCCACGTTGTACTGCTGGACGAGATCGCAGTTGGCGGTGTTCACGGCGTCGAAGGCCTGATAGCCGGCGACCGCCACGTACGCCGCTCCGGCCGGCCCCGTGCAGCTAGCCGCGGCCAGCCGGGCCTTGGCGGAACCCGCGTGGCCGCCGGCGGCGGTGTGATGAGTGGCCAGAGCCGTCGCCGTGCCGCCGGCGACGAGCACCACGGCCGCCGCGCCCGCGATGATCACGCGCCGGCTGGCCCAAGACGGACGGAAGCTCGATGATTCGCGCGGTGCCATTGATCACACCTCCACTACAGCCGAAGCGGCCGCCGTGTTTCGCACCGGTTTGTGCCCGGGCGGCTGGACAGGCGGGGTCTGCTCCGCTCCCGGGAAGGGCGGGAGCTCGAACTGCTGCACTTCCGCTTCGGCCCGCTCGAGTTGCCGCTTGGTGTCCGGCAGCCGCGGGAACCGCCTGTCCGGGATCCGGCCAAGCGCCGAGGTGAAATCGCCGACGGTCTGCCGCCGCCAGGCGGTGATGTTGGGGTTGACCACGCCGGTCACCAGCTCGAGCAGCCGGGTCACCGAAGTGTGGTCGAACGTGTCGTGGCAGACGAACCCGCCCACCGTCCACGGCGAGACGATGACGCACGGGACGCGGAAGCCCAGGCCGATGGGCCCTGGCGCGGACGACGTCGCGGGCACGATGTACTCGCCGACCGTGCCGGTCGGCGCGGTGGGCGGAAGGACGTGATCGAAGTAGCCGTCGTTCTCGTCGTAGATGAGGATGAAGACCGTCTTGGCCCAGACATCGGGATTGGCGGCGATCGCGTCGACCTTGCTCTTGACGTAGTCGGCGCCGGCCGCGGGCATGAAGTCGGGGTGCTCGGACTGGTAGGAGGTCGGCAGGATGTACGACACGGTCGGCAGCCGGTCGTGGATGGCGTCGTACTCGAACTGGCCGGGCTGGTAGAACTTCATGGCGTTGCGGTACAGCGGTGACGAGGTCGACGCGTTCTGGTACTGGTCGAAGTACTCCAGGACGTTGAAGCCGTAGTTGTCGACCTCCTGGTACACCTTCCAGGACACGCCGGCCGCCGTCAGCAGTTCCGGATAGGTCGGCCAGGAGAAACCCTCAGGGGGCACGTAGTTCCCGTAAGTAGGCCCGCCGTTGGCGCCCGAGGGATCGATCTGGCCGGTCATGAGGTAAAGCCGGTTGGGCCAGGTCGGTCCGAGCACCGAGCAGTGATAGCCATCGCAGATCGTGAAGGCGTCGGCCAGTGCCCACTGGAAGGGGATGTCGTCCCGCTTGAAGTACGCCATGGAGTACTGCGCGGCCGCCCCGTCATACGAGTCGTACTTCTTGTTGAGTCGAGCGGTCACGAAGCCGTCCATGGCCCCGTTGTCCCACGAGTCGTGCTGCGGTATCCAGTCGTGGCTAGTTGACGGCAGCGCCTGGGCACTCGTGCTGTGCGTGTCGGCGTGGAATGGGTACAGGTACCCGTCGGCGGTATTGTCCGCGTCCGCCTGCTTGAAGACGCCCGGGATCGCCCGCGGGTCACTGAAGCCACGCACACCGGGCATGGCGCCGAAGTAGTGGTCGAAGGACCGGTTTTCCTGCATCAGCACGACGACGTGCTTGATCTCGGAGATGGGCGCGGTCGCCCGCGCGGAGTTAAGACGCGCTGGTGACGCGCCGTCGATGATCTTCCGCAGGTTGGATGGCAAGGCGAATGACGCCAGAACCATCCCGCCTGCCGACGCCAATAGCTGGCGCCGACTCAGTTCAATCGTCACGCAAGGTCTCCTAACGCCGAAGGGCAGGAACCGCTCGCAAACGCGAAACGCTCTGGGCGCGGAAGACCGCCCCAGAACGCGGCACCCCAAGCGAGGACTGCGAGTCCCAGAATGAGATGTAATCCAAATGAAGCATCCTGGAGATGAAGGGCGAGTGAAAACTGCGAAAGTTGATCTTGCCGTGGGCCCTGGGGTCCGCGGGCGGCGCGCGCGATCGCAGGTGAGGCAGATGCGGGTGCCAGGGTGAGCACGCCACCGCCGTTCGGAATAAGTGCTCGTAAACCCGTGAGACGGGGCCAGGGGTTCCCTGTGGCCGCGGGAGGGCAATAGACAGGGAACGCGTAACGGGGGTAACAGGATGAACATCGACCTCACCGGCCGCAGCGCCGTCGTCACCGGCGCGAGCCGGGGCATCGGCCTGGCGGTCACCCGTGCCCTCGTGGCGAGCGGCGCGCACGTCACGGCCGGAGCGCGCGAATCCTCCGCCGAGCTCGACAAGCTCACCGCCGACGGCAGCGTCCAGGTGATCGAAGCCGACCTCGCCGCGGCTGCCGGGCCAGCCACCCTGGTCGCCGCGGCCGGCGACCGGGTCGACATCCTCGTCAACAACGTCGGCAGCGCGCCGGCCCGCACTCGCGGGTTCCTGGCCGTCACCGACGAAGAGTGGCTGGCGACGCTCAACATCAACCTGATGGCGGCCGTCCGGGCGACCCGCGCCGCGCTCCCGCCGATGCTCGCGGCGGGCAAGGGCGTGATCGTGAACATGTGCTCGGTCAACGCCGTGTTCTCCGACCCCTTCGTTATCGACTACAGCGCGGCGAAGGCCGCCCTGGCCAGCTTCTCCAAGGCGCTGTCCAAAGAGGTCGGGGGCAAGGGCATCCGGGTCAACACGATCAGCCCGGGACCCGTTGAAACCGACCTGTGGTTGGGCGACCAGGGCATCGCGGAGACGGTCGGCCGCGCCACCGGCACGCCGCCTGACCAGGTGGCACGCCAGTTCGCCGCCTCGGTACCCACCGGCAGGTTCAGCACCCCGGAGGAGGTCGCCGCCTTGGTGGTGGTGCTGGCCAGCGACATCGGGGCCAACGTCACCGGCTCCGACATTCGCATCGACGGCGGCCTTATCCCTACGTGGTAGAAATGCGCGCGAGATCGATCGCCACGGTCAAGAACCAGCCGAAACAGCGCTCGGCGGCCCGTCCCCGGGGCGGTTAACCGGCGTAATTGGATCTTGACGGGAGATAGACGTCTTTCTAATGTTTTGTTTGATCAAAGTGGGACCTATGCTGGGCAAATTGCCGGCTTCTGTGGTTGGGAACCGCGCATTTCTGTCGCGGCCTGCGGCACCGGCCTTGACGGCGATCACAGCCAAGACGGTATTACGTCAGTGGAGGTCCACCAATGCATCGAGTGCATCGAGGCACGTCGCAGCACCATTCGGGCAGGCGCGGCCGGTTCCGGCGGTCAATCGCGATAGCCGCCGCCGCGGTCCTGGCCAGTACGGGACTCGCGGTGGGGATCGCCAGCGCGCTGCCCTCGGCCGGCGCGAAAGCGACCACCCTGTCCAACGGGCTGCCGCCGCCTCCCTGCCATACGCCTGCGGGCCAGACCACGCCGGTCTGCGACAGTCAGGCGGCCCAGGACCAGGTCAGCACCCTGATGCAGACCCTGAGTTACTGGCAGGCGAACTACTCGACGTTCTACCGCTCGCACCCGGGTCCGCTCGACATCTACGACTACGACATCGCCCCGCTGTGGGAAGAGGGCATCGATGGTTCCGGCACCACCGTGGCGGTCATCGAAGGGTGGGACGACGCCAACATCGGCGCGGTCATGGCGAGGTTCGACACCAGGTATGACCTGCCGCCCGCCAACATCACGACCATCTACCCCAATGGGCCGCTGCCGGCGACCTGCCCGGCGGGCATGGTGGCGCTCGGCTCCTACGGCTCCTGCTCGGCGTGGGCGGGCGAACTGACGCTTGACGTCGAGTCCGTCCACCTGATGGCCCCGTACGCGAACATCGTCATCTCCGCGACCCCGGCCGACAGCGAGACCACGGACGACGACGCCGACCAGGTGGCGCCGCCGGAGATGATGAAGGCGCTCGAGGTGATCGGGAACCAGCACCTCGCCGACGTCATCTCGATCAGCGACGGTACCGGCGAGACCACGTACACCTACGGTGACTCCGAACTCAAGGCGCAGAACGCCGGTGAGCTCACCGCGGCGGCCGACGGCATCCCTGTGCTCGTCGCCACGGGCGACTGCGGCGTGGTGCAGAACCTCGCCGTCGCGAGCTCACAGTGTGGTGACACGTCGACCACGCCCGACACCGCCGCGTGGGACGACTCGCCGTGGATCACGGCCGTCGGCGGGAGTGTGCCCGACGTGAGCAGCACCGGCCAGGTGCTCGGCCCGGACACGCTGTGGCCCAGTTCGGGCGCGGGCTACTCCTCGGTCTACCCGACCCCCGATTACCAGCAAGCGCAGGCCCGTTTCACGGGCGCGACGATGCGTTCGGTACCGGACATCACGATGGACTCTCACGACGGCACGTCCGAGGCCGCGCCTAGCTTCGCCGGCGTGCTCGCGCTCGCCACGCAACTGAACGGCGGCGCGGACCTCGGCCCGATCAACCCGGCGCTGTACCATATCGGACCGGCCGGCGCCCGGGCCGGGATCGTCGACATCACCAGTGGCGACGATTCCATCAACCTGCCCAGCACCGGTGCGACCGTGGCCGGCTTCGCCGCCGGTCCCGGGTTCGACGTGGCGAGCGGCTGGGGAACGGTCGACGCGGCGAAGTTCGCGCCTGCCCTGGACCTGACCACCCGCGGGGACAGCTACCTGGCCCGGCTGCTTGCCGAGCGGGAGCTGTCGTCGATGCAGCGGATTCACCTCGTCCGCAACGGCTCGGACAGCTACCTGCTCGCCGGGAACTTCCTGCCGACGCACCCGGTCCAGCTGTCCATTGACGGTACGGCGGTCGCCACCTTGACGGCGAACGAACTGGGCGACGTCACCTACATGATCGACCCGACGGCTCTAGGGCTGACCGCCGGACCGCACACGGTCACCCTGTCGAGCATGCTGCTCACCGAGACAGGCTCGTTCCTGAGTAGCTGACGCGCTAAAGTATTTGCCTGACGTCGGCGAGCTGATGCCACGTGAATCGGTGTCGACCGCTGGTATTGGCAACGGCTACCGGGTTCCGCATTCCGGTACGCCTAGTCCTATTGAAGCGACCAGCCAAAGGGTAATGTGTCATGCGCATTTCAGGCGTCGGCAAGAGGAAACCATCCGTCCGGACCGCGCTCGCGGCCATCGGCCTCGCGGTCGGCGGGCTGGTCGCCGGGGCCGGCGGCGCGTCGGCAGCCGCGCTGCCCGGTGCGTCCTCGTGGCCCGCGCAGGTGGCCCGTCCCGCCGCCGCGGGCTGCCCTGCCGGGGAGACCCTGATCGCCCCGACCGGCGGCTGGACCGACTCGCTCGGGGTCAGCCACATCGCCTACAGCTCGCGTCCGGGCATGGTAGACGAGATAGCGCCGAACGGCCTGACGGCGAGCCGGGTCACTCCCGGGCTCCTCACCGATCTCGGCCTCGGCGTCAGCGGGGCATCAAAGGCCGAGTACCAGATGCACGTCAACCAGGCGCTGTCCATGGCCCGGACACGAACCGCCCCGGAATTCTGCTACTCACCGACCCCGATCGCACCCCCCGCCCGGGCCACGGCAAGCACCGCCGTAAGCGCCGCCAGCGTGAACGCCGTTACCTACAGCCCGAACTGGGGCGGCACCGCGATTAGCGAGTATCAAAGCGGCAGCGGCATAAACGGCGCGGAAGGCGACTACGCCCAGCCGAGAGCTCAGTTCGGCGGTAGTGATGGCTATTCAGTGGCGGAATCGACCTGGGTCGGCGACGGCGATTACGGCGACATCGGGTCTCCTGTGTGGGGCCTCATTCAAGCAGGCACTACAATGCTAACCGGCTACGGGTACCGCGCCTTCTACGAGGCCATCGGGTCAAGTGGCTGCACTGCAGGCACGAGCTTCTGCGGCGGCTATACCGCAGCGAACGCGGTCACCCCGGGCCAGGACATCTTCGCCTTCGTATTCTGGGAAAATTCGACGAATGCGTGCTTCTACGTCGCGGCGGGCGCGACCGCGCTCTTCGACCTATGCTCCCCGGTCAACATTCCCTACGATCACACGTCCGCCGAGTGGATCAACGAGAATCATGAAGGGCAAGGGTTTCAATACACCGATCCGAGCACGGTGACCTTCACTATTCAGAGCTACTCGAACGACTTCGACGCCTACGGCGGAAGGTCGCCGTTCGCCACCCCCGATTTCGATTTGGTCATCATGGGCTGGGGAGGGAACTACGCCTCCGGCACCCCGATAAGCTGCAGCAACCCCACCATCATGTCCTACCCGACCGACGGCTCCACGTCCGGAGGATACGCATCGTCGGAGATCATCACCTGTCCCAATTCGACAGAATACGAATACCCAGCGTAGAAAAGCGGCCAGTCAGGAGCTGCCTGGCCGTCGCAGTCAGAACACCCCGATCCCAGAGCCCCTCGGCTGTTCTTTCCCGTTGAACCTACGCCTGGCCGGTCAGACTCATCAGCGTCAGCCGATGCGTCCCAGGCCGCCGACAGCCAGCACCCGCGATTAGGGTCTTGGACTAACCCCGTGGCGTGGCACGCGACCGGGCGCAGCTTGGCGTCTTTCGCTACCCTGTGGGTGTGGACTACCAGCCGATGACTATCGCCAAGCTCGCGGCCTTCGTCGCGGCCGAGGCGGACTTTGACGCGCGCTGGCGGCTGGTCGTGGAGTTCCTCAAGGAGTACCACCACGAACCCACCGGGAAACGCCAGCAACTACTGGCAGACGCACCGGGACCCACGGGCGACGAGCGGTGGGACGTGCTGCTCGCGGGCCTCGCCGAGCACCTGGCGACGCGGGACGGGCAGGACGCGCCCCGTTGGTCGGCGTCGCGCGGCCTGCGGCGGTTCTGGTTCCCGTTCGACGCGCCGGGCGCACGGGCGCAGGCGCTGGTGCACGCCCCGGCCGCGTTCCGCAGGCGCGGCGTGTTCGTCGCCGACTACGAGATCGACGCCGTGTGACCGACCCCTCGCCGCTGCTCGACCGCGCGGGCATCGAGGACGCTTTCCGGCGCCTTGGGGAGCGGCTGGCCAGGCGTGGCGTCGTCGCGGACCTGTACGTGTTCGGCGGGGCCGCGATGGCCCTGGCCTATGACTCGCGCCGGGCCACCCGCGACGTCGACGCGCTGTTCAAGCCGCATGGCATCGTGCACGACGAAGCGCTTGCGGTGGCCGCCGAGCTCGGGCTCCCCCACTGGTGGCTGAACGAGCAGGCCAGCTCCTACGTAGCACCAGGCGGAGACCCCGCCGCCTCTCGGGTCTTCGACCACCCCGGCCTGCGCGTGTTCGCCGCCTCGCCCGAGCACCTGCTGGCCATGAAGGCATTCGCCGCTAGGCCTCGCGACGCCGAGGACATTCGGCAGCTCGCCAAGGTCCTCGACCTTCACAGCGCCGACGAAGTCCTCGCTTCGGTCCGCGCAGTCTTCCCGGACCAGGAACCGCCGGAACGGCTGCGCCTACTGCTGGACGACATTCTTCCCCAACACGGCTGACGGCAACGGCAGCGAAGAGGCCATCCTGCGACCTGCGATCACGCTGGTCGTGACGTTAGTATGCCTTCGTGTGGGCCCGCGTTTACTCAAGTATCGAAGAGATCGATCGCGAGGAATGGTCTGGGGTGACCGACGCGGCCGACGCGCCGGTGTTTTACCAGCACGCGTTTCTCCTCGCGTATGAGCGGGCGCCGTTGCAGGAGACCGAGGCGTTCTTCTATCTGGCGTTCGGCCAGCCAGCGACGGCGGTCCTGCCCGCATACGTCCAGAGTACGGACGACGCGATCGGGACCATTTCCGGCCTCGGCCTGCCTGGCCGCTCACCCGGCGATCGGATCCTGCTCACCCATGTCGCTCACTGTTATGACACAGTCCTTCCCGCTCGCCCGGGCCTGGCTCCGGGGCTCGCCGGGCGCGCCTGCGAGGCACTCGCCGACCTCGCGAGACAAGCAGGCGTAAAGTGGTTCGCCTTCCTCAACGTCGACGGTTCCACCGCGGCGGCCGCGGAACTCGCCGATGCCGGGCTGGCCAAGATCCCGATGAATACACGCTTTCGCCGGGATCTAAGCGCCTACCAGAGCGTCGACGAATTCGTGGCGGATATTCCGAGCAAAAAAGCCAGGTTCGCGCTCCGGCACAGCCGGAGCCAAGCGCGCCGCGCAACCATGGATATCACCGCGCCCGATCCCGCCCGGGCCGCGGGCGAGGCGGTGGAACTGTGCCGTCGGACAACGGCCAGACACGGCAGCGCGAATTATTACCCGGAACAGTTCAGTGAGTTCGTGGCGCTGGCGAACGACGTGGTCAGCGTCACGGAAGTACGGCTGGGAGGCCGCCTGGCCGCCGCGGCGATCTGCCTTTCCGACCGTACCCGCTTTCACCTGTGGGCAGGCGGAATAGACGAGGAGGTCACCACGCACATCCACAGCGCGTTCTCCTTGATGCTGTGGCCCGCCGTGGAGGAGACCATCCGCCGGAAGCTCCCGGTCTTCGAGGGCGGACGCGGCAACGCGACGACGAAGCTGCGGTTCCGGCTGGAACCCGTCCCGTTGTTCGCGTTCGTGGGCCGACCCTAACCCGATCATCGGACTACGCCCGGTGCGCAGCCCGTCCACCAGGTAGGCGGCGGTAACGATCCGGTCCCAGTGCGGTAGTTCCGTCGCGTCGGCCAGCGACCGCACGACGTCCAGGGCGTGCTCAGGCGAGGTCTCGCCGAGCTCGATGGCCGCCTGTGCTTCCGGCTGGAGGTTACCGTCGCGGAGCCGGGTTCGCATCCGTCGCAGCGTGGCGGCGATGTCTAGGTCGTGGGCCGGGGAACACGCGTACCGCGACGTCATGATCGCGGCGGCCTCTCGCGCGGCCGCCTCGAACTGTGCCGGGGACCACTGGCCGGCGGCGAGCAGGGCGGTGATGATCTGCTCCTGCTTGGCCGCGTCGCACAAGACGGCGAGTTCGCGCAGGACGTCGGCCGGCTCGTCGGGAGCGTGGACGAAGTTGAGCATGAACGCGGGACGCCCTAGGCGTTCGCGCAGGGTGCCGCGCGCCTCCGGGTGGGCAGAGGATCCCTTGCTCCGGCTCAACAGGTCCGCCGCGCTGGCCTCGCCCGAGGCAAGCTCATGGTCGATGCCGACCAGGAAGAGCTCGCCGGCGGTCACCAGCATTTCCAGCGCCCGGATGTGGGCGATCGGGACCGTATTAAGGGTGTACCGCCACACGCCTCGCGCCTCGTGGCGGCCCATCCGCACCGGCCAGGTGCCGATGATCCGGTAGCCGCCTGACTGGAGGAACTCCAGGATCGGCTCGACCCGCCTGCCGACGATCGTTTCGGGCTTGACCAGCAGGAAGGTCAGATGCCGCAGGACGTCGCCGACGGGCCGGCAGGCGATGTAGGACGCCCAGCCCTCCCAGAAGTAGGGGTCGTCACGGTAGTACGCGAGCTTGCCCTCGTCGCGGGTCAGCCATGGCTCGACGGTCTCGGTCATGCCGGGGACCACACCGCCATCGGTATGAGTACCTCGTCCGCGGTCATCGAGCCGTGCTCATAAGCGCTGGTCGCGTCCGGGACGGGAAAGTCAGCCCCGCGGGCCAGCAGGACGATCTCTCCCAGCCTGCGCTGCCCGATACAGCCGTCCTCCACCATGCCCCAGCCGGAGAGCTGGTCCGGCACGGTCACGACCGCGTCGGCGATGTCCCGGGCCAGCCATTCGGCGAGCCGGTCCTCGTGCCGCGGATGCGGGTAGATCCAGCGGGTCCGGCCCGCGCCACCGGCCGGAAGCCGGCACCACCGCTCATTCGTCGCCGCCTGCCAGGTACCGAGGGTGCCGACGCTGGCCCGGTTCGGTGTCAGCCCGTGGTCGCTGAACAGCAGCACCGCGGCGCCCCCGTCACGCAGCCGACGCGCCAGCCGGTCGAGTCCGGTGGCCGCTGCCTGGATCGAAGGGTCGAAGCCGTACCGGTGAATATGCCGGTCCAGATCCAGGTACGCCCAGGTCACAGTGTTTCGCGCGATGTTCGTGGCGATCTGCTGCCCGAACGCCTCCACCAGGCTCGGCGGGTCCGCCGCGGGTGGCAGCGGCGGCGCCGTCTCCAGTTGCCGGGCGCCGTGCGCGAGCCGGCCGAGGACATCGGCGTCCAGGACGGCCAGTTCGTTGGGCAGCATCACCGTCGGGACCCCGACCCCGGCCAGCTCGTCGAAGACGGTGGGCAGCGTCGGCGTCCGCGTCGGACGCGATGGCCCAGGGCCGTTCGGGTCGACGGTCCGCCCGTTGTGGCAGTTGACGGTCCGCAGTCCGTCGGCGTGCAGGTACTGCACGCCGATGAAGCCATGCGTTCCGGCGGCCCGCCCCGTTACCGAGGTGAGCAGGCACGCGATCGTAGTGGTCGGGAACTCGCTGGTCAGCGGAACCATGACGTCAGGCTTCAGTGCCGTGGCCGCGTGCGTGTAGCCGAGACCGTCGACCGCGATCACCACCAGGCTGCGACTAGGGCCGAGCCTGACCGGGCCCGTTTCCCGGTAGGCGCTGACGATCGCGGCGGCGACCGTGCCCAGGTTGCGTTCTGGATGACGCCGGTACAGGCCGGTCATCGGCGATTGGGCCTGCCTGAGCAGGTCGGCGCCGCTCATGCCGGCGGCGGAACTGGTGAGACCGCCTCGCCCTGGACCGCTAGCGGCTCGACGAGAGCCCGGGCCGGCCTGGTGACCCCGAGGTAGGGCAGCAGCGCGAGCCCGACCACGGTAAACCCGGCCGCCACTCCGATGTAGATGGGCCGGAATCCGACGACCCCTATCAGCCCGGCACCGACCGCGATCGCGATCGCGAACGGGGTGTTGATGATCGCCTCGGATGCCGAGATGGCCCGGCCCTGAAGGTCGGCAGGCGTCCGCCGCTGCACGACGGTGAGCTCGGCGACGAGCACCATAGGCAGGCCGATGCCGATCAGGACGGCACCTGCGGTGGCGCCGGCCAGCGTGGCCGTGCTCGCCGCCGCCAGCCCGGCTCCGTTCAGCAGGAAGCCGATGCAGGCCACGCTGTACTCCCCCATGCGGCGCATCATAGGGCCGACGGCCAGCCCGGCGAGCACGCTTCCCGCTCCCTCGATGCTGGTTAGCACTCCGATCAGCGCCGTCGGACGATGCAGGCCCTGGTCGACGAGTGAGAACATCGCGACGTCGATCATTCCCGCGCCGGTGAAACCGACCGTGCTGGCCAGGATCATCCGGCGGATCACCGGATTCGCCAGCACGTGCCTGATCCCGGCCGTCAGCTCACGCCCGAACCGACGCTCGTGTTTCGCCTCGGCTGGCCGCCTGGCCAGATCGCGTACTCGCCGCAGCGCCAGGTAGGAGGAGATGGAGAAGACGAACGTGCCGATGTCCGCTACGGCGACCACGCCGCCGCCCCAGGCAGCGTAGATGCCGGCGCCGACGAGCGGCCCGATGATCTTCATGCCCTGACTCAGGCTGGTGAACAAGCCGTTGGCCTCGCCGAGCAGTTCGTCGGGGACCATCGAGTGCAGCAGGCCGCCGCGGGCGGACCGGTAGATCAGGCCGGAAATCCCGTAGACCCCGGCTACCACGTAGATCAGCCAGACGTCGTGCCGGTTGTGAACGAGCAGCAGCAGGGCGATCGATAGCGCGGTCACCGCATCGTTGATCACCAGCACCGAGCGGCGCGGCGCCCTGTCTACCAGCAGGCCAGTGGCGGGTGCGAGGAACGCCGTCGCTGCGAGCAGCAGGAAGATCAGGCCCGCCGCACCGCTCGAGCCGGTCAGGTTCTTCACCCAGATACCGAGCACGATGATCATCGCCGTGTTGCCGAGCATGTTCATCGTCTGTCCGGCGAACAGCACCCGCATGTTACGTTCGGCGAGCAGCTCCATTCTCATGTTCGCCTCACTCGTGTACCGCCTCTGGAGGTCGCCCACCCTGCCGTGCTCATCAGGTCGAGGAACCGGTCGGCGAACGTGACCGGAATCGGCAGTTCGCTACTGAGCGTCGCCCACCAGGCCACCTCGTCGCGGTCGCGGTCGCCGTTCACGGCGCGCATCAGGGCGACGGCGCGCGCGTAGTTGCCGCCCCGGTCCGCGGCGAGCTGGTGCTCCATCCAATCCCGGTCAGCCGGGCAGGCTGCTTCGGTCAGCGCCCGGAGGTTCACCGGTCCTGCCCAGTTCCGTTCTAGGGCCCCGCCATGATCATCTGGGCCATGATCGCCTGGGGCCGACGGCGATGCGGGGATCGTCAGACGCTCGGCCGCTGCCGTGGCAATCGAGTCCAGCCATGCCATGGACGACCGCAGCCATCCGGCCTCGGCTCCGGCAGCCGACAGCGCCCGGATCGCGCCGATGGCAACGGTCCGCCGATGCCGCAGCCACCGCCCGGCGTTCGCGTCATCGCGGGCGTCAAGGACCAGGTCCGCGTTCTGGCTCCCCCCCGGCGGCGCGGGCAGTTGCGTGGGCGCGGGGCGCCGCCCCGGCAGGACCGCCAGAACGTGCTCGGCGGCCCAGCTCACCGTGGCCTCCCCGACGTCGGCGGCAAGGCGAGGATCGGCGCGGCCGCGCACGGCGGCGGCCACCGCGCAGGCGATGACCGCCGTACGGCGAAGCTCGGCCGGATCGACCAGGTCTGGCGTGTCAGCCGAGCTGTGATTGGCACGGTCTGGCCAGTGGCCGAGGGCGATCGCCTGGCACCTTGTCGGCGCGTCGGCGAGCAGGGCGTGGTCGGAGCCGCCGGCGAACGGCGTCGCGCGCCATGTCCACGGGTCGCAAGGGACGGCGCCGCTGTAGGACAGGGACGCGGGCGGCAGCAGCGCGGCGCATCGCCCGGCCAGCGCGGGCACGAAGGAGGGAATGTCGTCGGGCCCGCGCTCGATCACCAGCGGGCCGCCGCACCGGTACACGTCCTGGCCGGCCATGTCGATGTTGATGGCCAGCGAGGGCGGCGGGGTTCGGCCGCTGCCCACCTCGTCATGCAGGTACGCGGCGACCCCGGCGAACTCCGGGCCCCACAGGAACCGCACGCCTGGCCCTTCTGTCCGCGCGGTCCCGGCGAGGACCCTGGCCGCCCCGAGCAGCGCGGCGACGCCAGAGGCGTTGTCATTCGCGCCCGGCCGCGGGTGGCACAGATGAGCGGCCAGCAGCACCTCCTCGTCACCGGTCCCGGGGAGCAGACCGGTCACCACTGGCATGGCGCGGGCGGACTCGTCGACCACTACCTCGACCGTAGCGACCGCGCGAGCCTCGGCCGCGTCCGTCAGCCCGGCAAGCTGGGCGGCGGTGACGCTAAAGGCGGCCAGCCGGCCGCCGGCTGCCAGCTCGAGCCTGCCGACCTGCCCAGGATCGCGGTCCTGCCGTCCGCCGAGGGGGTCCGCGACGACCGCCACCGCACCGGCTGCCGTCAGCGGCCCGGCGATCGCGCCGAGTCCGGCCGGCTCGTCGACGACGACCAGCGCGCCGCCAGGATCGGCGCCGAGCCGGACAGCGGACCAGCGGACCAGCGGTAGCCGCCGGGGCGGTGTCGGCGCCGAGTAGGCCGCCAGTGTGTACGGCTGCCGCGGGTAACTGACCAGGGTGACGTCGTTCAGGGCGAGCCGGGCTCGCACCGGTGTCCATGACAGCGGCGCGCGGTAGGTCCACCACCGCCGCGATCCGTCGGCGGGGAACGAGAGCACGCTCACCTCGGCCATCCCGGCTGCCTCGGCTCGCTCGGCGACGTAGCCGGCCGCGTCGGTGATGCCCGCCGAGGCCTGGTACCTGTCGTGTGCGCAGACAGCCGCCAGGTCGGCCATGGCCAGGCCCGGATCGAACGCGTCGTACACGGCGGTCACGAGCTCGGCGAGCCGCATCAGCGTGGCCCCAGCGCGGCCAGGACGGCCTCGTAACGCGGCACGGACAGCGGGAGGGACATCCTCAGCAGTCCCGGGCCCGAGCCGAGCACGGGTACATCCTTGACGGCCAGGCCGACCTGGGCCAACGTCGCCCTGGTAGCCGCATCACCGTTGAGCGCGATCCACGGGACGTGCTCGTCGGTCTCGACGATCGCCACGCCGACCCGCCGCAACGCGGCCCGCACGGCCGGCTTGACCTCGGCGATCCGCGCCCGCAGCGGGCCGAGCGGATCGGGCTGGCCGAACAGTTCGAGCGCCACGTCCAAGCTGAGCGCCGACCCGGCCAGCGGCGCGAGCACGGCGCGGACCTGTGCCGCCAGGCCGGCCGAGGCTACGGCGAACCCGATGCGCAGGCCGCCGCAGCAGTACCCTTTAGAAACGCCTTTCAGAACGACCAAGCCCGGCACGCTGCGGGTAAGCGGAGCGGCACTGCTGCCAGGCGGCAAGTAGCAGCCGCAGGCCTCGTCTACCACGAGCACGCCGCCAGCCTGGGCCGTGCTCGCCGCCAATTCGGCAACCATCGGCAGTGACCAGTGGCGACCGGTCGTGGCGGGCCGGTCGAGGACGGTCAGCGCCGGCCTCAGCTCGGCTACGGCGACCTTCGCGGCCGCCTGGTCGGTCAGCGCGGCAACCGCCACCGTAGTCCCGGCCGCCGCCGCGGCCTCCGCGAGCTGCGGATGGCCGGCCGGCGCGATCAGCACAGTCCCGCCATCGGCAAGCCTGGACAGGCCATGCAGCAGCCCGGTCACCCCGGCCCCGACACTGACCCGGTCCTGGCTCAGCGCAGAATCGGCCGGCCAGCCCAGGTGGCGTGCCAGCACCGGCGCGGCGCGCCCGGCGCCGTACGGATCGGCCAGGTCATACCGGCGGGCCCGGCCGGGCAGGTCCGCGGCCACGCGCGCCCAGGCCGCCGCGACCGCCGCCTGGCTGAACTCCGCCTCGTCCGGCATCAAGCGCAGGTCGATCTCACCAGGCGAGGGCTGGCCACGATGCCCAGCGAGTGCCGACTCGACGGGCCGGATCGCAGTAGCGAGGAACTGCGCGTACCTGGTGCCGATCGTGACAGGAGCACCGATCCGGAAGTCGGCGTCGGCCCTGGTCAGCTCGAAACCAGCCCGGGTCAGCAGCCATCTGATCTCGGCGGGGGTGTACAGCCGGACATTGTCCGGCAGCGCCGCCTGCGAGCCGTCGGCTCGCCGGACTTGGACGCAGCCGCCGCTGCGGCCGCTGAGCGGGTCGTACTCGCGAGTGAAGGTGAACTCGGCCCTACCAACGCGGGCCTGCGCCCGCGGCTGATAGATCCGGGCGATCGCGAGGATGCTCGAGTGGTCTAGCACCAGCAGTCCGCCGGGCAGCAGCAGCCGCCTGACGGTGCGCAGCATCCGGAGCTGGTCGGCGTCCGAGCCCCAGCCGAAGGCCTGTACGCAGATCACCGCATCGGCCGGAGAAACTCCCCAGTCGTCAGAGCCGAGCAGGTCGGCACGGCAGAGCCGAAGCTGGACGTCCGCGTTCGCCGCCGCCTGCGCGGCGCGCCGCAGCGCGTAGTCCGACACGTCCACGCCGGTCACCTCGAAGCCGAGCCTGGCTAGCCCGATCGCGTGCCGCCCGGTGCCGCAGCCGAGATCCAGCACTCGCCGGTGCCCGGCCAGCACCGCGGCCAGGTAACGGACCTCCGCCTCGGTCCGCTCCGGCGTGTACTCGGCGTCGGCGTAGGCCCAGTAGTCGGCGGTGAAATAGTCCTCGTACCACGGGACGCGCATCAGCTCACCGTGCTGAGTTCGCGCCTGGCGAAGAAGTCACATACATCGCACAGGTCGGGCGGGTTGGAAACGCCCTCTTGCAGCAGGTACACCCCGCCGCAGCCACGGCAGGTCGCCTCCAGCAACGGGAACATGTACCTTTGCATGTTCTGGAAGGCGGCGAACAGGTAGTAGTCAATACCGGGCCACAAGTCGAAGAGATGGTCGGTGATCGCGTACGACATGGACCGCTCGTCCGGTCCTGTCGTGAACCGGCCCGGCGTGCCCTGCCGGTTCAGCTCGGGCGCGACCAGCTCCAGGTACAGGGTCAGCTCTTTCTTCGTGATCCGGTACAGCGGGAACACGTAACGCATGTCGCCGATCTCCCTGACCGGGATACCCGCCATGCGGAAACCGCTGGTCAGCCAGGTAACCATGGTGGCGACCAGGTCGTCAGCGTTGAAGCCGAACGCGATAACGCCCGCGCCGCGGGCCCTGGCCTCTACCTCCAGCATCCTGCGGAGCACCTGGTGCCCGATCACCATCGTCAGGTGAGCGCCCTCGCCGGCCACGATCTCGTTCATCGCGTCCACGAACTGGCCCTTTAGCTTGAAGACCCGTTCCACATCCTGCGACGTGACGATGACCTGGTGGACGCCCAGGCGCTCGCCCGACTCCCGAGCAGCGGCGAAGGTAGCCGGCTCCTCCCAGTCGGGCAGGCCGGTGATGGTGACCGCTGTCATGTCGATGGCAGGCAGCCGGTCCCTGGAACGTTCGAGCAGCGTCAGATAGGCGACGCTGTCCCGGCCGCCGGAAAGGCCGACGACCACGTTGTCGCCCGCGCGCATCACCCCGTGCGTGAGCACGCTCTGCACGAACGTCTCCTCGACATAGTTGACGAACCCCGCCGCGTCGAGCTGCTCGGTCCTGCGCTCCAGCGCGCCCATGGTGTCGAACAGCACGGTCTTGGCGTACACCGGGTCGGACACGCCGTACACCTGGAGCTTGGGTTTGCGCAGGACGTCAAGGTCGTAATGCCGGACCTGGCGCAACTCGATCACGTCGTCCGGCTCGACCACCGTGGTGCCCTCGGCGACGATCGCGCCGTTACGCCAGGTCAGAACAGCGTTGGGAGGGATGCCGTGACGCCGGAGCACGTCGGTAAGGGGCTGGCCGGGGGCCGCCGCCAGTTCCTCCGTGGTGCCGAGTTTGGTTCTGAGGAACACTGAGGCCACGGCATTATCTCCTCTTGCTCTAGATCTTGATCTAAACGGCGCGGCGTGAACCGGCGCGAGGTAGCGAGCACCAGGCTCTCCCAGTCGTCGATACCGGTGCCAAGCGTCGCGAGCAGCACGCTGACCCGTACCGGGTCCGGGCCAGGAGACGGCGGCGTGAAGTCGGCCCCGAGCAGCGCGGCCAACGGGTGAGCGTCAGGTAGCAGGGCGGCCAGCCGCTGGCCGCTGCCCGGCGCGGCCAGCTCAGCGACGCCGGCCTCCAGCATCACCGCGGCCGTCTTCCTGACCGGGCGGGGCAAATCCTCCCAGGCCGCGGCGAGTGTCTTGGCCCGCAGCCCGGCTAGCACCTCACGGTACCCGCGGACCTCCCGCGGTCTGCTCATCTCGAGCAGCGCGAGCATGGTTCGCAGCTCGCCTTCCTCGCCGCGGGTGAAACCGCCGGCTCCAGCGAAGACCCGGCCCTCCCGGGCCGAGTCGGCCGGGGAATCGGCGCAGTGCATGAGCGAGAGCATGGTGTTGATCGAGCCCAGATCACCGCGGATGGTGCCGGGCCCGGATCTGGCCGGATCACTCGGCCCCTTGGCCAGTCGCAGCCGCTCGTGGCTGCTCTGGTGCCCGTCACCTGTCGGGTACTGGTCAGCCACCAGCATCACCACGGCCGCGCCGAAGGCGAAGAGCTGGTCGACGAGCCGGTACCGGTACGCCTTCCACACCTGGGTGATGTTCTGCTCGTGGAACAAGTCGAGTTCATCGGGGCGATGCCAGAGCACACGCCAGGCGACGGGCAAGAACCCGGCGGACTCTATCCGTTCCAGCACTGCCACGCCAAGATGCCTGGCCAGGGCATCCGGACAGATCAGCGTGAATACCGCCCGATCGGGGTCGATCTCGTCCACAGCCAGCCCTTCGGGTCTGAGCACCACCGTGCGGAGGCCGGGGCACGATGCGATGCCCGCAGGCCGCCGCACCCCGGCCCAGCCGGTATCAGCGTTACGTGCGTTACTTCGTCTTCTTGGTGATGGGGCGGCGCGCGCTCTGGCGGTGACGGTCCATCGTTCCTCCCCTCCTGTGCGGTGCGGTCAGGCTCACGCGGTCACTTCTTCTTCACGCGTGGCCTGCGACTGCTCCTGATGTGACGGTCCACCGGTACCTCCCTTCCGTTCGGATCCGCGGATTACTTCTTGACGCGCGGCTTGCGCGCGCTGTGGTGTCGCCGGTTCATCGCTGCCTCCTTTTCTGGTGAGTGGTCGGCGGCTAAGCCGGGCCGGCGGTGGCTACCACCATCCGGGCCGTCATGACCTCCGCTGCCTCGTGCACCTCCGCCACACGCACCGCGGCGAGGTCCGCCGCGTAGCCGGCGAGCGAGAAGCCAGGCGAATCACCCACGTAGGCGTGATCCCCGTACAGCAGGGCTTCCTCCAGGGAGGATTCGGCTCGGACCCGGAGCAGCCCGGCGGCCCGGCGGCCTGCCCGCTGCACCTGCCCGGAGGTCCACCCGGTCCTGACCGCGCGCGTCAGCAGTTCGGTGGCCAGGTCGACCACGTGCTCGCGATGCTCCGGGGCGGTGGAGATGGCGATCCGCCAGGAGCCCGTCTCCCTGTACCCGTGCGCGCCTCCGGAGACGTCGTAGGAGAGCCCGCTCCGCGACCGGAGCTCCTCCTGGAGCACTGACGCGTTGCCCCCTGCCAGCAGCTCGATCACGATCTCGCCCGCGAGCAGCCGCCGGTCGCTGAGCGCGAAGCCAGGGCCGCCAATGACCACGGCCGCGGTGTCGCTCACGATGGGCAGATGCCTGCGGCCCGCGGCGACCGGCGGCGAGTTGTCCGCCGGACGGTCATCCCCGGGGCCGGGGAGCTCGGCCAGCGCGCTGCTGGCCACGATGGCGTTGACATCGCGGGCGGTCAGGCCGCCGCAGACGACGACACACAGGTTCGCGGGCCGCACGTGGCATCGCGACCAGGCGGCCAGATCGGACAAACCGAGCCGTGCCACGCCGGCCACCGTCCCGCCGACGGGCCTGCCGATCGCGTGGCCGGCGTAGGCGGTCTGGAAGAACACGTCGTGCACGATGTCGGTGGGATCGGCCGCGGCCAGCCGGAGTTCCTCCTGTACGACCCGGCGTTCGGAGCAAACGAGATCGCAGTCGAACTCCGTGGCGGTGGCCGCGACGGCAAGCACGCTCAGCGCCGACGTCGCGTCTGCCGTGGGAACGCGGGCATACAGAACGACGTGGTCGCGCGCGGTCACGGCATTGGCTTCGCCGCCCCATCCCTCGATCTCATCGATGAGGCGCTCGGACCGGCCCGCCGGGGCCGACTGCATGACGACGTGTTCGAACAGGTGCGCCACACCGGGAACCGACTCGTGCCGTGAGCCCGCCAGAATCCAGACCGAGACGGTCGTCACGTCCGCCCCCGGGTGGTGCAGGACGGCGCAGCGGACACCGTTGGCGAGTGTGGCTGGCTCTCGCACGAAGGCAGCTGCCCTCATAGGCACTGCTCCACCGCCTCCTGGGCGGCCTGGTGCGCGTCATCCTCGGGGCCGGAAAGCTCATCGACCGCGGACTGCGAGACCTCGTCGCCTATGGTCAGCAGGAAGCGCCCGACAGGAGTATCCGCCCAGGCCAGCTCGCCACGTCGGCACAGCACGGCGGCGGTCACATCTGGCGCAGGCCCGTCGAGCGGAAGCCCGAACGCGAGCATCCCGGCCCTGACAGCCGGCACCACGTGGACCCGGCGCTGAACCGCGGCCCAGAGGATGGACTCGACCCGGCCGGGCGCGCCCATCATCAGGCGCCGCTGTAGATGACGGGCGGTGCCGTGCAGTGGCCGGGCAAAGAAGCTGGCGCCGCGGGCAAAGCGACGTGCCCGTACGCGGGCCGTGGTCCACCCGCCGCCAGGTATCCGCGGCGGCGACCCGAGGCCGGCGTCGCGGATCAGCCGGACAAGCTCGGAGTACTCCACGGCCAAGCCGAGCGCGACGACACCGCGGTGCAGCGCGTCAACCTCCCCATCGCGCAGCGATTCGTGCAGCAACGCCGCGTCCACCACATCCCTGGCCCGGAATGGCTGTTCATACCGCTCATGCAGCAGCATCAGCGTGTTCTTGATCGCCGGGATAGTCCACTGGCCGGGCAGTCGCAGCACCGGCGGGATACCGCCCTGGTTGCCCAGCGTGTAATAGGTGGCGAGCTCGATGCCGTAGGGGAGCTGATACCGGTCCTCGTTCTCGCGCCTGAGGCTGACCATCACCTGTGGCGCACCGCCGATGTGGGAGAACGTCGCGGTGTCCAAGTCCCATCCGTCCTTCAGCAGGAAGCTAACGGCCTGCCACAGATCGTGTTCTGAGGAAGCGATGAAGTCGAGATCGTTCATATACCGGACCAGGCCGGGCGGGTACAGTGCGGCCACCTCAAGACCCTTGATCGTGGTCAAGCCACTGAAGGCTGACATCACGCTGGCGGCGACGGAGCGGTAGAGGTCGACCCGCGCGCGCCCTGCCTCGAGTTCTTCACGCAAGGCCGGGCTGAGCTCGGTGCCCTCGCCATTCCAGGCGGAGTACAGCGTGGCCGCGAAGGACGGCTGAGCCTGGCGCACCAGAGCTACGATCTCCGCGGGCTCGTCGGCCGGACCCTTTGAGCATGTGGCTAGCGTCTCCACGAGTTTGCCCGAGGTGAGCTCCATCACACTCCTGCGAATGCGCGTGAGGTCAGGCGAATGGGGTGTGAGTCAAAGCGACGCCGGGAGGAGTCGGCTAGCCGCCCGCACGGCGTCGCTTCGCGGCCTAGTAGTTAGGTAGGCAGTCCGTGCAGGTGGTACGGAATTTGATGATCTGTACCATCTCCCGGCGGGCCAGCATCTTCTCGACGAGCGTGGGAGTGAGCAGGACCGGGGCGACAGTGGTGTCGGTCCGGGTGATCGTCTGTTCCTTCATAAGCCGACCTCTCCGCAGGTGAAACGCAATTTATCATAAGCTTAAAAAGAAGCGGGCATAGGGTCAATACGAGTCGACCGGCAAGTTATACGTGCATTCTGTGATCCATCTACCACCACAATTCACGACCGAGCAATTTCCTCCCTCCCGCACCAGGAGAGACAGTTGTGAGGGGCGAAAGCTGGCGTTTGATCATCTTGGTCTTGGTGTTGACTCCCTCGGTGCGGCCGTTGTGATACGCGAGGACGAGAGTGGCGCGGTACGGTGACAGGTGCGGTCGGTCAGCTTCGGCCCGGCCCTGGGCGTTTCAATTCAACCTGGCCCGCGTCACCTGGGAACAAGGGGTTACCGGCACCCACAGGGTGTGGTGGCCAGAGGACCGCCGGTATCGGGTGGCGGACACCCCCGCGGCTTCCGCCCGCGGATAGAAGGCACAGAGGCTGGAACGACCTATTCCTTGTACTTAAGGGCGAAATTCATCATGTGGTCGTTGAGCTGTCCCAGGTAAACTCGGAACGCTGCAACGTCGACGCCTATCGCTCCATCTGGCCTGAGAGAGACGTCATCCATCCCCGAGTCGCATGCCTTGAACGTGCCCCACCGGCCGTCAGGAAACGCTGCGACGAGCTCCAGTGTCCTTGCGACGAACTTGAATCGCTCACCCACTTGCAGAACAGTGACGACGGCATTGTCGGCCAGTGCCTTGGCGACCTCTGAGTTAACCGCCTTCACCTCGTATTCGTCCCAGAAGTCCCGGGACCATTCCTCCCATTTCGCCCGGCGTTCGTCTTCCGCTTCCTGCCGCAGCCTCTCCTCTTCCGCGGGGTCCGGCTTCTTCTCGCCTTGGGCGAGCACTTGGACGGCCGGGGCTATCTTCCACACGTCGGGGCCTTGGCCTGTCAGATCCCTCAGGAATCGCTGCCCCTTGGGTCCGAGGCGATCCCAGAGGCCCAGCTTTTGCTGTGGTGTCGCTTTCTCCGCGAACGTAGTGCATGTGCCCTGGCACTTCTTGTATCCATCCGTCTCGTGTGCTTCTATCTCCATCTCCCCAGGCAGGCCTGTCTCGTAGAGTACCGCCGTAAAAGACGACAGAGGCTGATCATCGTGGACTGCCAGTTCGGAGTAGTAACGGATGACGGGGACTACATACTTGCCCCAGTAAGCGACATGGAGGTTCTCTTGTGCCTGCTCTCGGTGCTGATCTGTCAGGAGCGTCCATGCAACGTAGCGCGCTTGGAAGTCCCAGCTAAAAAAGGAGCTGATAAAGCTGACCACTTCCGATGATTTCCCGCCGGGATCGTCGTGCTTCCAGGTGCCCCTTCCGCCGCCCTCCTTTTTCAGCGCGTCCCCTACCGTCTTCTGCGCCTCAAGTGGGAGTCCCTGCAGATAATTCAGGAAACCCGGCGGTGAGAGTGCGTCCCTCTGCTTCCGCGCGTCGGATACAATGAGGAAGTCGTCTAGTTCCTTGGACGAGGCGAGAATAAATGCCGCCTCCTGCGAGGACTTCGGGTTGGTCGTCGCGAACCGGTGGAAATTGTCGATCTCTGCAGGGTCGCGCTTCATCTTATCCAGCCATCGCAGCGCCTCGGCCCGCCACTTCTCTAGGTCTCCCCTTGGCTTGGCGTATTCTCCAGTAGCTGGAAACTCCGTCGTCATCGGCGAGATTCCGATATTCGACGTAGGCACGATGCAGAAGGCCAGCCTAATGTCAGGGTCTTTGACCCTCGCCAGTATTCCATCGCAGTGATGAACGCCATCGTGACACGTCTGCTCGGTCCCGCCGCACAGGTACGAGGGGCTGTCGAAACCGGTCGTGTACCCGATGTAGATGATCTCGTTCTTCGATTGAACCGTGTACATCTTCTGGTACTCCGGATGTGACAGCGCGTCCACCCGGTAGTTGTTGATGCGCGCGATCGTCTCGTTTGTCGACGCAAAGGTCGTCACGGACGCGTATCCGCCCGGGGTGGACAGCACCGCCATCCCGAGCGTGATGGCGAGTGTCGTGTCGACGTTGGCGTACACGCCGACGGTGGTGCCGGTCGGCACGAACGTGTCCGGCGGCTTGTACTGGCCGTGTCCCATGATGAAAATCGTCACGCTAGCCCCTGGAAAGTGCCGCTCAGCCCGCTGGGGACAGCGCGACCGACGCCCCGGTCGCGCTGATCGCGTTCAGCGTAAGGCGGCACGATTAGCGGGGAACTGCCTGATTGAGCAAGGAATCACGCAGCATCGACTGCCGGGGAATAGCCACGGCACGTGTCGGTACGGTCTCCGTGGGTACCGTGAGGCGGTATGGGAGCGGGATCTTTACACCTCGATACCCGCCCCCGGCCAGCACCGCGTCGAACGCCTCCGTAAACTGCCCAGCCCGGTCCCGGACCTCGACTGGCGCCGCCACGTTGCCATGGTCCGCGAATGGCAGCTCGACTTGTTCTACCAGCGCATCGCCCGCCGGCTTGGCAAGCCCTTCTGCCAGGCACCCTCCCGAAGCGACCCGATCGTCACCTGGACCGCTGGCACCGCAACAGGTTCGCCCGGATCTGCGACAACTTCTGGAGCAGGCACGAGCGCTCCTTGGCCTTCTCCACCGCGTTCCCCGAAAAAAGCCAGTTCAGATGAGACGGCCACACAGCCATCGTCTCACGAGAACTGGCCAACCCGGAGGTCAGAACATGCCCAGTGGCCAGACCCAACGAGACCTTACAGCGTCGTGCGCGGAACCGGTCGACCAGGTCCGCGACGGCCAGCAGGCCATCGGTGGTAAACGCGCACCGGCCAGCCGCGACCACCACGAACGGGTCCACCGCAGCCGCATCGGTCCACCCTGCTGGCAGCGAGAACAGCTGTCCGTTCTCAGTTCTGCCGGTAAGCGACGAACTCGAAATCACGGCCATACATCGGGTGAAACGGGTGCGTCACCCGGACACGCCACCTGATGACCGTCCTGCGCGAGTACGAGGACTTCTATAACGCTCATCGGCCGCACCGTACCCTGAACCAGGCCGCGCCGCTTCGCCCGCTGCAGGATGGTGTCACCGACCTGGACCACTTCCGTGTCCGGCGGCGCGACCGCGCCGGAGGCGTGATCCATGAATATCGCCTGGTGGCATGGGTTATCGGCACCCACAGGTGCGTACCGTGAGGAGTTGAACGCCGCACTCACCGCGATCGCGACGATGATGATCTCATGCTGGACGCGCAGGTCACGGCGCTGAGCACCCAGACTTTTCAGTCTTGTCCCGTGGACTGGGCGTCGGCCACCAAGCGCAAGGCTCGCTGTTCGCACGTGCGTGCCATGTGCGGGTCGCCCCTAGCCGTCGCAAGCTTGGCGAAGAACTCCCAGTTGACCGGGCTATCCGGGCGGATCGCGACACGCTCACTCGCTATCCTGCTTGCCTGATCCCACCGGTTGGCCCGTATCGCCGCCTCGAGAAGCGTCTGATGAAGGACGTCCCGTTGGGCATGGCTGCCTCCGCAGCGATAGAGTATCTCCCGGATCGGTTGCATCAGTGAAAAGGCCTCGTTGTAGCGACCGACGTGGAAGGCTACTAGTGCCTTACAGACGGGCAGGCCAAGTTGGGCCGTCACGGTCGCATTGTCGATTCCGGGCGGTGCCTCAGACACATATGCTTCTCTGTCCGAGATCAGGGCGGCGGCCGAGGCGATATCATCCGACCCCGTGTAGCACATCACGGCGTGTATGTCGTTGAACGCCCACCACGCTCGGCACGCATACCGGCGCCATTCCCGGGCGAGGACCGCGAAACGCTCCGAGACGTCAACGCCCTCGAGATAAAGCCGCCACAGCATCGAGGAGCCGTTGACCAGCACGGGCGCCTTGGACTCAGCCGCGGCGGGTGCGAGCGCGCCGTCATACAGGGCCAGCACCCGGGCAGTTTCCCCGGCTTCCAGCAAATACAGTCCATAATGCCACATTATGTGGCCACGAATCTGATTTTCAGTGTCCCAGGACCTCCTTCTGGCGTCAAGCCATCTCATGCCCGCGCCAAACCGGGCGCGCATCTCATTTGCATGCGCAACGGCGTGAATCGCCCACACATTGCGTGAATCAAGATCTGCGGCCCGCGTGCCGATATCTTCGGAATATTCCCAGTTTCCGTTCTCTTCCAAGCCGAAGGCGTACATGCCGAGGACCGCGGGGTAATTATGGCCCTCCTCATGCCAGTGCCGTAGGGCCGCTCCGACCCGGTCGCGCAGGGAAACCGCATCACCCCGGATATAGTCGATCTGATGGCCGATAGCCAGCGCTAGCAGATCCAAAGGATATTCTGCGGATATATCCGCGAGGATGCGGCTTGCTGCGGTAAGGTTGCCGGCCAGTAGCTGGGCGGCCGCCTCAACGTGCCCGCGCTCCCGTGCCGTAAGGGAAAGATCCGCAAGCTTATGGCGAATCATGGAAAATTTCTTCCCGCTCGGCAGGATGATGTCAGGATCCATGCTCAGAGCATCGAGATATACACGAAAGATTTCGGCGAGAGGAAAGGTATCTGGCTCCGTGAGTACAGGGAGAAGAGGACCCATCATGTCGGGTTCGAAGTGCGCGAGACGATCGAGCGCGCGATCATAGGATTCCACCGCGAATATGCTTGGAGCGGTGAGCTCGAGCCCTCCGCGATCCAGGTACATGATCTTCGCCCCCTGCGCGCACGAAACTATACGAAACGAACCGGCATGGAACGCATCCCGCGGATGGTTGGATTGTCATCCATCAAGAACTCACCATGGAGGCGAGTCCCCGGAAATTCGTGAGCCACGACACCAAGCATCGCACGAGATAGGACAAGCGCCTGATGTGTGCCAAGGCAGGCGTGAACACCCCGGCCGAAACCAAGGTGCAAATTCGGGTGTCGGCTGAACATGAGCTCATCCGGCTGAGGGAACTGAGCTTCGTCTCGGTTTGCCGACGCGAACAACACGACCACACGCTCTCCGGGGGCGATGGCGGTGTCACCGATCTTCTCGGGCGCGATGCACGTCTTTTCCTGTGCCTGGAATGGCCCATCGTAGCGAACCAGTTCGTGCACGGCCAGGTCAGGTGACATCGCTGTGGCGAAGCGACCTAGGTTTGACGGCTCCTGGACCAACGACTTCAGCCCCAGCGTCAGGAACCGGCTCGCGGAGTTAATGATGGCGAGCAGCAGCACACGCAAAGAGTTGAGCAGCAGGTCACGAGGGACACCGACGGTCGCCGGGTTTCTGAATACATAACCGAGGACACCGCTCTCCGGTCCCGCCGCGTAGACCTGGGCGAGTACGCTACTGATGTGCTGTCTCGCGTCAAGGCCCGGCTGGATGAACTCAGGCTGGAGGGCGGGCGCGCTCGAGGCGCTGATGCGTGCCGCGTCTCGCGCGTACTCGCCCCGGCGTACCTCGATCCCCAGAATGTCAGCTGCTGCTGAAAACGCGTAAGGCGCGGCTACCTCAGTGACGAAGTCCACGATTCCGCGGTCGGCCGCCGCCTTGATCAGGTTCAGGGCTCTGGACCTGGCCGCAGCTTCGAGGGAACGCGTGTCGAGAGATTTGATTGCAGACAGCAGAAGCCTGCGCACGGGAACCTGCTCGGGCGGATCGAGGGTCTGGACACTGACCACCTCGGGGTGCTCCGCCTCGCCTGCGCGACGGTAGTCGCTGGTGAAGCTTCGATGATTGACGAGTACGGAGACGCAATCGGTGTACCGGGAGACAAGCCAGAGGCCCATCCCTGAGTGCCAGTACACCGGCTGGTGCGTTCTTAACGCAGCATAGGAGGGATATGGATTTCTCAGCACATCGAGATCAAGAGGATTGAAGTAGGGATCTCGCTCTGCGGCATTTGTGCAAGGAGGAATTTGGGGAGGCACCGCGCTCAATCCTTTCGATCCCCACGGACATATCCATGTCCGTTACTAAGATTAACATGGACGCGTGCGATGTGTCAAAATTCCCTTTGACCTGCGACGAAAACAATCAGGCTAGGTAATCCTTGCCTCGGCCCAGGAACTGGATTAGCCTGGATCCGTGGCGAGCCAGTGGCTCACTGCAGCTGGTGAGAGGATGGTGTTCACTTGTGACAGGAGCTAGAAGTGTTACCAGTCTGACTTCTTTTTCGCGACTGAACATTGATGTTGACGCTGCCAGGCTTCTCAAGGATTTTCATAGCCTCGGAGATTCAGGGGCGCTTTCTCTAAACGCTTACGACGCCGGACACGTAGTCCCGCTCAATGTCGACGGCTGGACCGCGCTCCCGCTACGCAGTCAGGGCGGCCGTGCGGAAAGGACGGACCCGGGCGGGCCCGGCCTGGAAGGTTTCCGCGCCACCGATTTCCTTTTACGCTTGCCGGCATTCGCCGAATTCCTGAACGCGTTGCCTTGTGAGCTCAGGAGCGTGCGATTGCTCGCATTGCATCCAGGCAAGCGCGTTCCTACCCACCGCGACGATCATATTGGTTTTCCCTTCGGGCAGTTGCGCCTGCATGTGCCGGTGAAGACTGACCGGCAGGCCACCATAACGATCGACGGCACGACAATGACGTGGGATCCCGGAGCCGTGTGGTTCGGCGACTTCTCCCTGCCGCATTCGATCAGCAACGAGGGAAACTCGGTGCGTGTTCATCTCGTCATGGACTGCCTGCTTTCTCCGGATCTGCTGGAGGTATTCCCGCGCGACTTCCGCGCCTCGATCCTGCCGGACGATTTGCTTTTCAATCCGCCACTGGAGCACGGTCCAGCGCCAGGTTTCACGACTAGTTTCATGCTGCCCGGCGCGCTCACGAGCGACCTGCTCGCTAATCCCGATTACGGCGGCGACCTAGAGTCGGCTAAGGTTATCGCCTCCGAATGCCGGGCGACGATCTTCCATCTGGGCCTTCCCATGTGCCGACTTGAACGGCTCACCTCGGGCGAATGGCGGATCTGCGGCTGGACAGTCGAACGTACCTTCAGCTTCGTCAGCGATGGCGCTGTGCTAAGAATTCGCCGCGGTAGTCTTACGCGCAAGTGGTTCATGCACCAAAAAGCAGTCATCACCGAACCAGCACACGAGCCGGAAGAGGAGAGGTGATTAGCGTGCGGCACGTCTACTGATATGCGGCTAGCCGAGTATTCCTTCTATCCGAGGCGGTAGCGGTAGCAACAGGTCGCGGAGACTAGCGCCGGTACCGCATGAGCGGCCGGGCCGGGGTGGCTGCCCACGCATGCCACCCCGGCCCGGCCGCCAGACGAAACGCCGCATATGGCTGAGGAGAAGGGCAAGCCTCATGACCTTCGCCGACACGCTTGAAGAGCTGGAGCGCGCGCAGTGGGAGGCATTGAAATCGGTACCGGAGGCGGTCGCCTTCTACAGCGAATTTCTCACAGAAGACTCGCGAATGGCAGTGCCATACGGAATCGGGGACCGCGACCGAGTGATCGGCTCGCTCGAGACACCGCACGTCATCCTCGACTTCGAGCTCAAGAACACACATGTCATCAAGCTCTCCGAGGACAGCGGGCTCATTGTCTACCGCATGATCCAGAACCGCCGGGGCATGGAGCCATTCGAGGCGGCGATCTCGACCGTGTACGTGCGGCGCGAGGGACGCTGGCGTATCGCCTTTCACCAGCAAACACCGATGGCGACGGAGTGAGGAGCGCACGCCATGCGAGACGCCCCGGAACACGATGTCGTCATCCTTGGCTCGGGGTTGGCCGGCGGAGTCATCGCCGCATGCCTTGCCCGGGCCGGCCTGGACGTTCTGGTGGTAGACGCCGGACGGCACCCCAGGTTCGCGGTAGGCGAGTCGACCATCCCATATACCTCACTCATGACGAGCCTCATTAGCGAGCGCTACTCGGTTCCGGAGATCGGATATCTGTCAAGCTTCGCCACCGTACGCGACCACGTCAGCAGCAACTGCGGGATCAAGCGCAACTTCGGGTTCGTATTTCACCGGCCCGGTCAAGCGCACGACCCCGCACAGTCCAATCAGTTCCCGATATTCCCGAGCAGTCGTGCGGAGAGTCACTTCTTCCGGGCGGACGTAGACCACTGGCTGATCAAGGTGGCCCAGCGTTACGGTGCGCAGCTCCGGGAGGACACCCGGGTCAATGACGTACACGTCGATGAGGACGCCGTGACCCTGTCCCTGCCGGACGGAGGCACGCTGACCGGCAAGTTCCTCATCGATGCCAGCGGCTACCGTTCACCTCTCGCGGAACGGTTCGGGCTACGTGAGGTTCCGACGCGGCTGCGGACGCACTCGCGCACGCTCTTCAGCCACATGAACGGCGTGCTGCCGTTCGAGCAGACGATCCGGAACGTGCACGGCAACCCGAGCCCCTGGAGCCAGGGGACACTGCATCACATATTTCCGGGCGGATGGATGTGGGTCATCCCATTCGACAATCATCGGGGCGCGACGAATTCACTGTGCAGCGTGGGCATAAGCCTTGACCCGCGAATTCATCCCAAGCCAGACGTGGATCCGGCCGTCGAGTTCGAACAGTTCCTGGCAGATTTTCCCGACATAAGCCCCCAGTTCGCCAACGCGCGGGCAGTCAGGCCCTGGGTGTCCACCGAGCGCTTGCAGTATTCCTCTTCGTCCACGGTTGGTTACCGCTGGTGCCTCACCGCTCACGCGGCCGGTTTCATCGACGCCCTGTTCTCGCGTGGCATGCAGAACACGATGGCTGTCGTTCACAGCCTCGTATGGCGCGTCATCGACGCGGTGCGGGAGAACGACTTCTCCCCGGCCCGGTTCGAATACGTTCAGGAGCTGGAGCAGGGGTTGCTCGACGCCAACGACAGTCTGGTCGCCAACGCGTACACCTCATTCCAGGACTGGGATCTGTGGAATGCCTGGTTCCGCGTGTGGGAGACTGCCCAGATACTCTCCACCGCGGTGCTCAGCCGGGCCTACTCCGCCTTCACCGTGGGGCGAGACCCCGCCGCGCTCTCCGAACTGGCCAGACTTGAGCCAGGCGGAGCCATCCCGGATTACCCGCCCGTCCGCGAGATGCTGTCGAAGGCCAACCTGCTCGTGGCCGACGTGCAGGAGTGCAAGCGCACGCCCGACGAAGCCTCGGAGGGGATCTTTGAGATGCTGAAAGAAGCGAACTTCATCCCTCCGCTGGTGGGTCTCGCCGAGAGGTCGAACCGCTGGTACACCGTAACACCGGCGAAGGTCGCGCGTACGGCGGTCTGGGCTCACTGGCAGGCGCCCCCTGAGATCAGGCAGTTCTTCGGCGACGGCATCGGGTGGCGCTTCGCCAAAGAGTACGGTCGCTCGCTGCGCGTGCGGCGGCGCGCGGAGTCCTCGTGACCCGATGGGGACCTGGCGCCTCCCTGACGCCCGAGGAACTATCGGCCGCCACCGCGGAACTAGGCGCGATCCCCGTCGCCTATGACTTCGCGCTCAGCCAGCACCGGCTTCCTGGTTCCCTGTTCGAAAGCATGACAACGGCCTGGCGAGCATTCCGTAGTGGTGTGGCGGCGTTTGTCGCCAGTTGCGAGGATGACTTGGGCCGGATGGCCGAGTCACTGCGGCTGCCCGGGCGGCTGATCCCCGTATGGGAGTCGCTGCCACCACACGAATGGGCGCTGATAGCCAGACCGGATATGATCATCAGCGGCGGGCGTCCGCTGATCGTGGATGTCAACGCACATTCCCTCGCTGGCCATTTCCCGCTCAACGACTTGACGCTGCGGGCGCACCGCGGTCCCGCGCTGCGTTCGCTGTTCGCCGGCCCGGGGACGCCTCGTTTCGTCATGGGTCATTACGCGGACATCCTGCGCAGATTTCTCACTGATGATCGCGATCTGGTCGCTCTGTCGTATTTCGCTGATGAAGACGTCGGCGAGAACAACCCCAACACCTGGCACTACCGTGCTGAGATCCATGAACTGCGGCGGCTGGGCCTGGACGCGCGAACAGTCCGGGTTGAAGAGCTGGACATCAGCGCACACGGGGTCTATGCGGACGGACGCAAGATCGGCCTTATCCAGCGTTTCTTCAACGCACACCTCAATGAGAAGCAGATGCCGGAACTTGCCAGGCTGGCCTCGGCCGCGCGCGAGGGCGCGGTCAATGTCCTCACCGGGCTGCGTGGCGAGATCCTCAATACGAAGGCGACCATCGCGGTCCTTTCCAGTGATGAGTTCACTGACGGTCTCCCCCCGTCACTGGCGGCTCGACTGGGACAGGCACTTCCCTGGAGCAGACTGATGCGAGAATGCCATACCCGCTGGCGCGATAAGCGCATCGACCTCCCCGGATGGACCGAGCGCAACCGTACGCGCCTCGTTCTGAAGCCAGCGTTCGGCAGCCTGGGAAGGTCGGTAACGATCGGGCGTGAGAAATCGGAGCGCGAATGGTCGGTGATCCTCAATGGAGCCCTCTCAGACGAGGAACCGTGGATCGTACAGGAACTTATAGTCCCGGATCATCATGAGGTGCGGTTCTTTGACAAAGCAGGCGAACTGCGGACCGAAACCGGCCCTGCTGTTCATGGCGCTTACATCCTTGATGGCGAGCTCGCCGGTGGGATATGTCGTCACGGACGGCAAGGTGACCAAGGCTTGATGATCAACGGCCTGACGGGCGCCATCCCGGCACCGGTATATTGGCTTTGAACGGCATGAGTACCCCTGATTCCGAGTTGACGGCCACATCGGCAGACGTGCCGGATGGCCGGGTCGGCATGCTGGACGCTCTGAGACATCGTGATTTCGCATTGCTGTGGAGCGGGCAGGCGCTGAGTTCTGTCGGCAACCAGATGTTCCCGATCATCTTGTCGATTGCCGTGCTCGAGCGGCATTCCGGCGCGACAGGCCTCGGCCTCGTGCTTGCCATCCAAGGGCTCGCGTTCGCGGGCGGGACCATCGTCGCGGCATCCGCGGGCGACCGCTGGCGGCGGACTCGTCAGATGATCTCAGCGGACGCTGTGCGCGCCGTCGGCGTGGCAGCCCTGGCGGTCGCTCCGGAGCGCGTGCCCGGCGCCGCATTCCTCAGCCTCGTCGTTATCGTCGGCGTCGCCGAGGGCCTGTTTTTGCCCGCCTACGGCGCCGTGGCGCCCAGGGTCCTACCCGAGCTCGCGCTCCAGGGGGGGAACGCGCTCAACGCGCTGTCGACGTACGCCGCAATGGTCGCCGGCCCCGCGATCGCCGGCGCATTGGTCGCGACCGTGGGAACTGGCGCCGCGTTCTGGGTTGATGTGCTCACGTTCGCCTTCAGCCTGGGAACTCTGCTTCTGATCAAGGAGACCCGTGGCCCAGCGGCGGCCGCCCACAAAGTGGCCGACAAAAGGCAACGCGGGCTGCGGGATCTGGCCGAGGGATTGCGCGCCATCCGGGACCGTCCCTGGATCGGCGTGTCCATCTGCTCCGCCACTATCTTGATGACCTTCGCAGTGGCGCCAGCCTACCTCGCCGCGCCGATCGTTGCCCGGCAGCGTCTCGGCGGTCCAGCGGCGTACGGCCTGATCTTCGCCGTACTCGGCGGCGGCTCCATTCTAGGCTCCGTGCTGGGCGGGAGAATCCGCGGCCATCGACGCGGAACGATCGCGACATGCGGACTGCTGACCGTATTCGGGGCGGTTGGCTCGCTTGCGATCTTGCCCTTGCCGCTGGTGGCGTTCTTCTGGGCGGTGGCCGGCGCCGGAGTGACCATATACCAGATCCTGTGGTCGACAAGCCTGCAGCGGGACGTGCCCGATCATCTGCTTGGCCGTGTCATGGCACTGGACCGGCTCGGCAGCCAGGGGCTGATGCCGCTGGGTTACGCGATCGCCGGTATCGTCGTGGCGGCGTGGGGCCCGCGTCCGCTCCTGCTGGTCGGTGCGTGCATGGTACTTCTCGTGGCGCCCCTGCCGCTCCTGGTGCCAGGTGGCACCACCTTCGCTACTCCGCCCTCACGAGAGCGACCTCAGCCAGGACCGTCCGAATTGTCGCCGAAGTGAGGGAATCCTCGGCGAAGACGGGCAGTGGCGGGGAGGAAGGACGGCAGTTCCTGATCGGCATGCTGCCCTCGCCGAAAACCTCATCCCTCGAGGTCAGGCGGCATGTTCGTACTCGTGGAGGATGCTTGTAGTACTCCCGAGACTCGGCCATTGAGTGTGACCTGGGACGATGGGTGGCCGTGCTGGTTCGTCTGGTCTACCGTTCCCTGGCCGCGTTGCTGTCACCCACAGTACACAGCCAGGGATGGCCCCAACTACACCAATTGGCCTAACCCAATTTCGTGATTGGTCTAGACCGCGATCCCGCAGGTATCTGCACGAATTCAGTGGGACGGGCTGCCTTCCGAATACACGGTAGGTATACCCGCAGGTCAGACCGATGAACATCCAGCCCGGTGACCGCGCGGCCGATAATCATCCGCTGGATTTCGCTACGCACGGCAAGGGCACCACACCTCTCGCCCGCACGGATGAATTTCCCGGCACGCGCCGGGTGCCTTGCGGGAAACTGTGATATAAATATTGACAATTACGGATACTGGGGATATTCGGGGCGCGTGAGGTCTCAGGGGCGTAAGTGGAGTTCGGGCTTTTGGGATCTGTTGAGGTCTGCCTGGACGGTCGGCCGATCGCCATCGGGCATGCCAGACAGCGGGCCGTACTGGCTGTCCTGCTGCTGGATTTGGGCCGGGCTGTGCCGCTCGAGGTGCTAGTCGACAGGGTGTGGGGGGAGCACCCGCCCAAGTCGCTGCGCAACACGGTGTACGGGTATGTGGCCCGGTTGCGGGCGTTGATCGGCGCTGGGCAGGATCGTTATGTCACGCTAGTGCGCCACCCCGGGGGTTATCTGCTGCGGGCTGGGGCTGACCAGGTGGACGTTTTCTGGTTCCGTCGCCTGGTGAGGGATGCGGCTGCGGCCGGCGTTGTTGAGCGGCGCTCAGATTTCCGATGATGGCGGGGTTTAGCGGCGCTGGGGATGCCGACGGCTGAGGACGGACGGCGGGGCTGGGGGTGCTGTCGTTGGCGGCGGCACCTGACCGATGACGGGGCGGCCGGGGCTGGCGGGTGCTGGGGGCCGGGGTGAGATGACGGTGTGGTCGCGGGTTTGCGTCGCTGGTGTTGCGGATGCGGCCGGGCCGCGCTGACGGGGTTGCCGCTGGGGGTGCGGGCCGGCACGGTGAGCAGGGTCGGGTCGGGTGCGGCCCTCCCCGTGATCTTTTGGCGAAGTCGGTGGGGAGGGCCGCTGGGGTGACGCTTGGAGGCGTCGTGCTCACGGTAAACGGTGACGGGGATGTGGTCGAGCGGCAGCTGGCGGGCGGGGAGCTGGCGTGTCCGCTGTGCGGCGGGGTGCTGGGCGGGTGGGGGTATGCGGCGCAGCGGCGGGTGCGGGTTCTTTGCGGGGAGGATGTGCGGGTGCGTCCGCGCAGGTCGCGGTGCCGGGGGTGCGGGGTGACGCATGTGCTGCTGCCGGTGTGGTGCCTGTCGCGGCGGGCGGATGCGGGTGCGGTGATCGGCGCGGCGCTAGAAGGGGCGGCGGCCGGGAGCGGGCATCGCAGGGTGGCGCGGCTGCTGGGCCGTCCGGTGCCGACGGTGCGCGGGTGGCTGCGCCGGTTCGCGGCGCGGGCGGAGGCGGTCCGGGTGTTCTTCACGGTGCTGCTGGCCCGGACCAGCCCGGATCCGGTGATGCCGGCCGGGACGGCGGGCGGGATCGCCGCGGCGGTCGCGGGTGCGGCGGCGGCAGTGGCGCAGCGGTGGCCGCTGGTGGGTCAGGTGCCGGTGTGGGCGGCGGCGTCAGCAGCCAGCGGCGGTCTGCTGCTGGCGCCGGGCTGGCCGCCGGCCGGGCGCAACGCGAACTGACCCGTTACGCGCGCGGAGGCGGGCGCGCGATGGTGTCCCGGTCATTACCGGCATTGACCGAGGAGGGGCCCTGATGGGCATGAGCAAGGCGGAAGAAGAGGAACAGGCACGGCTGGAGCGGGCCCGGGCGGTCGGGCTGTTCCGGTACATGCTGATCCGGGAGGCCGCTGATCCGGCGCTGACCTCGCGGCAGCGCGGGGCGATGGTGCGGGAGCTGGCCGCCCGCGAGCACGCCGGCCCGTCCGGGCAGCCGGTGCGGGTGACGCGGTGGACGCTGGATGTGTGGATCCGGCGGTGGCGCGAGGGCGGGTTCGACGCGCTGGTGCCGCACCCGCGGCAGTCCCAGCCGCGGACCCCGCCGGAGGTGATCGAGCTGGCGGCAGCGCTGAAGAAAGAGAACCCGGCCCGCACCGCAGCGCAGGTACAGCGGATCCTCAAGGCGCAGTCCGGGTGGGCGCCCGATGAGCGGACCCTCCAGCGGATGTTCAACCGGACCGGGCTGACCGCGCTGACCACGCCGGCGGCCGCGCCGGTCTTCGGCCGGTTCGAGGCCGCGCGGCCGAACGAGATCTGGACCGGGGACGCGCTGCACGCGATCCGGATCGACGGCCGGAAAACCTACCTGTTCGCTTTCCTGGACGATCACTCGCGGGCGGTGATGGCCGCCCGGTTCGGGTTCGCCGAGGACACCATCCGGCTGGCTGCCGCGCTGCGCCCGGCGCTGGCCTCCCGCGGCGTCCCCGAGCACGTCTACGTTGACAACGGCTCGGCATTCGTCGACGCGTGGCTGCTGCGTGCCTGCGCGCAGCTCGGCATCAAGCTGGTGCACAGCGCCCCGGGGCGGCCCGAAGGCCGGGGGAAGATAGAACGATTTTTCCGGACTGTCCGGGGCCAGTTCCTGGCCGAGCTGACCGAAGACCGCGCCGCGCAGATCCCGGACCTGGCAGAACTGAACCGCCTGTTCACTGCCTGGACAGAGACGGTTTATCACCTCCGGGCCCATTCCGAGACCGGGCAGGCGCCGCTGGCCCGCTGGGAAGCCAGCAGCCCGTTCCCCGTCCCTTCGCCCGCCGCCCTGGCCGAGGCGTTCCGCTGGTCAGAATGGCGGACCGTGTCCAGGACCGCGACCGTGTCCATGCACGGCAACCGGTACCAGGTCGACCCGGCGCTGTCCGGGCGGCGGGTCGAGCTGGTCTTCGACCCATTTGACCTGACCGTGCTGCAGGTGCGGTCTGGCGGGAAAGACGCCGGGACCGCGACCCCGCACCACATCACCCGGCACTCTCACCCCAAGGCCCGCCCCGAGCCGCTGCCCGGCGATGACGCCCCCCGCGCGACCGGCATCGACTACCTGTCCCTGCTCGGCGACCAGCACGACAGGCAAGTCGCCGGCCGGGTCAACTACGCCGCGCTCGGCCCCGCCAGTCCCGACGGCGAGGCCGCCGAAGACGGGGAGGGAAACACCCGTGGATGACTTCCGGCAGGTCATCGACCTGGATCAGCTCACCAGCGATGACACCGTGACCCTGGCCCGCACCGCGGCAGAGGCGATCCGCGGCCTGAATTGGACCACGAACAGCCCTGCCGGGCTGGACCAGCCATCAACCGTCTGCGACATCATCGGCGCGCTGGCCCTGGCCGCCTCGCGCCTGCCGCAGCTGATCACTCAGATCAGCGCCTACCTCAGCCATGCCCTCGGCGGCGGGCAGCTCGGCCACGACCTCGGCCAGGACCCCGCGCTGGCAGTAGACGGCACCGTCATCTTCCTCGCTGACGCCCGCATGTGCGCGCGCGCCCTGGCCGGCGAGCTGGACGCCGCTCAGCAGCAGCTCGCCCTCATCAACGGGCAGCCCGCCCCCTGCCGCAAGGACACCCCATGATCGAGAAACTGCAAGCCCACTACTAGTTAACTGAACTACCGGGAGAGTTTTCCCATTTCAGAGACATGTTCCGGGTTCTCCGTTAAGTTCCCCACTCGTGATCGATGACGAGGAGCCGGACCGGGATCTGGCCACGCTTGC
>Ga0210390_10000236_pt1 | contig 61170 bp, 68 predicted proteins | sample IncBWH11OmetaG_FD_161050 | JGI IMG/M metagenome (GOLD analysis project Ga0210390, IMG submission 161050) | Forest soil microbial communities from Barre Woods Harvard Forest LTER site, Petersham, Massachusetts, United States - Inc-BW-H-11-O ...
GGGCGACAACATCTCGATGGAGATCGAATTGATCGCGCCGATCGCGATGGACGAGGGCTTGCGCTTTGCGATCCGCGAGGGCGGCCGCACCGTCGGCGCCGGCGTCGTCGCCAAAATCATCAAATAGCAAGTGTAATGTCGAAACACAGCCCGTCCAGTATCTTCGTGGTCGCCGAACAATTTCGTCATGCGAGTAAAGTACTTAACCTTACGTCGGCTGGCGTCTTGACGTGGCATAGAGAACGGGTTCCGTTTGATCTGCAGACACCGATGGTCACCTGCTCCGCTTTTGCGTTGGAACTGTATCTGAAGTGCCTAATCGCTATGGAAACTGCGGAGAAGCCGCCGGAAATTCACGAACTGGATAAGTTATTCAAAAGGTTGGACCAATCGACGCAAGCTGAAATTCGTCGACACTTCGACGCTACAGGGGCGTCTACCACCGCTTTTATCAAGGAGGCTTTTGAACAACATGGGATGGCTGCACCAGCGATCGATTTTGACTACGTATTGCAGGCGAGTCGTCGTGCGTTTCCTCTCGCCCGTTATATCTATGAGGGCATGCCAGGGGAACAGGGATGGGTTGCAGAGATGATTTTGGAGGGCGCCCGAGCGGCTATATTGGAACGGTTCCCGCGCTGGGAGCGCGCTCGGCAGGTTAGTCCCTTGACGGTTCAGGATGGACTTGCTCCGTTCCTCGAGGCAGCGGCCGGATGAGTTTTTTTCAGAATAGGAGTGTAGCTCAATTGGTAGAGCACCGGTCTCCAAAACCGGGGGTTGGGGGTTCGAGCCCCTCCACTCCTGCCAGCCCGCGCGCCGCGTCGTGCGGCTGGAAGGCGGCCGGAAAAATGCCATATCAGGGTCGGCCCCATTTTCAAATGTGCGAATAGTTGGCGATGGCGAAAACCAGCCCGGTCAAATTTGTCGAGGAGGTGCGCCAGGAGGTCTCGCGCGTCACCTGGCCGACGCGCAAGGAGACCGTCACCACGACGGCGATGGTCTTTGTCATGGTGTTCATCGCCGCTGGGTTCTTTTTCCTGGTCGACCAGGTGTGCTCGGCCGGTGTGCGGCTGATCTTTGGCCTCGGCAGCTGACGGGGCGCGCGCGATGACCAGCCGCTGGTACGTGATCCACGTCTATTCGGGCTTTGAAAAGAAGGTCGCCTCCTCGATCCGCGAGCAGGCCGAGCAAAAGGGCCTCGTCGAGCAGTTCGAGCAGATCCTGGTCCCGACCGAAGAAGTGGTCGAGGTCAAGCGCGGCGCCAAGGTCAACTCCGAGCGCAAGTTCTTTCCGGGCTATGTGCTGATCAAGATGGAGATGACCGACGAGACTTGGCACCTCGTCAAGAACACCGCCAAGGTGACCGGCTTTCTCGGCGGGCGCGGCCGGCCGTCGCCAATCAGCGAGCACGAGGCGGCACGCATCATGCATCAGGTGCAGGAGGGGATCGAGCGGCCAAAGCCGTCGATCACGTTTGAGGTCGGCGAGCAGGTCCGGGTGTGCGACGGGCCGTTCACCTCGTTCAACGGGCTGGTCGAGGAGGTCGACGAGGAGAAGGCGCGGGTCAAGGTCGCGGTGTCGATTTTTGGACGCGCCACCCCGGTCGAGCTCGAATATTCGCAGGTGGAAAAAGTCTGAGACGCAGCCGGTGGTCGTCATTGCGAGCGCAGCGAACCAATCTCGTGGCGACGAGCTGCACTCCTCGCAATGACAACAAGGACTCGCTAGAAGAGAGAAGCAAGTGGCAAAAAAAATCGTCGGCATCATTAAGCTGCAAGTCCCGGCCGGGAAGGCGAACCCGTCGCCGCCGATCGGCCCGGCATTGGGCCAGCGCGGGCTGAACATCATGGAGTTCTGCAAGGCGTTCAACGCGGCGACGCAGAACCTCGAACCCGGCATGCCGATCCCGGTCGTGATCACCGCGTTCGGCGACCGCTCGTTCACTTTTGTGACAAAGAGCCCGCCCAACAGCTATTTTCTGAAAAAGGCGGCGGGGATCGAGAAGGGCTCGCAGACGACCGGCAAGGGCAACACCGTCGGACGGGTGACGATGACGCAGATCCGCGAGATTGCGGAGAAAAAGATGCAAGATCTCAATGCCAAGGATGTGGAGGGCGCTTGCCGGATGCTGGTCGGCTCGGCGCGCTCGATGGGCCTCGAAGTGGCGGAGTGACGAATAATGGCGAAGATCGGCAAGCGGCTGAAGAAGGCTTACGAGGGCATCGACCCGCTGAAGGCGCATCACCTCGGCGAAGCGGTCGAGCTCGTCAAGTCGCGGGCCTCGGCGAAATTCGACGAGACCGTCGAGGTGGCGATGAACCTCAACATCGACCCGCGCAAGCAGGATCAGAATTTGCGCGGGACGGTGATGCTGCCGCACGGCACCGGCAAGACCGTGCGCGTCGCGGTGTTCGCCCGCGGCGACAAGGCGAAGGAGGCGGAGGCCGCGGGGGCCGATTTGGTCGGCGCCGAGGACCTCGCGGAAAAGATCCAGGCCGGCGAGATCAATTTCGACCGCGCGGTCGCGACCCCGGATTTGATGGCTGTGGTCGGCCGGCTCGGCAAGATCCTCGGCCCGCGCGGGCTGATGCCGAACCCGCGGCTCGGCACGGTGACGCAGAACGTCGGCGAAGCGGTGCGCGCCGCCAAGGGCGGGCAGGTCGAGTTCCGCGCCGAAAAGGCCGGGCTGGTGCATGCCGGGGTCGGCAAAGCGAGCTTTACCGAGGAGGCGCTTGCGGATAATGTGCGCGCCTTTGTCGGCGCCATCACCCGCAACAAGCCGAGCGGGGTCAAGGGCACCTACATAAAAAAGGTCAGCCTGAGCTCGACAATGGGGCCGGGGGTCAAGCTCGAGCTGGCGGATCTGGCGGAGGAAGCGAGGAGCTAGGCGGCGCCTTGGCTGGGGAGCCGCGGCGGCGACGGTTTTTGTGAAGGTCGCTGACGAGGGCCGGCGACGAGAGATTGGGCGAGCGGGGTCGGAGAGCGGCGTGGAGAGAGCACAAAAGCAGCGGCTGGTCGAAACGCTGCATCAGGATCTTGCGGACACGGCGTGCGTCGTCGTGACCCACCAGTCGGGGATGACCGTCGCCGAGGCGACGCAGCTGCGGCGCCAGATGCGCGCCGCCGGGGCGCGTTTTCGCGTGACCAAGAACCGGCTTGCCAAGCGCGCCTTCGACGGAACCCCGTTTGCGGGGCTGGCGCCGCTGTTCACCGGGCCGACCGCGATCGCCTTTTCGCACGACCCGGTGGCTGCGGCCAAGGTTGCGGTCGAATATGCCAACCGCAACGACAAGCTGACGATTGTCGGCGGCGGGCTCGCCGGCCAGGTGATGGACGTGGCCGGGGTCAAGGAGTTGGCCGGCCTGCCGTCGCTCGACGAGCTGCGCGCCCGGCTGATCGGCATCCTGGTGGCGCCGGCGACGCGGGTCGCCAGCGTGCTGCAGGCGCCGGCCGGGCAGGTCGCGCGGGTCTTGGCCGCCTACGCCGAAGCCGCCGGGTCGGCCGCCGAGCCTGCCTCGGAATGATTTGACGACGATCTCAATTTGCTACGTCAGGAGAAAAAGATGCCGGATTTGGCGGGTTTGGTCGATCAACTGTCGGCCTTGAGCGTGATCGAAGCGGCCCAGCTATCGAAAATGCTCGAAGAGAAATGGGGCGTTTCGGCGGCCGCGCCGGTCGCGGTTGCGGCCGCCGGTGCTGCCGCGCCCGCTGCCGAAGCGCTCGTCGAGCAAACCGAGTTCGACGTTATCCTAGCCGCAATCGGCGATAAGAAGATCAATGTAATCAAAGAAGTACGGGCTCTTACCAGCCTTGGTCTGAAGGAGGCGAAGGATCTCGTCGAGGCGGCGCCAAAGCCGATCAAGGAGGGGGTCAACAAGGAAGAGGCGGAAAAAGTCAAGAAGCAGCTTGAAGATGCGGGTGCGACTGTCGAGATAAAGTAGGTCTGCCACGAACTTTTTACGAACGGCGGCTGGCGTCGCATTCCGGCCGCCGCGACCGGAACCGAGAATTGCAAACCGGGGCGCGAGCAATCGCGCACGCCGGGTTTTGCCGTCCAAACCGGCGCGGGGCCAGGAGGGATGCCGGGCCGGAAGGCCGGCGCGGCGACGGCGTCGGCATGATCGCGCGCCGGGCCGCTTTTGCGCGAGCACCAGCGGCGGCCGGCGGGCAGGTCGCCGCCCGCAAAACCGAGATCGGGTCCGTATCCGCGGACCACAGCGAGGAGCATGATGGCAATATCCTTTACGGGCAAGAAGCGCATCCGCAAGAGCTTCGGACGCGTCCCCGAGGTCGCGCCGATGCCGAACCTGATCGAGGTGCAAAAGAGCTCGTACGATCATTTTCTGCAAATGGACGCGGCACCCGAACAGCGCGTCGGTGTCGGGCTGCAGGAGGTTTTGAGGTCGGTGTTTCCGATCCGCGATTTTTCGGAGCGCGCCCAGCTCGAATTTGTGCGCTATGAGCTGGAAACGCCAAAATACGACGTCGAGGAATGCCAGCAGCGCGGCATCACCTTTGCGGCGCCGCTGAAGGTGACCTTGCGCCTTGTCGTCTGGGACGTCGACGAGGACACCGGAGCGCGCTCGATCCGCGACATCAAGGAACAAGACGTCTACATGGGCGACATGCCGCTGATGACCAAGAACGGCACGTTCATCATCAACGGCACCGAGCGCGTCATTGTCTCGCAGATGCATCGCAGCCCGGGCGTGTTCTTCGACCACGACAAGGGCAAGACCCATTCCTCGGGCAAGTATCTGTTCGCCGCGCGGGTCATCCCCTACCGCGGCTCGTGGCTCGATTTCGAGTTTGACGCCAAGGACCACGTCTATGTGCGCATCGACCGGCGCCGCAAGCTGCCGGCGACGACCCTGCTGATGGCGCTCGACGACGCCGCGACCGAGCGTTTGCGCGCCGAGCGTAAGGCCGAGGGCAAGCCGGTGCAGCCGGGCGAGGCGGCCGGCATGTCCAAGGAAGAGATCCTGTCCTGGTTCTACCGCACGATCGTCTTCCGCCACGGCCCGCAAGGCTGGATGGCGCCGTTCGACCCGGACCATTTCAAGGGCAAGCTGCCGAGCGACCTGCGCGACGCGCGGACCGGCGAAGTGGCGCTGGCCGCGGGCGAGCGGATGACGCCGCGCGCCGCGCGCCGGCTGCGCGAGGCCGGGCTCGAGGACATCCTGGTGCGCGACGACGAGTTGATCGGCCGCTATTTCGCCTCGGACCTGATCAACGAGGCGACCGGCGAGGTCTATTTCGAGGCCGGCGACGAGATCACCGCCGCCGCCTTGGCGCAGCTGGTCGAGACCGGGATCGAGGAAGCGCCGGTGCTCGACATCGACCACGTCACGGTCGGGCCTTATATCCGCAACACGCTCGCGATCGACAAGAACGCGACCCGCGAGGACGCGCTGATCGACATCTACCGGGTCATGCGCCCGGGCGAGCCGCCGACCCTGGAGACCGCCGAGGCGCTGCTCAACAGCCTGTTTTTCGACCCCGAGCGCTACGATTTGTCGGCGGTCGGCCGGGTCAAGATGAATTCGCGGCTCGGGCTCGACACCGAGGACACCGTGCGCACCTTGCGCAAGCCCGACATCCTGGCGATCCTCAAGGTCCTCGTCGAGCTGAAGGACGGCCGCGGCGAAATCGACGACATCGACCACCTCGGCAACCGCCGGGTGCGCTCGGTCGGCGAGTTGATGGAGAACCAGTACCGCATCGGCCTCTTACGCATGGAGCGGGCGATCCGCGAGCGCATGAGCTCGGTCGAGATCGACACGGTGATGCCGCACGATTTGATCAACGCCAAGCCGGCGGCGGCGGCGGTGCGCGAGTTCTTCGGGTCCTCGCAGCTGTCGCAGTTCATGGACCAGACCAACCCATTGTCGGAGATCACCCACAAGCGGCGTCTGTCGGCGCTCGGCCCCGGCGGGCTGACGCGCGAGCGCGCCGGCTTTGAGGTGCGCGACGTCCACCCGACCCATTACGGCCGGATCTGCCCGATCGAGACCCCGGAAGGGCCGAACATCGGGTTGATCAACAGCCTTGCGACCTATGCGCGGGTCAACCAGTACGGGTTTATCGAGAGCCCGTACCGGCGCGTCGTCGACGGCCGCGTCACCGACGATGTCGTCTACCTGTCGGCGATGGACGAGGGGCGCTACGCGATCGCCCAGGCCAATGTCGAAACCGACGCCGAGGGCCGGGTGGTCGCCGACCTGACCAATTGTCGCAAGGGCGGCGACTTTGTCATGACGCGGCCGCAGGACATCGACCTGATCGACGTGTCGCCAAAGCAGCTCGTCTCGGTCGCGGCGGCGTTGATCCCGTTTCTCGAAAACGACGACGCCAACCGCGCGCTGATGGGCTCCAACATGCAGCGCCAGGCGGTGCCGCTGATCCGCGCCGAGGCGCCGCTGGTCGGCACCGGCATGGAGGAGACCGTCGCCCGCGACTCCGGGGTCACGATCATCGCGCGGCGCTCGGGCGTCGTCGACCAGGTCGACGCGACCCGCGTCGTCGTCCGCGCCACCGCCGAGACGTCGTCGGCAGCCTCGGGCGTCGACATCTACAACCTGCTGAAGTTCCAGCGCTCGAACCAGAACACCTGCATCACGCAGCGGCCGCTGGTCAAGGTTGGCGACCAGGTCAACGCCGGCGACATCATCGCCGACGGCCCGTCGACCGAGCTTGGCGAGCTGGCGCTCGGGCGCAACGTGTTGTGCGCGTTCATGCCGTGGAACGGCTACAATTTCGAGGACTCGATCCTGATCTCCGAGCGGATCGTGTCGGACGACGTGTTCACCTCGATCCACATCGAAGAGTTCGAGGTCATGGCGCGCGACACCAAGCTCGGCCAGGAGGAGATCACCCGCGACATCCCAAATGTCGGTGAGGAGGCGCTGAAAAACCTCGACGAGGCCGGCATCGTCTATATCGGCGCCGAGGTCAAGCCGGGCGACATCCTGGTCGGCAAGGTGACGCCGAAGGGCGAGTCGCCGATGACGCCCGAAGAGAAGCTGTTGCGCGCGATCTTTGGCGAGAAGGCGTCGGACGTGCGCGACACCTCGCTGCGGCTGCCGCCCGGCGTGTCGGGCACGATCGTCGAGGTGCGCGTGTTCTCGCGCCGCGGCGTCGACAAGGACGAGCGGGCGCTCGCGATCGAGCGCGCCGAGATCGAGCGGCTCGCCAAGGACCGCGACGACGAGCGCGCGATCCTCGAGCGCAGCTTTGCCGGGCGGCTGAAGGAGCTGCTGGTCGGGCAGACGGCGGTCGGCGGCCCGCGCGGCATGAAGTCTGGGGTCGAGATCACCGAGGCGGTGCTGGCCGAGTACCAGCCCTCGCTGTGGAAGCAGATCTCGCTGCGCGACGACGCCCGCATGGCCGATGTCGAGGCGCTGAAAAAGCAGCTCGACAACGCCGTCGCCGAGCTTGTCGCGCGCTTTGAGAACAAGGTCGAGAAGCTGCAGCGCGGCGACGAATTGCCGCCGGGCGTCATGAAGATGGTCAAGGTCTTTGTCGCGGTCAAGCGCAAGCTGCAGCCGGGCGACAAGATGGCCGGCCGGCACGGCAACAAGGGCGTCATCTCGCGCATCGTGCCGTGCGAGGACATGCCCTACCTCGAGGACGGCACCCCGGTCGACATCGTGCTGAACCCGCTCGGCGTGCCGAGCCGGATGAATGTCGGGCAGATCCTCGAAACCCATCTCGGCTGGGCCGCGGCCGGGCTCGGGCGGCGGATCGGCGAGGTGCTTGCCCAGCTTCGGCGCGGCGCCGGCAACGGCGACGGCGCCGAGCTGCGCCAGGTCCTCGGTGAGCTCTACCAGGGGCCGGAGGGTGCGGAGATCGCCCGTTTGGCGCCTGACGAGCTGGTCGAGCTTGCCCACAACCTCGAGCACGGCGTGCCGATGGCGAGCCCGGTGTTCGACGGTGCTAGCGAAGCCGACATCGTAGCGATGCTGGAACGCGCGGGGCTTGCCTCGTCGGGCCAGGTGACCCTGGTCGACGGCCGCACCGGCGAGCCGTTCGATCGCAAGGTGACGGTCGGCTACATCTACATGATGAAGCTGCACCACCTGGTCGACGACAAGATCCACGCCCGCTCGATCGGGCCGTACAGCCTCGTCACCCAGCAGCCGCTGGGCGGCAAGGCCCAGTTCGGCGGCCAGCGCTTTGGCGAGATGGAGGTGTGGGCGCTTGAGGCCTACGGCTCGGCATACACCTTGCAGGAGATGCTGACGGTCAAATCGGACGACGTTTCGGGCCGCACCAAGGTCTACGAGGCGATCGTCCGCGGCGACGACAATTTCGAGGCCGGCATTCCCGAATCCTTCAACGTTCTGGTCAAGGAGCTGCGCTCGCTCGGCCTCAACGTCGAACTCGAGCAACGCGACTTTTGACCACGATGACTTCACCTGCCGACAGCAGGAACGACAGGCGCCGCTTCAATTCCGTCGCTCCCGCCGAGCGGGGGCCCAGGGCAACCGAAAGGTTGACGCTGGATTCCTCGGTTCGCAGGAATGACGACAGCACCCAGAGGGGTCGTGCATGAACGAGTTGATGAACATCTTCGGGCAGGTCACCGGGACGCAGAGCTTTGACCAGATCCGCATCTCGATCGCCAGCCCGGAGCGCATCCGCTCCTGGTCCTACGGCGAGATCAAAAAGCCCGAGACGATCAACTACCGGACCTTCAAGCCCGAGCGCGACGGCTTGTTCTGCGCGCGCATCTTTGGGCCGATCAAGGACTACGAGTGCCTGTGCGGCAAATACAAGCGCATGAAGTACCGCGGCATCATCTGCGAGAAGTGCGGGGTCGAGGTCACTCTGTCCAAGGTGCGTCGCGACCGCATGGGCCATATCGAGCTGGCCTCTCCGGTTGCGCACATCTGGTTTCTGAAATCGCTGCCGAGCCGCATCGGCCTGTTGCTCGACATGACGCTCAAGGATCTCGAACGGGTGCTCTATTTCGAGAACTACGTCGTCATCGAGCCCGGCCTGACCCCCCTCAAGCAGCACCAGCTGTTGAGCGAAGAAGAATACCTGCAGGCCCAGGACGACTACGGCGACGACCAGTTTACCGCCTCGATCGGCGCCGAGGCGTTGCGCACGATGCTGTCGGCGATCGAGCTCACCGAGGAGCGCGACCAGCTGCGCATTGACGTGCGCGAAACCAGCTCCGAGGCGCGGCGCAAAAAGCTCGTCAAGCGGCTGAAGCTCGTCGAAGCCTTTATCGAGTCGAAAAGCCGGCCCGAATGGATGATCCTCGAGGTCGTCCCGGTCATCCCGCCCGAGCTGCGCCCGTTGGTGCCGCTCGATGGCGGACGCTTTGCGACTTCCGACCTCAACGACCTCTACCGCCGGGTCATCAACCGCAACAACCGGCTGAAGCGCCTCATTGAGCTGCGCGCCCCCGACATCATCGTGCGCAACGAAAAGCGCATGCTGCAGGAGGCGGTCGACGCGCTGTTCGACAACGGCCGGCGCGGCCGGATCATCACCGGCGCCAACAAGCGGCCGCTGAAGTCTCTGTCCGACATGCTGAAGGGCAAGCAGGGCCGCTTCCGCCAGAACCTGCTCGGCAAGCGGGTCGACTATTCCGGCCGTTCGGTGATCGTCGTCGGTCCCGAGCTGAAATTGCACCAGTGCGGGCTGCCCAAAAAGATGGCGCTCGAGCTGTTCAAGCCGTTCATCTATTCGAAGCTCGAGCTTTACGGCCTCGCCAGCACGATCAAGGCGGCCAAGCGCATGGTCGAGAAGGAGCGGCCCGAAGTCTGGGACATCCTCGAAGAGGTGATCCGCGAGCACCCGGTATTGCTGAACCGCGCGCCGACCCTGCACCGCCTCGGCATCCAGGCGTTCGAGCCGGTGCTGATCGAAGGCAAGGCGATCCAGCTGCACCCGCTCGTCTGCACCGCGTTCAACGCCGATTTCGACGGCGACCAGATGGCGGTGCACGTGCCGCTGTCGCTCGAGGCGCAGCTCGAGGCGCGGGTCTTGATGATGTCGACCAACAACATCCTCTCGCCCGCCAACGGCAAGCCGATCATCGTGCCGTCGCAGGACATCGTGCTCGGCCTCTATCACATCACGATGGAGCGCCCCGGCGAGAAGGGCGAAGGCATGGTGTTCAGCAGCATCGGCGAGATCGAGCAGGCGCTTGAATCAAAGTCGGCGTCGCTGCACGCCCGGGTCCAGGCGCGCTATCACACGGTCGGCGCCGACGGGCAGCCGATCGTCCGCCGCGTCGAGACCACGCCCGGGCGCATGCTGCTCAGCGAGATCCTGCCGCGCAACCCGGCGATCCCGTTTGACCTGATCAACACTCTCTTGACCAAGAAGGAGATCAGCAACGTCATCGACCAGGTCTATCGCCATGCCGGGCAGAAGGAGACCGTGATCTTCTGCGACCGGCTGATGACCTTGGGCTTTACCCAGGCGTGCCGGGCCGGCATCTCGTTCGGCAAGGACGACCTGATCATCCCCGACGCGAAGCGCGTGCTCGTCGCCGAGGCGCAGGACCAGGTCAAGCAGTACGAGCAGCAGTACCAGGACGGGCTGATCACCCAGGGCGAGAAATACAACAAGGTCGTCGACGTCTGGTCGCGCTGCACCGACAAGGTCGCCGAGGAGATGATGAAGATGATCCGCTCGGCCCCGGCGGGCGAGCCGATCAACCCGGTGTGGATGATGTCCGATTCGGGCGCCCGCGGCTCGGCGGCGCAGATCAAGCAACTGGCCGGGATGCGCGGCCTGATGGCCAAGCCGTCGGGCGAGATCATCGAGACGCCGATCATCTCGAACTTCAAGGAAGGGCTGACCGTGCTCGAATATTTCAATTCGACGCACGGGGCGCGCAAGGGCCTCGCCGACACCGCGCTCAAAACCGCGAACTCGGGCTATCTGACCCGCCGCCTCGTCGATGTCGCGCAGGACGCGATCATCACCGAGGAGGATTGCGGCACGACCCGCGGGCTGATGACGCGCGCCGTCGTCGACGGCGGCGAGGTCATAGCACCCTTGGCCGACCGCATCCTCGGGCGGACGGCCGCGGTCGACGTGCTCGACCCGCTGAGCGGCGAGGTCATTCTCGCGGCGGCCGATCTGATCGACGAGGACGCCGTCGACAAGATCGAGCGCGCCGGCATCGACATGGTTCAGATCCGCTCGGTCTTGACCTGCGAGTCGCGCATCGGGGTGTGCGGCAAATGCTACGGCCGCGACCTCGCGCGCGGGACGGTGGTCAACATCGGCGAGGCGGTCGGGGTCATCGCCGCGCAGTCGATCGGCGAGCCCGGGACCCAATTGACGATGCGGACCTTCCACATTGGCGGTGCGGCACAGCGCGGCGCCGAGCAGTCCTCGATCGAGGCCGCGTTCGAGGCGACGGTCGAGGTCAAGAACCGCAACGTCGTGATGAACTCGTCGGGTGTGCCGGTGGTGATGGGCCGCAACCTCGAGATCGTGCTGCTCGACGAGGCCGGTCGCGAAAAGGCGCGCCACCGGCTGCCGTACGGCGCCCGGCTGCTCGCCGACGACGGTGCCCTGGTGCAGCGCGGCGAGCGGCTCGCCGAATGGGACCCCTATACGATCCCGATCATCACCGAAAAGGACGGGATCGCGCACTACGTCGACCTGATCGAGGGCCTCTCGATGCGCGAGGTCCTGGACGAGGCGACCGGGATTTCATCGAAGGTGGTCATCGACTGGAAGCAGCAGCCGCGGGGCAGCGAATTGCGGCCGCGGATCACCTTGCGCGACGACGCGGGCGAGGTGCTGCTGCTCGGCAACGGGCTCGAGGCGCGGTATTTCATGTCGGTCGACGCGATCCTGTCGGTCGAGAACGGCGCGCAGGTCAAGGCCGGCGACGTGCTCGCCCGCATCCCGCGCGAATCCTCGAAGACCCGCGACATCACCGGCGGCCTGCCGCGCGTCGCGGAGCTGTTCGAGGCGCGCAAGCCCAAGGATTTCGCGATCATCAGCGAGAGCGACGGGCGGGTCGAGTTCGGCAAGGACTACAAGACCAAGCGGCGCATCGTGGTCGTCCCGACCGAGGACGGCGGCGAGCCGGTCGAGTACCTGATCCCCAAGGGCAAGCACATCAGCGTGCAGGAGGGCGACTACGTCCTGAAGGGCGACCTTTTGATGGACGGCAACCGGGTCCCGCACGACATCCTGCGGATCCTCGGCGTCGAGGCGCTGGCGAGCTACCTCGTCAACGAGATCCAGGAGGTCTACCGGCTGCAGGGGGTGCGCATCAACGACAAGCACATCGAGGTGATCGTCCGCCAGATGCTGCAGAAGGTCGAGATCGAGGAGCCGGGCGAAACCACCCTACTCGCCGGCGAGCAGGTCGACCGCACCGAGTACGAGTACGAGAACGCCAAGGCCGAGCGCGAAGGGCTGCGCCCGGCGACGGCGCGTCCGGTCCTGCAAGGCATCACCAAGGCCAGCCTGCAGACCAACTCGTTTATCTCGGCGGCGTCGTTCCAGGAGACGACGCGGGTGTTGACCGAGGCCGCGGTATCCGGCCGGATCGACTCGCTGACCGGGCTCAAGGAGAATGTGATCGTCGGGCGGCTGATCCCGGCCGGCACCGGCAGCGTCATCGCCCGGCTGCGCGAGGTCGCGGCCGAGCGCGACCGCGAGCTTGCCGCAATCGCCGCGAACGCCGCCGACGAGGAAGCCGCCCGGCTTGTCGAGGCGGACAAGCGCGGCGCCGCCGACTGAGCCCGGCGATAGGGCCAATCGGAGGCGGACAACAAAACGGTGTGAGACCGAGGCGGCGGGCAATACCCGCCTCCTCGGTTGCGCTCTTGCCAGTATTTTGCGCCAAAGGCCTTGACCGGTGGCGCACCGGGCAACTATATCAGTGCTCCTTTTTGGGCTGGCCGTAGGAAGCCACCTAGACGCAGCCTAGCCGGTCGGTCGTGGCTCGGCGCTCTTGCGAGAGGGCGCGGCAATTTAAGCGGGAGTGGTGCTTCGCCGCCCCGGCGCGGATGACGCGTCGGGCGGTTAACGTGCTCGACAAGGGTGTGGTGCGATGCCGACGATAAACCAGCTGATCCGAAATCCGCGCCGGCCGCAGCTCGCGCGCGACAAGGTGCCGGCGATGGAGGCCTGCCCGCAAAAGCGTGGCGTGTGCACCAGGGTCTACACGACGACCCCGAAAAAGCCGAACTCGGCGTTGCGCAAGGTGGCGCGCGTGCGCCTGACCAACGGTTTCGAGGTCACGAGCTACATCCCGGGCGAGGGCCACAACCTGCAGGAGCACTCGGTCGTGCTGATCCGCGGCGGCCGCGTCAAGGATTTGCCGGGGGTGCGCTACCACATCATCCGCGGCACGCTCGACACCCAGGGCGTCAAGGACCGCCGCCAGCGCCGCTCGAAATACGGCGCGAAGCGTCCGAGATAGGAGAGGGCCATGTCGCGCCGCCGCGCCGCGGTCAAACGCGAGGTCTTGCCGGACGCCAAGTTCGGCGACCCGGTGCTGACCAAGTTCATGAACTGCCTGATGTACGAGGGCAAGAAGTCGGTCGCCGAGCACATCGTCTATGGCGCGCTCGACCGCATCGCCCGGCGCAGCGGGCAGGATCCGTTGCGCGCCTTTCACGACGCGCTGGCCAATGTGCGCCCGGCGGTCGAGGTGCGCTCCCGCCGGGTCGGCGGCGCCACCTACCAGGTGCCGGTCGAGGTTCGCCCCGACCGCAGCCAGGCCTTGGCGATCCGCTGGCTGATCGCGAGCTCGCGCGGGCGCGGCGAGAACACGATGGAAGAGCGGCTGTCGGGCGAATTGCTCGATGCCGCCAACAACCGCGGTGTCGCGGTCAAGCGACGGGAGGATACGCATCGGATGGCCGATGCGAACAAAGCCTTCTCGCATTACCGCTGGTAGCGGGGACGCTCGCCGGTTGGACCGCACAGGCCGTTCGAACCCATTCCTTTGATTGGGGCACCGCTTCGGGGCGGCGCCCCGGAGCTTTTTGATGGCACGCCAGACCCCGCTCGACCGCTACCGAAACATCGGCATCATGGCCCACATCGATGCCGGCAAGACCACCACGACCGAACGCATCCTCTATTACACCGGCCGCTCCTATAAGATCGGCGAGGTCCACGAGGGCACCGCCACGATGGACTGGATGGCGCAGGAGCAGGAACGCGGCATCACCATCACCTCGGCCGCGACGACCTGCTTTTGGGACGACCACCGGATCAACATCATCGACACGCCGGGCCACGTCGATTTTACGATCGAGGTCGAGCGCAGCCTGCGCGTGCTCGACGGCGCGGTCGCGGTGTTCGACTCGGTCGCCGGGGTCGAGCCGCAATCGGAGACGGTGTGGCGCCAAGCCGACAAATACGGCGTGCCGCGGATCTGCTTTGTCAACAAGATGGACCGGATCGGCGCCGACTACCCGCGCTGTGTGGCGATGATCGACGACCGGCTCGGCGCCCGCCCGCTGGTCGTGCAATTGCCGATCGGGGTCGAGAACGACTTTGTCGGCATTGTCGACCTCGTCGGGATGCGCGCGGTCAAATGGCGCGACGAGAACCTCGGCGCCGAATTCGACATCGTGGACATCCCGCCCGAGCTGATCGCCGAGGCGAAGGCGTTCCGCACCCGCCTCGTCGAAGCCGCGGTCGAGCAGGACGACGCCGCCCTCGAAGCCTATCTGGCGGGCGAGGAGCCCGACGAGCCGACCTTGCGGCATTGCATCCGCAAGGGCACGATCGGCGGCGCCTTTGTGCCGGTGCTGTGCGGCTCGGCCTTCAAGAACAAGGGCGTGCAGCCATTGCTCGACGCGGTCGTCGCCTATCTGCCGGCCCCGACCGACGTCGCGGCGATCAAGGGCGTCAAGATGGGCTCGAACGAGCCGGTCGAACGCCACTCCTCGGACGACGAGCCGTTTGCCGGGCTCGCCTTCAAGATCATGAGCGACCCGTTTGTCGGCTCGCTGACGTTTGTGCGCATCTACTCGGGCGTGGTGACGAGCGGCAGCCAGGTGCTGAACACGGTCAAGAACGGCCGCGAGCGCATCGGGCGCATGCTGGCGATGCACGCCAACCACCGCGAGGACATCAAGGAGGCGCGCGCCGGCGACATCGTGGCGCTCGCCGGGCTCAAAAACACGACGACCGGCGACACCCTCTCCGATCCCGCCGCGGCGGTGGTGCTGGAGCGGATGGAGTTCCCGGAGCCGGTCATCGAGATCGCGGTCGAGCCCAAGACCAAGGGCGACCAAGAAAAAATGGGGCAGGCGTTGGCGCGGCTCGCCACCGAGGATCCCTCGTTCCGGGTCACGGTCGACCACGAAAGCGGTCAGACGGTGATCAAGGGCATGGGCGAATTGCACCTCGAAATCATCGTCGACCGCATGAAGCGTGAGTTTAAGGTGGACGCCAATGTCGGGGCGCCGCAAGTCGCCTACCGCGAAACCGTCACCCGCCCGGCCGAGGTCGACTACATCCATAAAAAACAGACCGGCGGCGCCGGCCAGTTCGCGCGGGTCAAGCTGCGCTTCGAGCCGCTCGGGCCGGGGGAAGGCTTTCAGTTCGAGAATGACGTGGTCGGCGGCACGGTGCCCAAGGAATACGTGCCGGGCGTCGAAAAAGGGCTGCGCGCGTCGGCCGAGACCGGGGTGTTGGCCGGGTTTCCGGTGATCGACCTGAAGGCGACCTTGTTCGACGGCGCCTATCACGACGTCGATTCGAGCGTGCTCGCGTTTGAGATCGCCGCCCGCGCCGCTTTCAAGGAAGGCGTCATGAAGGCGGCGCCAAAATTGCTCGAGCCGATCATGCGGGTCGAGGTCGTCAGCCCCGACGAATATCTCGGCGACGTGATCGGCGATTTGAACAGCCGGCGCGGCCAGGTCACCGGGATGGACAGCCGCGGCAACGCCCGCGTCGTCGACGCGATGGTGCCGCTCGCCAACATGTTCGGCTATGTCAACACCTTGCGCTCGATGAGCCAGGGCCGGGCCCAATACACGATGCATTTCGACCATTACGAGCAGGTGCCGCAGGCGGTCGCGGACGAAGTCCGCGCCAAGATGGCCTGACCCCCGGCGGCGAAGCGATCAAGCGGAGAACAGGACGATGTCGAAGGCGAAGTTTCAGCGGACGAAGCCGCACTGCAACATCGGGACGATTGGGCATATCGACCACGGCAAGACGACGCTGACGGCGGCGATCACCAAGGTGTTGGCGGAGGGCGGCGGGGCGACGTTTGTGCCGTTTGACCAGATCGACAAGGCGCCGGAGGAGCGGGCGCGCGGGATCACGATCGCGACGGCGCACGTCGAGTACGAGACGGGCAACCGGCACTACGCGCATGTCGACTGCCCGGGGCACGCCGACTACATCAAGAACATGATCACCGGGGCGGCCCAGATGGATGGTGCGATCCTGGTGGTGTCGGCGGCGGACGGGCCGATGCCGCAGACCCGCGAGCACATCCTGCTGGCGCGCCAGGTGGGGGTGCCGGCGTTGGTGGTGTACATGAACAAGGTCGACATGGTCGACGACCCGGAGCTGTTGGACCTGGTCGAGCTGGAGATGCGCGAGTTGTTGTCGAGCTACCAGTTCCCGGGGGACGACATCCCGGTGGTGCGGGGCTCGGCGCTGGCGGCCTTGGAGGGGCGCGACCCGGTGCAGGGGCATGATTCGATCATGGAGTTGATGACGGCGGTGGACACCTACATCCCGCAGCCGGAGCGCGCCAAGGACCGGCCGTTTTTGATGCCGATCGAGGATGTGTTCACGATCTCGGGGCGCGGCACGGTGGTGACCGGGCGGGTCGAGCGCGGGATTGTCAAGGTCGGCGACGAGGTCGAGATCGTCGGGCTGCGGCCGACCGCGAAGACGGTGGTGACCGGGGTCGAGATGTTTCGCAAGCTGTTGGACCAGGGCGAGGCCGGCGACAACATCGGGGCGCTGTTGCGCGGCACCAAGCGCGAGGAGGTCGAGCGCGGCCAGGTGCTGGCGGCACCGGGCTCGATCACGCCGCACACGCGGTTTCAGTGCGAGGCCTACATCCTGACCAAGGAGGAGGGCGGTCGGCACACGCCGTTTTTCGGCAACTACCGGCCGCAGTTTTATTTTCGCACGACCGACGTGACCGGCACGGTGCACCTGCCCGAAGGGACCGAGATGGTGATGCCGGGCGACAACATCTCGATGGAGATCGAATTGATCGCGCCGATCGCGATGGACGAGGGCTTGCGCTTTGCGATCCGCGAGGGCGGCCGCACCGTCGGCGCCGGCGTCGTCGCCAAAATCATCAAATAGGCCGGCCGCCGCAACAACAACAAAGGGAAACGCCAAGTGGACAACCAGAACATCCGCATTCGCTTGCGGGCCTACGATCATCGCGTGCTCGACCAGTCGACAAGCGAGATCGTCAACACCGCAAAGCGGACGGGGGCGCGGATCCGCGGGCCGATCCCGCTGCCGACCAAAATCGAGAAATTCACGGTGTTGCGTTCGCCGCACGTCGACAAGAAGTCGCGCGAGCAGTTCGAGATTCGCACCCACAAGCGCGTGCTCGACATCGTCGACCCGACGCCGCAGACCGTCGACGCCTTGATGAAGCTCGACCTTGCCGCCGGCGTCGACGTCGAGATCAAGCTGTGACCGGACTGGTGAAGATCGATTTACTGTCGCCGCACGGTGCCGTCATCCCCGCGAAAGCGGGGATCCAGGGGCAGGCTCTGACCCGAGCAGGGGGCGACCGCGCCGACCTGCGGCACGGGATTCGCGCTTTCGCGCGAATGACGGTGAGAGGTCGCGGACTTGAGGGGGAAGGGCGATGCGCACCGGTCTGATTGCACGCAAGCTCGGCATGACGCGAATCTTTGCCGAGGACGGCAATCATGTGCCGGTCACCGTGCTGGCGGTCGAGAATTGTCAGGTTGTCGCGGTGCGCACCGCCGAGAAGGACGGCTACAGCGCCTTGCAGCTCGGGGTCGGCGCAGCCAAGGTCAAGAACGTGTCAAAGCCGCAGCGCGGGCATTTCGCGCAGGCGAAGGTCGAGCCCAAGGCGCGGCTGGCGGAGTTTCGCATCCCGGATGACGCGGTTGTCGCGGTCGGCAGCGAAATCACCGCGGCGCATTTCGCGCCCGGCCAGCGGGTTGACGTGGTCGCCACCAGCATCGGCAAGGCTTTGCCGGTGCGATGAAGCGGCACAATTTCGCCGGCCTCAGGGCGAGCCACGGCGTGTCGGTGTCGCATCGCAGCCACGGCTCGACGGGCCAGCGCCAGTCGCCCGGAAAGACCTTCAAGAACAAAAAGATGGCGGGCCATCTCGGGGCCGAGCGGGTGACCGTGCAGAGCCTCTTGGTGATCGCCGCCGATGCCGAGCGCGGCGTCTTGATGCTGAAGGGTGCGGTCCCCGGCAGCAAAGGCGGCTATGTGCTGGTCAAGGACGCGGTCAAGCGCAAGATGCCGGAGGGCCTGCCGTTCCCGGCGGCGGTGCGCGGCGGTGCCGCGGACGCGGGCGAAAGCCCGGCGCCGGAGCCGGCCGAGGGAGAACCCAGTTGAGCAAAGTCGTCGTCCGCAATCTCGACAACCAGGAAGTCGGCGACATCGATCTCGACGACGCCGTCTTCGCGCTCCCGGTGCGCCGCGACATCCTGGCGCGCGTCGTCAACTGGCAGCTCGCCAAGCGCCGCGCCGGCACCCACAAGACGAAGGGCATCAGCGAGATTCAGGGCACCACCAAAAAGCCGTACAAGCAGAAAGGGACCGGCCGCGCCCGCCAGGGCAGCCTGCGCTCGCCGCAATTCCGCGGGGGTGCGGTGATTTTTGGCCCGGTGGTGCGCAGCCACGCCTTCGACCTGCAAAAGAAGGTCCGCCGGCTTGGGCTCAAGACGGCCTTGTCGGCCAAGCTCGGCGAAGGAAAGCTCGTCGTGATCGACGCCGCCCATGCCGAGGAGGCCAAGACCAAGGCATTGCGCACCCGGCTCGAAGTACTCGGCTGGGGCTCGGTGCTGATCATCGACGGGGCCGCGGTCGACCAGAATTTCGCCCGCGCTGCGCGCAACCTGCCGCGCGTCGACGTGCTGCCGCAGCAAGGGGCGAACGTCTATGACATCCTGCGCCGCGACACCCTGGTCCTGACCCGCGCGGCCGTCGAGCAGCTGGAGGCACGCCTCAAATGAGCCGATTTCGCGTCATCCCGCCGGCCGCGACCCACCTGACGCGCCAGCAGATGTACGACATCATCCGTACGCCGGTGATCACCGAAAAGGCGACGAACGCCTCGGAGCACAACCAGGTGATCTTTCGGGTGCCGCTGACCGCGACCAAGCGCGAGGTCAAGGCGGCGGTCGAGGGCCTCTTCAATGTCACCGTGACCGCGGTCAACACGATCCGCGTGGCGGGCAAGGTCAAGCGCTTTCGCGGCCGGCTGGGCCGGCGCTCCGACGTCAAAAAGGCGATCGTAACGTTGCGCGAAGGCCAGCGCATCGACGTGACGACCGGGATTTGAGGGCGAGGGAACCCGCGCGATGGCACTCAAGACGTTCAACCCGACGACCCCGTCGCGGCGCCAGCTCGTCATCGTCGACCGCCGCGAGCTGTGGAAGGGCAAGCCGGTCAAGGCGTTGACCGAGGGTCTGCGCGCCAAGGGCGGGCGCAACAATACGGGCCGCATCACGGTGCGCTGGCGCGGCGGCGGCAACAAGCGCCGCTATCGGATTGTCGACTTCAAGCGCACCAAGGTCGAGATGTCGGCCACCGTCGAGCGGCTCGAATACGACCCGAACCGCACCGCCTTTATCGCATTGATCCGCTATCAGGATGGCGAGCTGTCCTATATCCTCGCACCGCAGCGGCTGAAGGCCGGCGACACCGTCGTCTCGGGCGAGAGGGTCGACGTAAAGCCGGGCAACACGATGCCGATGCGCAGCATGCCGGTCGGGACGATCATCCACAATATCGAGATGAAGCCCGGCAAGGGCGGGCAGATCGCGCGCTCGGCCGGAACCTATGCCCAGCTTGTCGGGCGCGACCAGGGCTACGCGCTGTTGCGGCTGTCGTCGGGCGAATTGCGCATGGTGCGCGCCGAGTGCCGCGCGACGATCGGGGCGGTCTCGAACCCGGACCAGCAGAACATCGTCATCGCCAAGGCCGGGCGCAACCGCTGGCTCGGGCGGCGGCCGTCGGTGCGCGGTGTCGCGATGAACCCGATCGACCACCCGCATGGCGGCGGCGAAGGGCGCAGCTCGGGCGGGCGCCACCCGGTCACCCCGTGGGGCAAGCCGACCAAGGGCAAAAAGACGCGGCACAACAAGGCGACGGACCGGCTGATCGTGCGCCGCCGCCACCAGCAACGCTAGACGCAATCGCACCGTGGAGAACAGCGTTTGACCCGCTCGGTATGGAAAGGCCCGTTTGTCGACGGCTACCTGTTGAAAAAGGCGGACGAGGCGCGGCGCTCGGGACGCAACCAGGTAATCCGCACCTGGTCGCGCCGGTCGACGATCTTTCCGCAGTTCGTCGGGCTGACCTTTGGTGTCTACAACGGCCACAAATTCATCCCGGTGCTGGTGACCGAGAACATGATCGGCCACAAGCTCGGCGAATTTGCGCCGACCCGGACATTCTACGGCCATGCCGGCGACAAGAAGGCGAGGAGGGCCTGAGATGGGCAAGCCCGCGGCCGAGCGCCGGCTCTCCGACAGCGAAGCGCTTGCCAGCATGCGCGGCATGCGCACGAGCGCCCGCAAGCTGAACTTGGTCGCCCGTCAGATCCAGGGCATGACGGCCGCCTCGGCGTTAGCAGAGCTGACCTTTTCGCGACGCCGCATCGCCAACGAGGTCAAAAAGGTCTTGCAGGCGGCGATCGCCAACGCCGAGAACAATCACCAGCTCGACGTCGACCGGCTCTACGTAAAGGAAGCCTCGGTTGGGCGGGCGTTTGTCTTGAAACGCTTTCACACAAGGGGTCGCGGCCGGTCGGCGCGCGTCGAAAAGCACTTCGCGCATCTGACCGTCATCGTGCGCGAGCGCCCCGAGAACGACATCGAGGAGACCGCCTGATGGGCCAGAAAGTCAATCCGATCGGGCTGCGGCTCGGCATCAACCGGACCTGGGACTCGCGCTGGTTCGCGCGCAAGGAATACTCGAATTTGCTGCTCGACGACCTCAAGCTGCGGCGCTTTCTGAACCGGCGGCTGTCGCAGGCCGGCCTGTCGCGCGTCGTGATCGAGCGCGCCGCGCGCAAGAGCCGGATCACGCTGCATTCGGCGCGGCCGGGTGTCATCATCGGCAAGAAAGGCGCGGACATCGAGCGGTTGCGGGGCGACATCGCCAAGGTGACGCCGAGCGAGGTCAGCCTCAACATCGTCGAAATCCGCAAGCCCGAGATCGACGCGAAGCTCGTCGCCGACAGCATCGCCCAGCAGCTCGAGCGCCGCGTCGCCTTTCGCCGGGCGATGAAGCGCGCCGTCCAGTCGGCGATGCGGCTGGGTGCCCAGGGGATCAGGATCAACTGCTCGGGCCGGCTCGGCGGCGCCGAAATCGCCCGCATGGAATGGTATCGCGAAGGGCGGGTGCCGCTGCACACGCTGCGCGCCGACGTCGATTTCGGCTATGGCACCGCCAAGACCACCTACGGGGTCTGCGGCGTCAAGGTGTGGGTGTTCAAGGGCGAGATCCTGACGCACGACCCGATGGCGCAGGAAAAGCGGGCGGCCGAGGGGCAGGGCCCGGCGGCGAGCCACGAGCGCCCGCGCCGCGAAACGCTGGGGTAAGGCGACATGCTCAGTCCGAAACGTTCGAAATACCGCAAGCAGCATAAGGGCCGGGTTCACGGTCTCGCCAAGGGCGGGACGACGTTGAACTTTGGCGCCTATGGGCTCAAGGCATCCGACCCGGGCCGGGTCACGGCACGCCAGATCGAGGCGGCGCGGCGCGCGATCACGCGGCACATCCGGCGCAGCGGCCGGGTGTGGATCCGCATCTTCCCGGACGTGCCGGTGTCGACAAAGCCGGCCGAGGTGCGCATGGGCAGCGGCAAGGGCTCGCCCGAATACTGGATCTGCCGGGTGAAGCCGGGGCGGATCATGTTCGAGCTCGACGGCGTGCCGCCCGACACCGCGCGCGAGGCGTTTGCGCTCGCCGCCGCGAAATTGCCGCTCGGCACTCGCTTTGTCGTGCGCGCCGGCGAGGAAGCGGCGACATGAAGCCGGCCGACGTGCGCGCCAAGACCGACGACGAGCTGTCGGGCGACCTCGACTCCCTCGGCAAGGAGATCTTCAACCTGCGTTTTCAGCGTGCCAACGGGCAGCTCGAAAACACGGCGCGGGTCCGCCAGGTGCGGCGCGACATCGCGCGGGTCAAAACCATACTCGGCGAGCGCCGCCGCAGGGCGCCTTAGGAAAAATCGCGAATGTCGAAACGGATCCTGCAAGGGGTGGTGGTCAGCGACGCCGGCGACAAGACCGTGGTGGTGCGGGTCGAGCGGCGCGTCATGCACCCGATCTACAAAAAGATCGTCACCCATTCCAAAAAATATGCGGCGCACGACGAGGCCAACCGCTGGCATGTCGGCGACATGGTGCGCATCGAGGAGAGCCGCCCGATCTCCAAGCGCAAGCACTGGGTCGTGCTCGGCGCGCCCGAGGAAGGCGGCTCGCGGCGGCCGGCCGCCGGCGCCCCGGCCGAGGCGGCGCCTGCCGCGGGAGGTGCGGCATGATCCAGATGCAGACCAATCTCGACGTCGCCGACAATTCCGGTGCGCGGCGGGTGCAGTGCATCAAGGTGCTGGGCGGCTCCAAGCGCCGGACCGCGACGGTCGGCGACGTGATCATCGTCTCGGTCAAGGAGGCGATCCCGCGCGGCCGGGTCAAAAAAGGCGACGTGCATCGCGCCGTCATCGTGCGCACCGCCAAGGAGATCCGCCGCGTCGACGGCAGCGCCATCCGGTTCGACCGCAACGCCGCGGTGCTGATCACCCCGGCGAACGAGCCGATCGGCACGCGCATCTTCGGCCCGGTCACCCGCGAGTTGCGGGCGCGCCGGTTTATGAAGATCGTGTCGCTGGCGCCCGAAGTCTTATGAGGCGGCCGGCGGGAACCCCCACGATGATCAAGCTGAAGATCAAGAAGGGCGACAACGTCGTCGTCATCAGCGGCCGCGACAAGGGCCGCACCGGCGAGGTGCTGCGCGTCTTCCCGGCCGAGCGGCGGGTCGTCGTGCAAGGGGTCAACATCGCCAAGCGGCACACGAAGCCACGCATGGGCGAGCCCGGCGGCATCGTCGAAAAGGAGCTGGCGCTCCACGTCTCCAACGTCGCCCATGTCGACCCGGCGTCCGGCAAGCCGACCCGCGTCGGCTACAAGACGCTGGGCGACGGCCGCAAGGTGCGGGTCGCCCGCCGGTCGGGCGAAGTCATCGACAGGTGAAACGATGAGCAAGCCGCGGTTGCAGGAGTATTACGAGGCGACGGTGCGTCCCCAGCTGATGCAGGAATTCGGCTACACCAACGTGATGCAGGTGCCGCGGCTCGACAAGATCGTCGTCAACATGGGGGTCGGCGAGGGGACCCAGGACGCGAAAAAAGTCGACGCGGCGGCATTGGAGCTGACCGCGATCGTGGGCCAGCGCCCGGTCGTGACCCGCGCCAAACGCTCGATCGCGACATTCAAACTGCGCCAGGGCATGCCGATCGGCTGCAAGGTCACGTTGCGCCGGCAGCGCATGTACGAGTTTCTCGACCGGCTGATCAACGTCGCCCTGCCGCGGGTGCGCGATTTTCGCGGGATTCCCGGCAAGAGCTTTGACGGGCGCGGCAATTTTGCGCTCGGGCTGAAGGAGCAGATCGTCTTTCCCGAGATCGACTATGACCGCGTCGAGGCGGTGCGTGGGATGAACGTCGTGATCGCGACGACGGCCGGAACCGACGCCGAAGCAAGGGCGCTGCTCAAGGGTTTCGACATGCCGTTCGTCAACTGAGGGCAGGAGCCGAGAGCGATGGCAAAAAAAAGCTCGATCGAGAAGAACGCCCGGCGCACCAAGCTCGCCAGGCAGAGCGCGCCGCGCCGCCTGCGGCTGAAGGAGATCGCGCTCGACCGCACCGCACCGCCCGAGGAACGGTTCGCCGCCCAGCTGAAGCTTGCGATGCTGCCGCGCAACGGTTCGCAGACGCGGGTGCGCAACCGCTGCGCGCTGACCGGGCGGCCGCGCGGCTTTTACCGAAAATTCAAGTTGTCGCGCATCGCACTGCGCGAGTTGGCGTCGTCGGGGCAGATCCCCGGCATGCTCAAGTCGAGCTGGTAGGAGGACCCGCGGCGATGTCGATGAGCGACCCGTTGGGAGACATGCTGACGCGGATTCGCAACGGGCAGCGGGCGCGCCAGGCGGTCATCGCCTCGCCGGCCTCGAAGATGCGCGCCAACGTGCTCGAAGTGCTCAAGCGCGAGGGCTATATCCGCGGCTTCAGCCGCGAGGATTTGCGGCCGGGAGTGGCCGAGTTCAAGATCGAGCTCAAATATGTCGACGGCGAGCCGGTGATCCGCGAGATTGCGCGGGTATCCAAACCCGGCCGGCGGATTTATTCTCGAATCGCCGACCTGCCGCGCAACTACAACGGCCTCGGCATTTCGATCCTGTCGACGCCGCGCGGGGTGTTGTCCGACAACGAGGCGCGCGCGGCAAAGGTTGGCGGCGAAGTCTTGTGCCGGGTGTTTTGAGGATTTGACATGTCGCGCATCGGCAAAAATCCGGTAGCCGTCCCGAATGGGGTCGACGTGCAGTTCGCGGGCCGCACCCTGACCGCCAAGGGCGGCCTCGGCACGTTGAGCCTGGTCGTCAGCGGCGAAGTCTCGGCGGTGATCGGCGACGGCGCGATCACGATCGCGCCCGCCAACGACAGCAAGCATTCGCGCGCGATGTGGGGAACCACGCGGGCGCTGGTCAACAACATGGTGACCGGGGTGTCGAAGGGGTTTTCGGTCGGTCTCGAGATCAACGGGGTCGGCTACCGTGCCGCGGTGCAGGGCAACGTCCTCAACCTGCAGCTCGGCTATTCGCACGACATCCCGTTCCCGATCCCGAGCGACGTCCGCATCGCGTGCGAGCGGCCGACCGTGATCACGGTCAGCGGAGCCGATCGTCAGCGGGTCGGGCAGGTGGCCGCCGAAATCCGCGCGTTCCGCCCGCCCGAGCCGTACAAGGGCAAGGGCATCCGCTATGCCGGCGAGGCCGTGCGCCGCAAGGAAGGCAAGAAGAAGTAATCGCGATGGCGAAAAACCCCCAAGCCCTGTTCCTGCGCCGGCGCCAGCGGGTGCGCAGAACCCTGCGCCGCGCCGCCAACGGCCGGCCGCGCCTGTCGGTGTTCCGCTCGTCAAAGCACATCTACGCGCAGGTCATCGACGACACGGTCGGGCAGACCCTCGCGGCGGCGTCTAGCCTCGACAGCGGCATCAAGACGAGCCTCAAGACTGGCGCCGACATCGCGGCGGCCGGTGCCGTCGGCACGCTGATCGCCGAGCGGGCCAAAGCCGCGGGGGTGGACCAGGTCGTGTTCGACCGCGGCGCCTATCTGTTTCATGGCCGGGTCAAGGCCCTGGCCGACGCCGCCCGCGAGGGCGGGCTCGATTTCTGAAGGGACCGGGGATGGCGCGCACGGCACGCAGTCAAGGCGAACGGCGGGGACGCGACGGCGACCGTCAGCCGCGCGACCGCGAGGAAAGCGAATTCGCGGAAAAGCTCGTGAACATCAACCGCGTCGCCAAGGTAGTCAAGGGCGGCCGGCGCTTTGGCTTTGCCGCGCTCGTCGTCGTCGGCGACCGCAAGGGCCGGGTCGGCTATGGCGCCGGCAAGGCCCGCGAGGTGCCGGAGGCGATCCGCAAGGCGACCGAGCAGGCGCGCCGCAACATGATCCGGGTGCCGCTGCGCGAAGGCCGCACCCTGCACCACGATATCGCCAGCGGCTACGGCGCCGGGCAGGTGATCGTGCGCGCCGCCAAGGCCGGCACCGGCATCATCGCCGGCGGCCCGATGCGCGCGATCTTCGAGGCGTTGGGCGTCCACGACGTGGTCGCGAAATCGGTCGGCAGCGCCAACCCGCACAACATGATCAAGGCGACGTTCGCCGCACTCGGCCGGGCGACCAGCCCGCGCGCGGTCGCCGCGCGGCGCGGCAAAAAGGTCGGCGAGATTCTCGGTCGCCGTGACGCCGAGGCGGCGCGGGAGCCGGCATGATGGAGGGGAAAAAATCGCTGACCGTGGTTCAGCTCGGCAGCCCGATCGGGCGCCGCCACGACCAGGAAGAAACCTTGAAGGGGCTTGGCTTGAACAAGCGGCACCGCCGCCGCGTTCTCGAGGACACGCCCGCGGTGCGCGGGATGATCCGCAAGGTGCGCCATCTCGTGACGGTCGTCGAAGAGGGCTGAGCGGGTCGCCAACGTTGGCAAATCGGACCCAAATCTCGTGCCGCCGGCAGAGCCGGATCGGCGCCGCGTGGCCCGGCGCCGCGGCGGGGAAGGACGGAGACGATGAAACTTAACGAGATACGGGACAATCCCGGGGCGCATTATCGGGCAAAGCGCGTCGGGCGCGGCATCGGCTCGGGCAAGGGCAAGACCTCGGGGCGCGGCGGCAAGGGCCAGACCGCGCGCAGCGGCGTGGCGCTGAACGGGTTTGAGGGCGGTCAGACCCCGTTGCATCGTCGACTGCCGAAACGCGGGTTCGACAACAGCATGTTCCGGCCCGACTACAAAATCGTCAATCTCGGCCGAGTGCAAAGCGCGCTCGACGCGGGTAGGCTTGCGGCCGAGGGGGTTCTCGACGCCGCGGCGCTAGTGGCGGCCGGGATCCTGCGGCGGCCGGGCGACGGGGTGCGTCTGCTCGCCAAGGGGGAGTTGCGCAGCGCGGTGACGATCGAAGCGGCTGGCGCCTCCAAGGCGGCGGTCGCCGCGGTCGAGAGTGCCGGCGGCAAGGTCATCCTGCGCGCCGGCCGGGCGCGCAAGCCGCGACCGGAACCGGAGGCGGCAGCGCCCGCTTGACGGCGGCAAAGCGGGCCGAGGCGGCGGCGTATCGCGCATGCGGGACGGGTGCGCCGGCGGCCCGAGAGTTGGCGGCGGCTCACAGGTGAGGATAAACGGGCATGGCGTCAGTCGCCGAACAACTCGCATCGAGCATCAACTTTTCGGCGTTCACCAAGGCGACCGAGCTCAAGAGCCGCATCTGGTTCACCCTTGGGGCGTTGGTGATCTATCGGCTCGGCACCTACATCCCGATCCCCGGCATCGACCCGGCGATCCTGCACGACATCTTCGCGCGCAACGCCGGCGGCATCCTCGGCATGTTCGACATGTTCTCGGGCGGCGCGCTCGGGCGGATGACGATCTTTGCCCTCAACATAATGCCGTACATCTCGGCCTCGATCATCATTCAGCTGCTGACCGCGGTGTCGCCGACGCTCGAGGCGCTGAAGAAGGAGGGCGAGAGCGGGCGCAAAAAGCTGAACCAATACACGCGCTACGGCACCGTGCTGCTTGCGACGGTGCAGGCCTACGGCATCGCGGTCGGGATCGAGGGGATGCGCGCCGGTGCGGAAACCGCGGTGCTGGCGCCGGGGCTCGGCTTTCGGCTGGTCACGGTCGTGACCTTGGTCGGCGGCACCGTGTTCTTGATGTGGCTCGGCGAGCAGATCACGGCGCGCGGCGTCGGCAACGGCATCTCGCTGATCATCTTTGCCGGTATCGTCGCCAACCTGCCGCACGCCCTCGCCTCGACCCTGGAGCTCGGCCGCACCGGCGCGATCTCGACCTTCTTCATCATCGCGATCCTGGTGATCGCGGTGTTTGTCGTCGGCTTTATCGTGTTCATGGAGCGCGCCCAGCGCCGCATCCTGGTCCAGTACCCAAAGAGGCAGGTCGGCAACAAGATGTTCGGCGGCGACGCCTCCCACCTGCCGCTCAAGATCAACACCTCGGGCGTGATCCCGCCGATCTTCGCCTCGTCGCTGCTGCTGCTGCCGGCGACGATCGCGAATTTTCAGACCAGTCAGAGCTTCGGCTGGCTCGGCAACATCACCGCCTACCTGGCGCACGGCCGGCCACTCTACATGTTGCTCTATGTCGCGCTGATCGTCTTCTTCTGCTTCTTCTACACCGCGATTGTCTTCAACCCGACCGAGACCGCCGACAATTTGCGCAAATACGGCGGGTTCATTCCCGGCATCCGGCCCGGCAAGAACACCGCCGACTATCTCGATTACGTGCTGACCCGGCTGACGGTCGTCGGCGCGGCCTATCTGGCGGCGGTGTGCATCCTGCCCGAAATCCTGATCTCCGAATACTCGGTCCCGTTCTATTTTGGCGGGACCAGCCTGCTGATCGTCGTCAGCGTGACGATGGACACGGTGGCGCAAATCCACTCGCACCTGCTTGCGCACCAGTATGAAGGCCTGATCCGCAAATCGAGGCTGCGGGGTCGACGCGGATGAACCTCGTCCTGCTCGGGCCGCCCGGCTCGGGAAAGGGAACGCAAGCGAAGCGGATCGAGCAGAGCCGCGGAATTCGCCATCTCGCCACGGGCGACATGCTGCGCGCCGCCACCGCTTCGGGCAGCGAGCTCGGGCTACGCGTCAAGAGCATCATGGATTCGGGCCAGCTCGTCCCGGACGGCGTCATCATCGACATGATCGCGGCGCGCATCGTCGAGCCGGATTGCCGCGACGGGTTCATCCTCGACGGCTTTCCGCGCACCGTGCCGCAAGCCGAGGCGCTCGAGGAGATGCTGACGCGGCGCGGGCGCGGGCTCGACCACGTGATCCTGATCGAGGTCGACGAGGCGGCGCTGGTCGACCGCCTCTCGGGCCGTTTCACCTGCGCCCAATGCGGCGCCAGCTATCACGCCCGCTACAACCCACCGCGCGGCGACGGCGTGTGCGACGTCTGCGGCAGCCGCGAATTTGTCCACCGCCCGGACGACCGTCCCGATGCGGTGGCGGCGCGGCTCGAGGTCTACCGGCGCCAGACCGCGCCGATCCTGCCGTTCTACCGCTCGCGCGGCATTCTGCGCATCGTTGACGGGATGGCGGGCATCGACGTGGTGACCCGCCGCATCGAGGAGATTCTCGACCCCGACCGACGGCGAGCCTAGGCGCTTCTCCGCGCGCTTTGGGCATAATGTCGCAGCCGGGATTGACCGGCGGTCCGATCCCGCTATAGTGCTTGCCCTTGCGAAGGGCGGGACCAACCCTCATTTTGAGTCGTTTGAAGGAGAAGCGCACGTGGCGCGCATCGCTGGCGTCAATATCCCGAACCAGAAGCGGGTGCCGATCGGGCTCACCTATATCCACGGCATCGGCCGGACCACGGCCACGCAGATTTGCACCCGGATCGGCATACCCTCCGAGAGGCGGGTACATGAGCTGACCGACGACGAAGTGCTGCGCGTGCGCGAGCTGATCGACCGCGAGTTCACCGTAGAAGGCGACCTGCGCCGGCTGGTGGCGATGAACATCAAGCGGCTGATGGACCTCGGCTGCTATCGCGGCTTGCGCCACCGCAAGGGGCTGCCGGTGCGCGGGCAGCGCACGCACACCAATGCGCGCACCCGCAAGGGACCCGCGCGCCCGATCGCCGGGAAAAAGAAGTAGGATGGCCAGGTCCGGGGCGCCGGCGCCGCGCCTGCGTCGGCGCGAGCGAAAGAACATCACGTCCGGCACGGCGCATGTGAACGCGACGTTCAACAACACGATGATTACGATCACCGACGCGCAGGGCAACACCATCGCGTGGTCGTCGTCGGGCAGCCAGGGCTTTAAGGGATCGCGCAAATCGACCCCTTACGCGGCCCAGGTCGCGGCCGAGGATGCCGGGCGCAAGGCGATGGAGCACGGGATGCGCACGCTGGACATCGAGGTCAAGGGCCCCGGTTCCGGCCGCGAGTCGGCATTGCGGGCGCTGCAGTCGGTGGGCTTTGCCGTCACCTCGATCCGCGACGTGACGCCAATCCCGCATAATGGCTGCCGGCCGCCAAAGCGGCGCCGCGTCTGACCCGTAAAGCGGCTCCGTAGGGGCGGAGACGCGCTTGTGGCCGAGGCCTTTACAGGGGAATTTGCCGTTTGCAGCGCCGCCGCTCTTGTCGCGGCCGGCGTCTGCGCCAACGCACCGAGGTTCGAGTGGTAATTCAACGCAATTGGCAGACCCTGATCAAGCCGAAGCAGCTTTCGGTCGAGCCCGGCGACGACCCGAAACGCGTCGCCACCGTCGTCGCCGAGCCGCTGGAGCGCGGCTTTGGCTTGACGCTCGGCAACGCGTTGCGGCGCGTGCTGCTGTCGTCGCTGCAAGGTGCGGCGGTCACCTCGATCCAGATCGAGGGCGTGCTGCACGAGTTCTCGTCGATCCCGGGGGTCCTCGAGGATGTGACCGACATCGTGCTCAACGTCAAAAGCGTCGATTTGCGGATGTATGGCGAAGGCCCGAAGCGCATGCGGCTGCGCGCCAGCGGGCCCGGCGAGGTCCGCGCCGGCGCGATCGAAACCGGTCACGACATCGACATCATGAACCCCGAGCTGGTGATCTGCACGCTCGACGCCGGCACCCGCATCGCGATGGAGCTGACCGTCGAGAACGGCAAGGGCTATATGCCTGGCACGCAGAACCGGGCGGAGGACGCGCCGATCGGGCTGATCCCGGTCGATGCGCTGTTCAGCCCGGTGCGCAAGGTCTCGTACCGCGTCGAGAACACCCGCGTCGGCCAGGTCACCGACTACGACCGGCTGGCAATGCGGGTCGAGACGAACGGTGCCGTGACCCCCGAGGACGCGGTGGCGCTGGCGGCGCGCATTCTGCAGGACCAGCTGCAGCTGTTCATCAATTTCGAGGAGCCGCGCCATCCTTCCGACGAGACGCGACCCAGCGAGCTGCCGTTCAACAAGAACCTGCTGCGCAAGGTCGACGAGCTTGAATTGTCGGTGCGGTCGGCCAATTGCCTGAAGAACGACAACATCGTCTATATCGGCGACCTTGTTCAAAAATCCGAGGCCGAGATGCTGCGGACCCCAAATTTCGGGCGCAAGTCGCTGAACGAGATCAAGGAAGTTCTGGCGCAGATGGGGCTCCACCTCGGCATGGAGATCCCGAACTGGCCGCCCGAGAACATCGAGGAGCTGGCCAAGCGCCTCGACGAGCCCTATTGAGGACCGAATGCGCCATCGACTGAAAGGCCGCAGCTTCAGCCGCCGTTCCGAGCATCGCAAGGCGATGTTCGAGAACCTCGCGGCGGCGCTGATCAAGCACGAGCAGATCACGACGACCCTGCCAAAGGCCAAGGACCTGCGGCCGATCGTCGAGCGGCTGATCACGCTCGGCAAGCATGGCGGGCTCGCCAACCGGCGCCGCGCGATCGCGAAGCTGCAGGATACCGGGCTCGCGAACAAGCTGATGACGACCCTGGCCGAGCGCTATGCCGGCCGCGCCGGCGGCTACATCCGCATCGTCAAGGCGGGCTTCCGTTACGGCGACAATGCCGCGATGGCGATCATCGAGTTCGTTGACCGCGACGTGTCTGCCAAGGGCATGGATTCCGGCCCGACTGGAACCGAGGCCGAGAGCGAAGCCGCCTGATCTCGCTGATACATGCGGAAAACGCGCGCGTGCCGCCCGCATGTCTCCGAGCCGAAGATCCATCACCGCACATCGCTGCTGGTCTCGATGTAATCCGCTGGCTGTCTGGCGAGCCTGCAAAAAGGACAGGGCAAAAACGGATTGCCCCCGACGGCGAGTGTCGCTGACAACATACTCACGATTTGCGTGTATCCTTGTAGATGGTTCCATCCTTCATGATGATGAGAAAGGTCTCGTCCGGCTTCGCAATGAGGCTGACGTCCTCAAGCGGATTTCCATCGATGAGCAGCAGATCGGCAAGCGCCCCCTCTTCCACGACCCCCAACTTCCCGGCATAGGGATTTCGTGGGCCGGACAAGCCAAGCAGCTCGGCATTGGCAGCGGTGGCCATCGTCAAGATTTCGGCGTTCGTATACCAGCGGGTTAGATGGGTCAGCATGACACCCTGGCGCGCCGTCAGCGTGTCAGAGAACAGCAAGTCCGAACCGAATGCCGTCTTGATCTGGTGAGTTTTCGCCAGCGTGTAAGCCTTGTCCGTGGCGGCAAGAACCTGGAGTTGCTGAACCCGGCTTTCGCCGGTCAGGCAAATCGAGTCGTCATCCCCGACGAATGGCTGGATGCTCAACCATATGCCCTTCTCGGACATCAGCTTGGCCGTCGCTTCGTCCATCAAATGACCATGTTCGATGCACCTGGCCCCGGCCGCGATCGCCCGCTGGATCGTTGCCGGCGTATAGGCATGCACCGTGGCGTAGGTGGCCCAGTCTTCAGCCGCTTCGACCCCCGCGCGTAATTCTGGCTCGGTGAAACCGGCTGCGTCCAGCGGGCTGCGCGGTGTCGATACGCCGCCGCTTCCGACGAGCTTGATCTGCGACGCAGCCTGCATGAGCTGCTCGCGCACGCGCCGCCGAACCGCGTCCGGACCGTCGGCGATTATGCTGCCGCCGGATTGCTCCACGCGGCTTAGGGTGCCGCCGACACTCGGAACATCGGACAACGGGCGCAAATCGCCATGACCGCCGGTGGCGGTGATCATGGCACCGGACGGATAAATGCGCGGCCCCGGCACGAGGCCTTGGTCGATCGCCTGCTTCAACGCGAAGGCGGGACCGCCGAGATCCCGGACCGTGGTGAAGCCGCGCATCAGGGTGCGCTCGGCCTCCGCGCTGGCGGCCAGATAGATATAGCCGACATCCGCGGCCATCAAAGCCGGGAGCGGCAGCGCGGCAAAGATGGAATGCCAATGCGCGTCGATCAGACCCGGCATAAGAACTCGGCCACCGCAATCGATCACCCGCGCGCCGTCCGGCGCAGCAGGATTGCCCTCCGCCACGGCCTTGATCAGCGCACCCTCGACAAGCACCCGGAGCCCGTTGCGCAATGGGCCGGATTTTCCGTCGAACAGACGGAAATTCGTGAACAGGGTAGGCCGCGACGGCTGGCCGGCAACCGGTGCCGACTGGGCACTGCCGGGTTTGGGCAGGCCGAGCGATGCAACAGAGGCGCCCACGCCGGCAACAAAGCCGCGTCGCGAAAGATCAGCGCCGATCCGACGTGTCAGAGAGTGAATTTCCGGCTTGTGGCACAGGCAGCCAGCATGACCGGCCGAAGCCGCCGCCGTACCGTTGGGGAGGCTCAGCGAAGCCTCGCTCGAACCCGCGTGGTCGTCAGGCATCTTGGCTCCCGTGACAGGCCGGGACGCAGGTTAGCAGAAATCGAACCGGGGGAACCTATGCCGTGGGTCGCGCGGCAAAGCCCGGGCTGCCGTCGTCCGTGTCGTCCTCGACTTGAACGTCGTCGACCCTTGCGGCCGGCGGCCCGTGCCGAGCGGCGGCAATCATCGCCCCGACGCGATCGTCCGCTCCGGCGACGAGCATTTCGACCGTGCCGTCGGCGCGGTTGCGCACCCAGCCGCGCAGGCCCCAATCCGCCGCGACCCGCTCCGCCCAGGCACGGTAGCCGACGCCTTGCACGCGGCCGGTAATGCGCAGTCGAACCGTCTTCACCGTTAGCGATATAACTTGCCCGCGCGCGGCAACCTAGGCCGCTTTCGTCCTTCGATGCGGCGTCCCCGACAGCAAATTGCCGCCTGTACAGCGGGACACTGTCACGCCTCTCGACTGTTTACCCGGTGCGCAGCAACCGCTGTTCTGGGAAAGAGGGGTTGGGCAATGACTGACAAAAGCTTGAACGGGCTAAAAGTCGCGATCCTCGTCACCGACGGGTTCGAGCAGGTCGAGCTGACCGAGCCTCGCAAGGCGCTCGACGAGGCCGGCGCCGAGACCCGGATTGTATCCCCGAAAGACTCGGAGGTGCGCGGCTGGAACTTCACCGATTGGGGCCAGAAGCTCCCGGTGGATTTGAAGCTCGACCAGGCGCGGCCCGACAATTTTGACGCTCTGTTGCTGCCGGGCGGCGTTATAAACCCAGATAAGCTGCGCCTCGAGCCCAAGGCCGTGGCCTTTGTCAAAGCCTTCTTCGATGCCGGCAAGCCGGTGGCCGCGATCTGCCACGGGCCGTGGACGATCCTCGAGGCCGGCTGCGCCCGTGGCCGTCGAATGACCTCGTGGCCGTCGCTGCACACCGACCTGACGAATGCCGGGGCCGATTGGACGGACCAGGAGGCGATCGTCGATGGTAAGCTGTTGACCAGCCGCAAACCCGACGACATCCCGGCATTCAACCGCGAAATGCTGAGATTGTTTGCCGGGGCGAAGGCGCACGCGCGCGCGGCCTAGGCGCGGGCGGCAGCACGGAGGAAGGGCGATGCGCTACCACCCGTTCGGTCCGACCGGGCGCCAGGTGTCGGTTATTGGCATGGGCACCTGGCACCTCGACGAAGCGGACCGCGCTTCGGCGGTCGCGGCGTTGCGGCGCGGCCTCGACCTCGGCGTCAACCACATCGACACCGCCGAGATGTACGGGTGGGGCGCCGCCGAGGAACTGGTCGGCGAAGCGATCGCCGGCCGTCGCGAGGATGTGTTCCTCGTGTCCAAAGTGCTGCCGTACAACGCGTCGCGCTCGGGGACGCGGCTCGCCTGCGAGCGCTCGCTCGCCCGGCTGCGCACCGACCGGCTCGACTGCTACCTGCTGCACTGGCGCGGGCAGCATCCGCTGGCCGAAACGGTCGCCGCATTCGAGGCATTGCGGCGCGAGGGCAAGATCCTGAGCTGGGGCGTCAGCAATTTCGACGCCGGCGACCTCGAAGAGGTGTCGGGCATCGCCGACCGGGGAGGGCCCGTCTGCGACCAGGTGCTCTACAACTTTTCCGAGCGGAGCATCGAGCATCGAGTGATGCCGTGGTGCGAGCCGCGCGGCGTCGCCGTCACCGGCTACACCCCGTTCACGCAGGGCCGCTTTCCGGGGCCGCAGACCGCCGGCGGTCGGGTGCTGGCCGAGATCGCCGAAGCCCACGGTGCAACGCCGCGTCAGGTGGTGCTGGCGTTTCTGGTGCGCCATCCGGTGCTGTTCGCGATCCCCAAGGCCTCGACCCCGCCGCATGTCGAGGAAAACGCCGGCGCCGGCGACTTGGTGCTGTCCGCGGCCGAGATTGCCCGGATCGACGCCGCGTTTCCGCGCGGCGCGCGCCGGGGCGGGTTGCCGATGCTGTGATGGCGCCATCAGCCGCGGTCCTGGCCGGCCTTGTCAACAAGCCCCAGGCGCCGTAAATAATCGAGGTACGAAAGCCTCACGCAGGGTTGTGGGCCGCTCGCGCATGCGCGGGGGGTCGCTCCGGTGTCGGTGTTTCCGGGTGGCCCGGGGCGCCGATTTTTTCCTGCGGCGGTCCAACCGGAAAAGGAACTGACACATGCTGCCTACTTATACGCTGCGCCAACTGCTCGAAGCCGGTGTCCATTTCGGCCACCACACGCGCCGCTGGAACCCGAAAATGTCGCCCTACATCTTTGGCGCGCGCAACGGGATCCACATCATCGACCTCGAGCAGACCGTGCCGATGATGCACCAGGGCCTGCAGGCGATCCGCGACGTCGTTTCGGCGGGCGGCCGCGTGCTGCTCGTCGGCACCAAGCGCCAGGCGCAAGAGCCGGTCGCCGAGGCAGCCAAGCGCTGCGGCCAATATTACGTCAACTACCGCTGGCTCGGCGGCATGCTGACCAACTTCAAGACGATCTCCCAATCGATCCGCCGGCTGCGGGAGCTCGACGAGCGCATCACCACCGAGCAGAGCGGCTTGACCAAGCGCGAATTGTTGGAGCTGACGCGCGACCGCGACAAGCTCGAGCGTGCGCTCGGCGGCATCAAGGAGATGGGCGGGCTGCCCGACATCCTGTTCGTCATCGACACGAACAAGGAGGCGATCGCGGTCGCGGAGGCGAACACGCTGCACATCCCGGTGGTCGCGATCCTCGATTCGAACTCGTCGCCCGACGGCATCGCCTATCCGGTGCCCGGCAACGACGACGCGATGCGGGCGATCCACCTCTATTGCGACCTCGTGTCGAGCGCGGTGCTCGACGGTCTGCAGGCCGAGCTGGCAGCCTCGGGCGTCGACATTGGCGCGCGGGCCGAGGCGCCGGTCGAGGAATTGCCGGAAGCCGCGATCGAGGGGCTTGCCGCTGCCGAGACGGATGGCGAAGGCGAGAGCGCCGCGGTGCCGCCTCCGGAAACCGAGCCGGCCGAGGCCCACGCCTAAGCCGGGGCGCCTGGCGGGCGCGCCCGGTTGGACGAGCTGCCGCAGCGGGTAAACCGCGCGGTGACAGACAAGAGGACGAGAGGAATGCCCGAAGTGACCGCGGCGCTGGTCAAGGAGCTGCGCGAAAAGACCGGCGCCGGCATGATGGACTGCAAGCGCGCGCTCGGCGACAGCAACGGCGACATCGAGGCTGCCGTCGACTGGTTGCGCAAAAAGGGACTGTCGGCCGCCGCCAAGAAGGCCGGGCGGGTGGCCGCCGAAGGGCTCGTCGGCGTCGCGACGCGCGGCACCGCCGGGGCGCTCGTCGAAGTCAATTCCGAGACCGACTTTGTCGCGCGCAACGAGGCGTTCCAGGCCTTTGTCCGGAGCGTGGCGGAGCTGGCGGTCATCGGCGAGGGCGAGCTCGAAACCCTGACCCGCACGCCCTATCCCGGCACCGGCCGAACGGTCGAGGAGGAGCTGACGCATCTGATCGCGACGATTGGCGAGAACTTGGTGCTGCGCCGCGCGTCCCGGCTCGCGGTCGCGCAGGGCGGCGTCTCCTCCTACATGCACAATGCGCTGGGGCCGGGGCTCGGCAAGATCGGCGTGATCGTGGCGCTCGAGTCGACCGCACCGGCCGCGGCGCTGTCCGACCTCGGACGCCAGCTGGCGATGCACGTCGCCGCCGCGAGCCCGCTCTATCTCGACATCGCCTCGGTGCCGCAGGCGGCGCTCGAGCGCGAGCGCGGGGTGTTGCGCGAGCAGGCCCGCTCCAGCGGCAAGTCCGAGGGGATCGTCGAGCGGATGGTCGAAGGGCGGCTGCGCAAATTCTACGAAGAGGTCGTGCTGCTCGAGCAGATCTTTGTCGTCGACCAGGAAACGCGCATCGCCAAGGTGGTCGAAAACGCCGCGAAGGCGGCGGGCGGCCCGATCGCGGTCACCGGGTTTGCGCGCTACGCGCTCGGCGAGGGGGTCGAGCGAAATCGCACCGATTTTGCGGCGGAGGTCGCGGCGGCAACCCGAGTCGAGCACTAGCGCCGGAGTTCGAGCACGAGCGCCGGCGCACCGGCGCACCGGCGCTTGCAGCTGGAAGGCCACCGTGCCGCATGCGACAATGCTGCCGGCCTAGTGTAAAATAACCGCGCGCGGCGTCGGCGCGGGACAGCGGGTAGGCGTGGGCGGATGGCTGCCGATCTCAGGTATCGCCGGGTTCTGTTAAAGCTCTCCGGCGAGGCGCTAATGGGGTCGCGCGAGGGCGGCCTCGACCCTGAATTTGTCGCCCAGGTCGCCGACGAAATCCAAGCGGTGCATGCGCTTGGCGTCGAAATCTGCCTGGTGATCGGCGGCGGCAACATTTTTCGCGGCGTCTCGGGCGCCGCCGCCGGGATGGAACGCGCCTCGGCCGACAACATGGGCATGCTGGCGACGGTGATTAACTCGCTGGCCGTGCAAAACGCCCTAGAACAGCGCGGCGTCGCGACCCGGGTGCAGTCGGCGATCTCGATGCAGGCGGTGTGCGAGCCTTACATCCGCCGCCGGGCGTTGCGCCACCTCGAAAAGCGCCGGCTGGTGATCTTTGCCGCCGGCACCGGCAATCCGTTTTTCACGACCGACACGGCGGCGGCGTTGCGCGCCTCGGAGATGGGCTGCGACGCGCTGTTGAAGGCCACCAAGGTCGACGGGGTTTACGACGCCGACCCGTTCCGCGTCGCCAACGCGACGCGGTTCGACCGGCTCGACTACCGCGAGGTGTTGGCGCGCGACCTCGGGGTCATGGACGCGTCGGCGATCTCGTTGGCGCGCGAAAACAACATCCCGATCCTGGTGTTCTCGATCTTCGAGGGCGGCGGCTTCGCTCGGGTCGTGCGCGGCGAGGGGCGGTTCACGATCATCGACGGGAAGGGTTAGTCATCGACGGGGAGTGATGCCATGTCGGAAGACTCGCTGCTCAAGGATCTCGGCCGCCGCATGGACGGCGCCCTCGACGTGCTGCGCAAGGAGTTCGGCGGGTTGCGCACCGGGCGGGCCTCGGCGAGCCTCCTCGAGCCGATCTCGGTCGCGGCCTACGGGGGCTCGATGCCGATCAACCAGCTGGCGAACGTCAGCGTGCCCGAGCCGCGGATGATCACCGTGCAGGTTTGGGATCGCGCGACGGTCAAGGCGGTCGACAAGGCGATCCGCGAATCGGGGCTCGGGCTCAACCCGCAAACCGAGGGTCAGGTGATCCGCGTGCCGATCCCCGACCTTAACGAAGAGCGGCGACGCGAATTGACCAAAGTGACCGCCAAATACGCCGAGCAGGCGCGGGTTTCGGTGCGCAACGTGCGCCGCGACGGCATCGAATTGCTGCGCCGCCAGGAAAAGGACGGCGAGATCTCGCAAGACCAGCAGCGCAAATCGCAACAGGATATCCAGCGCTTGACCGACGACGCGATTCGCCGCATCGACGAGACGCTGGAGCAGAAGGATCGGGAGATCCTGCAAGTCTGATGGCGGTTTCGACAAGTGCCGCGGGCGCGCCGCGTTCGATGCCGCGGCACGTGGCGATCATCATGGACGGCAACGGGCGCTGGGCGCAGGCGCGCGGCCTGCCGCGCATCGCCGGCCACCGGCGCGGCGCCGAGGCGGTCAGGCGCACCGTCTCCGGCGCGGTCGAGCTCGGCATCCCGTATCTGACCCTGTTCGGGTTCTCGTCCGAGAACTGGAAGCGGCCGTCCGGCGAGATCTACGACCTGATGGGATTGCTGCGTCACTATCTGCTCGCGGAGATCGCCGAATTGCACCGCAACGGCATCCGCTTGAAGGTGATCGGCGAGGTCGACCGCTTGGCCCCCGACATCGTCCAGATGATCGAGCGTGCCGAGGCGCTAACGCGCGGCAATTCCGCGATCACGCTGACGATCGCGCTGTCCTATGGCGGCCGCGCCGAAATCGTTGCCGCGGTGCGCGCGATCGCGGCCCAGGCGGCGGCGGGCAGCATGGCTGTCGGGGCGATCGACGAGGAGTGCATTGCGCGCCACCTGTTCACCCTCGACCTGCCCGATCCCGACTTGTTGATCCGCACCAGCGGCGAGCAGCGCATCAGCAATTTTCTGTTGTGGCAGTGCGCCTATTCCGAGCTGGTGTTTACGAAGACCTTGTGGCCGGACTTCGGCAAGGGCGACCTCGAGCAGGCGATCGGCGAATATTGCGGGCGCGAACGCCGCTACGGGGCGCGGGTTGGCTCGCGCTGAGGCGGGCGCCCTGCGGCTGCGCGTCGCCTCCGCGCTGGCCTTGGCGCCGTTGCCGTTGGCGGCGATCTGGTTCGGCGAGCCGTGGCTGGCGCTCTTGACCGGGATTGCCGGCGCGGTGATGGCATGGGAATGGGGCCGGCTGTGCCGCCGTCCGTCGGCGCGACGGTTCGCGCCCGGCCGGCCCGAGGCCGAGCTCGTCGGGGTGGTCGTGTTGACCGTCGCGATGGCGGCCATCGGCCCAGTATGGGCGGCAGCCGCGGCGGCGGTTCTCGGCGCCGGGCTGGTCTTTCGGACTGCGCGGCGCGGCGCAGAAGGTGAAGCCCTGTGGACAGCCGCTGGCACGCTGTGGGTGGCGCTGCCGTGCATTTGCCTCTTATGGCTTGCCCGCGACGCGAATGCCGGCAGGGCAACCCTCTTGTGGTTGCTGGCGGTGGTGTGGGCAACCGACATCGGGGCCTACGCGGTCGGGCGCGGGGTCGGCGGCCCGCGTCTCGCGCCGCGCTGGAGCCCACGGAAAACCTGGTCGGGGCTTGCCGGCGGCACGGTGTGCGCGGCACTCGCCGGCGGCTTGACCGCGCTCGCGCTCGGCGTCTCGCCGGCGCTGCCGCTGGTGTTGACCAGCGCCGGCCTTGCGATCGTCGCGCAATTCGGCGATCTTGCCGAGTCGCTGGCGAAGCGAAGGTTTGGCGTGAAGGATTCGAGCGGGCTCATTCCCGGACATGGCGGGCTTCTCGACCGGCTGGACGGTCTGCTCGCGGTCATCCCGGCGGTGACGCTGATGACACTGATCGGCGGCCGCAGCGTTCTGACGTGGCAGTAGGCTTGCCTGCCGGCGCCCGGATCCTCGGGCGGCGAAATCGGGAGTGACGGGATGCGACGCGTCACCATTCTCGGCGCGACCGGGTCGGTCGGGCAAAGCACCGTTGATCTCTTGCAACGCAACCGAGACGCGTTCGCGGTCGAGGCATTGACCGCGAACCGCAACGCCGCCCTGCTTGCCCGGCAGGCGCGCGCGCTCGGCGCCCGCTTTGTCGCGATCGCCGACCGCGACCATTACCCGGAGCTGAAGGAAGCGCTGGCGGGAACCGGGATCGAGAGCGGTTGCGGCCGGCAATCGCTGATCGAGGCGGCGCAGCGCCCCGCCGACTGGGTGATGGCCGGCATCGTCGGCGCCGCCGGGCTCGCGCCCACTCTGGCGGCGATTCGTCGCGGCGTCATCGTCGCGTTTGCCAACAAGGAGGTGCTGGTTTGCGCGGGTGCCCTCGTCATGGCGGAGGTGGCGCGCCACGGCGCCACTTTGCTGCCGGTCGACAGCGAGCACAACGCGATCTGGCAATGCTTCGATTTTGACCGGGTCGAGGGCATCGAAAAAATAACCCTGACGTGCAGCGGCGGCCCATTCGGCGAGCGCTCCGTCGAGGACATGCGCGAAGTCACCCCAAAACAGGCGGTCGCCCACCCGAACTGGAACATGGGCGCCAAGATCTCGGTCGATTCGGCGACCCTGATGAACAAGGGGCTGGAGCTGATCGAGGCGCACCACCTGTTCCGCATGCCCTCCGAGCGCATCGACATCGTGATCCATCCGCAATCGGTCATCCACAGCCTGGTCAGCTATCGCGACGGCTCGGTGCTGGCGCAGCTCGGCTCGCCCGATATGCGCACCCCGATCGCCTATGCGCTCGCCTGGCCGGAGCGTATCGCGACGCCGACCAAGCGCCTCGACCTCGCGGCGGTCGGCCGCCTCACCTTCGAGGCGCCGGACGCGCGCCGCTTTCCGGCGTTGCGCCTGGCGCGCGAAGCGCTGGCCCGCGGCGGCGGGACGCCAACCGTTTTGAACGCCGCCAACGAGACCGCCGTGCACGCCTTTCTCGAGGGCAGGATCGGGTTTTTGGATATTGTCGAAACGGTCGAGGCCACGCTGGCCGCGGTCCCCGCCGACAATCTTGAAACGCTCGAAGACGTCTATAATTACGACCAACAGGCGCGCGAGGCCGCGACTCGGCTGACGCGCCGCAACTCTCCGGCCCGCGTTGCCGCACCAGCGAGTATCCGATGATCGCGTTCCTGCATCACGGGTTCGACTATATCGTCCCGTTTCTGTTCGTGTTGACCGTGCTCGTATTCGTTCACGAGTTCGGCCATTACTTTATCGCCCGGCGCAACGGCGTCCGCGTCGACGTATTCTCGATCGGCTTCGGACCGGAACTGTTCGGCTGGTTCGACCGCGCCGGCACGCGCTGGAAGGTCAGCGCTATCCCGCTCGGCGGCTATGTCAAGATGTTCGGCGACAGCGACGCGAGTTCGGGCCTGCCCGTGGCCGGGCTCGCCCGGATGAGCCCCGCCGAACGCGAGGTGTCGTTTTACTACAAGCGGTTGGGGCAGCGGGCGGCGATCGTGGCGGCCGGGCCGGCGGCAAACTTTGTCTTTGCGATCGTCGTCTTGGCGGCGCTCTTTATGACCTTCGGCCAGCCGTTCACCCCGGCTCAGGTCGGGCAGGTGCAAAAGGGCAGTGCTGCCCAGCGCGCCGGCATCAAGCCCGGCGACGTGATCGTCAGCATCAACGGCGACAAGGTGCGCAGCTTCGAGGATGTGCAGCAGGACGTCCGCCTTAATCCGGGCGTGCCGATGACGGTGACCGTCCGGCGCGACGGCCACGATGTGAGCGTAGAGACGACGCCGACCAAAACCGAGCTGACCGACCGTTTCGGGAATCGTTACGAGGTCGGGCTGCTCGGCATCGCCCACAACGGCGTCAACTATGTCAGGCGCGACCCGGCGACCGCCATTCTTCAGGCCGGGGAGCAGACCTGGAGCCTCTCGGCCTCGACCCTGAAGGCGATGTGGCAGATCGTGATCGGCATCCGCGGCACTGACGAGCTCGGCGGCCCGTTGCGGATTGCCCAGATGTCCGGGGACGTGGCGCAAAGCGGCATGGTCGCGGTGATCTGGTTTATGGCAGTGCTGTCCATCAATCTAGGGTTGATCAACCTCTTCCCGGTTCCAGTGCTTGACGGCGGCCACCTGCTGTTCTATGCCGCCGAAGCGCTCCGCGGAAAGCCGCTCGGCCAACGCGCCCAGGAATACGGCTTTCGCATCGGGCTCGCCTTGGTGCTGACATTGATGGTGTTTGCTACGTGGAACGATCTTGTCCACCTCCGGATCGTCGAGTTTGTGAAGGGGCTCGTGACCTGACGCGAACATAGTTTCGGGGGATGGGGGTTCGTGTCGGGGGTGGGGGGTTTTGCGTTTCAGCAGACGGAATTGCGTGCTGTGGGCGATGGTGGTCGCGCTCACCCCGGCAACGGCAGGATTGCCTCGGACGACGATGGCGCAGACGAGCGGCGGGCCCGCCGCTCAATCCGGCGGCGCGGCCCCGGCCACCCCGACCCCGCCGCCCGGGCCAAACCTTGAGAGCGGGATGACCCCGCCGGGCTCGCCCAGCGCGCCGCTCCCACCCGGCGCACCACCCGCATCAGGTGCGGCGAGCACCGGTGCCGCGCCGGCGCAGCCCGCCGCTCCACCGACCGGAGCGGCCCCACCCCCGCCGACGCTTGAAAGCGGCATGGCGCCGTCGCCGCCCGGGGCCGCGCCCAGCGGTCAGGCGCCGGCGCAACCGGTGGCTCCGCCGGGCGGCGCGGGCCCGCCGCCGCCGACGCTCGAAAGCGGCATGACGCCGGCCGCCCCAGCGGCTCCCGCTCCGGCAGGCGCGCCGTCGGCGCAACCGGCGGCGCCGCAACTAAAAAGCGGGCTCGCGCCGCCCGCACCGCCGAGCCAAGCGCCCGCAGCCGGGGCCGCCCCCGGAGCGCCGAGCCAAGCGCCGACCGCCGGCGAAGCTGTCGGCCCGCCGCCGCCGGTCGTCGGGCGGCGCGAGCGCCGCAGGCCCGCTCCGCTGCCGGCGGCGGCCGAGCCCGGCGCGGTCCCCGGCCAACCAGGACCCGGCGGGCTCGCGGGCAGACCGAGCCCGGCACCTGCCGTGCCAACCATGGGTGGCGGTGTGGTCGCCGACATTGAGGTTAAGGGCACCCAGCGCATCGAGCCCGAGACGGTGCGCTCCTATCTCCAGATCCAGCCGGGCGACGCGTGGGATCCGGAAAAGCTCGACGCCTCTCTGAAGGCGCTGTTTGCGACCGGTCTGTTCGCCGACGTCAACCTGAGCCGGGTCGGCGACAGGCTCGTCGTCACGGTCGTCGAAAACCCGATCATCAACCGCATCGCCTTTGAAGGAAACCACAAGCTCGACGACAAGGACCTCAACGCCGAAATTCAGGAGCGGCCGCGCGTCGTCTACACCCGCTCGCGGGTGCAGGCCGACGTGAAGCGGATCCTCGATCTCTACCGCCGGCACGGGCGGTTTGGCGCGACGGTCGAGCCCAAGGTCATCCAGCTGTCGGAAAACCGGGTCGACCTCGTCTTCGAGATCAACGAGGGCGAGTTCACCGGCATCCGCAGCATCAATTTTGTCGGCAACAAGGCGTTCAGCGAAAACAAGCTGCGCGGCGTGATCGCGACCAAGGAAAGCCGCTGGTACCGGTTTTTGTCGACCAACGACAGCTACGACCCCGACCGAATGACCTATGACCGCGAGTTGCTGCGCAAGTTCTACTTGACTGAGGGCTACGCCGATTTCCGCGTGCTGTCGGCGGTGGCGGAGCTGACCCCGGAGCGCGACGGCTTTATCGTGACCTTCACCATGAACGAGGGCGAGCGCTACCGCTTTGGCAAGGTCGGGGTCAACATCAAGCTCAAGGATTTGACGCCGGCCCAGGTGCTGCCGCTGCTGACCGTGCATGCTGGCGACTGGTATAATGCCCAGCAGGTCGAAGATTCGATTTCGGTGCTGACCAACACGCTCGGCACGCGCGGCTACGCCTTTGTCGAGGTCAAGCCCGACATCACCCGCAATCGCAATAACCACACCGTCGACATCACCTTCAACGTCCAGGAGGGGCCGCGGGTTTATGTCGAGCGCATCGACATTATCGGCAACACACGCACGCTCGACAAGGTGATCCGGCGCGAGTTTCAGCTGGTCGAAGGTGACGCCTTCAACACCGAAAAGATGCAGCGCTCGCAGGAGCGCATCAAAAATCTCGGGTTTTTCAAAAAGGTCGAGGTGACCAATGCGCCTGGCTCGGCGCCCGACAAGACGGTGGTCACGGTCGCGGTAGAGGAGCAGTCGACCGGCGAATTGTCGTTCGGCCTCGGCTTTTCAACCAGCGACGGGCCGCTGGCCGACGTCAACATCCGCGAGCGCAATTTTTTAGGTCGCGGTCAAGACGTGCAAATCGGCGCGGTGGTCTCGTTCCGCTCCCAGCAGGTGCAGCTGAGCTACACCGAGCCCTATTTTCTCGACAAGAACATTGCCGCGGGCTTTGATCTTTTCGAGATAAAAACCAGCCCGACTGCCGACTTTTTCTCCGGCATCATTCCGCCTTACGAGCAATTCTCTTATGGTGGGGCGTTGCGCGCCGGGTATCAGATCACCGACAATTTGCGGCAGACGTGGAAATATACGGCCCGGTCGGATACGATCGAGGACATTCAGAGCGACGCGTCGCTGTTCATCGCTCTGCAGGAGGGCACGCACCTGACATCGGCAGTCGGCCAGGTGCTGCTTTACGACCGCCGCGACGACCGGCTCGACCCGACTGGCGGCTATTTTGTCTCGCTCGGCAACGACTTTGCCGGCGTCGGTTTCGGTGTCGACTATGTCCGGTCGAAGGTCAATTTCGGTTATTATTATTCGGTTGCTCCCGATTGGGTGTTGAGCTTAACCGGTGAGGCCGGCGATATCGTTGGCTGGGACGGACAGCAGGTTTTGCTGCAGGACCGGTTTTTTGTCGGCGGGGACAATTTGCGCGGCTTCCAGGACGCCGGGATCGGACCGCGCGATTCGGTCACCGACGATGCTCTTGGCGGCCAGCAATACTGGGTCGGCTCGGTAACTCTGGGCGTGCCGCTCGGCCTCCCCAAAGAGCTTGGGATCAGCGGCCGCGTGTTCAGTGATTTCGGCACCCTCTATCACCTCGAGCCGACGACGCTGGTCTTGACGCCGGCGCAATTGGCGACGACCGGTGGTCAGACGCCGCAGGTCCTGGATTCGCCGGCGATCCGGGTCAGCACCGGGGTCGGCGTGTCGTGGAAGTCGCCGGTCGGCCCGATCCGCCTCGACATCGCGGTGCCGATCAAAAAAGAGCCTTTCGATCAGACCCAGTTTTTCAGGGTCAGCTTCGGGACAAAATTCTGATGCCGAATACGGTTTTCCGGCGAGCGGCGCTCCTGCTGCCGCTGTTGCTCGCGTTTGCCGGCGGTGCGGCGGCTCAGGCGCCCCCGGCAAAGCCGCCGGCGGCGCGGGCCCCCACTCCCGCGGCGCCCCCGCCGCCAGCCCCGCTGCCGGCGCCGCAGAGCCTGACCGTCATGGTGGTCGATGTGCAGGCGCTGCTGCAGAACTCGAAAGCGGCCAAGATGGTGCGCAGCCAGATCGAACAGAAACGCAACGAGTACACGAAAGAGATCTCGCGCGAGGAAGAGACCCTGCGCAACGAGCGTGACGCGCTGCAGCGCCAGCAGGCCTCGATGACCGCCGAAACCCTCAACAAAAAGGGGCGCGAATTCCAGCAGAAGGTCAACGACCTCGACCGTGACGTGCAAAGCAAGCGCGCCGCCCTCGAAAAATCCAACAACGACGCATTGACCCGGATTCAGCAGTCGATGCTGAAAATCATCGCCGACATCGCCCGGCAGCGGCGCGCCAACCTCGTGCTGCAACGCACCGACCTGGTGCTGTTCGACCAGTCGTTTGACGTGACCGACGAGGTCATGCAAAAGCTCGACGAAGAGCTGCCGGTGCTCAATGTCAATTTTGCGACGCCGGAGCCGGTGCCGCCGACCGCTGCCGCGCCCGAGCAGCCGGCGCCGGCGGCCACCGCAAAGGCGGCCGGCCGGACAAAGAAGAAGTAGGACGCGGCGGCTGCGCCGATGGCTGACCCGCGCTTTTTCTCCCGCGCCGGCCCCTTCACGCTTGCCGAGCTGGCGCGGATAGCCGGGGTCGGGCTGTCAAAGGAGGAGGACGGCGCGCGGCTCTGCCATGACGTGGCGCCGCTCGAAACCGCCCGCCCGGACGAGGTGAGCTTTCTCGAAAACCGTAAATACCTGCCGGCGTTTCGCTGCTCGCAAGCCGGCGCCGCGTTTGTCGACGAGGGTGCGGCCGCCCAGGCGCCGCCCGGCATGGCGGTGCTGCTGAGCAGCGAGCCCTACAAAGCTTACGCGCTGGCGGCGAGGGCCTTTTACCCGTCGCTGCGGTTCGCCGCCGGCCGCGCATCCTCGGCGCTGATCGACCCGTCGGCGATCGTGCCCGAGGATTGCGAGATCGGCGCCAATGTGGTCATCGAGGCGCGGGCGCGGCTCGGCCGACGCTGTCGGGTCGGCGCCAACACGGTGATCGCCGCCGGGGTCGAGATCGGCGACGACGGCGAAATCGGCGCCAACGTCACGATCAGCCATGCGCTGATCGGGGCGCGCGTCGTCCTGCATCCGGGTGTGCGGATCGGTCAGGCCGGCTTCGGCTTTGCCCCGGACCGGACGGGCCCGATCAAGGTGCCGCAGCTTGGCCGCGTGATGATCGAGGACGACGTCGACATTGGCGCCAACACGACGATCGACCGCGGCTCGGGTCACGATACGGTGATCGGCGCTGGCTCGATGATTGATAACCTCGTGCAGATCGCCCACAACGTCGTGCTCGGGCGGTGCTGCATCCTCGCCGGGCAGGTCGGGATTTCCGGCAGCACGCGGCTCGACGACTTTGTCATGATCGGCGGACAGGGGGGCCTCGCCGGTCACCTGCATATCGGGGCCGGCGCCCGCATCGCGGCGAAGTCCGGGCTGATGCGCGACGTGCCGGCGGGGACGACAGTTTCGGGGATCCCCGCCGTGCCGATCGCCGACTTCATGCGGCAGACGGCGGTGCTGCAGCGTCTGGGAAGAAAGAAGGACGGGCGATGAACGATCGGGCCTGCACCAAGGAGCCGGACGGTCACTCGGCCCGCGCGCCGGCCGAAACCATCCAAATCGACATTGGGCGGATCATGGAGATGATCCCGCACCGCCCGCCTTTTCTGATGATCGACCGGGTAGTCGGCGTGGTGGCGAACGAGCGGGCGACCGGGATCAAGAACGTCTCGATCAACGAGCATTATTTTCAGGGGCACTTCCCGGCGCGGCCGGTCATGCCGGGGGTGCTGGTCATCGAAGCGATGGCGCAAACCGCGGCGGTGCTGGTGGTCCACACCCTCGGCCCCGAAGCCGAGGGCAAGCTCGTCTATTTCATGAGCGTCGACAACGCCCGCTTTCGCCGGCCGGTGTTTCCCGGCGACCAGTTGGCGGTCCACGTCGTCAAGCAGCGCAGCCGCGGCAACGTCTGGAAGTTCGATGGCGAGGCCAAGGTCGGCGGCAACCTGATGGCCGAGGCCACCTTCGCTGCGATGATCCTCGACCGGTAACGGGCGCCCTCGTGCCTCGGCTTCATCCGACAGCGATCGTCGCTGCGGGCGCGCGGTTGGCGCCCGATGTCGTGGTTGGGCCGTACTGCGTCGTCGGCGAAGAGGTCGAGCTCGGTCCCGGCGTGACCTTGGCCGCGCACGTTGTCGTCGACGGGCGCACCACGATCGGCGCCGGCACGCGGCTATTTCCGTTCGCCTCGATCGGCCAGGAGCCGCAAGACCTCAAATATCGCGGCGAGCCGTCCGCGCTGGTGATCGGTTGCCGCAACACGATCCGCGAATACGTGACGATGAACCCGGGGACCACCGGCGGCGGCATGGTCACCCGCGTCGGGGATGACTGCCTGTTTATGGTCGGGGCCCACGTCGCGCACGACTGCCGGATCGCCGACCATGTCATCATGGCTAACAACGCCACCCTCGCCGGGCATGTCGTTGTCGAGGAATACGCCTTTTTGGGCGGGCTGTGCGCCGTCCACCAGTTTGTCCGCATCGGCCGGCACGCGATGATCGGCGGCATGTCCGGCGTCGAGCGCGACGTGATCCCTTATGGCCAGGTGATGGGCGACCGGGCGCGCTTGACCGGGCTCAACATTATCGGCATGCAGCGTCGCGGCTTTGGTCGCGAGGACATCCAGGCGCTGCGCAGCGCCTACCAAGTGCTGTTCCATTCGCCCGGCACGTTGAGCGAACGCGTCGGCCAGGCGGCGGAGCGCTTTGCCGGGATCGGCCCGGTCGACGACGTCGTCCAATTCATCCGCGCCGATTCGAGCCGCGCGATTTGCCAGCCCAAGGACGCCAATGGCGGATAGGGCGGCATCGCCGCCGCCGGCGTGCCCGGTAGCGGCCAAGAGGCTCGGCATCGTCGCCGGGGCGGGCGGCTTGCCGCGGCGGCTCGTCGAGGCTTGCCGTCAATCCGGCCGCGACGTGTTCGTGCTGGCGCTCGAGGGCGCGGCCGAGCCCGCAACCGTCGCCGCGGTCGCGCACGCCTGGTGCCCCATCGGCGCCGCCGGCCGCGGCCTCGCGCTGTTGCGGGACAACGGGGTGGGCGAGCTGGTGCTCGCGGGCGGGGTGCGGCGGCCGTCGCTCGCCTCATTGCGCCCCGATTGGCGCGCCGCCAAATTCTTCGCCCGCGTCGGCTATCGCGCGCTTGGCGACGACGGGCTGTTGTCGGCGGTCGTCGCCGAATTGGAGCGCGAGGGGTTTCGGGTGATCGGCGCCGACGAGGTGCTGCAAGCGGGCCTGGCGCCGGAGGGCCCGCTTGGCCGCGTCCGCCCCGACGACCAGGCGCTGGCGGACATCGCGCGGGGCGAACGGGTCGCGCGGGCGTTGGGGATGCTCGACGTCGGCCAGGCGGTGGTCGTCCAGCAAGGGATGGTGCTCGGGGTCGAGGCGATCGAGGGCACCGACGCGCTGCTGCGGCGGTGTGCCGGGCTGCGTCGCGAGGGGCCGGGCGGCGTCCTTGTCAAGGTCGAGAAGCCTGGGCAGGAGCGACGCGCCGACCGGCCGACGATCGGCCCGCAGACCGTGCGGCTCGCCGCCGAGGCCGGCCTCAGCGGCGTCGCGGTCGAAGCCGGGGCGACGATTGTCGTCGACCGCGCCGAGGTCGTCGCCGCGGCCGACGACGCCGGCCTCTTCGTCTTTGGCATCCGCCGGGTGTGACCGCGGCCGAAGACGGCGCCGAGCGGGCGCCCTTCATCTTCATCGTCGCCGGCGAGCCGTCGGGCGACGCCCTCGGCGCGGCACTGGTCGACGCGCTGCGGCAGCGCACCGGCGGCCGCCTGCGAGTCGCCGGGGTCGGCGGCGAGCGCATGCGCGCGATGGGGCTCGCGAGCCTCGTGCCGCTCGCCGACCTCGCGGTGATCGGCGTCGCCGAGGTGCTGCCGCGGGCGCCGGTGATCCTGCGCCGGGTGCGCGAGACCGTGGCGGCGGTGCGCGCGATGCGCCCCGACGCGGTCGTGACGATCGACAGCTCGGGGTTCAGCTGGCGGATCGCCCAGCGCCTGCGCCGAGCCGGGGAAACCCTGCCGCTCATTCATTATGTAGCGCCGATGGTGTGGGCGTGGCGCGCCGGCCGGGCGCGGCGCATGGCGCGCTGGTACGACCATTTGATGACGCTGTTGCCGTTCGAGCCGCCCTATTTCGAGCGGGTTGGGCTCGCCTGCTCGTATGTCGGCCACCCGGTGCTCGACAGCGGCGCCGATCGCGGCGACGCCGCCCGCTTCCGTGCCGCACAGGGTCTCGGCGCCGACGCGATCTTGGTCACGGTCCTGCCCGGCAGCCGCGGCGGCGAGGTGCGACGGCTGCTGCCGGTCGTGGGAGCGGCACTGGTCCGGCTCGAAGCGCTGATCGGGCCGTTTCGGGTCGCGGCGCCGACCGTCGCGACCGTGGCCGAGACCGTGGCCGAGGCGGCGCGCGGCTGGCCCGGCAGCCCGATCGTGCTGCGCGACCCGCAGCAGAAATACGATGCCTTTGCCGCAAGCCGCGCCGCACTCGCCGCCTCGGGCTCCGTGGCATTGGAATTGGCAATGGCGCGGCTGCCGATGGTCGTGTGCTATCGCCTCCACCCGCTGACCGAGGCGTTGCTCGACCGGGTTCTGAAGGTGCGCCAGGTCAACCTCGTCAACCTGCTGCTGGAGCGGCCGCTGGTCCCCGAATTGCTGCGCGGCGAGTGCACGCCGGACCGGCTCGCCGCCGAAATGGCGCGGCTGGTGCGGGACGAACCGGTTCGCGCCGCGCATGTTGCGGGTTATGATGACGCGATGCGCCGCCTTGGCGCGGGCGACGGGTCGCCGAGCCTGCGGGCCGCCGACCGGGTTCTCGCAATCGTCGCGGCGCGCCGGTGCGGCGGAGCCGCATCCCCGGCACAGACACGGAGGAAGTTGCCATGGCCGTGACCAATGTCTCCGAAACCGCCACCCCGCCGGCGGCCGACACCGACAAGTACCGTTATCTGCACACGATGATCCGGGTTCGCGACCTCGACAAGTCGCTGGAGTTTTATACCGGGCAGCTCGGCATGAAATTGCTGCGCAAGCGGGATTACCCGACCGGCAAGTTTACGCTCGCCTTTGTCGGCTACGGCGACGAGAGCGACAACACCGTGCTCGAGCTGACCCACAACTGGGAGCAGGCCGAGCCCTACAACCTCGGGAGCGCCTTTGGCCATTTGGCGCTCGGCGTGCCCGACGTCTACAAGGCGTGCGACGAGCTCGGTGCGGCCGGCGTCAAGATCCCGCGCCCGGCCGGCCCGATGGCGCATGGCGGCTCGGTCATCGCCTTTATCGAAGACCCCGACGGCTACCGTATCGAGCTCGTCCAGCGCCCGTAACCGACAGCCTTCGCAGGCGCGGGCACGGCGCGGCGCCAAACCGGCAATGACACCGGTTGCAAAGCCATTGCGAGCCCTCGGCTCCGGCTGGTCGCCGAGCCGAGGGCACCCTACAAGAGCAGTCTAGTCGCGACCCCGAACCGGCGGGCTAGTGTCCTGATCGAGACGTTCTGCATGTCCGCGGCATTGCCATCCGACAAAGCCCGCCCCTGGCAGCGAACAGGGGGTACGCGATGTCGCGGATCGCCTTGGGCTGGGCTCTCCCCGTACTCAGGCGGACAATGGTCTAGCCGGCGAGCTGCCGCCGTGGTGCTAGGCGCTGACCCCGCTCGGCAGCCGCCCGCCGCGGCCGCGCGGCAAGGTGTGAAGCTTTAGCGCGACCGGGTTGCCGAGCCAGATCGCGTAACCGCTGTGGTCCTCCACCGCGTCCGTGGTCAGCGGGTGCACCAATACGTCGAGCCCGCCGCGGTTCAGCATCAGATAGGGCACGACATGCTCGAACTGGTCGGGCTTGAAAATCACCAGAGCATTGGAAATCGGGTGCGGGCCGCGCGGCGTGTCGCGGAACTCTTCAATCTCGACCGGGAACTTCTCGCCGAGCGCGGCGCAGACCCGTTCAGCGACGGCGCGCGTCTTCTCCGGATCGTAGTAGATGTGGGCGTGATACCCCAAATTCGCGACGGATTGCGTGGTCTTCTCGGTCATCGTGCCGCCCTCCCTGTACGCTCGAAACGCGTGCGCCATCTTTGCACGGCGATCCCCGCAAGTCGATTCCGCCGACGAAGGGTGGTGCCCCCGTTTGAATTTCGGCTTCCGACCCATTGCCGACCATCGTTTCCCTCAAGGGCGACTACGGCCCATGCCCCAAACCGGAGCCTCCCAATAGCGCCGGGAATCGGCTCAGTGGGTAGCAAGCCGACGTTGGGGGGCGGGGCCTCCGTCAGAGATGAACGCGTTAGGTGCTTGCTTTTGAGATTGCCGTTTAATTCTTAAACGCTTATGCCTCGCTTGCGACGACCACGGAGCCATCCTGCACCGAGAAGGGCGGCGCCCAACAGCGTAAGTGAACTCGGTTCTAGAACGGCAAAGCCAAAGCTGATCCCGTCCATTCCAAAATTATCGCTGCTCAGATCTTCAACTGTAAAACTACTGAACGTACTCGTATCCAAGAAGCCAAAATATTCGGCACCGCCGTTTGGCGTGGTCGGGACGGTCACTGTTTCTACGGCGCCGTCGTTAAAGGTAATATGTAATATCGACCCATCCAGCCCTGTAAAAAAACTACCAAAGGCATTGATCGGATCATTCATAGTGAAAGTTATGGAATTACCCGGACCTATCGCAATGAAATTATTATTAGAACCTCCCGTCACATTAAAGGGATCATTCGCATTACCGGTTTGCGTGTTTGTTATACCATTCTGGCCAGCACTGAACGCCCCGGTAACAACAAAGGTTCCGTCTCCGTTGAGCCAAAGCCCGTTCAGGGACCCAACCGTCTGGTGGTCCAGATCATGGGTATTGACCGTATCCCCGTGAGCAGTAGCTGCAGCGATGAAAGTCGTCTGTTCGGCAGTCGAATTGGGAAATGGCCCCGGCGGCGCGACCCCGGGATCGGAATTGAAAAACGTAGTGATCGTCCCGGCGTAGGTCGGCCCGGTCAAAGTCACCGCTAAAGACAGCGCGGCAAAGCGAATGAGTGTAAGCCCGAATGAAGGCATTTTAAGACCTCCCCACCGTTTGCAACGCTGGGTCATCCAGTGAACGAGCAGCAAATTCCATATTTTTCATAGGCATTATGATCATGGGCGCCTCCCTTATCGATCTTTCAGCACGGGTCCCTCGTGGCGAAAAATATCGGGCGGGAATGATGCGAAATTGTCAACCTTAAAGTGAGCCTCCACGTAGAGCGTCGGCTATTTTCAGGGCAGGCCACAGGTCCGGCGGGAATGACTGCAAAAGGGTCGACTCCTGCTGTACCATCGCGGTCCCGGGAATGGCTGGAATCGGCGCGACCTCGTCGTTGGCCTGGCCATCGGCGAAGGGCCGCCGTCCACCCTTTGCGGAAATTCAAATCGGGCCATTCCCGACCGAAGCGGCTAAAAGGCCGATCCGCCGCGCCGTTCGGATCGCCCCAGCGGCTACGCCGCGAGGCGCGGCCTCTGCCGCACCATGTCGGCGGCGCGTTCGCCGATCATGATCGTGGCGGCGTTGGTGTTGCCGGAGACGACGGTCGGCATGATCGAGGCGTCGGCGACGCGCAATCCGCCGAGCCCGTGCACCCGCAAGTCGGGGTCGACCACCGCCATCGCGTCGACCCCCATCTTGCAGGTGCTGGTCGGGTGGTAGACGGTGCCGCCGCGCCGCCGCGCATAATCCAACAGCTGCTCGTCGGTCTCGACCGCCGAGCCCGGCTGGAACTCGGACTCGATAAAGCGCCGCATCTGCGGGGTCGCCATGATCCGGCGCAGCAGCTTGAGCCCGTCGACGATGGTCTGCTGGTCGGTCTGGGTCGCGAGGTAATTCGGATAGACCGCCGGCGGGTCGGCCGGGTTGGCGCTTCTTAGCTCGATCTTGCCGCGGCTTTCCGGCCGCAGCTGATAGACGATCGTCGTGAACCCCGACCACGGGTGGAGCCCGTCCTGCGGCCGGTCGGCGCTGAACGGCGAGCACGAGCATTTGACGTCGGCGGACGCGAGCTCGGGCCGGGTGCGCGCGAAGAGCGCCGCGGGCGAGGTGCCCATCGCCAACGGGCCGGTCTTGAACGTGTAGTATTGCAGGCCGGCCTTCAGCTTTTTCAGGTTGCTCTGCATCACGTCGTTAACGGTGATCGGCGCCGTGCACTTGAACTTGAGCGGCGCCGAATAATGGTCCTGCAGGCTCTGCCCGACGCCCGCGAGATCGTGCACGACCGGAATGCCGTGCGCCGCCAGCTGCGCGGCCGGGCCGACCCCCGACAGCAGCAGCAATTGCGGCGAGTTGACCGCACCACTGCACACGACGACCTCGCTCGCGGCGCGCGCGGTGTGGGTCTCACCGCCCTGCCGGAAGATCACGCCGGTCGCCCGCCGCCCGTCGAACGTGATTTTTTCGGTCAGCGCGTTGGTGACGACCCGCAAATTGGGCCGGGTCATCGCCGGGCGCAGATAGCCGACCGCGGTCGAGCAGCGTTTGCCGTTTCGCGTCGTCGTCTGGTGATAGCCGACCCCGTCCTGCCCGGCGCCGTTGAAATCGTCGTTGCGCGGAAAGCCGAGCGCCACCGCCCCCTCGATAAACGCCTCGCAGATCGGGTGCTTGTCGGGGACGTCGGAGACGCATAGCGGGCCGCCGGTCCCGTGCCAGGCGTCGGCGCCGCGCGTCTGGTGCTCGGAGCGCTTGAAATAGGGAAGCACGTCGTCAAACGACCAGCCGGTGTTGCCGAGCTGGCGCCAATGGTCGAAATCCTCGGCCTGGCCGCGGATGTAGACCATGCCGTTGATCGAGGACGATCCGCCCAAGACCTTGCCGCGCGGCCAGAACACCTTGCGGTCGGCCGCACCCGGGTCGGGCTCGGTCTCGTAGCACCAGTTGACCGTCGGGTCGGCGAAAGTCTTGCCAAAGCCCAGTGGTATGTGGATCCAGCGGTTCTTGTCCTCGCCGCCGGCTTCGAGCAGCACGACGCGCGTCGCCGGGTCCTCGCTCAGCCGCGCGGCGACGGCACACCCCGCCGACCCGGCGCCGATCACGACAAAGTCTGCGTCGAAGATTTCCTGACCCGGCATCAGTCCCTCCCTCGGCTTTGCGCTGACGAATGTTGAGCCGATGTTAGCGCGTTCGCGGCAGGCGCGTCATGCCGCCCCTGACGTTATTGAGCGACCGGTGATAGCGGACATCGCGGATTGCCTTCCGCTATCCTCGCCGAACTATACTCGGCTCGTCGATCGCAAACCGCGAAACTTGGGAGGGACCGCCATGACCGTGTGCCGTTACGCCTGGGCCGGGCTCGGCCTGCTGCTCGCCGCACCGGCGGGCGCGCAACTGCTCGACCACAAGGACTTGTCGCTGGCGACGGCGTTGACCATCGCCACCACCGCCGCCGACACCTGCAAGGCGCAAGGCAACCTCGTGTCGGTCACCGTCGTCGGCCGCGACGGCCAGGTCATCGTATTGCTGCGCGGCGACAATTCCTCGCCGCACACCGTCGAGAACAGCCAGCGCAAGGCCTACACCGCGCGCACCTTCCGCATCCCCTCGGGCGTGTTCGCGAACCGCGTCAAGGAAAATCCGACCACCGGGGCGGTCCATCTGAGCGGCGTCGTCGCGGCTCAGGGGGCATTGCCGATCAAGGTCGGCGACGACGTGGTCGGCGCCGTCGGCGTCTCCGGCTCGCCCGGCGGCGACAAGGACGAGGTCTGCGCCAAGGCCGGGATCGACAAAGTGGCCGATCAGCTGAAATAGCGATTGGCGCTTTCGGGTCCCGGCGAGTTTCTGTATGCCTCGCGCCGCCGCACCGAGGAGGACACCCCCATATGACCCAGACCGTCGCCCGCCTGCTGGCCGAGAGCCTCGAGGCCCACGATGTCGACCAGGTCTACTGCGTGCCCGGCGAAAGCTATGTCGGGCTGACCAGCGCGCTTATTGAAAAGAACTCGATCCGCGTCGTCGTCTGCCGCCATGAGGGCGGGGCCGGCTACATGGCGGTGGCCGACGGCAGATTGCGCGACCGCGCCGGAGTGGCGATCGTGTCGCGCGGGCCGGGGCTGTCGAACGCGATGGTGGCGTTGCACTCGGCCTACCACGACGCAACCCCGGTGGTGATGCTGGTCGGCCAGGTCGAGCGCCGGGATTTCGGCCGCCTCGCGCTGCAGGAGCAGAACTATTCGCGCCTGCTCTCCGACGTGACCAAGGAGGTGATCGAGGTCGGCGAGCCGGAGCAGGTCTCCGAAGCCATCGCCCGCGCCTTTCACCTTGCCGAGAGCGGCACCCCCGGACCGGTCGCGGTGATCGTGCCCGAAGACCTGTTCGACGTGGAGACCGACGCCGCCGCCGACCCGGCGCGCCCGCGCGTCGTCGCGGCGCCGCGGCCCAACGACCTCGACCGGCTCGCGGTGATGCTGGAGGCCGCCGAGCGCCCGTTGATCCTGGTCGGCGGCGCGATGCTCGCCGACGCGGTGCACGACAACGCCGTCTTTGGCGAACTCAACCGCCTTGCCGAGCAATGGGTGTTGCCGATCTGCCCGACCCACCGCCGGCCGCAATTGTTCGACGCGACCCACCCGAATTTCGGCGGCTATATGGGGATCCGGGTGCCGCCCGATCTCTTGGGCGAGATGAAGCGGGCCGACCTGATGGTGGCCTTGGGCGAGCGGATGACCGACTCGGTCAGCCAGTCCTACAGCTTTCCGAACGCCCCCAAGCCGCAACTGCCGTTTGTCCACGTCTGGCCCGACCCCGACGAGGTCGGCCGGGTGTGGCGGCCCGACCTCGGCCTGCCGTGCAGCCCCTACGAGGTGATCCGCGGCTTGCTGCGCCGCGGCGCGCCCGCCGACTCAGCCAAGCGCCGGGGCTGGGTCGCCGGGCTCAACGCGATCCACCGCCGGCTCTTGGCGAAGGAATGGGAGCCGACCTCGGACGGCGTCAACTTCGCCGCGGTCGTCTGCGAGGTCGACAAGCATTTGGCGCCCGACGCGACAGTCACCACCGACGCCGGCAATTTCGCGAGCTTTGTGCACCGCTATATCGGCTTTCGCCAGGGTCAGGTGTTTCTGGCTTCGGTCGTGGGGGCGATGGGCTCGGGGGTGCCGATGGCGGTTGCCGCCGCGCTGCGCCGTCCCAACACGCAGGTCGTCGCCTTTGTCGGCGACGGCGGCGCGCTGATGACCGGCAACGAGATCGCCACCGCCTGCCAGTATGGCGCCAACCCGATCGTGGTCGTTTCGGACAACCGCATGTACGGCACGATCGGCATGCATTCCTACATGCGCTACCCCGAGCGCGCATTGATGGAGGGTGTGCGGCTCACCAACCCCGATTTTGCGCAATGGGCGCGGTCGTTTGGCGCCGAGGGGATCACGATCGACGACGAGGCCGGGATCGCCGACGGCATCGCCCGGGCCTTTGCGGTGAAGACGCGGCCGGTGGTCGTCCATTGCCGCACCTCGCAAATCCAGATGAGCGCGTGGCGGAGGTACACGCGATCGGAGACGCTCCCCTAGCGCGGGTTTCCGATTGCACCGCGCTCACCCGCCCAACCCTCCTCCATCCCAATCCCCCTCCATTAAGGGGGAGGGCCTCGATCAGCACTCCTTTTGCGCCCGCCCCCTCGATGGGGGCGGGCCGGGGTGGGGGTGATGCGTGCGTCAACCAGATCGAAAACTGCCCTGGCACAGCGGCGCCGCTCTGGACCTGTGAGGGCGGGCGATGGCCACCCGAGCCCTTGCCTCCGCGACCGGGAAGCGGCTCGGGGGCGGCGCACCTGCCTCGAGTTCGGCCGTGCGGTTACTGGGCCGGCGCCGGCTCCGGCGTCTTGGCCTTGGTGAAGGGCGGCATGACCTCCCTGCCAAAACGCTCGAGCTGTTCGAGCGCCACCGCCTTGGGAACGCCGACGCTCAGGCTGACCGAAACCCGGTCGAGCCCCGGATAGCGCTTTTCCAACGCCTTCAGATGCTCGACGATCTGCTCGGGCGACCCGCATAGGACCCCGCCGGCGGCGATCGCGTCCTCGATCCGCGGCAGCTTGGCGAGGGGCGCGCGTTTCGGATCGCGCATGATCTCGATCTGCGCGTCGCTCAATGCCCGCACCAGGCGCAGCTCACCAAACATCTTCATGTTTTCTTCGTAGTATTTACCGGCCTCGCGGATGCCTTGCTCACGGCTGTCGGCGATGTAGAAATGGAAGCCGAAGCACAGCCGCTCGCCGAGCTCGATCTCCTTGCCGATGCGGGCGTGCGCCTGTTGCCAGTCGAGCACGACTTTGTGCATGGCGCCGCCCTCGGCCGAGCCGCCGCCGATCAGCCCCTGGATCCCGTGCTTGGCCATAAAGTCGAGCGCGCGCTCGCTGCCGCCCTGGATCGGCTGCCAGCATTCGACCGGCGGCCGCGGCGGCCGCGGCACCAGGGTCAGCTCTTCGAGGGTGTAGCCGCGATAGGGCACCCGCGGCGGCAAGGTGTAGTGCTTGCCCTGATGCGCAAAGGATTCGTTGTTGAACGCCTTGAAGATGATCTCGACCTGCTCTTCGAACAATTCGCGGTTGGCGTTCTGGTCGAGCAACGGCGCGCCGAAGGTCTCGACCTCGCGGGTGTGGTAGCCGCGCCCGACGCCAAAGGTGATGCGCCCGCCGGAGAGGATGTCGGCCGTCGCGTAATCTTCGGCGAGGCGCAGCGGGTGCCACATCGGCGTGATGTTAAAGCCGCATCCGAGCCTGATGTGCCGGGTCAGATGCGCCAGATGCAGCGCCGTCATCAGCACGTTCGGGATGCACTCGTAGCCCTCATGCTGGAAATGGTGCTCGGCCATCCAAAAGGTGTCGTAGCCGAGCCGGTCCATCAGTCGCGCCATCGCCTGCGCCTTGTCGAAGACGGTGGCGAGATGCTGGTTCGGATAGCGGCGGTCGTTGACCGGGACGCCGCCGTAGCCGACATCCTCAATGTCGACATGTCCGGCGAACAGGCTGTCGAATTTTGTAATCATTTAAGGGACCTCCGCGGGTGACCGCCGACCGATCGGGCGAATAGTACGCCGTGGCGCGGGGCTGGCAACCGGCATCGCCCGAATTCCCCCTCCGCAGGTCCGCGCGGTCGGACTGGCCCTCGCCGGCGCCAATTGTCATCGGCCGACGCCGCGGATATCTTGGTCTGCTCTCTATGCGGGCTTGAAGCGGGAATCGAGATGCGAGCGTGCGCGCGATGGCTTCTGGCTGTCGGCCTCACCGCTGGGGGCAGCCTCGCGGCCGGCTTCCCGGTAGTCGCCCAGCAGCCGGGTGGCGGGATCAGCGCCCAGCAGGCCGACATCGGCCGGGTCGACACCGCCATTCAGCGCTACGGCCAAGCACTCGGTGTCGTCACCCGGCTCAGCCGGCCGCTCGGCGCCGAGACCGAATGCTACGGCATCTGCTTTTTACCGAGCAGCAGCCGCTCCACCGCATGGCGCTGCGCGCCGCGCGAGAGCTGCACGCTGCACTGCGACATCAGCCCGCCGGTCGGCGACTGCCGGTGAACCAGCACGTCCCGCGCGGGCGCTGGCACCGCGCCCGGGGACGCAAGGCGCCCCCCGGGCGTACTCGGCTGTCTAGGGTTTCCCGCGCGTTAGGGTCCCGGCGCGCACTGCAAGGACATCGAGGCGACCCCGGCGGCGACGTTGAGGCCGGTCGTACCCTCGATGCTGACCGGCTGTAGCGAAAACGAGTTGCCGTTGCCGCCAACCAGGACATTTGCCCCGGCACCGACCCCGACCGTCGCGTTCGCCGCGACGCCGGAATAGGTGCCCGCCAGCCCGCACGGAACCGGCGTGGCGGTTGGTGCGACTACCGACCAAACCAGCACCCCGCCGTGGATGTATCCTATATCGACACCGAATTTGTTGATCGTGCCGACGTAATGTTCATAACGCGCCGGTGCCGGCGAAAAGGTGCAGTTCACCGACCGCGACGAGCCTAGGATGAACCCGAACCCGCTGGACACGTTGCAGCTGAGCACCCCGACCTTGACGCCCTGGGCGTGCGCCGGCGCGCTCAGGGCGAGGGCGCCCGCCGTCAGTGCGAGCGCGCCGACCGCCACCGCCAATCTTCTGTGCATTCGATAATCCTCCTGTTTGCCGATCTCCGGCCTGGCTTGAAGGCGAAGCCTGAACACCAGCGATATAGGTTGGTTCCGCTATCTTGCGCTATGATTTCATTCCGACTTCCCCCGCCTGGCTGGGTTGCGGCGCGAACCCGGCGCCGCGGCCGCCCCGGGCAGCGGGCGCCATCGGTCGCCGTGCGCGTCCGCGGGCCTCCGCCCGATGAACCTTCGTTCGAGATCGCGGTTGCCCACATCGGTCATGAATTTTCGGGTCGCGATGGCCGGCATTCTCGGCACGCCGACACGCCACGCGGAGCGGCGGGTTTCCTCGGCTTGCCGCCCAAAGTCACGCCTGATGCGCGCCCTCGGCCGGCTCGCCCGCGGCCGGCCGCCGACGCAAATTAAGCACTCGCGTCCGCGGCGATTTTTTGGAACAATCAGGGCCTGCGGTCTCGACGGGGCCGCGCACCGATTCGACAGGAAACCGACTTGATCAGAGACAGGAATTTCCGTCAGCCGCGCCGCCGCGACTTTGACGATGACGGTTACGATCCGCACCTGCGGGATTTTGGCGGGGGGGCGCCCCGCTTTAGCCCGCCACGGTTCGACGCGCCCTCCGGACCGCCGGTTCGCGCCGTCGTGAAATGGTTCAAGCCCGAACGGGGGTTCGGGTTTGTCGAGTTGTCCGACGGCTCGGGCGACGCCTTTCTGCACGCGAGCGTGCTCGAGCGCAACGGCATCGCCGCTGTGCAGCCCGGCGAGACCCTCGAGCTGCGGGTGTCGCCCGGTCAGAAGGGCCCGCAAGTCACCGAAATCCTCAGTGTCGACACCAGCACGGCGACACCGCCCTCGGCCCGCCGCTCTGCATTCCCCGGGAGTGCGCGCCCGACGTACGAAGCTGCCTCGGTCGAGGAGACCGGCACGGTGAAGTGGTTCAACGCCCAAAAGGGCTTTGGCTTCATCGTCCGCGAGGGCGGCGGCAAGGACGCCTTTGTCCACGCCTCGGTGCTCGAACGCTCGGGCCTCCAGACGTTGAACGAAGGCCAGCGGGTGCTGATCGACATCGCCGAAGGCCGCAAAGGCCCCGAAGCCGTCAGAGTGCGCCTCGCCTAGAAAAAGCA
>Ga0210390_10000238_pt1 | contig 60736 bp, 46 predicted proteins | sample IncBWH11OmetaG_FD_161050 | JGI IMG/M metagenome (GOLD analysis project Ga0210390, IMG submission 161050) | Forest soil microbial communities from Barre Woods Harvard Forest LTER site, Petersham, Massachusetts, United States - Inc-BW-H-11-O ...
GCGGGTCCAGGGGTAGCCGAGCCACGGGCGGCTGTCCCCCTCGAAGGCCAGAGGGACGACAATCGGGCTGACGAGCACGTCGGCTCGCGTCACCTGGTCCTGCTCCGCCGGCGGCAGCTTCGAGATCGAGAAGTGGATCAGCCGGTCGAGCGTCGGGTGTTCCTGGTCGGGCGACGCCTTCGGGTTGTTGAGCCGATCCTGGCAGATCGAGGTGACGTCGTACATCAGCCGTTGCAGACAGCGCGGGCAGCCGGCGCCGGCCGTGTAGGGGCCGGCCGTTTTATCGTCGTTGAAGACCTGCACGGGCTCGAGCTGGCGGCCGTCCGCCAGGGTCAGCGTCACCCGATATTCGTAGATGCCGATGAAGTGCGTGGCGCAGAACAGGACCTTCGGTCCCATCCGTGTCGTCAGCCGATTGGCGAGATCGAGGGGCACGAAGGCACTGTTGCCCGCGACATGGTCTTCGAAGAAGTACAGCAGCCGGCGGCGATAGGGCTCGATCCACGAAGAGGGACCGGTGATTTCCGGCGGCCGCTCGCCCGGCAGCATTTGAGCCACGGTTTTGGCCTGCGTCAGCGGGTACGTGAACCACGGGTTGAAGCGGACGAGGACCGTCGAATATAGGCTCCAGAAGCCGACGTAAACGACGAAGAGTCCCACGACAGCGCGAGCCATCGTCCGCCGCAAACGGGCGCGGACCGGGTCGTCCTCGACGATCAGCTCGTCTGGGGACTTGCGGTGAAGCGGGCGCAGGCCGATCGACCGCGTCAGCCGATTGAGACGCCGGGCGAGCGACGGGACGGCCGCCGCCAGCGCGATGCCGTGGATCATCCCCACCGGGCCGATGAAGTCGATGCGAATCGGCCAGGTGAGCATCGCGAAAAACGATACGAAGATGATGCAGGCCGCGGCTCGCGTGCGCTTCAGGAAGAACAGCGGCAGAAACAGAATCTCGACCGCGATGCCGCCGTAGTTCATCACCATCATCAAGGATTCGGATTTCAGCAGCACCGTGGCGGCGGGATCTTTGATCCAGGGGAGGGCGAACGTTTCGTAAAAGCCGATGCCCCGAATCCAAAACGGATCGAAGAACTTGGAGATGCCCGAAGTCAACAACAGCACGCCGTCGTTGATGCCCAAGAGCACGAGCGGCCACGCCTTGGGCAGCGCGTCGGCCTCCGAGGGGGCCGGAAAGCGGCGCTCGATCCAGCGAGGCAACGGCAGTCGCAGCCGGCCGTCGAGCCGCGTGAACGACAGCCAGAACGAGCCGATCAGATACAAGTCGCTCGAGACCGTGCTTCCTAAGTCGTCCGCATTGAAGATCAAGACGGCGATCGCCAGCTGCAGAAACGCGACCAGCCGGCCGCCGATCCCCAGCAGCAACAACACCAGCGTGCCGATCCAGAACCAGTGGCCGTAAAGGATCTCGGTGCGGACGGCGGGGGACTGCGAGTACCAGTTGAGTTCGATGTAGCCGGTGAGCGTGGCCGCGTACCAGATGCCGCTGGCGGCAAAGAGGATGCGGGACACGCCGGCGGTCAATGGGTCAGCGGGCCGGTCGGCGAACTCGATCAGTGCCGCGCGGGCTTTCCGCACGAGCGTCACGGCGGCGACCACCAGGCTGACGGCCGTGACCGTCGCTAGAAACTCGGCGACTCCGCCCAGCCAGCGAGCCAGGTCGATGACGAGCGGTTCGAGATGCCGCTGCGGCGGGCGAGCGGAGACGAACGCCTGCGGCACCGGCGCATCTACCGGTGGCACCGGCGCGGCCGGCGGGCGGCGAGGAGGATCGGGTTGTTCGCGGAACCGCAGTCGGTTTCCGTCATGCTCCAGTGTCGACATCATCCGCCCATCGGTGACGAAACCCCGGCTCATTCCGGGACGATCGATCGTCCGCCGTGCGTCAGCGAGCGTTTCCCTTAGCTCGCCTCACATTGGGCCCGCAAAATCGACGGCCGCGGCATTCGGACCCCGATTCGGTTCGGGATCGGAACGCGGCACTCCGCATGACCGCATATCAACGGGTCTAGGTATCAACCCCGATGGGAGCCCCGCTGTTTCGCGGATTCCCACGCCGATACCCCGATTCGAGGAAATCTTCTTACGTTCGTTTCATCAGAAACTCAGGTATGGGCAGTTTTGATACACAGGGGCATTTTTGACAGAGTCTGGAGTGTACGCAAACTGTACACACGTTTCGGAGTCCGGAAGGGAGCGGTTCGGGGTGCGGCTGACGATGCGCCGTGGAGAGATCTCGGCCCGCGACGAATGATTTCAGCAAGCGCCCGGGAACCGTCCGGCAATCAGGGCGACGGCAGCAAATTGGCGGGGTCGAAGGCCGCCTTGAGCTGTTGCGTCAGCTGGCGGACGTTTCCCGTTCGAGCCGAGTGCGGTGGATCTTCGCTGACGTGGGATTTCCCGTGCACGACCCGCAATGTGCCTCCCGCTCCCGTCGCGAGTGCAGCCACTTCCTCCAACAGGCTGTCGATGACCCGCGGATCGACGGCCGCTTGACCGACGGCTTGCGGACCGCCACTCGGATGCGTGACAGCGGAACCCGCGGCCGGCCGCTCGGTGAGTCGGCCAAACACGCTTCCGTTAGCGGCCCGTGCGACGAGTTCGACCGGCAGTGGGGAAATTAAATCGTCGCAGCCCGTCGCAAACGCCGCGATCTTCGACGGCAGCAGCCGGACCTCGAACGCGGGAAGGTCGCCCGTCGGCACGGCGAATTCGGTAAACGCATTCCACAGCGGCGCCGCGTCGGCGTTGCGGAGGGCATGCAGCCCGAGCGGTCGGGACACGGCCAGCTCGTCAAGCAGCGTGACGATCTGCCAGTCGGTCTCTCGCTGCGTGCCTTCGTACCCGACGACGAGCGCCGGTCCGGCGGCCGGGATGCCGAGTTGCAGCCGGCTCTCTAGCCTCTGGATCGCGGCTCGGTTGAGCGAATCGAGAGCGACCGGCCGCGTTTTCGACTGGAGCAAGCCGGCGACGGCCGCCTCGCGATCGATGACGTTGGCGAACGCCGCGCACACCAGGGCCGACGCTTCGGGGATCGGTTTCAGCTTGAGCGTGATCTGCGTGAGGATCGCCAGCGGCCCCCGCGAGCCGACCATCAGTTTGCACAGGTCGTAGCCCGCGACGTTTTTGACGACGCGACCGCCGGAATGAAAAACCTGGCCGTCGGCCTTCATCGCCGTGAGGCCGATCACGTAATCGCGAAACGTCCCCAGCCCGTAACGCCGCGGACCACTGACATCGGCCGCGACCGCCCCGCCGAGCGTCGCCCGGTCCCACTGTGGAATATCGATCGGCAGCCGCAGGCCTTCGCCGCGCAAAACCTCATCGAGCCGCGCGATCGGAATTCCCGCTTCGACAGTGATCGTCATATCGCGGGCCGCGAATTCGACGACGCGATCGAGCCCGCGCGTGGCGACTTTCAGCCTGCGCTCGGCGCCGTGCGTCTCGAGTTCGAACGAGGTGCCACCGCCAACGGCAACCAGCGGCCGCTTTGCGGCGACAAAATTCTCCACGAGGAAAGCGCGCAGCTCTTCCGAGGTCGAGGGAGAAAATGCCGCGTCGGAATCCGGGTGCTCAGAGTTCATTGGGTCGCTGGGGTTTTGACAATTCTTGACAGTTGAGGTCGTCGGCACCAGTCAGGGGCGGCATTTGGGGCGGTCGCCAAGTCAGCGAATCGTCGCGGCTGAAAATCGGACCTTGCTCTTGACGATCTACTACCGTGGTAGTAGATCTGGCGTGGCACGCGGATCCTAAAGTCGCCCTCACTCACGCTTCGGGTTGGTCTGTCGTATCACTAACCCGAAGCGTGAGCGAGGGCGGTGCACGAACACGCCTCGAATTGCCCGACAGTTTCATCCCCGATCGAGCCAGGCGCGAGAGAGAATCGTATCGTGGCCAAACATCAACTGGCGACCTTGCAGCTAGCCATCATGCAGGTGCTGTGGGAACGCGGCGATGCCACGGTGGCCGACGTGCGCGAGGCCCTGCACAAGTCGCGGCCGCTGGCCCACACCACGGTCGGCACCATGCTCGCCAAGATGGAACGCAACGGCCAGGTCCGCCATCGGTCCGACGGCCGCGTGAACATTTACCGGGCGGCCGTGCAGCGAGAAAACGTCCGTCGCTCGATGCTTGCCGACCTCACGGCGCGGCTCTTCGGCGGCGACCTGGCCGAAATGGTCAGCCATCTGCTCGACAGTCGCGAGGTCTCTGCCGAAGAGTTGGCCCGGCTCAAAGACCTCATCCGGGAGAAGGAGGGGCGGCATGGCAAATGAATTGTCGACGCTCATCCGCGCATCGTTCGCCGCCGCATCGTTCGCCCCGGCGACGTTGACGCTCGCGACCACGTACCTGCTGCACTCGACGTTGCTCTTAGGCGGAACATGGCTGGCCATCCGCACGGGCCGCATTCGCAGCGAGAGGCTCAAGGAACGACTTTGGAAACTGTCGGCTGTGCTGGCCCTCGTCACCGCGCCTCTGGAGTTGGAGTTAGGCTTCTCGCCCCCAACGCTCGACCTGGCCTTCGGCGGCACGTCGATCCGGGAAAAACTCGGCGAACCCGTTGCCGCAGTTACTGCATCGCCGAAGGAGCCCGTGCCCACGGCTCCGAATCTGTCGCAGGAAACTTCGCCGGCGGACGTCGGCGTTCCGCTCGTTGACGGTGCTGCCGAGCCGGATCGCACACTGGCGGAAATCGAGTTCGTCGGCGATCGGCTCCCGGGCGGAGGCGAGCCGGTGTTGACCGCGACGCCGGACTTCGTTGCGCCGCTCGCACCGGAGAGACCGCGCGCTCCGCTGGCCCTAACTTGGCTCGCCGGCCTGCTGATCGGCCTCTGCTGCGCGGGCATCGTAAGGCTCGCGTGGCAAACGATCCTCCTTTCGCTACAACTGCGAGACTGTCGCGTCATCCGCGAACCGTCGGTCTGCCGGCAGCTCGAGCGGATTGCGCGGCGCGGCGGCGTGCGTCGAAAATTCCGACTTCTCGTCTCGCCGACGTTTCGTCAGCCGTCGGCCTTCGGCGTCTTTCGCTGGACGATCGTGCTGCCCGAAGAGGTGTTGCGGACGTTCGATGCGAGCGAGGTGTACGCCCTTCTCGCGCACGAGGCGGCGCACCTGGTCCGCGGCGACGCGATTTGGCTCTGGTGGGGCCGCGTCCTCTGCTCGTGCTTCGCGTTTCAGCCGCTGAATTTTCTCGCCCGTCGCGAATGGCGCCGCTCGGCCGAGATCCTCTGCGACGAATGGGCCGTGACTCGTGCGGCAAACGGCCTGGCACTCGCTCGCTGCCTGACGCAAATCGCCGCGCTCAATTCGCCGACCGCCCCCCGGCTGCAGGCTCTCTGGGCACTGGGAGCCGTCTCGCATCTGGGCGAACGGGTCGAACGGCTGCTCAACGGCACGCCGGTTCGCGACGCGTGGAACACCCGTGCCCGCGGCCGACTCGTCACCCTGGCCGCGGTCGGCATCGCGAGCCTCTTCGTCTGCGCCGCGCCGCGAACGACGGTGCTGGCCAGCGCAAGTGACGCACCTGCCGAGGGCCGCGGCAAGTCCGTCGCGTTCGCGACTTTCTCGCCGAGGGAGCGAGCAGCGGTCACGGCGCTGGGACAAGAACTCTCGCAATTGCACAGCGAACTCGACGCAAGCATCGCGTTGGCCGAGTTGCGGCGGCCGGACGATGTACGTGTCGTCGAGCTGGCACGCCGGATCGCGGCACGGGCGACACAGCTAGACGACCGCTATCAACGACTCACGTTCACCACCATCACACCGGCCGAACGTTTCTCAGCCGGCCCCGATCGAGCCAACGTCTCGCAGGGAGCAGAGCCATGACGCTCAGCCAACCGCATTCGCGGCGTTTTCCGAGCCAAGGAAGGAGCTTCCCCATGTATCGCTTCGTCCGCACCGGCCTGACCACGATCGGCCTGACGTCCATCGCCTTGGCAGTGCTCGCCGGCGGTCGCGCGCAATCGGCCGACACCGACCTGCAGCCGGCCCTCCAGCAAATCCGCGACGAAGTCCGCGACCTGCGTCACGACGTGAAGGCGCTGCGCGAGCTGCTCGAGAAGAAGTCGCCTCCCGCCGTCCCCCCCGGCGCCGCTGCGAAACAGGGCCCCGGGCTGACGGGTGACGGCGTCTTTTACTTCTACTCCCGATCCGACATGCATTCGGTACTCGAGTCGCTAGTAATGACCTCCACGATCGACCACCTGAAGGGACAAGGTTATCCCATCATCAAGATCGACGTCTCGCAGGATCTGCACGAGAAATATGGCTTCGACCTGAATCCGATCTCCCTCCCGCCGCTGCTGATTCTAAAACGCGGGGGCGAGTCATTGATCCTCAGGGGTCTGCAGCCGGAAGTAACGGTGCGGTCCAAAGTCGTGGCATTTTTCGGCGAGCGGACCGGAGCAGCCGCACCGTCTGACCCTTTCGCCGCGCCCGCTGCGCCGGGGCATCCGGCCGCTGGGATGCCGCCAATTGCTCCCGCGGCTGCCGCGCTCCCCGCTCGCAAAGTGGTAGAGATCAAGAATTACATTGAGAGCTTTGCAGGCGACAGCGGCAAGAAGATGACGGGCAACGAAATGATCGCGTCGGTCGACGGCCAGCCTGTGCTTGCGTCGGAGATCTTTCAGCGGGCGTGGACCGAGCCGCTCACTCCCGACGGCACGAGCCTGGCGACGGCGACGAAAGCATTGGCGGCCGGCCAGATCGAGGAGTCGTCCTTCCGCCAACTGCAACTGCTCGCGCTCCGCAAGTTTTCCCAGGATCACCTGAACACCCGCGGGTGGGCGCAAGCCATGATCGCCTCGCTCGGGAAGGCCGAGAGAGAAAGGGCCGAGAATGCGATCACGGACGAGTTCAACACGTATGTCGAAAGGTTGAAAAAGGAGTTTAAGGTCGCGACGGCGTTCGACGTCAACAAGAAGCTTCGCGAGCAAGGCACGTCGTTACTGAGCCTCAAAGCCGAATTTCGAGACCACCTGCTGGCCGACGAGTTTGTCCGCGGAGCCGCGAAGGGGAAGGAGGAGCCGGCAGCGAAGGCGTCGCCGATGGTTGGTCATCCCGACGATCGGCCGACCTACGCTTATTTCTTTTATTCAAAGAACAGCCCACCGTGCCAACAGATGATGCCGGTCATCGACCGCCTGCAAGCGGAGGGGCATCGCATCACCAAGGTCGACGTCGATGCTCCCATGACCTGGGAGCAGACGCGATTCAAAGTCACGGAGGTTCCGACACTCTGGATCAGTGGCGGCGGCCAGAGCGTCCCCTTGTTGGGGGTCCAAACGGAAGAAGAGATTCGCCGGGGGCTCAAGACTTTCGGGAATTGGCGTCCTGCCGAGCCTGCCCCAGGGCGTCGGGAGCCGCACGCCGTCGTGCCTCTACTCGATCGGCACGTCACCATCGATTGTGACAATCTGCCGCTCTCCGAAGTCCTGGGCCAGATTTTTCACGATCGGCCGAAAATCGAATTTCGCTACGAGCAGGCGTTTTTCACTCTCCACGATCCCCATTTCCACTTTCCCGCATCCGAATTTGCCGGCGTTGGCAGCGGGCAGAAGTTTCTCGAGGCTCTCGATGCGAGGTGTCCCCAACGCGTGACGCTGCACGTCGCCGATGTGCCCGTTTCCGTGGCCTTGCAACGCGTCTTCGATCAGGTGCATGTGCACTATGAGTTCGAGAATGGGATTCTTCGGGTCGAGTTTCCAGAGAAGCTGCGCGAGGCTTTGCGGCGACGTGTGACCTTCGATTGCGAAAAGTTGTCTCTGAAACAGTTTAGTGATCACATTTGGAATGACTGGCATCTCGGCAACGTCGTCGCTCCGCCGAGTGTCAACCTGCAAGCGCCGATTACGATGCATGTCAAAGAGGCGACGCTCGAATCGGTGCTCATACAGGGTTTCCAGCAAGCGGGAGTGCAATGCGAATATCGCGATGAAGTGTTCCTGCTCTCGCCGGCCGACCCGTTGGTGTGGCTCGCTTATCCGGTGGCCGATCTGTTGCTGGCTTCCCAGCCGCAGTCTGGAGCGGTCCGCGACGAAAAGATCGAATTCAATTCACTGGAGAAGCTTATCCGGACCGCGGCCGAGCCAAAGAGCTGGGAAGGAGCGGGCGGTGAGGGGCGAATTCAGCATGTCGACAAGACACTCTCCCTGGTGATTCGGCAGACGCAGCCGATCCACGAGCAAATCCAGCATCTCCTGCAGGAGCTTCGCAAACCGCAGCGGCTCAAGATCACCATTCGTACCACCTTGTTGCAGCAGCATGCGGCAAACCTGATCGAAGCAGCCGGGATCGACGCGTCGGCGGAGCACGGCGGATCGGCCACGTTGCTCGCCAACGACCGGTGTGACTTCCTGGTGAAATTAGCCGGAGACGCCTCCCGAATCGCCCCCTTCTCGACGGTATCGACCGATGTCGGCAAAGATATGTTGATCCGCCCATTTCCGGGGGAGCACATCTGGCCCGAGAAGATTCAGGCGATTTCAGGTCAGATCGGCGGCCGGGCCTACATTTGGTTCGAGCTGACGGGCAACGATCCATCAACTGGGCAGCCGCATCGCGAGGGCGTGATGTCACTGTCCCCCGACTTCAAGCCTGTGTTGATCCCGCTGCGGATGCCTCCGTCCGAGAAGCGAAATGAATGGCCGCTGGGGCCGCAGCATACCGTCGACGAGTGGGCGAAGACTGCCGAACGTAAATTTCTGTTGATCCAGCCGGTTGTCGCATACACTGCATCAGCGAAGGAACAGAAGGCCGCGAAAGAACAGCCTAAGAAATAAACCGCGAGCCGCTGAGCCGCTCTCGACATTTGCGCGGCGCAGGGATGACGTTAAGCCATGTTTCGACCGACGAGCACAATCCTGGCCCTGATCGCGGTGATGCTCCCACTGGCGGCGACCGCCGGCGACAACGCGCAGCAGCCTGATCCTGACTCCCGCCGAGTGCGGCCGAGCTGCGGGCTAAGGTTCGCGAGTCGCAGGCGATCTTCCGAATGCTCTGGGAGCGCGCGGGCGGCAAGCTTGTTCCGGCGGCGCCGAGCGGCAAACCGTCAGACGCGCGTCGCTTCGATTTGCCCGATGGTTGCTATTACTTCTACACAGAATCGGTCGCCGCTTGCCAACGCATGACGCCCACCGTCGACCAGTTGCGGCGGCACGGATTCCGCATCGTCAAAGTCGACGTCGCCATTAACGCCGACTTATCGCACCAGTATGCGATCAAGACGGTTCCCACGATCTTGATCAAGCAGGGCGCCGATGTCGTCAAACTGAATGGCGTGCAAGACGAAGCCGTGGTGCGCGCGATGCTCCTCAAGCACCACCTGTTGAACGACGTCGCGCGCCTCCCGAAAGGGAAAGACGCCGACCCGATGGTTGTCATCGCCTACCAAGTCGGCAATCTGGTCTTACCGACTGAGTCCGGCGATGGCGGGCCTCCTAAGCCCGACTTCGATCCGCTCGTCCATCTGATCGTGTCCGTGGTCGAGCCGGAGAGCTGGGAAGAAAGCGGGGGCAAAGGCAAACTCGTTCCGATTGACAAAACGCTCGCCCTCGTCGTGCGGCAGACGCCCGGGGTCCACGCACAAATCAGGATCGCGTTCGACGAACTTCGCAAACTCAAGGACGAGTTCCGCGTCATCCGCGTCGAACAGACCGACAAGGAGCGAGAGGCCGGGGCTCTGCCTTAAGACGTGGGCGGCCGTCATGCTGGTTCCACCCAGCCTAGCCCCCAACAAGTCCCACAGCCCACCCCCAATTCTTCGGTGAGCTGCAGTTTGCCGGTTCCTCCGCACTTATCGCAAGTCGCCGCCGTTGCTGGCCGCCGCGGGAGGATCTCACGCAGCTCGGGATATTTTTCTGCCGCGGCCACCGCGGCGACCGTCACCCACTCGTCATTCGTCGGCTGAATTTGTTCGGTTTCCCAACTGAAGAACAACACGCGTCCGTCGACCGTGAAGGCCAGCGCGCCGCTCATGTCCGTGTAAACCGGCAGCGCCTGAATTCTTCGCGCGAGGTCGGCCGTCTCGCACGGCGAATCGATCTGGCGAGACTCCAACAACTCCGCGAGCCGTTCGCTCACGTGGGCGGAGATCTGGCTGTTCCAATTGAGTTGCACGAAAGTCGAGCCACCTCGAACCGATCTTCACAACGCGGCACGTCGGCCCGGGGCACTGCGTTCGATTTGCTCGGTGCCGCAGCCGCCGGCGGTGGGGAGCATTTTTCGGGGGCTGCAGCGGCCGGTTGGATTGAAGACGTCGTGGACGAGTCGCATGACGGCCAGGTCGTCGGGCGTGAAGAGTTTGTCCATGAAGCTGATTTTTTCCACGCCGATGCCGTGCTCGCCTGTCACGCTGCCGCCCATTTCGATGCACTTGCCGAGAATTTCGTCGCTGGCTGCGAGCACGCGGGCGACTTGGGCGGTGTCGCGCTCGTCGAAGAGCAGGATCGGATGGATGTTGCCGTCGCCGGCGTGAAACACGTTCACGATGCGGATGCCGTGGCGAGTGCCGCACTCGGTGATGAAGGCCAGGATTTCCGGCAGCCGCGTGCGGGGGACGACGCCGTCTTGCGTGCAGTAGCTGGGGCTCAGGCGGCCGATCGCGCCGAAGGCCTGCTTGCGGCACTTCCACAAGAGCAGGCGTTCTTTTTCGGTGGTGGCCCGGCGGACTTCGCGGGCACCGGCTGCCTGGCAGAGCGCGACGATTTTTTCGGCCTCTTCGTCGACGGCCACTTCCAGCCCGTCGACCTCAATTAAGAGGACGGCACCGGCGTCGAGCGGAAAGCCGAAATGAAACGCCGCCTCGACCGCGCCGACGATGCCCTGGTCCATCATTTCGAGGGCCGCGGGGATGATGCCTGCGCCGATGATGCGGCTGATCGCCTGCGTGGCGTCGGCAACCGTCTCGAAGATGCCCAACAGCGTGCGATAGGCGGCCGGGTTGCGGGTCAGTCGCACGGTGATCCGTGTGCAGATTCCAAACGTCCCTTCGCTGCCGACAAAAAGCCCCGTCAGATCGTAGCCGGGCGAGTCGCCGTTCGGGCTGCCCAGCTCGACGACCGAGCCGTCGGGCAGCACGACTTCGACGGCCAGCACGTGATTGACGGTCACGCCGTATTTCAGCGTGTGCGGTCCGCCGGAGTTCGTGGCCACGTTGCCGCCGATCGTGCAGGCCCCCTGGCTCGACGGATCGGGAGCGTAGTGGTAGCCGGTCCCTTTGAGATGCTGCGTGAGGTGGACGTTGACGAGGCCCGGCTCGACGACCGCGTAGCGATCGCGGAGATTGACCTCGAGAATCCGCTTCATCCGCGTAAGCGCAATCATCACGCCGCCGCCGACCGGCAGGCAGCCGCCCGACAGGCTCGTCCCGGCACCCCGCGGCACGAACGGGACGCCGAATTCGTTGCACGCTTTGACGATGGCGACCACTTGCTCCCGCGTTTCGGGGAACAGCACGACGTCGGGCGCCTTCTTCTCCACGACGTAGCCATCGCACTCGTAGACGAGCAGCTCTTCGGCCGCCGACAGCAGGCCGCCTTCGCCGACGATGTCGCGAAACCGGGCGAGCAGGGCGGGAGCAGTGCCCGAACCGGGCGAACGGGAGGGGGCCGCGGACGTGTCAGCAGCATTCATCGGCAGCGTCATTTTGTGGGCGTCGTCGAGTAGATCGTGTCAGCTGGTCGGGAGTGTCACGTGGTCGTCAGCGGCACCGGAGTTTATGTCGGGCGGAAATCCGCCCGCCGGGAATCGAACCCGGATTACGCCCTTATAAGGAGCGCGTTCTAACCATTGAACTAAGGGCGGGCCCTGACTGTCGCTCATGCCGTCATTCTAGCGGCGGATTCGGCGCAAACAAAAACCCCGCCTGGCGCAGCCAATTCGAGCTGTGGCTGCGAATTCGATCTGTCTGTCTCTAGCGAGGCGGCGAAGTCTGAAAGGCGTTTGGCTGCTGCGACTGCATCCGCGCCAATTCTTGCCGGGCGGCCTGGTCGTTTGGATCCAGTTCGACGGCCCGCTGCATGTGGCGAATCGACTCGTCCAGGTGTCCTTGGGCCTCTAGCGCGAGCGCAACGCAGACGTGGCAACTCGCCAGGTTGGGATCGAGTAGCAGGGCCCGCTCCCCGTAGGTGACGGCGGCGGCGAAGTCCTTGGTTTCCGAACAGGCGAGCGCCAAATTGTAGTTGGCGGGGACCGAATTGGGATCGATCGCGAGTGCCTGGAGAAATTGGGGTTTGGAGGCCTCGGCCTGCCCGCGATTGAACAGCGTCACACCCAGATCGACGTAGGTCTCGGGATCCTGCTCGCCGAGCCCAATGGCGGTTTGATATTCGGCGGACGCCTCGGTGAATCGGCCGAGCCGTTGATAGGCGGTTCCCAGATTGCGATGCACGGGCCCATAGTTCGGGGAAAACGCCAGCGCCTTTTTCAGCTCGGCCACCGCCTCGTTGGGGTCGCCTTCCAGCAGCTCCGCGCTGCCCAGGAATTCGTGAATTGCGCCGCTGTCGGCCGTGCATTCCTGGGAATGCCGCAAGAGTGTGATGTTGTCGTGCCAGTATCCGATTTGGGAGTAGGACGTCGCCGCTAAGAGCAGCAAGCTCGCCACCGCGGCCGCCGGCAGGACTCGGGTGCGCAAAACTCCGGCCGGCACGAACTCAGCAACCAGCCACGTTGCGGCCAGAAACACACCGATCAGCGGAAAGTACGTGTAGCGATCGCCCATTTGCTGAGAACCGATCTGCACGAGGCCGATCATGGGAACCAGCGTGCCGAGGTACCAGAACCAACCGACAAACAGAAACGGCAAGCGGCAAATGAACACGATCGCCGCGGCGCTCACGGCCAAAAGCAGAGTGGCCGCCAGTCCCACCGCGAGCCAACTCAAAGTCCCGAACGGGTGCGGGTAGTAGATCGCCAGATCGTACGGGACCAGGGTTTTCTCCAAATAGGCGGCGTAGACGTAGATCGCGTTCATGCAGCGCAAGGGGAACGAAATGCCCTGCAGGGCGATCACGGCACCGTAATCGCGCTGCGCCTTCAAAGCGACTCCGCAAAAAATCGCGGCGACGGCGAAGAACGGAATCTTTTCACTCACCAGTCGTAACGCCGGACGATTCCACCGGGAAATTCGCGGTTCACGTTTGGCGACCTTCGCTCGGCTCTTTCCGCGAGTCTTTGCCGGCCGTGCGCTCGGTGCGGGACTCGGCTCGGCGGCGGTCCAGCGCCCGAACGGCCAATAGTCCAAGAGCAAAAGGACGAACGGCAGCGTCACCAGCGTTTGTTTCGACGCCAGGCTCGCGACCAGGCAGATCCACGAGGCGCCCAGGTTCCAGCGGCTGGCTCCGGTCGCAAAGCGGACGTAGGTCCACAGCGAGAGCAGTCCAAAGAAAATGCTTAGGACGTCCTTGCGTTCGGCGATCCACGCCACCGATTCGACATGCAGCGGATGCAAGGCGAAGAGTCCCGCGACGAACCCGCTGCGAAACAGATTTCCGGTCGCCCGCGATAACGCCAGCAGGAGCAGCACGGCATTCGCGGCGTGCAAGAGGGCATTCGTGAAGTGATATCCGCCGGGGCGAACGCCGTAGAGATCGCTATCGAGCATCAACGAGATCCACGTGAGCGGAATCCAGTTGGCGTCGTGGACCGTCGTGAAGCTCCATTCGACTCCCGCCCGCGTGAGTCCTTGCTGGACGTAACCGTTGTCGGTGACGTACGCGCTGTCGTCGAGGACGCAGTAGCCGAAATTCCAGACCTGGGCATAGACGAGCAGCGTCGAGCCGAACAGGAGCAGAGCCACGACCAGTTCGCGGCGGTTCGCTGAAGAGTGCAGGGCTCTCGGGGCGCCGGGGGCTCCCGGGGGATTCGTTGCTGCGGATGTCGGTCGGTTGGTCACGTGTGGACGGGCCCGGAATTGGAGTGCGACGATCGGGATCGATCGTGATTGGCTCCTCCGAATCCACCACATTGCGGCTGAAGATTCAAGCGGTCGGCGTGGAATCTCGGTTGAGCATGCCGACGCACAAAGACACGAAGAAAGATCAAATTTCCTCAACCTTACTTGCTTCGTGCCTTTGCGTCTTTGTGGTGAGTAGAGCCGTTACTGGGTAACAGACGCTACACGATGAGCATCGCGTCGCCATAGCTGTAAAACCGATAGCGTTCGCGGACGGCTTCCGCGTAGGCCCGCTGGATCAGTTCCAGGCCGGCCAGCGCGCTGACCAGGACGAACAGCGTCGAGCGGGGCAGGTGGAAATTCGTCAGCAGGCAATCGACGCCGCCGAATTGATACGGGGGCCGGATGAAGATGCGGGTTGGGCCGCTCCAGGGGGCCAACTGGCCGTCGTGAAATGCGGTCTCCAGCGTCCGCACGCTCGTCGTGCCGACCGCGATGATCCGGCCGCCGACTGCGCGTGTGTCGTTCAGCATCGCGCTGGCTGCCGGCGAAAGCTCGCACCATTCGGCGTGCATCGTATGCTCGCTCAGCCGTTCGACGCTGATTGGCCGAAAGGTGCCGATGCCCACGTGCAGCGTGACGAACGTGCGGGGAATGCCGCGGCGGTCGCAGCGTTCGAGCAACTCGGGCGTGAAGTGTAGGCCGGCGGTCGGCGCGGCGACTGCGCCGGGCCGCTGAGCGAACGTCGTCTGATAGCGTTCCCAGTCGAGGCCGGCCCCCAGCTTGCGGTGGATATAAGGAGGCAGCGGCACGGTGCCGAATTCCTCCAGCAGCGTCACGGCCGACCGGTCAACAGAAGTGGCGGCGGAGGAGTCGGTGGAGGTGGGAGTCACGGTCCAAATTCCCTCGGCGTCGCGGGCGAGCAGGGTCAGCTCCAGGCGCGCCGGCGACTCGGGGTGGTGAGCGGGGGCGATCACGAGCGTCTCGCCCGCTTGAAGCTTGCCGCCCGAGTGGCCGATCAGCCGCCAATGACCGGCCGCATCGGTTTCGAGAAACAGCCCCTCCCACTTGCCGCCCGTCGCCTTTCGCGTGCCCAATAGTCGGGCCGGCACGACCCGCGTGTCGTTCAGGACAAGGCGGTCTCCCGGTCGCAGGATTTCCGGCAGGTCGCTGACGCTGCGGTGCTCGAGGCGTCCGGTCGAGCGGTCCACCACGAGCAAACGCGCGGCGTCGCGGCGGGGCAACGGCTCCGTCGCAATCAGCTCGTCGGGCAGCTCATAGTCGTAGGCAGCCAATTCGTCCATCTGCGAGTGGGCCATTCACCTGTTAGACTGAAATCGAACAGCGTTCCGTATCGCGCGAAACCGTGTCGTACGAAACTCCCGTCGCGCGAAACTCCTCTCCCGCGAAACCCGTGTCCCGCGAAACCCCGCCCAGCCAGACGCAGCCCAGCCAGACACCGCCCACGCGGATCGCCTTTTGCGTCACCGACCTCGACGCGGGTGGGGCGGAGCGAGCCCTCGTGCAAATCGTAACGCGACTCGATCGCCGCCGCTGGGAACCGCACGTATTTTGTCTCGACGCCGGGGGCGTCCTGGTCGACGAGCTGCGGGCGGCCGGCGTCGACGTCGTCTGTCTGGGGGCGCGGCGCTCGCGCGATTTCTTTGTTGTGTGGCCCCTCGCGCGGCGATTGGCGGCGCTGCGGCCCGCGATCCTGCAGACTTTCCTGTTTCATGCGAACATCGTGGGACGCCTGGCAGGAACCGCGGCTCGCGTGCCCGTGATTGTCTCCGGAATTCGCGTGGCGGAAAAACGCAGCCGCCCGCGGCTGTGGCTCGATCGCCTCACCGATCGGTTGGTGACGCGGCACGTCTGCGTTAGCCGCGACGTGGCGGATTTCTCCGCGCAGGTTGGCCGCTTACCCAGCGCGAAGATGTCCGTGATTCCCAACGGCGTCGACGTCGAGCGCTTCGCGAACGCGGCGCCCGTTGATCTCGCGCCGTTTGGCGTGCCGACCGGCAGTCGCGTCGTGTTGTTCGTCGGTCGGCTCGATCCGCAAAAAGGTCCGTTCGAACTGTTGCATACGGCCGCGCAGCTCGTCGTCGATCACGCCGACGTGCATCTGTTGATGGTCGGAGACGGTCCGCTGGCGAGTGAACTACGCGCGTGGGCAACGGCGCGAAATCTCGACGGGCGGATTCACTTCGCGGGCCGCCAGGCCAACATCGCCGGACTGATGCGGGCGGCCGACGTGTTTGTGCTGCCGTCGCGATGGGAGGGATTGCCCAACGTCGTGCTGGAAGCGATGGCCGCCGGAACACCGGTGGTGGCCACCGCAGTGGAAGGGATCCGCGACTTGCTGGGGGACGGGAAGTGGGGACGGGTGGTGAGCGTCGGTCCGCAAATGGGCGGTGTGGGGGGCGGCCATCGGCAATTGGACGCCGGGGTGGGTAGCAGTGGGGAAAATGGCTTGGCGGACGCTTTGCGGGCGACTCTGGCCGATCGCGAGCACTCGCGGGCCGCCGCAGCCGAGGCGCAAAGCATTGTCAAAGAACGCTTTACCTGGCCGATAGTGGCCGCGGCCTATGAGCGGCTTTATGCCGAATTGGCCGCTCGCTCGTCCAAGTGACGCATAAACGACGTTCAACTTTGCGCATTCGGCCTCGCGTGAAAAAAAGTTGACAAGTCGTAACTCCTCTTGTCGGAACGATCTTGCGCGCGGACACGGCGCGCTGGCCAGACATTTAACAAATCCCTCGCTTGAAACACCGCCGGCACTTGGTAAAAACGGAATCCCACGCAGTGGTGAATTATGGTGAAAAATGGCGACCAGGACCCTCACGGGTACCTATGAGCGAATCCTGGATGAAAAGCTCCGCATCGCCATTCCGAAGCCTCTGAGAAAGCAGCTCTCGCAAGACGAAGAGGTAGTGGTTTTTGTGGCCCCCGGAATGGACGGGTGTCTCGACCTGTTTAGTGCCGAAGGGTTTGAAGCGCGGTCCGCCAGACTTCAGGAGCATGCCACCAACCAGGCCGGCTCCCGCAATTTTTTCCGCATGCTCTTTCCGTCAGCCGAGGAGATCTCCGTGGATCCTCAAGGACGAATTCGCATCCCGGAACGACTCGTGAAGCACGCCGCCCTGAAGCACGACATCGTGCTGGTCGGCGTGCGGGATCATGCGGAAATTTGGGACAAAATGGCCTGGGATGAGCTGCTGACGAAGAACGCTCCCAACTTCGACGATCTGGGTTCGCAGGCGCTCGACTGACGTTCGTCTGTTCGCCGCCGCGACGATTCTCGTTCCACTCGTCACGTTGTTGATTAAGCGCCCCGTTGATGATCGAAGCGCCGCGTTGTTGACCGAAATTGCATCAGTTTCGCAGGAATAATCCGCTGGCTTACCGGGCTTTGCGGACACGGGAAGCAGGAGGCTTCGCCGGTAAACCTATGGACGGTTGATGCAGGGCCACCCTGTCCTGCTAGTCCATGAGCCATTCGCCTCTCCGATCGGGAGCCAAGGATGTCTCCCGGAGGCGAATGGCTCGGTTTACTTTTTTGCCAGTGGCATTTGGGGGCCGCGGCGCGGGCAGGCGCCCTGCCGGCCGCCGCGTGCCCCGTCTAATTCTGCCCCGCGCTGACCGCGGGCGCATTTTCTCCTGCCCCGCGCTCGCCCGGGTGCGTTTTTCCCCCCCGCGATTGGCGCGAAACGGCTCCTCCCCGCGGCGTTTTGGGGTTTTCAGGATTCTGAAAATCTCGTAAAAGCGCCTCCCTTCGGCGGTCGAGTCCGCAACCTCCCCTCTAAGATTCCCCCTCAAAGTTCCTTTCGGGCCGAGTTTCCTCGGGCCAAAATCCGTCGGGGGGCTGCGACCGGCTTTCGACCAGCAACTGCCCAACGCTCTCATTTCCCGTCTCGTAGCGCTCGCTCACAACACAACTCAAACGCCTTCGCATAAAGCCAATGTCCGATCCGACGCCGGCCGGCCACGATCCGGGCGCGTCCGTGCACCGTCCGGTGCTCGTCCGGGAAGTCTTGCAGCTTCTGGAGCTGCAACCGGGACTCGTGGTAGTCGACGGCACGGTCGGCGGTGGCGGTCATAGCCAAGTCATCCTCGAACAACTCGGAGCCGACGGCCGACTGCTCGGCCTGGACCGCGATCCCACAATGCTCGCCCGAGCGTCCCGCGTCTTGGCGGACACCCGCGTGACCTTGGAACCAGCCAGTTATGCCGAGCTGCCCACCATCCTCGACTCACTCGGAATCGCCCAAGTCGACCGCTTGCTGCTCGACCTGGGACTGTCGTCCGACCAATTGGCCGACCCGTTGCGCGGGTTCGGCATCCAGAGCGGCATTCGGCAAAGCCAGTCGGGCCACGCGCCGCTCGATATGCGATTTGATCCTTCCGCTGGGCCAACCGCATCGGAACTGCTCGCTACGCTCGACGAAAGCGAATTGGCCGAGCTGCTCGAGCGTTTTGGCGAAGAGCGGGCCAGCCGGGCGATTGCTCGAGCCATCGTCGCGCGTCGCGCGGATGTCACGCATTGGACGGCCGCCAATCTTGTCGCGGCTGTTGCCGCCGCGCAGCCCCGCGGTCCCAAGCGGCATCACGCCGCTCCTGTCTCCACTCACCCAGCCACTCGTGTCTTTCAAGCCTTGCGGATTGCCGTCAATCACGAGCTGGAACACCTCCAAGAATTCCTCGCCACAGCGCTGCCCGACCGGTTGAAGCCGGGCGGCCGCGCGGTGATCGTCAGTTTTCATTCCCTCGAAGATCGATTGGTCAAAGACGCTTTTCGGGACCAAGCACTATGGCAAAACCTTACCCCCAAACCGGTCACGGCTCGGTCGGCGGAACAGAGGATGAATCCGCGCTCGCGCACCGCGAAGCTGCGGGCAGCGACGCGGAAGACGGCCACGAGGCCGACTGGGACGTCCCCGCCTCCCCGGACAACTCGACCTTGAGTCGCATCCTGGGGCTGGTGCTAGTCGTAGTGCTGGCCGGCGTCTTCAGCTTCGTCGCCTATCGCAAGTACCAGGAAGCCAAGCACAACCCTGACGCGCTGACCGTCGACGCGACGGCGCCCGGCACCGAGGGCGCTGCGGGGGAGAAGCACGCCGACGCGAGCAACTCGCCCTTTGACGGCGAGCACGACGCCAATACGCACGAAAATCTTACCGGCGGTGCGCGCGTCGCTGGGCAGGGAACGGCCGGCATCGCCCATCTCGGCGGCACTTCGGCCGACGGCTTTGGCTCGCTCGACGAACAGGGTGCCAACCGCGGTGTGAATCCGGCCGAGCGAAATCGTCAACAGAATCGCGCGGGCGCCGGCTCCGTCGCACTGACACCGGCAGGCCACTCCGCCCCTGCGGGCGGACACGAGACCGAAGCCAATCCATTCGGAGACTTGGGCGGACAACCGGAGCGTCGGCCGCAACAGCCCCCGGCACAGTCGGAGCCTGGCCAGCCGGTCGCTGGCCGGGCGCAGGGCGGCGCGTCTCCCTTTGACAACGCGTCGCCCTCAGGCAGAGTCGAGCCGAACGGTAAATTCGCTCCGAACGGCGGCCAAGACTTCGCGGGTTCACGCGGTCAGAACGCGGGCCTTCCGGCAGGAGGCGCCGGCGCTCCGCACGGGACGGCGGCCAAAGCTGACTCCGACATGCAGAACCTTTTCCCGGACGAGAACGGCGGCCGCCGCGAATTGGCGGGGCAAAATCCGCAGCACATGGCGGGACGCGAGAATCAACTGGAACCGGCGGGCCTCGCGAAGACAGCCCAGCTGCCAAATCAGATGGGCCAAAACAATGCAGGCCGCAATCCACCCGCGCAGAGTGAGCCGCTGGACAACGACACGCTGGACGAGCACCCGCACGTCGGGCACCCGACGACGGCCGGCAACGGCGTGGTCCATTTCAATCAGAATGCGCACGCCACCGGCACGGAGGGCTTCAATCCCGGCCGCCCGAGTGGAGGAGCGGCCGCCGCGGGCGCGCCAATGGCCGGAGCGTCGACTAGTGGCCGGGCGGAAGCGCTCCTGGGTGGCAACGAACGCTCGCCCAGCAGTGGCGACTCCCCGTTTGGTGGCGAGCCGCCGCAACAGCGCACCGCCGGCACGGCGTCGCTCAACGCGTCGAGCAACACGCTCGTGCAAAACGGCGAGCCCCGTCCGGCGGCTGGGTCCGACGATCCGTTTGGCGGCAATCGACCGGGAGCGGGCACGGGTTCGGCCGAAAGGTTCTCGCCCTCGGCCACGGCCGAAAATCCGCTCACCCAGCCGGCTCACGCGACGACGAGCCCCGGCGCCGTCTCGCCGGTGGGCACGATCAGCGACGCCGGCGACTACTACGTCGTGCAGCCGCAGGACAACTTTTGGACCATCTCACGGAAGAAATACGGCAACGCCCGCTACTTCCAGGCGCTCGCCGAGCTCAACAAATCGCGGATTCCCGATCCGGGCCGGATGCGGCCGGGCATGAAGGTCAGCACGCCGCCGGTCGAGGTACTGGAGGAGCGGTATGGCCAGTTCCTGCCGGCGGGCACGCGGGTGCAGACGACGGCCGCCGAGGACACGAGCGCCAAATCCGCGCCAACCGGATTCTTCATCAGTCCCGACGGTACCGCGAAATATCGCACGGGCGAGCACGACACGCTCTCGGAGATCGCGTCCAAGCATCTGGGGCGTTCGTCGCGCTGGATTCAGATTTACGAGATGAACCGCGATAAGCTGTCCAACCCCAACCAAGTGAAAGTCGGACTCGAGCTGGCACTGCCGGGCGATGCCAGCAGCGTCGGACTGTCGAGCGAGGTCGACGAGCGCCGATAACTACGAAGCGATGTATTTTCGCTTCGGTGCGGCGTTGGTGCTGGCGGTGCTGGTTGCCGTCTCGGGGATCGCCCTCGAAAAACGGTGCCTGACGCTCCGCCGCGCGCTGGCCCGCGAGCACTATCGCTACGAGGTTCTGCGCGACCTCTACGCGCGGCAGCGGCTGCAGACGCAGCAGCTCGGCGCGCCGGCCCGGCTGCTCGATGCGCTGGAGAACGAGCGGCGCGAAGTGATCGCGGGCAAAGCGACGGGCAAATCGCACGCTGAGGTCGCACGGCGACCGGCGATCGTGGCGGAGCACGAAACCGGCACTCGCGACTACTAATCAGGGCACGCTCGGATGTCCGCAGAGCCCGCGCCCCTCGATCCGTCTCATGCGGATACCCTCGCTGCCACTGCGCCGCCCGTGCGCGCACCGTTGTTACGGCGCCCCGGGAAGCCTGCCAACATTCGGCTGCGGCGCGGCATGATCGTGGGCATGCTCGCGCTGGGCGGCCTAGCCGTCGCGGCGAGGCTCGTGCAGCTGCAGGTGGTCGAACGCGCGCGGCTGGCGGAGCGGGGGACGCGGCAGAAATCGTACGTCGAGCTGCTGCCCGCGCCGCCCGGCGATTTGCTCGACCGCGGCGGCCGCGTGCTGGCGACGTCGGTTGTCGCCCGCAGCTTGTTCGTCGTGCCGGAAAAAATCGCTGACCCGTGGCCTTCCGCACAGCGCGTCGCCCGCGCGCTGGGTCTCGATGCCGGTCGTCTCTGCGAGCGGCTACAGCGGGACGACAAGAAATTCGCCTGGGTGAAGCGACGGCTGACTCCAGAGGAAGAGCAAGCCGTCGGCGCGCTCGACCTGCCGCCGGCCGCATGGGGATTTCGCGACGAGTTCGTCCGCCGCTATCCGCAGGGGGCGCTCGCGGCCCACGTCCTCGGTCTGCGGGACGTCGACGGAAATTGCCGCGGCGGCCTGGAGCAGTCGTTGGCGGCCGTCCTCCGCGGGAAACCGGGAAGGCGAACGCTGTACCGCGACGCGCGTGGTCGCGTGATCGACGTGCCCGACGACGCCGATATCCCGCCACAGTCCGGGCGCTCGGTCGTGACGACGCTCGATTCGATCGTCCAGCTTTACGCCGAGCGCGAGCTCGATCGGGTCGTCGCCGAGTGGAAGCCGCGCGGGGCCGTCGCGCTCGTCGCGGATCCGGCCAGCGGCGAGATCCTCGCGATGGCGTCGCGGCCGGCCTTCGATCCGAACCGTCCGGAAGGCGTCTCGGAAGAAGTCTGGATGAATCGGGCCATCGCCTGGATGTACGAGCCGGGCTCGACGTTCAAGCCGTTCGTCGTCGCCGGGGCGCTCGAGCGCGGCCGTGTCAGGCCCGACGAGGAGATCGATTGCGCCGGCGGCGAAACACACCTCGCCAGCCGCATCTTTCACGACACGCATCCGTTCGGCCTGCTCAGCGTGGCCGACGTGCTGGTGAAGTCGAGCAACATCGGCATGTCGCGAATCGGGGCGCGGCTGTCGAACGCCGAGCTGTTCGCGACGATCGCCGCGTTCGGCTTCGGCCGCGTTCCCGGCTCGGGGCTGCCCGGAGAAATTGGCGGCCTGGTGCATCCGGTGAAGCGCTGGTCGTCGTACTCGAACGCGTCCCTCTCGATCGGCCAGGAGTTGGCGGTGACGCCGCTGCAGATGATCGCCGCCCACGCCGCACTCGCCAACGGCGGGACGCTGATCTCGCCCAAGCTCGTGTTGCGTACGCTCGATGGCCGCACACTCGACGCGCCGGCCGAAGGTGGGAGAGAGTTGCCGCTATCGACGCCCCTTGTCAGCCGCCCGACCGATCACGAATCGGCACGCTGGCTCATCGAAGGGCCGATGCGCGACGTCGTCCTCCGCGGCACGGGCACGCGAGCGAATTTGCCCGGCTATTCAGTCTTCGGCAAAACGGGGACAGCCCAAAAGCTCGATCCGGCGACGGGAACGTACTCGGCCGACAAGTACGTCAGCTCCTTCTTATGCGGAGCCCCGGCCGCCGCGCCGCGCGTGCTCGTGCTGGTCGTCGTCGACGAACCGACGACGAGCGGCACCCACTACGGCGGAACGGTCGCCGCCCCAGCCGCCGCGGAGATCCTGCGACAGACGCTCGGCTATTTGCGAGTTCCGCGGGACAATTCTGTCCCCCAACCGCGAGACGCCACCGTGGGGCGGACTTCGATCGACCCAGGTCAGGCGGTGCCAGCCGTTCGCTGAGATTAGAGAGTCCACGGTTAGTGCATCGGGCTCGCGCTCGATTTTGGCGGCGCACCCAGCGGAAGCACTGCGGCCCGCCCGGGGTTGTCGGCGTGCCTTGAAACATTTGTCCACTAATGGATGACGCCATTTTCATCGTTTGTCGGCTCAACTGGACAATTACCGCTTGATTTGCAGCAGCGCATCCGGCCATATGTCTCGTGTATTGCGCAGTCGCCGTATCCTTCCAGGCAATCGCCCGCTGGGATTGTCCGTTCTCTCCGCCCTCAATCGGCTGCCACCGCAAGCCTCTTCGATCGAGACCCGCCTACGTCCTGAGTTGTGGCAAAAAAGCTGCAATCCCCACCGCAGTTTTCAAGGTCCAAAAGATGAGAACCCGACACTTGCTCTTTCTTTGCTGTTCTCTGCTTTTGGTCGTCACCTCGTTCTCACCCGTAACTGCGAACAATTTCGCCCAGACCAATGCGCCGACCACGCAGTTTGTGTTCGGCGTGTATACGGCTTGGGAAACGACCTACATTCCCGACTACACGGACACCGCCGCCAATCGCGCGCAAAACCTGACTCCGTTCTTGACCCAGACTTTTTTCCCCGTCCTGACGGCCAACAACAGCTTCAATCTGGTTTGGACGACCGATGGTCCTGAAGCCACGAGTGCCGAAGTGTCGGAGTTCGCCGCGGCTGCGCAGCAGTTTGGAGTCATGAACATCAACGGCTCCGACGGGGACTTTTACCTGAACGCGTCGCAGAACAATAACGCCTTCATCGCATCGGCTCTGGAGACGTTGGGAACGATCTGGAATGGAGCCAACCCGAAACCGTTCGCCTTCAGTTTGGGCGACGAACCGCCGGCCGCGGATGCGAAACAACTCGCGTCGTATGTGACCCAGGCCCAGGCTGCCAATCTGCCCGTAACGACCGTGCTGGCTCCGGGCACCGTCTCGACGATCTTGAAAGCGGTGAACACGCTGACCTGGGTTTCGTTCGATCGTTATCCCTTTTTCGCCGATCCCAACTCGGGGCCAACCGGAAACAGTTCGTACTCGTATTTTCTCGACATGGCGGCGGATATTGGGACCGCGTACGAGGAGGGCAACCCGCAAGTCTGGGCGATGGGCCAGGCGTTCCAGGGAGTGGAAGGAACCTCCGTGATTAATGCCAATGGAACGGTCACGGTCGCGGCGGGCTCCGGACTCGAGTGGGAGATGCCGACGCCTGCGCAGACGTCGTGGCAAGCTTGGGCGGCTGCTGCGATGGGAGCCAAAGGCGTCATCTTTTTTGTCTACGCGCAGATTCCAGAGTGGGTGTCGACGGATGCGACGGCACCGCCGCGCGGAGCATCTTGGGCCTATAAGAAGGCCTACAACACCGGCAGCTATCCCGGGCTCGTCAGTTTTCCGGGGTACACGCCAGGGCCCCAGCTCGTGCAGCTGCAGACTCAAACGATTCCCGATATCCAATCGGTTCAGACGATCCTGCTTGCGTCGCACACGCTGATTCATTCTCCGCCGAACCCAACGCCCGTGAGCTTATCGGGTCGGCAAATGCCGGGAGACTACCTCAATTTCCTCGGCGGCCCAGGGGGTGTGACTTATGCGGCGATCGTTTCGTCGCCGGAGCGAACGTCGGGCTCGATCAGCCTGTCGCTGAACAGAAAGGTCCAGTCGCTAGTCCCAATGGGGAATGCGCCGGCCCTTCAAGTGTCGGGGCGAAGCATCACAGTGACGCTGCCGCCCGGCGGCGGAGCGGTTTATCAGGTGATCGAGTAAGCGCGACCGACGCGCCTCGCGATACCCTCGGACAGAGTGCGCCGACAGAGCAAAATGACCGACGCGATCAGTCGAGCCTTGGGTAGGGCAAACTGTGCCTGCCGTCGGCACTGAGCGGCGAAAAGCTGGTCCGTCCATCGCTATCTGACAGGCATGCCCACGGCTCGGCGTGGGCATGTTTTCCGCTGCGAATCGCGGAGGCCCACCGAAACCGGTGGGCATGGCACCCGACATTTAGTGGTAGACGCACCACGACGCCTGAGGGCGGCGAAGACGCTGACCACAGCCACCCAGCGTCGCGTCGACTAAACGACGAGCGCTTCATCCGGTTTCGCGCCGGCTTCCGGAATGCGGTCGTCGACTTGCGTGGCCATGCCCGTGGCGCGGAGGCCGCGGATGACCCACCAGGTCGGATCGATTTCCCACCAGCGATGTCCGGCGCGCGCGGCGTGCGGGTGCGCGTGATGGTTGTTGTGCCAGCCTTCACCGAAGGCGAGCACGGCCACCCACCACAAGTTCCGCGATTCGTCGCGCGTCTCGTAATTGCGGTAGCCCCAGAGGTGCGTGGCCGAGTTGACGAACCACGTGCAGTGGTACGCCCACGCCATCCGCACACACAAGCCCCACAGCACTCCCGGGATGCCCGCGATCAGGTACAGCACCACGCCGATGCCGACCAGGACCGGGCCGTAGAACTTCTCGTAGAACTGCATGATCGGGCGATCGACCAGATCGGGAATGTACCGCCGATAGAGCTGGGCCCGCTGCTCGGGCGTGTGATTGACGAACAGCCACAGAATGTGCGACCACCATCCCCCTTCGAGGGGCGAATGCGGATCGCCTTCCTGGTCCGAGCGCTGATGGTGTAGGCGATGCGTGGCCGCCCACATCAGCGGCGAGCCCTGTCCCGAGGCAACCGAACAGAAGAGGACGAAGAACTCGGCCGGCCGAGACAACTTCAGTGACTTGTGCGACAGGTAGCGGTGATAGCCGAGGCAGACGCCGACGCTAGCCGTGAGCCAATGGGCGACCAGCGCGACGCCGATCGCTTTCCAGGTGAAGAAGAACGGCGCCGCCAAACAGCCGGCGTGAATGCCGACCATCCAGACGAGTGTCACCCAATCGATGTTCTTCCAATTCAACTGCGCGGGGTTGAACCAGTCGTAGACTTCCTGCGGGGCGACCGTTCGCTCAACCGCCGGCGAGTTGTGATGTCGCCGCGCCTGCTTCTTGCGACGCCGACGCTTGGGAGGAGCGATCACAGTGCTGGCCATCAAAATCTCCCGTAATCTCTTGCCGTCTATCGGCCGAAGGTCCGTGGTTTCTGTGTGAAACTTTAGCGGGAGGGTAGAAAAACAGCGTCAGCGTACCGTCACCGGATTGTCACGGTTTTGTCACGGACGCAAATCGACAATCTGGTTTGACTTACCGCGACGCGCCGCGGATATTGTGACTGGTTCAGGGGTCGGAAACGGGACGACATTCGGGACAATATTGGACGGAAGTGGACTGACGTCCGCGCGTGCGAAGGAGCCGCGCCCGCCGTCAGCGGTGTCTTTTTTGTCATCGCCTGGTTAATCGTGAAGGGGCCGCGAATAGGTCCGGAGGATTCCTCGCTGACGCTTCGGGTTAGTAAGAGGACACACCAACGCGAAGCGTGAGCCAGGGGCGTCTTTACCAACCCGAAGCGTGAGCGAGGGCTCTTGCATCGCCTCGAATCAAAACAAAAGACACTGCTTATTGCGTGCGCGGCTCTTTGACGGCAAGTGAGTGGGAACTCGATAACGGAGCACACGAATGCCCATTCTGAAGATGACCGCGGAGGAGATCAAAATCCTCCGCAAGACGCTGAAGATGAGCGAGGCCGAGCTGGCCACTCGGATCGAGCTGGAGGATCGGCAGGCCGTGAAGCTGTTGGAGTCGGGGGGCATGTCTCCCACGATCAAGATGCACCGGTTCTTGATTCGCTTGCTGCGTAACGGCGCGACGCGCTCGCCTCGACTGAAAAAAATGCTCGAAACGGTCAAAGAACGCTCGGAGGTCCGCCTGTGAGCGGACGCGCCGGTCTCGCCGAGTCCGCGCCGGACACGATTGCCTGGAGTTGTCACCGATGATTTGCCGCTCGATCGGATTGTCCTCACTAGTTGCACTGTTGATTCTCGCGTCGCACGCTCCGGCGCGTGGCGATGATTCGCCCGCGGGCAAGCCGGCGCGCTCGCTGATCATTCACGCCGACGATGCCGGCATGTCGCACTCGGCGAACATGGCGACGATCGAGGGGCTCGAGCACGGCGTCGTCACGTCGACGAGCATTTTGGTCCCGTGCGCGTGGTTCCCGGAATTTGCCGCCTACGCGCGGAAGCACCCGGAGCGCGACTACGGCATTCATCTCACGCTCACCTGCGAGTGGAAAAACTATCGCTGGGGCCCGGTGGCGCCGCGCGACCAAGTCCCCAGCCTGATCGACGAGCAGGGATATCTGCATCGCGACAACCCGCCCGTCGTTGCCAAGGCCAAGCTCAGCGAGGCCGAAACCGAGCTGCGCGCCCAAATCGATCGGGCCAAGGCCTTCGGCATTCGGCTCTCGCACCTCGACACGCACATGGGCACTCTGCTCGACCGGCCCGACTTTTTGGAGCTCTATGTCAATCTGGGCATTGCCTACAACTTGCCCGTGATGTTCACCCGTCAGGCGTCGCTCCCGGCGTTTCAGGCCAAGTACCCCGCCCTTCGCGGCCACGATCGCCAACTCCTGGACATTCTCGACACCCATCGTCACCCCGTGCTGTCGTCGGTTGTGATGCTCTACAACAAGGGCGAGCACAGCGTCCGCACGCACAACTACCTCAAGGCCTTCGAGACGCTGCCGCCCGGCGTGAACGAGCTGATCGTCCACTGCGGCATCGACAACCCGGAGCTGGAAGCCATCACCGACTCGGCCCAACTCCGCGACAGCGACCGCCGCTTCGTCACCGACCCAGACACCAAGGCTCAACTCGCCCGGATGGGCATCACGCTCACGAACTGGGGCGAATTTCGCCAGTCGGTCGCGAACAAGTAATCGCGCGACGACGCCGGCCTGCTGCTTTCACGAAGCGCGCGGCTCAACAGTCTGCGAAGACTCTGCGGGCATCCTTCGGTCGACTCTTGTCCGCGCCGAGTGCTTTGGACTTGGGGAAAACCCGGCTTTAGTAGGATTTTCCGCTGCTGCTGATAAATCCGAATTAAGCAAAGAAACAGGTTGTGCCGATTATTTTGGCGTAACCCGTCTGAGCGGCCGTCCACGTCTGGCGCCGCCAGGACAAATCGCTCCCCATCTCAAGCGACTCTGGGTCAAACGACATCCGAGTAGTTCCGGCGCGAAGCGTCGAATTCGGATCGGGATTGCGCAAGCAGGCTTAGGCTAAGCGTTACGGCCTCACGGAGGGAGCACGTGTTCATACCTTGCACTGAGCGCGCAAAAAGAGTGTCGAGATGGCTTGGTTCGCTGGCAGTCGTGGCAAGCGTCGTCGTGGTTACGGACGCGCGATCAACAGCTTTCGCGCAAGCACCGTTCGGTGAGAACCTCAGCCTGGCAACCCCGGCCACTAGCCAGAATGTTTCGGCTCAGCCCGCGGCCAATTCGCCGGCAATGAATTCATTCCAGACGTATGACGTCAACGTGACCGCAGCAACTCCTGCGGCCCCGGCTCCGACCGGCGTTACACCCGTGCAATTCGGCATGACTCTTACGCCGCCGCAGGTATTCACGAATGCTCAGTCCCCGGTGCAACTGCCGGATTCCGTCGCGTCGAGCTACCTGCAGTACAACCGGCGGCGACTGGATGAGAGTGGCAACAACCTCCTGCGGCAAATTCCGCGATCCTCGCCGGAGGCCCGTCACAGTCCGTTGTACACCTTCCGTCCGCGCTTCACCGCCCAAGCCATAGAAGCGGCGATGCCCGCTACTCCCGCCCAGCAAACTCCGCCACCAGCGCCGGCGTTGGCGAATGACGGACAAGGCGGTGCAACAGGTGGCAACCCTGGCGGAAGCGCGGCGCCACAAAGCACCGTCGACACGATGATGAACATGCTGAGCTCAATCAACCCGTTCACCGACGCAAGTGGAAAGGTGATGGGACGGGCCGCGGTCTATGCCGACACAACTCACGTGACGAATGCGGCGAGCGGGGCGTTCTTGCCGACGAACATCCCAGTCGAGGGTCAACCATTCTTCGGGGCGCCGGCGCGGGCAAACCTGTCGGGTTCGGGCTCCGCATTGAACGTGACTGCCAGCAATGGGACGGGCTCGGGCACGAGCTCGACCGATGGCTCGAGCTCAGATTCGAAAACTCCCGTCTCTGCAACTGCACTCATCACAATGACCGATGCTGAAACGGGACCGTCCGCGGCGCTGCAACAGGGCTGGTTGCAGATCGGAAATGTGATTGCAGGAAGCATGGAAACAGCATTCGCGGATCCGGGTTCTGTCCCTTATACGCTCGATCTTGCCGGGCCGAACGCACGTGTAACAGTCGGACAGAACGGCCAGCCCGGTGGCCAGGGCCGACTGGGATGGTTTGTGCTTCCGATGTCAAGCACGGGGCCAGGTAGCGAGTTCAGCATCAATCTGGAACAGCCCCAGCCGGAAATCATCAACGGAAGTAACGCGGCCCCGGCAAAGAACCTGAGCACGTTCTCGCGCTACCCAGATATAACGGCCGAGTACCGCTACGGGAACAGCATCTACGACACAAAACCATATGAAGAGACTTGGCACGTCCAGCTGGCTGGCGTAATCCGTGATCTCGGCTTGGAAAACGCGAATCAAACGCTGGAACGGCACGAAACCGGTTGGGGTCTGTCGCTGAGCGGCGAATACGCGTGGTTGACTCCCGTTTCACCAAACGTTTCCGATCGTCTCTACGGCTCCGTCACCTACGGCCAGGGCATTGCGCACTACATTAGCGACTTGCACTCAACGTCCAGCGCGGTCGGCAACGACGCCACGCTCACGAATGATCGCTCGCTCGACGCGCTGACCACCGTCGCCTACTACTTCGGGTACACGCACAACTGGACTGAGTATCTGCGGTCCACCGCGACTTACAGCCATGTTACGCTCGATAGTATTAACGTCACGGGCCAGACGGTTTCGCCGTATCGGCACGGGGATTACTTCGCGGTCAACCTCGTTTATCACATCGTCACGACGGGACCGCTTTTTCCTCCCCCCGCGCTGACGAATAATCCCAAGGCCTTTCAGTTTTATACCGGCATCGAATATCTGTACGGACGAAAAGAAACGCTTGACGGCAATGCCGGGGACGACCAGCGCATCATGTGGGTGACGATCATCGAGAACTAAGGCGTTGAGAGTCAGTCATCGGCCCGCCGGCTGGGACGATTTGGAACTCGTGCGAAAAAGCTGGCTCTACTCGATCGTCGGACGGTCCAGCACGGTCTTTCCCGCGAGCTGCGCGGCAAAGACCTGCGGGACGCCGGGAATGTTTTGCACGTGAAACTCGACAGTCTCATTGCCCTGCTTCCAGCTTTCGTTCCACCAGGCAAAGGCAGCGAGGCGTGGCCAGCGGTTACTGAGGATTGCCGTGAGTGCGACTTGAGTCCAAGCCGCTGGCTCGCCGGGGTTGCCGTCATTTGCGCAGAATCCAAATTCACTGAGCATGATCGGCCGCTGGCCCGGAAGTTGGGAGACGATGTCGTAGGCACCGTTCATCGCGGAAACGAAGGCAACCCAGTCGTCCGGTGCATCATCCGGTGATTGCGAGCCATAGAGTGACAAAGCGATCCAATCTGTGAAATCCGGTCCGGGGTCGTAGGCGGCCAATGTGTTCCAGGATTCGACGGGATTGTCCTGGTAGTTGACGTGGAAGACCCAGGAAATGTTGTTGGCCCCGGCATTTCGAACGATTGTCACGATGTGCTGGTAGGCCTGCTGGAACAGCGGGGCGCCGAAGTTGGCACCAGCATCCGCGCCGTTGTGAGCCGCGTTCCAGGGAAACCAAAACCCGTTGGCCTCTGTACCCCATTCGCACAAGAAAGGAAGCGCGGTCGTCTTGGCCTGGTTTGCCCACTGAGTCAGAATCGTGTCGAACTGTCCGGCGACGATTGCTTCGAGTGTATAAGTTGTTTCCGCGACGTAATTCTTCGGCACGGTGCGCGTCATCAGCCGCAGGTAGGGAACCGCGCCGCTGTCGACGATCCAGTTGAGATTGGGCCACGGAAAGGCGAGTCCCGCGCCCCACTCGTGGAAACAGGTGACGAAGGCGACGTTCTTGCCCACCGCATTAACGTAACTCGTCAGGTTCGCCAGCGACGGGGTCGGATTTTGTTCGGTCCCTCCTGGGTACACGCCGTGGTAATAGTCGCCCGGACTCGGCACTTTGATCTTGGCCATGCGACGATCCTCTCCTACGGTTTATGAACCGACCGGTTCGCCTCTACCCTACCGGACTCAACATCGCCCTAAAAGTCGCCAACAGCTCACACATCGATAAGAGCGGAACTCGGGGCTCTTAGGTCGATTACCGGCTGAATCGTGCGTAAAAGACTCGCTTTCGCTCCCCCCGAGCAGGATTTAGACTTGGGTGAGGAGCCATTCGTTTCACGCGGAGTGGACGGTATGCCTTTTCCCAAGATGGTTCGCATTCGCCAGAAATTCGAAGTCCAGCGCGTCAAGGACGTTGCCGCGGAGACTTCCGGCCAGCTCCGCCGGCTCAACCTGGGGCAGAAAGTTCGGCCCGGGCAGACCGTGGCGATTACCGTTGGCAGTCGCGGGATTGCGAATATTGCCGAGATTACTAAGGCGATTTGCGATCACGTCCGATCGCTCAACGCCAAGCCGGTGATCATTCCGGCAATGGGCAGCCACGGCGGCGGGACGGCCGAGGCGCAGCGGGCGATCGTCGAGTCGTACGGGGTGACCGAAGAATTCACCGGGGCCGAGATCCGCTCGTCGATGGAGACCGTGATCGTCGACCGCACGCCGCAGCGGATTCCCGTGCATTTCGATCGGCACGCGTTCGAGTGCGATCACGTGATCGTCGCCGGCCGCGTCAAGCCGCACACGGGGTTCGTGGGCGAGATCGAGTCGGGCCTGCACAAGATGATGTTGATCGGCCTGGGCAAACACGAAGGGGCCAAAATCTACCACCGGGCCATCATCGATTACAGCTTTGCCGAAATCATTCACGCCGTCGCCGCCGTCGTGCTGCAAAAGTGCAAGGTGCTTTGCGGCGTGGCGATCGTCGAAAACGCCTACGACCAAACGGCCCTGATCGAAGCCGTGGCGCTGGAAAAGTTTTACGACCGCGAGCGCGAGCTGTTGGCGCTGGCCCGGCAGTGGATGCCCCGGCTGCCGTTCAAGCGGATCGGCCTGTTGATCGTCGACGAGATCGGCAAGAACATCAGCGGCTCGGGGATGGACACCAACGTCATCGGCCGCAAGTTCGTCGGCAACCCGGACGCAGGGCGGGACGACGTTTCCTGCACGCGAATCTTCATTCGCGGTCTCACCGAGGAGACGCACGGCAACGCCTGCGGCATCGGCCTGGCGGAATTCACCAACCGGCGGACCGTCGAGCAGATGGACGTCAACATCACGACGATCAACGCCCTCACTGGCGGGCACCCGGCCGCCGCCGCTGTCCCTGTGACCTTTGACACAGATCGGGACGTGCTCGAGGCGGCCCTGGCGACCGTCGGGCTGGACGAGCCGGAAAACGCCCGGGTCGTGCAAATTTCCAACACTTTACACCTTTCGGAAGTATTGGTTAGCGAGGCTTATCTGCCGGAGGTCTCGCGGCGCAGCGACCTGGAAATCCTCGACGGACCTTGCGAGATGGATTTTGACGCCGACGGATTTCTGCTGCCCGTCGCAGCCTCGGGGCTGACCGTCCACTAGACGACTGGGTGTAGTGACGGCGACCGCTGCGGCGAGCCGGTGGTGAACTCAATGCGTCGCGGCGTCCCGCTAGCCCCCTCCGAAATCGAGCTGGCCCTCGCCGCGCGGGCGGGCCTGACCCGCCGCGGGTTCTTGCTCGCCGCCACGGCGACCATGGGCGCAATCGGCGCGGGGGCCTATGCGTGGAATCGCTACACGCAACTGTTGGATTCTACCGGCGGCGGCTCGGCGGGCCTGCTCCAGGGCGAACCTCTAGCCCTGACGTCATCCGGCCAACTGCTCGATACCGACTTTCCGGATCCGTGCGCCGGCGGCATCTTCCTCGGCTATGTGCCCTTTCGCTCGCAGGAAGAAGACAGCTTTCGAACACCGCTTTACACGAACTCGGGCGGCGGACACGGCGCCCGGTTGTGTATCGACCTGGCCTCGCTGTTTACGCCCGAGGGACGACTGACTCCCGCCGACAAGTTCTTTATCCGGACTGAATATCCCGATCTGCTCCGTCCGCCGGCCGATTGGAAAATCAAGATTCACGGCCTGGTCAAAAAGCCGCAGCAGCTGCCGCTCAAGTCGCTGGAGCGTTATTGCGAGCCGAAGGGCCCGGTCTTGCTGGAGTGCTCCGGAAACGGCAACGTGCTCAAGTTTGGGCTGTTGAGCGTCGCGGAGTGGGCGGGGATCCCGATCGAGCGGGTGATCAAAATTGCCGAGCCAACCGACAAGGCGAAAGCCGTTTTGATCCAAGGTTTCGACGACGACACCAACCTGCCCGACCACGGACCTCCTTATAAGGAGCACTCGTGGCCCACATGCAGCTGGATCTTTCCGATCGAACAGCTCGTCCAGTTCGGCGCGTTCCTGGCGACGCGGATGAACGGACAGCCGCTGCCCAAAGACCACGGCGCGCCCGTCCGCTTAGTCATTCCGGGCTGGTATGGCTGCAGCGAGGTGAAGTGGGTCAACGAGATCAAATTCGTTGACGACCACGCGAAAGCGACCTGGCAGATGCTGGAGTTTAGCGACCGCACGAACCAGGATACGTCGCGCGGCCCGCAACCCGGCTTCTTCAAGCATCCGTTTGGTCCAGCGCTCGCCAAAGATTATAAGGCGGCCACGATCGACCAGACGGCCCTGCCCGTGCGTGTCGAGCAGTGGAAGCTCGGCGGCAAAATCGTCTATCGCATCGTCGGCATCACCTGGGGCGGGCCAGTGCGCTCCGAGAAGATGAAGATCCGCTTCCGCCTCGGGATGGGCCCCAACGCGCCGGCGTCAAAATGGGCGCCGCTGGAGTTCTGCAAGGCGGCCACATCGAACTCGCAATATGGCATCTGGGTGCACACCTTCACTCCGCCGAAAAAGGGGCGCTACTACATCCAGGTGCGCATGGAAGATCCCAAAATCAACCACGCGCGCCGTCTGCAAAGAGGCGACTACGATCGCGGCGTGTTTATCCCCGAGGTCTAGGCCGCGCTGACGCCTGAGTCGTGCAGACCTCCGGCGACGCTCTTCCGACCGGCAACCGCGAGTCACACGCGGTAAAAAACGTCCATCACCTGCTGCAGCATGCCGTGGACGAGCGAGCGGTCGGGGACCGTTGCGGCCAGACCGTAGATCGGTGCCATGCCGCCCATGAAGTCGGGATTCTCGCGGACGAGCGCCACCGCATCCTTGAGATCGGCGACGAAGCATTCGGCGACGCCCGGCTGCGCGTGCCGCAGCGTGGGACTCACGTGGATGCCCGCCGGTCGTTGCAGGCCGGTGAGGCTCCAGCCTTTTTCCGACATGCGATCGAGCAGCTGGTAGATATTGAAGCTCTCGCTCGTCGACATGAAGGCGAAGACGCCGAACGTGCGGCCCATCAGCCGCAGCTCGGGAATTTCGGTTACGCCCTGTTTCATCACGGCCACGGCGTCGAGGATTCGCCGCGTCGCGTCCAGGTAGCCTTGTTCGCCGATCGACACGAGCGCCGCCCAACACGCCGCGCTCAGGCCGCCCGGCCGGCTGCCCGAAAACGTCGGCGAGTAATAGAGTCCGCCCGGCCAGTCGGACGTCGTGAAATACTGAAACCGTCGCAGGGCCGCCCCGCGATAGAGAACGACCGACGTTCCCTTGGGTGCGTAGCCGTATTTGTGCGTGTCGCACGACATCGAAGTCACGCCGGGCAGCCGAAAATCAAACGGCGGCACCGGCTGGCCGAGCCGTTCGGCCCACGGCAGGAAGAATCCGCCCAGGCAGCTGTCGACGTGCAGGCCAACGCCTCGGTCCCGCGCGATGGCCGATAGCTGCTCGATCGAGTCGATGGTGCCGTACGGAAAATTGCAGGCCGAGCCGACCAGCGCGATCGTGTTCTTGTTAATCGCCGCTTCCATCGCCGGCACGTCGACGCAGAACTGGTCGTCGAGCGGAATCACCCGCAGCTTGAGGCCGAAATATTGGGCCGCTTTGTGAAAGGCCGCGTGAGCGGAGACCGGCACGACCAGCTCGGGCTCGGTGATGTTCTTGGTCGCGCGGGCCCAGTCGCGATAGGTCTTCATCGCGAGCAGAATGCTCTCCGAACCGCCCGACGTGACCGACCCGCAAACTCCCTCTTCGCTCCCCACCGGCGCGCCGGCCTTGTCGCCGTTGAGCATGTGGGCCGTCATCGAGACGATTTCCGCCTCGAACTTGGCGGCACTCGGAAAGAGGTCGGGGTGCAGCGGATTGACCTGCGAGTGCAGCGTGTACACGCGGCTGACGAAGTCGATGTGCTCGCGATCGCCGTTGTACACCGCGCCCGATGCGTGGCCGCTTTCCCAGCGGCCCGCCTCGCGCTCCTCGAGGTCCTGCATCGTGCCGAGCACGTCCGGGCGCTTGATCCCCGCCGCCGGGAGCCGCACAAACTCGGGGAGCGTGCCCCGATAGGGATGCATCATCTGATCGAGCGCAGCGGCCAGATCGACCTGCGGAGCGACGTCGGTTGCCATGGCGATCCTCGTATCGTGTGTCGAGCGAGTTTTGTTTCTTGGCGAGCCGGAGGTGTCAGCCTCCGGGTTCTTGAATTTCTTTGTCTTTTGGCTTTCTCTTGCTGTCGTGCTGATGTGGAGCGATGAGCGGTCGTGGACACGGACAGTAGAACCGGCGGGCTGACACCCGCCGCTCGCCGTCACTGATGCGCGGTGCCGTTCAGCAGGCCAAACAGCCCCCGCGTGCGCTTGTAACATTTCACAAACGCCGACGAAAGCTCCCGGTACGTTTTTCGATTGCGCGGGTCGGGCTCGAAGACGCCGGCGATCGGCACCAGGGCCGAAATCTCGTCCCGCCGACGGATTCCCAGCGACATCAGCGCGTGCAGCGCCGCCCCGCGGACCGTCGCCAGCCGGGGCGAGGCGATCCGCTGAATGGGCCGATCCAGGATGTCCGCGAAAATCTGGCACCAAAGGTCCGACTCGGCCGCACCGCCCACCAGCCGCAGCGACTCGAACCGCCGGCCGACGAATTTTTCCACGTGCGGCAAGAGCCAGCCCAAGTTGAATGCAATCCCCTCCAGCACGGCCCGCACCGCCTCGGGACGCCCCGTTCGCAGCGTCTGATTGATAAATCCGCCACGGACATGGCCGTCAGCCGCCGGCGGGCCCGAGCCGTTGAGCCACGGCAGAAACAACAAACCCTCGCAGCCGGGCGGCACGGTCGCCGCTTCCTCGAACACTTTGGCGTAGACCGCGCTCCGCTCGGCGTCGAGCGAATAGTTGTGTTCGGGGCAGAGCAGCCGTTCGACCACGGCTTCGAGACAGCGGCCGGCCGCCCCCTGTTCGGCGACGACGATGTTCCGCCCCGGAATGGCCGACGGCATCGTGGCGATAGCCCGCAGCAGGTTGGCTTTCTTGAACGGGATGTGGCAACTCAGCCAGGAGGTCGTGCCGACGGAGATGTAGCCGACGGCGTCGTCGATCGAACCGGCTCCGAGCGCCGCCGTCTGATTGTCCGTCGTGCCGCACACCACCTGCGTCGTCGGCGAGAGCTGCCAGGCCGCGGCGATCTCGGGTAAGAGCGGCCCCAGCACCGCGTCCACCGGCACCAGGTCGGGCAGCTTCTCGCGATCGACCCCGGCCAGGTGCAACAGCCGGTCGTGATAGTGCACGTGGTTGACGTCGCGGTTGTCGGTGAGCATGTAGGGAAAGATCGTCGCGTACGAGGCCGAAAACCGCCCGGTCAGCCGCAGGTTGAGGTAATCCATCGGCTCGAGCAGCTTGTGCGTCCGCGAGTAGACGTCCGGACGGGCCCGCTTGAGAAACAAAATGTGCGCCAGCGAATCGGCCCCGGCGTGCGTCGGCACGGCCCCCGTGATCTGGATCCAACGCAGCAACCGCCCGAGCCCGTAGCCGTCGATCTTAATCAGGCCGTCGGTGAGTTTTTGCGTGTCCGGCGCGCCGCGGGAGTCCATCCAGTGGACAGCGTTCATCAGCGGCTGCCCGCCCGCGTCGACCGGCGCAGTCACGGACCATTGCCCCGTGCAGGAGACGGCCACGATCCGACTGCGATCGACGCGCGCTTGGGACAGGACGGCCGTCACTGCCTGATCGACGGCCCGCCACCACGCATGCGGATCCTGCTCGGCCCCGCCCCCCTCGACGAAAATCGTCGAGACGGAGCCGCGGGCATGCGCGAGAATCTCGCCCCGCTCGGAAACGACGGACACTTTCGGCCCGCCGCTGCCCAGGTCGACCGCCAGCACGGTGCGTTCGTTGCTCGGTGCCTTATTCGGTTCGTTGTTCGCGGAAGGCTCCAAGCGCGGGGATCCTAACTCACGGGAGAAGTCGCGGGTTTTGGTCAGAAAGTTGGAATCAATCGTTCCAGCGGCGGTAGGTGGCGCGGACGAGATAGCCCCCGATCACGAGCAGCAAGAACGTCGCGAGGATTCTGAGAGGGTCCGACATGCCGCGATTGTAACGGGAACGGGAAGCGCGTTGCACGGAGGCGAGTAGGTACTGGGGCTCGTATCGTGAAGCAAAGTTCGCCATCGAGCCGGGAGGTCAAAGGGCGACGGGTATGTACTGAATCAAGTCGCTCACCAGCTGACGACCGCAACGGTGAGAAGCAGCACGAGCATGGCCCGCCCGAAGAAATCCGGCCAGATGACCCACAACCGCAGCCAGAGCCAATCTCCCGGCCGGCTCGTGGGTTCCCTCGTGTCATCACACGGGGGCACGTTGACGAAGCGTTTGGCACGTGGGCGGAACCAGACCCAAAGACACGCGCCGCACAACCAGCAGCAATCGATCAGGAGTCTTTCGCGCAGGGTCAAATAAGGCAATGCGTCGGGCATTGGCGTCCACATGCCCTTATTCTAGCGACGGCTCGCGCGATTCCCGAGCATTTCCACAGCGCGGCGTCAGGCGAATTCGTTGCGAGAGTCGGCGGGCTGCCACACGTCGCTCGCCGGATCGTGCGGCGGGCGTGGTTTGGGTAAACTCGCGATGTGACTAGGCACTTCTTGCACGAGCTGCGAAGCGTATTCGAAAGTCAGCCGGCGCGACCGGCCCTGGCGCACGAGGGACGCGTCTTCACGTACGGCCAGATCGATGCTGAGGCTCGTCGCTGGGCTGGCCGGCTGCAGGCGCGCGGGGTCGAGCCGGGGGACCGCGTGGCCCTCTACACGGGGAACAAAATTCCGTTTCTGTTGGCCCAGTTGGGTGTGCTCTATGCCGGGGCTTGTCCGTTGCCGCTCAATCCGCGGTTCACGCGGGAAGAGATGCGGTACTTTTTGAGCGACAGCGAAGCTCGGATGGTGATCGCCGGGGCCGAGGAGCTGCCGCTCGTCACCGCGCTCGCGCCCGAGCTGCCGCGGCCGCCCATTGTGCAAGCCGACGTCGACGACAGCACCCCCGGCCCGTTCCACGAGCCGAACGTCGCCGCCGACGCCCCGCGGATGATCCTCTACAGTTCGGGCACGACGGGTTGGCCGAAGGGCGTGGTCCACTCGCACGCCGGCGCGGCCGGCAGCTTGCGGGCTTTACGAGCGTGCTGGCAGTTGTCGGCCGACGACGTCGTGCTGAACGTGCTGCCGCTTTATCACATTCATGGCTTGGAGTTCGCCACGCATCTGACGTGGCTCGCCGGCGGCTGCATTCGCATCGAAGAATCGTTCGACGTCGGCCGGACCCTCGCGGCGATCGGCGAGTCGACGGTCTTCATGGCTGTGCCGGCGATCTATTACCGCCTGCTCGAGTCGGCCGAATTTCGCACCGCCGCCGCTTCGTGGAGTCGCACCCGGCTCTTCACCTGTGGCTCGGCACCGATTCGCCCGGAAGTGCTCCCCGAGCTGGAAGAGATTTTGCGGCACCCGGTCATCAATCGTTACGGAATGAGCGAGTCGTACGTGATCACCAGCCTGCCGCTGGCCGGGCCGTGGCCGAGCGGCTCGGTGGGGCTGCCGCTGCCGGAGATGGAGCGGAAGGTCGTCCGCAGCGACGGCTCGCCCGTCGAGCCGGGTGAAGTGGGCAGCGTGCTCATCCGCAGCCCGAATTTGTTTCGCGAATACTGGCACAAGCCGGACGAGACGCGGGCGGCGTTTCGCAACGGCTGGTTCGACACGGACGATCTGGGCTCGCTCGACGAGCGGGGCTTCCTCACGCTGGCCGGCCGCAAGAAAGACCTGATCATCACCAACGGCTACAACGTCTACCCGCAGGTGGTCGAGCGGGTGCTGGGCGACTGCCCGGGCGTGAAGGAGTGCGCGGCCTTCGGCATTCCCGACGCCGATCGGGGCGAGCGGGTGGCCGCGGCTATCGTGCGGAGCGACCTCACGCTGGACGAAGCCCGCTTGCACGCTTGGTGTAGCGACCGGCTCGTGATTTACCAGCGGCCGCGGACGCTGTTATTCGTCGACGCACTGCCGAAAAACACGCTCGGCAAAGTGCTCCGCCGCGAGCTGGTGGCCTGCGTCACCGGCGCGAGTGCCGGTGGTGCGGGCGCTTCGAGTGCGGCGCAGCCGGGTCCCAAGCGCGACTGATCCGTCACATCTCGACGGGCGCGGCCGAGGCGTCAGGCCTTTTTCTTCTTCGATTTTTTCGGCGCGGCCCCGTCGGCCTTTTCCTGAGTGACCAGGTTGCGTTTGCTGCGCTTCATGCGGAGTTTCCGTCGTTCGCCCGAACGATTGGCGCCCATGCGATCCTCGATTGATCCGTTGCCTGAATTTTGGTGGCCTCAACAGCAGCGGGAGACTATAGCAAATCACCACGCCGCCGCCCAAGCCGGATGCAACGTAGGAACTGTGGGGTGGCAATGGCGGCTCGTCCGCCAGTGGCTTTCGTTTCCGCCAGCTCAACGTCAGCCAGGGGAAGGCAGACACTGGCGGACGAGCCGCCAGTGGCACCCAGACTAAGAACACAGCTGGAGAAAGCCCCACTCGCCCCTACGAGTCGGCTTCCATGTGAAATCGATGCAGGAAACGGTGGACGATCGGGGCGATCACCACGCCGATGGCCAGGATCAGGGCCAGGCCGCTGTAGAGGGCGTAGCAGCCGGCGAAGATCTTCCCGCTGGTTGTGTTGAGCGTACCGAGCGGTCCCATGCCCGAGAGGATCATCGCCGCGTTGGCGAAGGCGTCGACCCAGTTTTGCCCCTCGAGGTAGTGGTAGCCGGCCATCCCCGCCAGCAGCGACACGACAATCAGCGCGATCGAAAAGCCGGCATTGGCGATCAGCCGGCGGGCGAAGTCGCGCCGATTCAAGAGCGGCTGGTTCATCCGCTCGTACTTGAGCAACCGCCGCTTCACCGGGGGCCGGCCGCCGAAATGCGACGCGCTGGGGGACAATTCACTGTGCGAGCCTTTCACGGGGCGAGCCTTTCACTGCGCGAGTCATTCACTCCGGTCGGTGGCGGAGAGTGTCTGCCGAGACGGCCGGGTCGCGGGGGTGCGGTGACGATAAGGGCAGCGTGTCGCCGTTGGCTGCCTGCCGCCGGGCCAGGAGTGTCATCAATTCGCGTTCCTTGTCCGGGTGTTGCGCGGAGACGTCGTGGATTTCGTCCGGGTCGTCGTGCAGGTTGCAGAGCTGGCTCTTGTTGATCTCGGGATAGCGAATCAGCTTCCAATCGCCGACGCGGAGCGCCCGTTGACACTCTATGAACGCCAAAAAGATCGCCTCGCGAGCTGTGTTGCTCTTCCCCGTAAGGACGTCGGAAAAACTGCGGGCATCGAGGCCGGCGGGCGTTTTGATGCCGACCAAGTCGCAGACAGTAGGGAAGATGTCGTGCAGGTAGACGAAGGCGTCGGTCTCGCCGCGGCGGATGCCCGGGCCGGCCACGAAGAGCGGCGGCTTGAGGGCGACTTCGTACACGCTCTGCTTGCCCATCAGCCCGTGGCTGCCGAGCGCGAGGCCGTGATCGGACGAGAAGAGGATGATCGTGCGGTCGTACTCGCCCGAACGCCGCAGCGCCTCGAGGATGCGGCCGATCTGCTCGTCGAGGTAGGTGATCACGCCGTAATAATCGGTGACGTGCCTTTTGATCTCGACCGGCGTGCGGGGCCAGGGGGCGAGCCGTTCGTCGCGGCCGGTGAGCCAGCCGTTGTCGAACGGATGCAAGGGGAGGTAGTTGGCCGGCAGGGGCATGGCCGCCTCGTCGTAGCGGCGGCGATATTCGGGGATGACGACCCGCGGATCGTGCGGATTGGCAAACGCCAGGTACATGAAGAACGGCCGGTCTTGCTTCCGCGTTTCCAGAAACGTCACGGCCGCGTCGGCGATTTCCTGGCCCGGACGGCCGGAGAGCCGCTCGGCATCGTCGTTCACGAGGTACTTCTCGTGCTCGAAGTCCTTATAGATGCCGCTCGGGCCATTCTGACGCTTGCCGTGGTGATACGTTTCGTAGCCGGCCTCACGGAGCGTCTTAGGAAAGTTGATCGCGTAGCGAACGCCGTACCCGCCCTGTTTGTGCTTTAAGTGAAACAGCGAGCGGCCGCTTAAGAGCATCGACCGGCTGGGAAAGCAGACGGCCGGCATGTCGCTCCCCATGCAATAACAATTGCGAAAGACGAGCCCCGACCGGGCCAGCCGATCGAGCGTCGGCGTTTGAATCACCGGGTTGCCGAGCGCGTGAATCGTGTCGGCTCGCTGATCGTCGGTGAGCAGGAAGAGGATGTTCGGCCGGCGCGAGGCGACAGGGGGACCATCGGCGACGGCCGGCGTCAGGCAGCCGGCCAGCAGCAAGATCGCGAAGGCCAGAGAAATGAGACTCGCGAATCGAGCAAGCATGGGACCATGTTAGTCGGCCCGCGCGGTCGCGTCGAATTGGACCGCGTTGGTCTGCCCTGGGGCCTGCGCCCCGGGCGTTCGCAACGGCGCGGCATCCGCGGAGCAAAAAAGACGCGCCCGGGAGAACCGGACGCGTCTTTTGCAGATTCAGAGTCAGATTCAAAACCGAGTCCCGATGCGGAACACGGGCGAGGCGATCAAACCTTCGGCCCGTTCGTCGAGGGCTGGGTCGCAGGTGAACCCTCGTTCGCTCCCGGCTCGTGAGCGGCCGGCGGGCTGACCGGAGGAATCACCTGCATCGGCGGCTTCCGCGCGTCCTGCGGCTGAGGGACATCAGCCTGCGGCTTGAGCGGACCGCCCGGTGCCGTCGCGCCCCCCACCGCGCACGACGGGCAGTCCGGCTGGGCACAGACGGTCACGGGGACCATCCGGCACACTTCGTAGGCAACTTGTCGCGGCACGCACTTGGACACGAGCCGCGTGCAGGTCACGGGCACCGTCTTGCACACGCAGCGCGGGACACACCGCTCGACCGTGTAGGGCACCTGCGTCGGAACGCAGTAAGCCACGCGGCACGTGCGGGGTTCTTGCACCATGCGATACGTCGTCACCGGCACCTGGCGGGTGTGCTCTTCGCACACCATGCGGCAAGTCTGCACCGGGATCCGCTGCGTCATCTGCTCGCAGACGTAGTTGCAGCGTTGGACCGGGTACTTCTCGACGACTTCCTGGCAGACGGTGCGGCACACCTGCACCGGAATTTTTTCGCAAATGGTCCGCGGCACCATCCGGCAGACTTGCACCGGAACTTGCTGCCGCACGACTTCACAGCGGTAGCTCGTGCACGGGACTTGTTCACAGACGACGCGCGGGCACCAGACGCGGCGGCACGTGGTGAAGCCCGGGCACTGCACGGGGCAGGTCCGCGGACCGCAACACGGATCGCAATACGTGCGGAGCACGACCGGACCGGGATGATAGTCGGTCACGGTTTGCCAGGTGCCGCAATCGCGCTGAACGGTGTTATAAGTCGTCACGGGACGCATCACCGTGCAGCAGCGTTCGGTGTTGACGGTCTCGACGACGCGATCCATCACGCAGCGTTGCACTTGCTGCTCGACCGTTTCGACCACCGGCTTATAGACGAGCCGCCGACATTCGCGCTCTTCAGTCGTCCACACCGGCTTCTGTACCGTGTAGTGACACTCGCGATACGAGGTCTCCACGACCGGCTTCTGCACCGTGTAGCGCTCTTCGCGGCAGGCCGTTTCGCAGATCGGCTTGCAAACCGTGTAATGGTCGTCGCGATAGCGAGTCTCCATCACCGTGCGGTAACACGTCTCCTGATGACGGTCGAGCACGGTCTCGTACTCGATCCGGTTCACCGTGTACTGCTGCGGTTCGCAGACCGAGTCGTACACCGTTTGGTAGCAGGTCTGCCGCTCGACCTTGCAGGACGTGTAACACGCCGTCGGCTGACAGCAGACGGGCGGACAACAGCTGTAGCTGCAGGCTCCGCAGTAGTAACTGGCTTGCGCGCTATTTGCGGCACAAAGCGCGACGGCCAGCAGTGCAAAAACCCCGATGCGTCTCATGAATGCGTTCTCCAGAATCTGCTGCGCAAAAAATTATGACGGACTCGCTGCCCCAATCCCATCTGCCGTCATGAGCAGATCGTTCTCCATTCTCAGCACGCCCGTAGCCAAATGCAAAGGAATTGCGGGCGTGAAAATCGGGGCCAATCGAAACGATCCTCGCGAACCCCCATCCTGCCAAGCATAGGACACGTGATCTAGGAATCTTGCGTCAAAATCGGGGACCGGGCGGAACTCATTTGCCCTTCGCCGGGCACCGGCAGCACAACCCTCAGCGTTTGCCAACGAGCGAACGCGCAAGCGCATGGGGCGTCGAATTTTTGGAAAGCTGTGACGGTCGCAACGGGCGGAACTTTCTGTCCGCGCGCGACGCCGATGCGGCCGGCTCGTCAAAATCCGCGAAATCGGAACGCGATTCGCGTAAAGCGGCGCGACACGCGTGTTCCGCCGCGACTTGCTGAAGCGGTTCAGCGGTGTCTATCTGCGAGACAGTTCGACAATCGCCTTGCCGGCCGCCCTAGCGACACATTGGCCGGGTTGTGAGGGGAACGGTTTTTCCGCGTCTCACAGGGTGCAAACGCGACTCAATTTGTCGACGGGGGAGCTGAGTGCTGCGCGATTGGAGCCGGGTAACCAACACCTGCCAGCTCTTACTCAATCCTGACTTGCTGGAATATTGCTTAACTTGATGCGTATGGGTGCGGCGAGGATGCCGACCCCAGCCACCCCGGGACGGTAACTCGCGAATTGTGGGCGGGCGTCGTGACGAACTTTGCGGGGCGGCACTATAATCGAGACCCAACCAACGAACTTCGGAATGCCTGACTCACCTTCCCTCGAAAAATCCGCTGCCTCGACCGCCTCTCCCGGTGAAACACCGGCTGGGGCAATGCCCCCTGGTGCCGCACCGCACCGGGTTGGTGGCGACATCGACTACGGGCGGTTTTTGGACTGCGTTCATTGCGGCCTGTGCACCTCGGCTTGCCCGACTTACCTGGAGACCGGAAACGAGAACGACGGTCCCCGCGGCCGCATCTACTTAATGCGGGCGGTGACCGACGGCCGGCTTGAGCTGAACGACAGCGTCAAACGGCACCTCGATCTCTGCCTCGATTGCCGAAGCTGTGAAACGGCTTGTCCTTCCGGCGTGCAGTATGGCCGGCTGATCGAGCCCTTCCGGGTCGACATGCGGCGGGAAGAGCAGAAGTCGGCGAGCGGCGGAGCCGGGTCGGCCAGGCCGAGTGCCGGCAGCGGGTGGATCGAACGGACTTTGATGTACCGGCTGTTTCCCTATCCCGGTCGGATGAAGGCGGCGCTGGCTCCGGCCCGCTGGCTGCAGCGGTCGGGACTGGATCGGGTCGTCGATCGCAGCGGGTTGCCGCGGCTGTTGCCGGGTTTCGTCCGGCGGATGTACGACCAGCTGCCTCGCCTGCAGCCGTCGGCCCCGCTGATGCCGACCTTGTTGCCGGCGATCGGTCGGCGGCGGGCGCGCGTCGGGCTGTTCTCCGGCTGCGTGGCGCAAGCCATGTTCCCGCAAACGAATTGGGCGACAGCCCGTGTGCTGCAGGCCAACGGCTGCGACGTCATTGTCCCCAAGAATCAGAAGTGCTGCGGAGCCATCCACTACCACAACGGGGCGGCCGGGCCGGCCCTAGAGTTCGCTGCCCAGAATGCGGCCGCCTTCGACGTGGCGACCCTCGATGCCGTGATCATTAATGTCGCCGGTTGCGGCTCCATGCTGAAGGATTATGGGCACATTGCCGAGGAGGCGGTTCGGACGTCGGGCGGTGGAGCGACGGACGGAAAGACCACTGGCGGGCAAGCCGCCAGTGCCACCCAGAAGACGGCGGCCCTTGCGCAGTTCGCCGCCAAGGTGCGGGACGTCTCCGAGTTTCTGGCGGAGCTGGGGCCGGTCCCGCCGCGGGGCGAGATTCGGCTGCGGGCCGTCTATCACGACGCCTGCCACCTGGTCCATGCCCAACGGGTGCGCGAGCAGCCGCGCAGTTTGTTGTCACTCGTCCCCGGGTTGGAGCTGGTCCCGCTGGCCGAGTCGGAGGTCTGCTGCGGAGCGGCCGGCAGCTACAACCTGACGGAACCCGAAATGTCCGAGCGGCTTTCGCAACGGAAGCTGCGGAACATTCTCGCCTGCGAGCCGCAGGTGGTCATCACGGGGAACGCCGGCTGCTCGCTGCAGATCCAGGCAGCCCTGCGGCGGGCGGGGTCACCGATCTGGGTGGCCCACCCGATGGACGTGCTCGACCTGAGCTACCGCAACGCCCCCCCACCGGGCGCCGGCCAACGGTCGGCTTAGCGCCACCGCCCACAGACGAGGCAGAAAGACGGAGCGAAATTCGATGCGGGGTGCCCGGCGATGGTGATCAAAGCGGTCGTCTTCGACTTCGACGGCCTGATGTTCAATACTGAGGACATCTTTAACCGCTCCGGCCGTGAGCTGTTGCGTCGACGGGGTAAGGAGATGACGCCGGAGCTGCTGAGCCTGATGATGGGCCGCCGCTCGGACGAAGCCTTCCCCCTGATGATCGCCGCCCTGGGGCTCACCGAGTCGCCGACCGACCTGCGGGCCGAGGAGCGGGCCATCTTTCAGGACCTGCTCTGGAAGCACGTCGCCCCGATGCCCGGGCTATTCGAGTTGCTGTCGCACTTGGAGGAGCGGTCGGTCCCCAAGGGGGTGGCGACGTCGTCGCGGCGGCCTTACATCGAGTCCGTGCTGCGCAAGTTCGAGCTGGTGGAGCGGTTCGATCTCTTGCTGACGTCGGAAGACGTCGTCGAGGGGAAACCCCATCCGGAAATCTACCTCAAGGCGGCCGGCCGATTGGGTGTCGAGCCGGGCGAGATGCTGGTGCTGGAGGATAGCGAGAACGGGATCCGCTCCGCCGCCGCCGCCGGGGCCGTGGCCGTTTCGATCCCGCACGAGCACAGCCGCTATCACAACTTCAGCGCGGCGACGTTCATTGCCGAGCGTCTCGACGCCCCGAAAATCTTGCGCCTGTTGCCCGGTTGATGCTCGTCTGGGCGATGCGACGCCAAGCGAACGGGGAATTCGCTGTCAACTCGCGCCGATGAGCGCGCCGAAATTTTGTGCAAAGTGACAATTTAGGAGACATGGGAGTTGTAGCTGGAGATTGCCAATTTTATCCCTCGGGAAACTTGACCATGAGTTTGCGGGCCGCCACAGTGGAGCCTTCGCGGAAATGGACGGGGGCCGTTGGAACCTGGCAGAGATGCCTGGTGCGGTCCTGGATGACCGAGTCTCGAATGGATGAAGAAAGGAAGTGTCATGTCCTTTGGTTTCGCCCTTCTACTGTTTGCCCAAGCGGCGGTGAGTGACAAGTTCGTGGCAGCGACGAACAACACGCCGTCAGCGGAGGCCCAAGTCGCTCCGACCTCGTACGACAATTACACCAAGGCCTACCGCGCTGCCAAACAGGCAAAGAAGCCCATGCTGGTGATCTTGAATCCGGCGAAGGGCGCGAAGGTCGCATTGATCTCGCTCGACGACGTGCAGAAGACGCGCGTCCGGCGGGACCTGTTGCAGAACTATGTGGTCACCGTGATCGACACGTCGACTACCCACGGGAAGAAGGTCAACGAGCTGTTCGGCTCGCCCCAACTTCCCCACGTTACCATCATCGACAACGAGCAGGCGTTCCAGGTCTATCAGACCAGCGAATCGCTTTACGGCCAGATGTGGGACAACATTCTCACGTCGTTCCAGAACGCTCAGCCTGTGACTCGTATGCCCGTCCAAAACTCCTGCCCCTACTGCCAACAGTTCCGGCAGCAATAACGGCCGGCGGGGCGCTGACTCCGCGACGGTGCCCTCCCTTCTTCGGCCGGTCAAGTCCACCGCAACGCTTGCGACCCCGGGTTTGGCCGGCTGTTTTTGCGCGCGGGCCCCCGGCTGGCGGCGGCTGCCGGCAAATCCGAAATGCAGGGCGGAGCGGGGCGGCCGGCGTTCTTCCGCAGACTTCGCAGACTTCCACAGCTCGAAATGCTGGGCTGTGGCCACCCGTTGGTACGGGCGGGGATTGGTCGGGGAATCCGGTGGAGGGGTCGACCGATCGGCGACGATAACGATAAAGCGGTTTTCCCCGATTGGTCCTCGTCTCTGGTCCCGGCGTCACGGATGACCTCGCCTCAGATCACGCTGATTCTGCAGCAAGCCGGCCACGAAGTTCTGCTGTGGGTTGGCTTCGGCACGCTCGTCGGCCTAGCCGCCAAGGCGATCATGCCCGGCCGCGATCCGGGCGGCGCCCTGGGCACCACGCTGATGGGAATCGTCGGGTCGGTGCTGGGTTGCGGCGTGATCGCTTTCTTCTGTCACGGCCAGCGGATCATGCCGATCAGCCTGCCCGGTTTCGCTGCCGGCACCGGGGGCGCCTTCGTCATCCTGCTCTTCTACCGGCTGCTGGCGGGGAACTTTTTCGTCGAGGCGGAAGACGGGGAGCGGACCATGTACCGCGCCACCCGCGCCCGCCGCCGCCGGCTGCTGCGGGAAGGCTGAGCCGGGATCGCCGGGGCCGGGTCGCAGAGTCGCTCGCCGACTCGAACGGTCCGATCGACCCTTACGTCGCCCCGGCGCCGCGAGTATCCTGCAAAAGAGGCTCGCAAGTTCGCTCTCTCACCCGGTGCGAGCCCGTCCCTCCGTCGGCAGGATCTCATGGCGACCCGAATCGATCCCCAGTCCCCCGAGGCCGGTGCGCAAACTCAATCGCGGCTGCGTCTTTACCGGACGATGCAGACGATCCGCCTCTGCGAAGAGGAGCTGGCGCGCTGCCACCAGCGGGGTCTGGTGCACGGGGCCTGCCACACTTATGTCGGCCAGGAGGCGATTGCAGCCGGCGTCTGTGCCCATCTACGGAACGACGACGTCGTCTTCAGCACCCACCGCGGGCACGGCCACGCGCTGGCCAAGGGTCTGGAGCCCCGCCAGCTGATCGCCGAACTGTTCGGCCGTTCGACGGGCTGCTCGCGGGGTCGTGGCGGCAGCATGCACCTGTTCTCCCCCGAAGTTGGGATGATGGGAACCAGCGGCATCGTCGGGCCGTCTATTCTCCAGGCGACCGGCGCGGGCTACGGCTTCAAGATTCTCAAATGCGACCGGGTGGCCGTCGCGTTCTTTGGCGACGGGGCGGTCAACAACGGGGCCTTCCACGAGGGCCTCAACATGGCCGCCATTTGGAAGCTGCCTGTCCTCTTTGTCTGCGAGAACAACCAGTACGCCACCGAGGTCCCCTTCAGTTATTCGAGCGGGAACGCCAGCGTGGCGGGCCGCGCCGCCGCGTACGGCCTGGCTGGGATCGAAGTCGACGGCAACGACGTGTTGGCGGTCTTCGACGCGGCGGGTGAGGCGGTCGCCCGCGCCCGCTCCGGCCAGGGGGCGACGCTCGTAGAATGCAAAACCTATCGCACGCGGCCGCACGCGGAGGGAATGGGCGATTTTGGCTATCGCACGAGGGAAGAAGTCGACGGCTGGAAGGGACGCTGCCCCATCGTCCGCCTCGCTCGCACGATGTGCGAGGAGGGCCAGGCGAATGCCGGGCAGCTCACAGCCATCAATGCCGAGATCGCCGACACGACTGCCGAGGCTGTCTGCTTTGCGGAGGCCAGCCCGTGGCCTGAGCCAGCAACGGCGGCCGAGCACGTCTTCAGCCCGGCGAAGCCGGTCGACGCGTCAACCGCTAACAGTCAGGCGCCCGAGACTGAGCGCTCGGCCAACTGGATGCAGGCGACACTCGAAGCCCTCTCGTCCGCCATGGAGGCTGACTCGAAGATCTTTGTCATGGGCGAAGGCATCGGCAAACGGGGGGGCAACTTCCGCACGACGTTCGGCCTGTACGATCGCTACGGGGCCGATCGCCTGTGCGATACGCCGATCTGCGAGCGGGGATTTGTCGGGCTGGGGGGCGGCGCCGCGATGGTCGGCACGCGACCGGTGATCGACTTCATGTTTGCCGACTTCATCCTCGACGCCGTCGGCGAAGTCCTCAACCAGATCGCCAAGATGCAATATATGAGCAGCGGCCGACTGCGGATGCCCATCCTGCTGCGCGGCTGCGTGGGCATCGGCCACTCGGCGGCCACCCATCACTCGGGCAATTATTATCCGCTGTACGCGCACTTCCCCGGCCTGCGGGTGGTGCTCCCGTCAACGCCGGCGGACGCCAAGGGCCTCCTGACGCACGCCCTGCGCTCGGACGACCCAGTCATGTTCCTCGAACACCGCGAGCTACTGACGGTGAAAGGCCCCGTGCCGGAAGGGGATTACGAAATTCCTTTTGGCCAGGCCCGCGTGCTGCGAACGGGTCAGGATGTGACCGTGGTGGCGCTGGCACTCATGGCTCAGCACACGCTGAAGGCGGCCGAAACGCTAGCCGGCGAGGGAATCTCGGTTGAAGTGATCGATCCGCGGACCATCGCTCCGCTCGATATCGACACCGTTCTAGCCTCGGTCGCCAAGACCGGGCGGCTCTTGATCGTGGACGAAGCCTTCTCGCCCTTTGGAGTTGGCGCGGAGATTGCCGCACAGATCGCGGAACTGGGATTCGACGATTTGGACGCGCCGATCCGTCGGCTCAATGGCGTCCACACGCCGACCCCCTACAGCCCGCCGCTCGAGGCGGCTGTTGTGCCCAACGTCGCCGCGATCGTCGGGGCGATCCGTAACCTCGTGGACGAGTAAGGAACGCCATGCCCGTCGAAATCAAAGTGCCGCGGCTCGGATGGAGCATGGAAGAGGGAACCTTCGTCGAATGGCTTAAACGCGACGGCGAATTCGTCGAAGCGGGCCAGCCCCTGTTCGCCATCGAAGGAGACAAAGCCATCCAGGATGTGGAAGCCATCGGCTCGGGCATCCTGCGAATTTCGCCACGCGCGCCGGAAAGCGGTGCACCGGTGCGCGTCGGCGTGACCCTGGCATTCCTGGTGACTGCCGACGAAGCCGATCCGTTTGCCGGACCGCAGCTCGCCGGCGAGCCGGGCAAGCCAGCTCCGGACAAACCGGCGACTCCGAAACCGACATCGCCGAAACCAACGCCCGAAGTCCCGCAGCCCAAACCGTCGCGGCCGGAGAAGCCGGGTCCCGAAGTGCCCAAGCCGGGAACGGCCCCGTCAAAGACGCCGCCGCCGGCTGTTCGCGAACCGGAAATCACGCCGCCGAAATCGCCCGGCCCGAGCACGCCCGGACCGGAAATCTCGCCGCCCCGTCCGTCGCAGCCCGAAATTTCTCCCGCCGAGCCGCCCCAGCGCGGGCCCGGCTCGCCGAGTTTCGTCACCCGCGCCCAGGCGTCCGGGCGAGGCACGGGGGACGGGCTGCAAACCGCCGTCGCGGCGCGGCCCCGCATTTCGCCGCGGGCACTCCGGATTGCGGCCGAGCTCGATCTGGATTGGCGCGACCTGCCCGGCACGGGGCGGAGCGGCCGCATTCGCGAGCGAGACGTGCGGGCGGCAGCCGACGGCAAGACGGCGAAAGTTGCACCTTCCGCATATTCGACGACGGCGTACTCGCACCGCGGTCCGGTCTCGGCGCCGGCCGAGAGCGCCGCCCGCGCGGCCCTGCGTTGGACGATTGCGGCGCGGATGACCGCCGGTTCACAGCAGACGGCTCCCGTCACCCTGACGACGACCGCGGACGCGACCAACCTCGTCAGCCTGCGGGCCCAATTCAAGTCGGCTGCGACTGCCGCGAACACGGGGGACGCGGTGACGCCGGGCTATCTGGCATTCATCACGAAGCTGGCCGCCCGGGCGCTCGCCGAGCACCCGCAGCTCAATCAGCAGTGGATCGACGGGCGAATCGAGGTGCCGGCGGGGATTCACATTGCCGTCGCCGTGGACACGGCCGCCGGTCTCCTCGCCCCGGTGGTGCGAGACGTGGCCGCACTCGGCCTCCGCGACGTTGCCACGCGTCTTGCCGACCTGACGAAGCGGGCCGAGTCGGGTCAGCTGGCCCCCGCCGACCTCACCGGTGGCACGTTCACGATCAGCAACCTGGGCGCTTACGGCATCGACGCCTTCACGCCGATCTTGAACGTCCCGCAGTGCGCGATCCTGGGTCTCGGACGAATCGAAAAACGTCCGGTCGTCGTCGACGAACAGATCGTGCCGCGCGACCAGATGGTACTCAGCCTGACTTTCGACCACCGCATCGTCGACGGCGCACCCGCGGCGAAGTTTCTGGCGACGCTACGGCAGGGCATCGAAAACCCGGGGCCGTGGCTCGTTTCTTGATCCGCGGCTCTTGCTGCGTATTGGGCTGCCCGCGACTCGTTGAGAAATGCCCGCCTAGAACTGCCGGTGGTATCCCGCGATCCAGCCGCCGTCGACCACGAGGATGTGGCCGTTCATGTAGCTGTTTTCCGGGTCGGCCAGAAACAACGCGGCGACGGCGATCTCGTCGGTCGTGCCTGGCCGGCCCAGGGGCACGTGATCGAGCATTTCCTGCACGCGAGCGTTGAACGTTCCCTCGGAACTGTAGAAGAGTTGCTTGGTGCCTTCGGTCAAGGTCGAGCCCGGCGCGATGCCGTTGACCAGAATGCCCGAGGGCCCGAGCTCGAGCGCCATCGACTTCGTGAGGTTGACGACGGCCGCCTTGGCCGCCACGAACGCCGACTGCAGCCGCAGCGGCACGAGCCCGGCGATCGAGGCGATATTGATGATCCGGCCGCTGCCTTGCCGTTTCATCACGCGGGCGGCGGCCTGGCTCACTTCGTAGACGCCATTTAAGTCGACGTCGAGGATGCGGTCCCATTCGCTGCGGGGGAATTCATCGATCGTGACGCGGTGGGCCAGCGTGTTGACGCCCGCGTTGTTGATCACGATGTCGAGCCGGCCGCGGTCGCGCTCGATTCGCCCGATGAGATCTTGCACTTGTTGAGATTTCGTCACGTCCAAGGGCGCCGATTCGGAGCCGGGGAAGCGAGCGGCCGAGGCGGCCGCACCGGCCACGTCGACGTCGGTGTAATAGACGGTGGCGCCGCTTTGAGCGAAGCGGTCGGCGATGGCCTGGCCGATGCCGCGGGCGGCGCCGGTCACGAGCGCGATCTTGCCGGAGAGGTCGGATTTCATGGGGTCACGGCCAGTGGGTCACAATGAAGTGGTCACAGTGAGGGCGGAGGCTCGTCCGGGCGGCGCAGTGCCCGAACCAATGCGTGCAACCCGCAGCAATGCGTGCCAGGCGGAAGACGAGCGAATCAGAACACGGGCCAGCTTATCGTCGCGGCCCATTCATTCGCCAGCGGTCGCCGCCTCAGGTCGCGAACTGGGAAACTACGTCCCACAGGGGGCCGGGGAAGAAGAAGAGGCCCACGCTTACCGCGACGCACAGGCCGACGCCGACATACGCAGGCAATTGCCGCGACGTATCGACAACGACCGTGGCGGGCGCCGGACGCAGGTACATCGCCGCGACGATTCGCAGGTAGTACGCCGCCGCGACGGCCGCGTTGATCGCCAGCACGATCGCCAGAATCTCCGCGGAGATTGTCTTTTGCGACCAGGCCGCCATCAGCAAGTTGAGCTTGCCGATGAAGCCGCCAGTCGGCGGCAGCCCGGTGAGGCTGAAGAGCAGGATCATCAGCACGGCGGCCGCGGCCGGATGCGTTTGGCTCAAGCCCGCCAGGTCGTCGATGGTGGAGACCGGACGGTCGCCGCGCCGCAGCAGTACCAGCATGCCGAACACGCCGGTAATCGTCGCCCCGTAAGCGACGAGATAAAACAGGAGCGCCGCCACTCCGCCGACGGTGCCGGGTTCGTGTCCGGCCGCCAGTCCGACCAGCATGTAGCCCGCGTTGGCGACGCTGGAATACGCCAACAGCCGCTTCAGATCGCGCTGCAAGAGGGCCAGCACGTTGCCGATGATCATGCTGGCGACGGCCATCAGCCAAAAGATCGATTCGCACCAGACCCGCAGGCTCTCGGCCGACGTGTGGACGTGGGCGATGTCGAAGTGGACGATGCGATAAAGTGCCAGAAATCCGGCCGCTTTGGGGATAAACGCCAGCATGGCCGCGGCGCCCGCGTGCGAACCTTGGAAGACGTCCGGCGCATAGAAATGGAAGGGCACGGCCGTCACGCGGAAACTGAGCCCGCCGACGATGCAGGCTGCGGCAATCAGCAGGATCGACGGCGACTGCGCCGCGGGAAAGTTACCGAGCGCTGCTTGGATCGTCCGCAGGTTCGTCGATCCCACGGCTCCGTACAGGAAGCTGAACCCATAGAGCGTGATGGCCGACGACACGATACTCAGCAGAAAGTACTTAGCCGTCGCTTCCGGAGCTGTCGACAGCAGGCGCTGCGCAAGCGGCGCGGCCGGCTTCGACCCGTTGCGACCCAGGGCCGTGAACAAGCGCCGCGGCAGGTACAAAAAGACATAGGTCGGAATGCTCACCAGTTCGAGCGCCAAGAACAGCACGATCAGATCGTCGGCGGCCGCCGTCAGGCTCACCCCGGCGATGATCAAGAGCAGGACGCCATGAAACTCGGCCGACATCGCTTCATCGATCTCGTCCCAGTTGATGAGGATCAGCACGATGCCGGCGAGGAAAGCCACCCCCCGGCCGAAGAGGGCCAGCGCGTCGTTATGAATCAGACGTGGCGTATAGCCGACGTGGGACTCCCGCCAGACAAGCATTGCCACCACGAGCGCGGCCAGAGAGACGACGGCCCACAGCCGACCCAGCCGGCGGTCCACTGGACGCCCCTCGGTCACGCAGAAGGGGCCGATCAGCAACTGCAGGCAGGCGGCGGCGATCAACACGATCTCCGGCAGCACGCACTGCACAGTCTGGGCAAAAGGCTGCATCAGCGTCGCACCTCCCGCTGGGCCACGGCCGTCTCGTGCTGCACCGGACGATGGCCGTCGTACAAACGGGCGATCGCTTCCAGGTCGGGCTTGACCACGTCAATCAGCGGTTTTGGATATACGCCGATCGCCAGACAGAGCGCCATCAGCGGCACCACGGCCCAGCCTTCGGCACGGCGGAGATCGGGCACCTGGGGATAATGGTGGGGAGCCTCTCCGACTGGACCAAAGAATGCCCGCCTGAGCATCGACAGAAGGTAGAGCGCGGCCAGGATTACGCCGAGCGTCCCGACGACGGCGAACGTGCGATTCGTTTTAAACATGCCGACGAGCGACAGAAACTCGCCCACAAATCCGTTGAGCCCGGGCAGCCCCATGCTGGCCAGGCACGTGAACACCATCGCGGCCGAGATCAGCGGCAGCTTCGACGCAATACCGCCGAGTTGGCTGATTTCCCGCGTGTGATAGCGCTCGTAAACCATACCAACGAGGAGGAACAGCGCCCCGGTCGACAGGCCATGATTGATGATCTGCAAAAAGCTGCCGGTAATTCCCTCGGCATTGAGGGCAAACATCCCCAGCATGCAGAAGCCGAGGTGGCTGATACTGCTATAGGCGACGAGCTTTTTCAGGTCGGTCTGCGCGTAGGCGCACAAGGCGCCGTAAATGACGCCGATCACCGCCAATAGGCCGATCAGCGGCGTGCCGATCTCGGCACACGCATCTGGGAAGAGCGGGAGGCAAATTCGCAGGAAACCGTACGCACCTAGCTTCAACAGCAGGCCGGCCAGGATCACGCTGCCGGCCGTGGGCGCCTCGGTGTGGGCGAGAGGCAGCCAGGTGTGAAAGGGGAACAAGGGGACCTTGACCGCAAATCCGACGGCGATCGACAACAGCAGCGCACGCTGCAAATCGAGCGACAGAGGATGCTGCTCGAGCGCGGCGGCCAGCGCGGGAATCGAAAACGGATACGCAAGGTGGAGTTCGGGATCGTTCGTCGCGTAAATCACCAGCAGGGCCACGCCGGTGAGCGTGATAATGCTGCCCGCGAAGGTATACAGGAAGAACTTGACGGCTGCTTCGCGTCGCTGCGGCCCGCCCCAAATGCCGACCAGAAAGAACAGGGGCAGCAGCGTGAACTCGAAGAAGACGTAGAACAGCACGATGTCGAACGCGCAGAAGGCGCCGTTGAGCGCGCCCATCAAGATCAGCAAGGCGGCATAGTACTCCCGCTCGCGGTCGTGAATCGGCGACCAGGAGATCAGCATGGCCGAAAACGTCAACAGCGAGGTCAGGACGATGAGCGACAGGCTGATGCCGTCGAGGCCCAACAGGAACTCGAGGTGCACGATCGGATCGCGATTGGTAGGCACGTCCTCCGGCTTGGTTTTCTCCGACGACTGCCGGATGTAGTTCAACCACCGGTAGTGAAGCTCCATCCGCGGCTGCACGGCCGACGTTTGCGGCGTGCGTGCGGGCAGCGATTCGTACGATGCGGCCAGCACGATCGAACAGACCAGCGTGGCGATGGTTGCCGCCAGGCTCAGCCAGCGGGCGATCCGCCCCGACCAGTGCGCAACGAGCAGCACGAGGCCCGCAACCAGCGGAATCACGACCGTCGCGATGAGAGTGGCGCCCAAAGCCTGCGTCACATCCGCACCATCCAAACTTGAAGAACTGTGGTCAAGAAGATGGCCAGTCCGAAGACCATCACCAGCGCGTAAGACTGAATCAATCCGTTCTGCACGGGACGCAGAAACCGGCCAACTGCCGGCGGGACGATGCCGACTTCGTCGACCAGGCGATCGATCACGCCCTGATCGAAGAGCAGCGACATAAAGGCGATGGCACTGACCGGAAAGGTCACGAGCACTGTCGCCAGCTCGTCGAGGTAAAACTTATTGAGCGACAACGTATAAAACGGCCCGGCCGCAGTCGCCGCCTTTGCCGGACGATCGGACGGCTGGGCATACATCCAATAGGCAATCGCGATTCCGCCGACTGCGGCCAGCGAACTGGCAAGCGCCAGACCCCACTGCAGGCCGATTTCCTGCAACTGTAACGTCGACGGCATGAGCTCGACCCAGCCGGCAAACAAGCCCGTGGGACCGACGATCGCGCCGATCAGCAGCGCGAACGTCGCCAGCACGGCCAGCGGCCAGGTCATCGCCCGCGGCCCTTCGTGGATCACAGGAGGCGGCGCGTGCTCGTCGAAAACGAGCGAGCCGGTCGCGGCAACGGACGGCGTTGGGTGGCCGTGCCCATCGTCCGCGGGGTGGCCGTGAGCGCCGTGAGCCAGTGCCTCGGCCGGCACGCGGAGCGGCCCGAAGAATGTGAGAAAGTACGCGCGGAACGTATAGAACGCTGTGAGGATGGCCGTCAAAAAGGCGGCGGCGAAGACAATCTGGAACAGCCGCGGATACTCGCCGTGGTGCGTGGCATTCAGCAACAGGCCGAAGATTTCGTCCTTGCTCCAGAAGCCGGAGAGGAGCGGAAAGCCGGCCAGTGCCAGGCTGCCGCAGAGGAAACTCCAGTGCGTCCAGGGCAGGACTTTCCGCAGGCCGCTGAACTGCCGCATGTCGATGACGTTCCCCATCGAGTGCATCACGTTGCCGGCCGAGAGGAACAAGAGAGCCTTGAAGAAGGCGTGCGTGAACATGTGGAAGATGGCGGCCGTCACCGCAGCCAGGGCGAAGGTTTCGCCGGCCGCCGCCGACCCCAGCGCCATGAACATGTAGCCGAGCTGGCTGATTGTCGAGTAGGCGAGCACACGCTTGAGGTCGTTCTGCGTCAGCGCGATGAGCGCGGCCATCAGGGCCGTAATCGCACCGATCGAGGCCACGATCGCCTGGGCGTCGGGAGCGAGCACAAACAGCGGCGTGCAGCGGGCGACCAGATAGACGCCGGCCGTGACCATCGTGGCCGCGTGAATCAGGGCACTCACCGGGGTGGGGCCCTCCATCGCGTCGGGCAACCACAGGTGCAGCGGAAACTGAGCCGACTTGCCGCACGCCCCGGTAAACAGGCACAAGCAGATCGTCAGCACGCGGAGATTGAAGTGAGCGGGCGGTACGAGGAACGCGTCGCGTCCGCGGAAGACATCCTGAAAGTCGAGACTGCCGAAGGTCCGCCAGATCAAGTAGATGGCGACCAGGAACGCCGCATCGCCGATCCGGTTCATCACGAAGGCCTTCACCGCGGCGGCCGCGGCGGAGGGGCGCTCGAACCAGAAACCGACCAGCAGGTAACTGCACAGACCGACGGCTTCCCAGAAGACAAACAGCACCACAAAGTTGCGGGCCATCACTAGCATGCACATCGAAAACACGAAGAGCGCCATCTCGGCGAAGAACCGCGGATAGCCCGGGTCGCCGTGCATGTACCCGCTGGCGTAAATCGCCACAAGCAGGCTGACGAATGTCACCATCGCCAGCATCACGGCCGAGAGCGCGTCGACCCGGAGCGCGACCTCCACGTGCATGTCGCCGATCGACACCCACTCGAAGCCGTCCGCGTCGCGCACCGATTCGGGTGCGTTGACCCGGGTCGCGCTCGCGGTCGACTCTCCTTCGGCTTTGGCATGATGGGCGGCGATGCCCGCCACGTGGCCCAGCTGCAGGAGCGCCAACACACACGAAACGGCCACGGCCAACACCACGACGCGGTGGGAGCTCGCGCGAAAAATCGTCCGGCCAAACAGCCCGACCAGCACGGCCGCCGCGAGCGGGCAGCCGGGGATCAACCACAGGATGACGGTTTGGGCCGTGTCAGACACGGGACGACGTCTCCAACGGGGCGGTGGCCGACTGGATGAGCGGAGCCGTTTCGGGTTGATGCCCGGCCGGCGTGAGCCGCGGGAAGTGCTGGACGGGCAGCGGCCGTTCGACTTCGGCGGATTCGACCAGCGGTTCCGGCTCGGGCTCGCCCAGGTCGTGCCAGGCCGAGAGGTCTAAGGTCTTCCGCAAGCGATAAAGCGAGGAGATCAGGGCCAGCGCCAGGGCCGCCTCGCACGCCGCCACGGTCAGCACGATCGCGGTGAAGGCCTGTCCTTCGTAGTTGGAATGCTCGTAACTGAAGGCGACCAGATTGAGCGTGACGCCCAAGAGCATCATTTCCGCGCTCAGGAAGGCGACAATCATATTGCGACGCGTGAGAAAGCCGAGCGCTCCCAGAGCGAACAGCACGGCTCCCACGATCAGGTAACTCAGCAAGTCGGATGTCATTAGCCGCTGGTTTCAGTTGCCGGTTGGCGTCGTTGTCGGTCGGCTTGTCCGTTGGTGCGGTTCCGCAATTCTCAATCAGCCGGTCGGTGGTCTTTGCGGGGCGCGCACGCGGCGCGGAGCGATAGCCACCGCGCCTACGCCTGCCACCAACAGCAGCGTGCCCGCCAATTCGACGACAAACAGGTAATCGGTGAAGAACGTTCGCCCCAAGCCGCGGAGAGGGCTCGGCTCGTTGACTCGCACGTGGCTCTGGCGATAGGGATCCACGTGATTCGGAATGGGGATGAAGCCGCTCCGACTGCGCGGCGGCACGTCGAGCGGATCGGCCGCCGCCAGTTCGCTGGCCGTCGCTCCGTGGGACGGCCCGATGCCCGACTTCGTCCAGTCGGCCAAAGTGAACACGAGCACGCTCAAGAGCAGGAAGGCCGCCAGCGAACCCAGAAACGGTTCGCGCGCCCGCCGGTCATAGGGGGCGTTCCCGGGATGTCGCGACAGCATGATGATGAACAGAAACATCACGACGATCGCCCCGGCGTAAATGATCACCGTCGTCGCGGCCAGAAACATCGCGCCGCGGAGCACGAACAGGCCGCTCACGCTCAAAACCACGAGCGCGAACGACAGGGCGGAATAAATGGGGTTCGGGAACGTCACCGTCGCCGTCGCGGCGACGATCGCCATGCCAGCAAAGACGTAGAACAAAACGCCATTGAGCGACATACCCGGCACGCTGAAAAAGTATCCCAGCACGCCCAGCGCCACCACGCCGAACGCGATGCCGATCGGTCGCCAGAAGCGGTACTCGCGCGGCAAGAGCAGATAGAGCGCAAGGAAGCCGAAGACCGGTGGGACCAGCATGGCCCGGTTCTCAGCAATCCATGCAAAGAGTACGTTCATGTGCGGGACCGGCTCACGGGGTGCGCTCGTGGTGGGGAGTTTCGGGCGCGCTCGGCGGGCCGAGTGGTCCGACTGGGTGTGCCGCCGAGGCGCTGCCGCCGGCGGGGAACATGGTAATGGCGATTTGCGAGGCCGGACCCAGCGGAGTGGAGTGCGTGCGAATCGGGTCTTTGCCCGACTTGATCGTCTCGTCGTAGACCGACAGCAGCTTTTCCTTGTCGTAGAGCATCTCTTTCCGCGAGTGACCCACGAGATCGTAAATGCTCGTTAGCTCGATTGCATCGACAGGGCATGCCTCTTCGCACATGCCGCAATAAATGCACTTGAGCTCGTCGATCACGAACGTCGTCGGATATTTGTCGCGGCCCGCCCAGTCGGCCGGGGCCTTGTCCCCCACAATTTCGATGCACCGCGCCGGGCACGCCGTCGCGCACAGGAAACAGGCGACGCACTTCACGTGCCCGGCATCGTCCTTATTGAGGCGATGGACGCCCCGATAGTTGAGCGGCAGCTGAGGTTTTTCTTCCGGATACTGCTCCGTGATCGTGTCCGGCTTGAAGAGGTGCCGGACGGTCGTCCGCAGCCCTTCGGCGATCGCCGGCAGATACATCGCATCCAACAGCCCGTACTGCGGCTCCTTCACCCAGGTCACGTCTTCCGGCTTGATCGGCATGATTCGTCCGGCAGTCGCTCGTCAAAGGAAATCGAAGTCGATCGATCGAACAGGAACTTGTGCGGCCAACTAGGTCAGGCGGCCGCGCCATTGGGCCGCGACGTTTTCGGGAACGCCGCGGGTCATCCAGAGCGACGTGCCCGTGGTCACCACAACCAGCGCCGCCGAGAACGGCAGCATCCACCACGGGCTCAGGCCGTATTGTTTGACGATCATCATCCCGAGGAGGTTGGCCAGCGACAAGGGAATGAAGACCTTCCAAGTCAGCCCCATCAACTGATCGAAGCGAAACCGCGGAATCGTCCAGCGAATGATCATGATGAACGTGATGATGGCTCCCACTTTGGCCAACAGGACCAAGACCTTCACGACCACCGCCCCGGTGTAAACGCTGTCGGCCCGCGCGATCCAGGGGAAATGCCAGCCGCCGAAGAACATGATCGCCGACAGGAAGCTGATCGTGATCACGTGGGTGTATTCGGCCAGAAAGAACATTGCGAACTTGAGCGCGCTATATTCGGTGTGATAGCCCCCCACCAGCTCCTGCTCGCATTCGGGCAGGTCGAAGGGCAAACGGTTCGATTCCGCCAGACCGCTCGCGAAGAAAATCAGCCACGCGAGCGGTTGAAACCAGATGTTCCAGTGGAAAATGCCGACCGCCTGGC
>Ga0210390_10000239_pt1 | contig 60676 bp, 52 predicted proteins | sample IncBWH11OmetaG_FD_161050 | JGI IMG/M metagenome (GOLD analysis project Ga0210390, IMG submission 161050) | Forest soil microbial communities from Barre Woods Harvard Forest LTER site, Petersham, Massachusetts, United States - Inc-BW-H-11-O ...
TCCGTATTCCGGCTGGGCTGAGTAGTCGGAGTGCGCTCCGTATTCCGGCTGGGCTTGGTACACCGGGGGCGCCGCGTATTCCGGCTGCGCTCCGTACTCGGGCTGCGCTCCGTACTCGGGCTGCGCTCCGTACTCGGGCTGCGCTCCGTACTCGGGCTGCGCCGCGTATTCCGGCTGCGCTCCGTACTCGGGCTGCGCTCCGTATTCCGGCTGCGCTCCGTACCCGGGCTGCGCCGCGTATTCCGGCTGGGCACCGTACTCGGGCTGCGGGGTGTAGTCCGCGCCGTATCCGGGCTGAGCGCCGTAGTCCGCGCCGTATCCGGGCTGGGCACCGTATCCGGCCTGGGCGCCGTAATTCACGCCGTAGCCGTCCCGCGCGGCGTAATCCGCGCCGGGCCCGGCGGGCTGGGCGGCGGCGCTGAGCGCGGTCATCGCGCCGGTGAACGGCTCGGGCTGGCCTACGCCGATGGCGAGCCGGGGCCGCTGGCCGGCCACCGCGGTCGGGCTCGCGCCAGTCCCGTTCCCGTAGCCGCCCTGGACGTCCGCCTGCATCCCGGCTGGCATGCCGCGCTGCAATGACTCCATCAGCCGTGGCAGGTCGTCCATCGGCAACCGGAACGTGCCGGTGCAGGTCCCGCCCTGCCAGATGCTGAACACCGCGATGCCGGTATCGGCGTACCAGCTCAGACGCATGCTGCGCGAACTCCCGCGTACGTCGAAGAAGACCTCGCCGAGCCGGGGCAGTGGAGCTGCGTCCGACGCTGACATGCTGCCCATGGTGGCCCCCCAGCGAAGCTATTGTCCAGTTGGTACAGAGTATTGGGGGCACGGCCGCGCGGTGACGTGGTCGTCCCGGTCGGTCATGCCCGCAGCCTGCCTCACCGCGCCCGGGGCGGTAGACCGGCGCGTAGCACAGAAAAAAGTCGCGGCGCGCGGCGGAAAAATGCCACCCCGCCGTGCGCGGGCTCCACGCCGGATGGCATCATAGTCCGCAGGCTTTCCTGCCCCCGTCTTTCGAGGCCCATGGGGCAGGCGTCTGGTGCACGTGCCAGCCTGTGGCAGCCTGCCTGCAAGCAACACTGTGACCGTCGTTCGGCGCGCCTTTTGGGCGCGCGGGAACAGTATGACGGTGTTGAGCGTTGCATGATCAACGGCAGTTACCGCGCAGTACTGAGCTCGCGTGCTAACGAGCCACTAGCAAGGGTAACGCAAGACTAAAGCAACTTTGTATGAGGTGACTGGTCCATGTCTCAGGTGCGCAGGCAGACGGCGATGCTTCCCCGCCCTAATTGGGGTTGGCAGGACGCTGCCGCGTGTCGTGGCGAGGATCTGATGCTCTTCTTCGGCCCAGACGGCGAGCGGCAGCCAGAGCGGGACATCAGGGAGCGCAAGGCCAAGGCCATCTGCGCGAGCTGCCCGGTTCGACTCGATTGCCTCAATTACGCCGTTGCCCGTCCCGAGAAGTACGGCACTTGGGGCGGTCTGAACGAGGACGAGCGCTCCGCCGAGCGCCGTCGCAGGATGCGCCGCGCCAACGCGGCCTAAGGGGTCCTAGACAAGCGCTATCGCGGAGCGGCGAGCAGCGTCAGCACGTCGGAGTCGGTCAGCTGGCCGAACTCGGCGTACCACTCTCCCACGCTACGGAACCGGCGGGGTGTGACCAGGGTCACCACCTCGTCGGTTTCTGCTTTCAGCACCTCCACCGCCTGCGCGGACGCCACCGGCACCGCGAGCACCGTGCGTGCCGGATCGCCGACGCGCACGGCGCGCAGCGCCGCGCGCGCCGTCACCCCGGTCGCGAGCCCGTCGTCGACCACGATCACCAGCTTGCCGGCGAAGTCCGGCGGCGGGCGGCCGCCGCGATAGACGAGCACCCTGCGCTCCAGTTCGCTCCGCTCGCTCGCCACGACCCCGGCCAGGTCACCGGCTATCAGCCCGACCCGGGCGAGCATTTCTTCGTCGAAGACCGGCTCGCCGCCCTCCGCGATGGCGCCGAGCCCCAGCTCGGGTTCTTCCGGGTGGCCGATCTTCCTGGTCACGAGTACCTCAAGCGGGGCGCCCAGGGACGCCGCCACCTCCTGCCCCACCGCGACTCCGCCGCGCGGCAGGGCAGCCACCACGGTCCGTTCGGGAAAATCTGCTCTTTCTCCCCTGGGCCAGGGGAGTATGGGGGGCGCGGAGCACTCCCGATGAAGAACTTCCTTGAGCCGCTCGCCCAGGAGCAGCCCGGCCGCCGCGCGGTCCGGGAAAGGCAGCGGGGCGACCCCGGCCGCGCGGTGCTCCGGGAACGCGCTGGCCATCTCGCGGTTCTTATACCCGCCCGGCGCGCACAATAAGACCATGATCTGCGTTTGCTGCCGTCACCGGCGCCACGAGGACTGCCCGGGTGGCACGTGGTGCGACTGCCAGCACCTAGCGCCGCCCGAGGCCGCCGAGACGGCGGCGGAACCACCGCTGAGCTGGGTGCGTCAGGGCTGAGAAATTTACCGATGAAAATTCGGCGAAACCGGAATAGGGATCGCGGTGACGTGGTTGGCCGTGACATGGCTCACCGACGCTGGACAGACACGGGAAAACTGTGTGATCCTGGCGAGGTGAGTGTTACGGACCCGATGCTTGTCGTGCGCAGGCACGTCGATTTTCTCCGCGTCCGTAGCGCGATTTGTCGCCCAGCACGCTGATTGCCGCCCGCCGTTAAACTCACCGTTACAAGCTGGAGCCGAAGAGCTACCAGCGAGGTTTAACCCGAGGGCGCGCACCGCAGGCAGCCGGGCGGCTCTTTTTCTTTTATCGCTTGTCGGCGGCCAAGGGCGGGCGCGTGCTCGCGACCGACTTCGATCAGTTAGGAAGCCGCCGCATGTCTCCCGCCTCCGCACCAGGAGCAACTGCGACCCGCACCAGAACAGCGCCGCCGCGCCGCAAGCGCGGCGAGGGGCAATGGGCGCTCGGATACCGCGAGCCGCTCAACAAGAACGAGGAAAACAAGAAGAACGACGACGGGCTGAATGTCCGCCAGCGGATCATCGACATCTACTCCAAGCACGGCTTCGACTCGATCGACCCCGCCGACCTGCGCGGACGGTTCCGCTGGTTCGGGCTGTACACACAGCGCCGACCGGGCATCGACGGTGGGAAGACCGCCGTGCTCGAGCCAGAAGAGCTTGACGACCGGTACTTCATGATGCGGGTCCGCATCGACGGCGGGCAGCTGACCAGCGACCAGCTCCGGGTTATCGGCGACATCTCGCGCAAGTACGCGCGCGGCACCGCCGACGTCACCGACCGGCAGAATATCCAGCTGCACTGGATCGAGATCGAATCGGTACCGGCGATCTGGGAAGCCCTGGAAGCGGTCGGCCTGGACACCACCGAAGCCTGCGGCGACACGCCGCGCGTCATCCTCGGCTGCCCGCTAGCGGGGATCGATGCCGACGAGATCATCGACGCGACGTCGGAGATCGAGGAAATCGGCGAGCGCTACATCGGCGACGAGGCATTCTCCAACCTGCCGCGCAAGTTCAAGACCGCGATCTCCGGCTGCCCGGCGCAGTGCACGTTTCACGAGATCAACGACATCGCGTTCGTCGGCCTCACGCATCCCGTGACCGGTGAGGCCGGCTACGACCTGTGGGTCGGCGGCGGTCTTTCCACCAACCCGATGATCGGCAAGCGGCTCGGCACGTTCGTCCGGCCGGACCAGGTGCACGAGGTGTGGGCCGGGGTCACGGGGCTGTTCCGCGACTACGGCTACCGACGGCTGCGGCACCGCGCCCGGATCAAGTTCCTCGTCGCTGACTGGGGGCCTGAGCGGTTCCGTGAGGTGCTCGAGAAGGAGTACCTGGGCTACGCGCTCCCGGACGGGCCGCCGCCGGCGGCACCGCCCGGCGGCGTTCGCGACCACATCGGCGTGCACCCCCAGCGCGACGGGCTGAACTACGTCGGGTTCGCGCCGCGGGTGGGCCGGGTCAACGGCGACGCCCTGGCCACGATCGCCGCGCTCGCCGACAAGTACGGCAGCGGACGGGTGCGGACGACCACCGAACAGAAGATGGTCATCCTGGACGTCGCTTCCGCCGACGTCGAGGCGCTGACCGCCGAGCTCGAGGCGGCGGACCTGCGGGTGAAGCCGAGCGTGTTCCGGCGGCACACGATGGCCTGCACCGGGATCGAGTTCTGCAAGCTGGCGATCGTGGAGACCAAGGCCCGGGCGATGAGCCTGATCAGCGAGCTCGAGCAGCGGCTGCCTGACTTCGACGTGCCGGTGACGATCAACGTCAACGGCTGCCCGAACTCCTGCGCTCGCATCCAGACGGCCGACATCGGCCTGAAGGGGTCGCTGGTCACGGACGCCGACGGCAACCAGGTGGAAGGCTTCCAGATCCACCTCGGCGGGGCGCTGAGCGGCGGCGACGCCGAGGGCTCGGGCTTCGGCAGGAAGGTGCGCGGGCTGAAAACGACCGCCGACGACCTGCCGGATTACGTGGAGCGGGTGCTGCGGCGCTTTGCGGCCGCGCGGGGCAGTGATGAGACGTTCGCGGCGTGGACGCTGCGAGCCACGGAGGAGGAGCTGTCATGACCAGCCCGTCGGGGCGTGCGGTGCCGTTTTACTGCCCTTATTGCGGAGAGGAAGACCTCGAACCGCAGGGCGCGGCGGACGGAGAGTGGCACTGCCGCAGCTGCACCAGGAGTTTCCAGCTACGATTTGCCGGGATAGGGGCCGCACTGTGAGCGGTTTGGGCCTTACCCTGGGCGGTCTGGGCGCGATGTTCGGCCCGGACGACGATGACGAGCGATACGTGGAGGATCCGCAGCACATGCGCAGCCTCGCCGAACAGGCAGCCGAAGAGCTGGAAGACGCCTCGGCCGAGGACGTCGTGCGGTGGGCGACCGACACCTTCGGCGACCGTATCTGCGTCACCTCCTCCATGACCGACGCCGTGATCATCCACCTCGCCTCCGCTGTCCGTCCCGGCATCGACGTGGTGTTCCTGGACACCGGCTATCACTTCCCTGAGACGATCGGCACGCGGGACGCGGTGCAAGCGGTCTACCCGGTGAACCTGGTCAACGTCACACCGTCGCGGACGGTCGAGGAGCAGGACGCCGAACTGGGCCCGCGGCTGTACGGCCGCAACCCGGACCTGTGCTGCTACCTGCGCAAGGTCGAGCCGCTCGAGCGCACGCTGCAGGGCTACGACGCGTGGATCACCGGCGTGCGCCGGGAGGAAACCTCGTCACGTCGCACGACGCGGGTCGTCGAGTGGGACGACAAGCGCGAGATGGTCAAGGTCAACCCGATCGTCTCGTGGACCTCCAAGCAGGTCGACGACTACATCGCGGAAAACGGGGTGCTGGTCAACCCGCTGGTGTACGACGGGTACCCGTCGATCGGCTGCCGCACCTGCACGCTGCGGGTCGAGCATGGCGCCGACCCGCGCAGCGGCCGGTGGGCGGGCACAGGTAAGACCGAATGCGGCATCCACGTCTGAGCGCTAGCGGCGCCGGTTTGTATGCGGTTTCCGGTGCTATAACGCCGGAAACCGCATACAAACCGGATCCTCAAGGGGCGCCGCTCGTGGCGGTCGCGCACGGGTCCAGGGATCCGCGTGCCGCGGCCACGATCAACGAGCTTCTCGCGCTGGTCCGCTCCCGGGCGGCCGCCCGGGGCCTGGCCGGGCTTGACGTCCGGGGGGCGTTCCTCGACCATTGCGCGCCGTCGCCGCGTCAGGTGCTGTCCGGGATCGCTGAGTCGGACAGCGCGTGCGTCGTGGTGCCGCTGCTGTTGACCGCCGCCTATCACAGCAAGACCGACATTCCCGCGCATATCGCCGCCGCCGCGTCGGCGCTGCCCGGGCTAGATGTCCGCTACGCGGACACGCTCGGCCCGGACCGGCTGCTGCTCGCCGCCCTGGAGCGGCGCCTGGCCGACGCTGGAGTCACGGTCCGCGACCGCGACCGCGACAGCGACAGCGACAGCGGCAGCGCGGCGCGGACGAGCGTCGTGCTCGCGGCGGCCGGCTCCTCCGACCCCATGGCGAACGCCACGATCGCCGCCCTCGCCGCACAGTGGCAGGCCGCCCGCGGCTGGCGGGCGGTCGTTCCCGCCTACGCGTCCGCGGCGGGCCCACGGCCGGACGCGGCGGTCGCCGCGCTGCGCGCGGCCGAGCCTGACACGCCGGTCGTGGTCGCGACGTACCTGCTCGCCCCGGGCTACTTCGCCGACAAGATCCGCGCGGACGCGCTAGGAGCCGGGGCTTCCGCCGTCTCCCCCGCGCTCGGCGCCGTCCCCGAGGTCGCCGACGTCATCCTCGACCGCTACGCGGCCGCCGCGCGCCGCGGCGAGGTATCCGCCCCGATGCCGACCCGCGAGGCCTCCACCGGCTAGGGCCCCTCCCCCGGCTAGGCTCCTCCCCCGGCCACCCACTGCCGCGTGGCGAAGCGGGGCAGAGTGGCTGGGGTCGGGCCGCCTACGCGCCCCCGCTTCTTGCTGTTATCACCCTACGTGCTGTGTGTGCGCGGTTACTGACTGTCTTAGGGCATGATATGTACAGATTATCGCCCGATTTGCGCGGTTTGGGGGGCGCGCTTGTGCCCTATGTCACGTCATGCATCTCGGATAGTGAGACGCCCCCTAACCGGCCCGCGCACCGGGGAGCGTGACGGCGGGGCGCTTAGAGAGTCACCACAGTTCGTTCAGATGAGTGATTTTCATCGCTCCGTGCCGCTGACGAGGTTGCGGCAAAGGCACCGTTATCCTGAACGAACCGTGGTGGCTGCCCAGTTAAGTGACTGCTCCGTTAGGGTAACCAACACGGGAGCGTGCCCGTCTGCGGTGCGTGCGCGCGGCGGCGGCTAACCTAACGCGGTAGGCTCGTGCGCTCAGGCGGTGACCGCGTAGGGAGGCGGATGCATATCTGGCCGGGAGCCCCGTATCCGCTTGGGGCGACGTGGGACGGGTGGGGCACGAACTTCGCCTTGTTTTCCGAGGCCGGCGAGCGCGTTGAGCTATGCCTGTTCGATGAGGCCGGGACGGAGTCCCGGATCCCGCTAACCGAGGTGGACGGCTTCGTCTGGCACGGCTATCTGCCGGCGATCAGCCCTGGCCAGCGGTACGGCTACCGGGTGCACGGTCCCTACGATCCGCGTCGCGGGTACCGGTGCGCGCCGTCGAAGCTGCTGCTCGACCCCTACGGCAAGGCGGTCGACGGCGACGTCATCTGGGACGAGGCGCTGTTCGACTACCACTGGGCCGAGCCGCGCAAGAGGAACACGACCGACAGCTCGCCGTACATGCCGAAAAATATCGTGATAAATCCCTTTTTCGACTGGGGCAACGACCGGCCGCCGCGGATCCCGTACCACGAGACCGTCATTTACGAGGCGCACGTCCGCGGCCTGACGCTGCGGCACCCGGAGGTGCCGCTGCACCAGCGCGGCACCTACGCCGGGGTGGCCCACCCGGCCGTGATCGAGCACTTGAAACGGATCGGTGTCACGGCGGTCGAGCTGCTGCCAGTGCACCAGTTCGTGCCCGAGCAGGCGCTGGTGTCCCGCGGCCTGACCAACTACTGGGGCTACAACACGATCGGGTTCCTCGCGCCGCACAACAGGTACTGCAGCGCCGGTCAGCGCGGTGAGCAGGTCGGCGAGTTCAAGGCCATGGTCAAGGAGCTGCACCAGGCGGACATCGAGGTCATCCTCGACGTCGTCTACAACCACACGGCCGAGGGCGACCACCGGGGTCCGACGCTGTCGTTCCGCGGGATCGACAACCAGGCTTACTACCGGGTCGACGACCGGGACAGGTGGCGCTACATCGACTACACCGGGTGCGGCAACAGCCTGAACGTGCGGCACCCGCACTCGCTTCAGCTGATCATGGACTCGCTGCGGTACTGGATCCTGGAGATGCACGTCGACGGGTTCCGGTTCGACCTGGCGTCCGCGCTCGCCCGCGAGCTGCACGACGTGGACCGGCTGTCCACGTTCTTCGACCTGGTGCAGCAGGACCCAGTGGTGTCGCAGGTCAAGCTCATCGCCGAGCCATGGGACGTCGGCGAGGGCGGCTACCAGGTCGGGAACTTCCCGCCGCTGTGGAGCGAATGGAACGGCAAGTACCGCGACACCGTCCGCGACTTCTGGCGCGGCGAGCCGTCCGCCCTGCCCGAGTTCGCCTCCCGGCTCACCGGGTCAAGCGACCTGTACGCGACGAGCGGACGGCGCCCGGTCGCGTCGATCAACTTCGTCACTTGCCACGACGGGTTCACCCTCGCCGACCTGGTCAGCTACAACGGCAAGCACAACGAGGCGAACGGCGAGGACAACAGGGACGGCACCGACGACAACCGGTCCTGGAACTGCGGGGTCGAGGGCCCCGCGGAGGACCCCGCGGTCCTGGCGCTGCGCGCCAGGCAGCAGCGCAACTTTCTGGTGACCTTGTTCCTCTCGCAAGGCATCCCGATGCTGACCGCCGGCGATGAGATCGGCCGCACCCAGGCCGGCAACAACAACGCGTACTGCCAGGACAACGAGATCTCGTGGGTGGACTGGAGCAAGGCCGCCGCCGAGCGCGACCTGCTGCTGTTCACGCAGCGGCTGGCCCGGCTGCGCCGCCGCCACCCGGTGTTCCGCCGCCGCCGTTTCTTCAAGGGCACGCCAGTGAAGGGCGCGGCGGATATCACCTGGCTGACTCCTGCGGGCGATGAGATGACCGAGGCGGACTGGCGGGCGAGCTACGCCAAGTCGGTCGCGGTCTTCTTGAACGGGGCGGCCATCAGCGAGCCCGACCCGCGCGGCGACCCCGTCACAGACATGAAGTTCCTGCTCATGTTCAACGCCGGCGCCGAGCCGATCACATTCACCCTGCCCGAGCCCAGGCTCGGCTCGGACTGGGAGGTCGTGATCGACACCACGAGCGAGGACGGCCTCGGGGACGCCGAGGCGTTCGCGCAGAAGACCAAGGTCGAAGTGGCGGGCCGGGGCGTCGTCGTGCTGCGATCCGCGACCTGAGCAGGCTGCCGACCGTGCGCATGCTCACCGCCGACGCCGCCGACCTGGACGACGACGAGCTCGCGCGGCTGTACGACTACCCCCGCGAGAGCTGGCTGCGCGCCAACTTCGTGGCCAGCGCCGACGGCGCGGCCTTCCTCGACGGCCGGTCGGGCGGGTTGTCCTCGGCGGCGGACCGGCGGCTGTTCGGCGTGCTGCGCGCGCTGGCCGACGTGGTCCTGGTCGGCGCCGGAACCGCGCGCGCCGAGAAGTACAAGCCCGCCCGCCGCCGGCCGGAGCACGCCCCCTTGCGGGCCGGGCGCGCCGCCACGCCGCCGATCGCGCTCGTCAGCCGCGGTCTCGACCTCGACCTGACCGCGCCGCTGTTCACCGACGCGCCGCCGGACGCGCGGACGATCGTGATCACCTGCGCCGCCTCCCCGGGTGCACGTCGCGCCGCGACCGCGCAGGTCGCTGACGTGATCGTGGCCGGTGACACGGCAGTCGACCTGGCCGCGGCCCTCGCCTCGCTGCGCGACCGGGGGCTTGGCCGGGTGCTCTGCGAAGGCGGCCCGACGCTCCTGGCGCACCTGACGGCAGACGGCCTGGCCAATGAGCTGTGCCTGACGATCAGCCCGGTGCTGGCCGGCCCGGGAGCGGCGCGGATCACGGCGGGCGCCTCGTTCCCCGCGCGGCAGCTAGCGCTCGTGCACGTGCTGCGGGCCGAAGGCGCGCTGTTCTGCCGCTACCTGATGTAGGCAGGATTAAATTGCTAAGCCCAGCCTTATCAGTTATAACTGATCGAGTGGATCAAGCCGGGATCGTTCTTGACGTGAATGACGTGGCCGGGGCGCTGCGGGTCGCCGTCGGCATGGTCATGCGAAAACTCAGGCAGACTCAGCCGCTCGGCGAGCTCACGATCGCCGAGACCTCGGCGCTGTCCCGGCTGGATCGCGGTGGTCCGGCAACCTCAAGCGACCTCGCGAAACAGGACCGGATCAGCCCGCAGTCGATGGGCGCCACGCTGGCGGCCCTGGAGGCGCAAGGCCTGGTGGCCCGCGACAGGGACCCGGGCGACGGCAGGCGGGTCGTCCTGTCGATCACCGACGCTGGCCGCCAGGTGATGAACGACCGGCGCGGCGCGCGGACCGAGCAGATCGCGGCGGCGCTGCGCGGCGGCTTCACCGACTCCGAGCTCGCCCAGTTGCTCACGGTCGTGCCGCTGCTCGAGCGGCTGGCGGAGAAGCTCTGATGTCAAGTGCCCCGACGGTCAAGCCGGATCGGTACGCGTGGATCGCCCTGGCCAACACGACCGCGGCCATCTTCATGGCGGCGCTGGACGGCTCGATCGTCATCATCGCGCTGCCGGCGATCTTTCGCGGAATCAACCTGGACCCGCTGTCGCCGGGCAACATCAGCTACCTGCTGTGGATGATCATGGGCTACCGCCTGGTGCAGGCGGTACTCGTGGTCAACCTCGGGCGGCTGGGCGACATGTTCGGCCGGGTGCGGATGTACAACCAGGGCTTCGTCGTATTCACCGTCGCGTCCGTCCTGCTGTCGTTCGACCCGTTCCAGGGCACGCACGGGGCGTTGTGGCTGATCGGCTGGCGGTTCCTGCAGGCCATCGGCGGATCAATGCTGATGGCCAACTCGGCGGCGATCCTGACCGACGCCTTCCCACCAGAAAGACGGGGCTTCGCGCTCGGCACCAACCAGATCGCGGCGCTGGCGGGCATGTTCATCGGCCTGGTCGCGGGCGGCCTGCTCGCCGCCTGGGACTGGCGCGCCGTCTTCTGGGTGAACGTCCCCGTCGGCGTGTTCGGCACCGCGTGGGCCTACCTGCGGCTGCGTGACAACGGGGAACGGCACCGCGGCTCGATCGACTGGTGGGGCAACATCACGTTCGCCTTGGGCCTGGGCGCACTCCTCGTCGGCATCACCTACGGCATCCAACCGTACGGCGGGCACTCGATGGGCTGGACGAACCCCGTGGTGCTCGGCGAGATGATCGGCGGCGCGGCGCTGCTCGTGGTCTTCGTCATCATCGAGACCAGGATCGCCGAACCGATGTTCCGGCTCAGCCTGTTCAAGATCAGGGAGTTCACGGCCGGCAACGTCGCGGGCCTGCTGGTGTCGATCGCCCGCGGCGGCATCCAGTTCATGCTGATCATCTGGCTGCAGGGCATCTGGCTGCCGCTGCACGGCTACTCCTACAACCAGACGCCGCTGTGGGCGGGCATTTTCCTGCTCCCGATGACCGCCGGATTCCTGGTGTCCGGGCCCACGTCGGGGATCTTGTCCGACAAGTTCGGCTCGCGGGGCATCGCGTCCGCGGGGACGGCGGTGTTCGCGGCCAGCTTCGTCGCCCTGATGCTGCTCCCCGTGAACTTCCCGTACTGGGCGTTCGCGCTGCTCGTGGCCATGAACGGGATCGGCAGCGGGATGTTCGCCTCGCCCAACTCCTCGTCGATCATGGGCAGCGTGCCGCCGCGGGACCGCGGTGTGGCGTCCGGGATGCGCGCGACGTTCCAGAACTCCGGGACCGCCGTATCCATCGGCGTCGTCTTCACGCTGATGATCGCCGGCCTGTCCAGGACGCTGCCCTCGACACTGAGCAGCGGCCTGACCCGGGTCGGGGTGCCGCCGGGGATCGCGCACCAGGTCGCCTCGCTGCCCCCGGTGTCGTCGCTGTTCGCCTCGGTGCTCGGCGTGAACCCGATCCAGCACCTGCTCGCGCCGACCGGTGTGCTGTCCTCGCTGTCCGCGGCCAACCGCGCGGCGGTTACCGGGCGTGAGTTCTTCCCGGGCCTGCTGTCCGGGCCGTTCCACAGCGGCCTGATCGTGGTGTTCGGGGTCTCCGCCGCCCTGTCCGTGCTAGCCGGCCTGGCCTCCCTGCTGCGCGGCAGCCGCCAGGCGAACGCCGGGGCGCCGGCGGCCTCCGGCGGCCAGGACGCCCGCGCGTCCGCGTCCCGCTAGCTCGCGTGCCCGCTGGCGGGTCAGCATTCGCCCGGCCAGCCCTGCTTGATCGTGCGGATGGGGTCGTCAAGCAGGTTGTGGTTATAGACGAGGATCTGGGCCCCGTTCACGTCATACGTCGCCGCGGGGGCGCCGAACGTGGCGGCCGCCTGCACTTGCCATGACTTCAGCGTGGCCGCCGGGTTCGGGCAGCCGAGATAGTTCTGGTCGATGATGAAGAAGCGGGCGTCGCCCGCGCCGCGGACGTACCAGGCGGCGTCGGACTCCCACGGCCTGCGCACCAGCGTCTCGGTGACGGTCCTGGCCAGCGCCCGTACCCGCACGTGGTTCTCGGTGAGCACGGTGATCTCGTTCGAGTCCCAGTAATCGGAAAAACCGTAGTCGAGATGGTGGGCGCGCAGCCAGTTGCCGATGCCCGCCACCGGGTTCTGGGCACGCGGCTGGATCGCCTGGTGCACCAGCGAGCCCACGCAGCAGGCCAGTATGAGCGCCAGCGCGGGCAGCAGCCTGGCCCTGACGAGCTTGGGCCCGAGCAGCCTGCCCGCGAGGACCGCGGTCATCGGTAGCACCCCGACGATTTCGTGGGCGCCGCCAAACGGGGTCGGGTTCAGGGCGAAGGTGTAGGAGAGCAGCAGGAACGCGACGGAAACGACCATCCCCTGCACCACGATGTCCTGGCTCGGGAACCTCCTGCAGGCGATCCACAGGCCCCAGATGGCGAGCGCCACGGCGGGCAGATGGACAAGCGCGGGGACGGCCGCCCCGAGATGCTGGTTGGAGAAATCGGCGCTGAAGATCATCAGCACGCTCTCCAGCGTGATCCCGAGATGCGTGCCTACGGTGTCGGCGAAGTTGAAGATAATCGGCGGCGCCAGCTGGGTGAACCCACCGAGGTGCCTGATCACCGAAATCGCCGCCTCCGCGACGACGATCGAGATGACCGCGGCCGCCGCGAGCGCCAGCTCGTACCACTGGTCGCCATATCGCCCGCGCCAGTTCCGGATCCGCGTGCGCCAGCCGCGCCCGGGCGGCGGCGCCGGGCGGGGGCTGGCGGCGGGATCGGCCGGGAACACCCGCTGCCGGTAGATCCGCAGCAGGCCCGCCAGGGCCAGCGGCAGCGCTCCCTCGTACACCGCGAGGGTGTCGGCGATCTGGGTCCAGGCCAGCAGCAGGCCGACCACGACCGGCACCCACCACCGCGCGCGCACCCGGTCTACGATCAGCCAGACCACGAGCAGCGGCACCATGGTTCCCGTGTGGTCCGGGAGCTGGAACGGGTGGTCCCAGGTCGGCGCCAGCATGATCCCGGCCGCGACCGCCGCGCGGAGCAGGCCGTCGCGCCCGGTGGCGCGACCCCTGGCGACCAGCGCCGTGAAGACCACGAGGAGCGTCCAGGTGACGCCAGCCGCCACATAGATGACTATGGGGTTGACGCCGAAGAAGAGCTCAATGAGCGCGTACTCGGGCAGCTCCGTCGTCCAGAACGACACGTCAGAAACCGCCCACCCGTGCAGGAACGGGTTGCCGTGCAGCATGCTCCACGCCTGGAGCACGTTCGACGACGCGTCGGAAGTGACCCAGATGAGCGAGGCCTTCGCGACGTACAGCGCGAAAAACCCGAGCACCACGACCGTGATGCACACCGGGGCGAACCATTGGCTTCGCGCCCAGGAAAAGTCCCAGCGTCTTCGCGATCGCTCGCTTACATCGGTGACCCCGTCGACAGAGCCCCGTATATCGCCCTCGACAGCCATTCCGTCCCGGCCTTCCGCTCCCAGCACGCTGGGTCACACTGTTTGCCTCGCTCCCCCAAGCGGCTCTCAGCGTAGGGCAAAGACCGTCTTTAAGCTGCCACTCTTCTCCTGCCTGCGACAACGGTTGGCGTCCTAATTTAGTGTCGTTTTGGTTATGCTCTCGCCACCGGGCTACTTCAGCATCGCCGACCTGCTCGTCCTGGTCCCCCGGCGGCTGAAGTCGTCGCCGCCGCTCTGGGAATTCTCTTTATTTATTCTGAACGGACCGTGGCGACTCCCAAGCTGCCGCCGTCTGCGTTTCCGTTCACTCAAAGGCACCAAATCTTCGATTCTTCTTAATATTTCCGGCGCCGGTATCAAGCCATATTTACGCGCGATCGTGTGCAGCGCAGACTCAGATGGCCACGGCGAGGCGTGCTGGCGTTCGCGAGCGCGCAGGGGGGTCGCCGGAACCATCGGGCGCATCGCTGCGCGAAAAGAGATGACAATGCGTAACAATCATCCGGTACGGCTCGCGTGCGCCGCCCTGGCGGGCCTGACGCTGGCGGCGGTCGGTCTCGCCGGGTCCGCGAGCGCCGCGGGACCGGCAGGGTCAGCACCCGCCGCCAACCGGGGCGGCATCATCTCCACGATCGCCGGCGGGCCGGGCGGCCCGGGACCCGCGACGTCGTACAGCCTCTCCCCCTGCGACGTGCACTACGCGCGCGGCTCCGTGTACATCGGCGACGGCGGGTTGGTCCGCGCGGTGAACGTGGCCACCGACGTGCTGACCACGGTGGCGGGCAACGGCGCGAACGGGCCCACGAGCAGCGGCGGTCCGGCCACGGGCACAGCTATCGGCGGCACCTCCTTCGCGGAGGAAACCGACAGCGTGGGCAACGCGTGCGGGGCGGCGGTCGACGCCGCGGGAAACCTGGTGATCGTGCGTCCCAGCGGGGTCTGGGTGGTCGCCGCCAAGACCGGCACGTTCTACGGCCAGCGGATGACGGCCGGGCATATCTACCAGGTGCCGGGCGGCGGTGCGGATGTGGCGGTCGACCGTTACGGGAACCTGGTGCTGGCCGCGACCGGGTGGGGGTTCTGCGGCGACGGCGGCAGCTACTGCGACTACTCCGGCGCTGCGGTGAATGTGCTGGCGGACCGGACGGGCACGTTCTACGGACAGAAGATGACCGCCGGCCACGTGTACACGGTGGCGGGGGTCGCGAACCCGGGGCCAGTCGGTGACGGCGGGCCGGCCACCCAGGCGTGGCTCGGCACCGTGCTCGGAACGGTACAGCTGGACCGGTACGGGAACATCGTCGTGGCCGACGGGGGCGGGTGCTGCAACGGGGCTCCCTACCCCGACGCGCCCTGGATCATTGACACGGTGCGGGTGATCGCGGACGGCACCGGCACGTTCTACGGCCAGAAGATGATCGCCGGCGACATCTACACCGTGGCCGGCGACGGCAACGGCGGCAGCAGCGGGAACGGCGGCCCCGCGCCGAAGGCGGAACTGAGTGTTCAGGGCGCTGCTATCGACCACGCGGGCAACCTGGTGATCGCCGACTCTTCCCAGGTCCGGGTGGTGGCGGCCAAGACCGGCGTCTTCTACGGCCAGAAGATGACCGTCGGCGACATCTATCACCTGGCCGGGGTGCCCGGCTATGCCGGCTTTTTCGGTGACGGCGGACCGGCCGCCCGGGCCAAGGTGAATGCCGTGTCGGTCACCATCGACGGGGCCGGCAACGTGGTCTTCGCCGACAGCGACAGCCGGGTCCGAGTGATCGCGGAAAAGTCCGGCACGTTCTATGGCCGCCGGATGAAGGCCCGCTACATCTACACCGTGGCCGGGAACGGGTCCGCGCAGGGACTGTCCGGGTTGGGCGGGCCCGCGTTGTCGGCCCAGATCGGCTCCCCCAACTCGATCAGCGCCGACTCCGCCGGCGACGTCGCCGCCAGTTCGAGCGGCACGGCGCTGGTGCTACCGGCCAGGACTGGCACCTTCTACGGCAGGCATATGACCGCCGGGCACGTGTACATGCTCGCCGAGGACGGGTGCCCGGCCGACAACTGCGTGGCGCTCGACGGCAACGGCAACCTCGTGATGGCGGGGTCGCCGGTGCGGCTGATCGCCATCAGATCAGGCCGGTTCTTCGGCCGTCCCATGACCGCCGGCCACAGCTACGCCATCAGCGCTAGTGCGACCGCGGTCGAGGTGGATCGCCACGGCAACGCGCTGCTGCTGGACGGCAACCGGATCAAGGTGATCGCCGCCGGTACCGGCACCTTCTACGGCAAGACGATGTACGCCGGCGAGACATATACCGTCGCGGGTACCGGGTGGCCCAAGTTCAACGGTGACGGCGAGCTGGCCACCAAGGCCAATATCGAGCCGCAGGACGTCGTGGCGGACGCCGCCGGGAACCTGATTGTGACCGATTGGATCTCGCGCATCCGTGTGGTGGCGGCCAGAACTGGCACCATATACGGGCAGAAAATGACCGCCGGGCACATCTACACGATCGCCGGTTACGGCATATTCGGGTTCTCCGGCAACGGCGGCCCCGCCACTGCCGCCGACGTGGGACACCCTGACGGGGTGACCGTCGCCCCGTCAGGCACCGTCCTGTTCGCCGACCCCGTCAACGGCGTCGTGTGGGCGGTGCCGGGGAAGACCGGCACCTTCTACGGGCAGAAGATGACCGCCGGGCACATCTACGTAGTGGCGGGCGGCGGCACCCGGGCCCCCGATGATGGCGGCCCGGCTACCAGTACCATTCTCAGCCCCGCCTCGATCGCCATCTCCCCCGTAGGCGACCTGCTGCTGACAGACGGGATTCGGCTCCGTGCGATATCGCCGTAAGCAGCGCCGCGCGGGACCGCGCGAAAAGGAGACTGCGATGAGAACCAGTCATCCGGTACGACTCGCGTGCGCTGTCCTGGCGGGCCTGGCGCTGGCCGCGTCCGGCCTGGCCGGGCCCGCGAGCGCCGCGGCGACGGGGACATCACCCGTCGCTAAGCCCGGCGGCATCATCTCCACGATCGCCGGCGGACCAGGCGGCCCAGGACCCGCGACGTCGTACACGCTGTCCCCGTGCGATGTGCACTACGCGCACGGCTACGTGTACATCGGCGAAGACAACTTCGTGCGCCGCGTGAGCGCGGCCACCGGTGTGCTCGCCACAGTGGCGGGCAACGACGCGGGCGGACCCGACACCAGCGGCGGTCCCGCCACGGGCACCGGCATCGGCGCCAGCTCCGATACCGAATACACGGGCGGGGCGTGCGGCACGGCGGTCGACGCCGCCGGGAACCTGGTGATCGCGGACGGCGCCGTGTGGGTGGTGGCCGCCAGGACCGGCACGTTCTACGGCCAGCAGATGACCGCCGGGCATATCTACGGGGTGATGTCGGGCGTGGGTGCCGCGGTGGGTGTGGCGGTGGACGCCGCGGGGAACCTGGTGGTCGCCAATAACGGGTCAGGGTTTTACACCTACGGCAACGACTTCTATTACGGCGCCACGGTAGATGTCCTGGCTGCCCGGACGGGCACGTTCTACGGCCAGCAGATGACCGCGGGAAACACCTACAACATCGCGGGTATCTCAGCCGAACAACCCAGTTCGTTGCCCATCGGTGATGGCGGGCCGGCTACTCAGGCGTGGCTCGGCACCGTGCTCGGCACGGTGCAGATGGACGGGGCCGGGAACATCGTTCTGGCGGCCGGGGGTCCGGGCTGCGGCTCGTGCGGCCAAGCCAACTACCTCCAGTACAGCGTGCAGGTGATCGCCGGCGCCACCGGCACCTTCTATGGCCAGAAGATGACCGCCGGGGACATTTACGACGTGGCCGGGGTGCCCGGCTATAACGGCTTCCCCAGCGGAGGTGGGCCTGCCACCCAGGCAGACCTGGAAAATCCCGGCGGCGTCGCCATCGACCACGCGGGCAACCTGGTGATCGCCGACGACGCCCTGGTGCGCGTGGTGGCGGTCAGGACCGGCACGTTCTACGGGCAGAAGATGACGGCCGGCGACATCTACCGCGTGGCCGGGGTGCCCGGCCCACGCGCCTTGCCCGGCTTCGCTGGCTTCTCCGGCGACGGCGGGCCGGCCACCCGGGCCAAGGTGACGGCCGACACGGTCTCCATCGACGGGGACGGGAACGTCGTCCTTGACAACGGCGGCAACCGGGTGCGCGTGATCGCGGAAAGGTCCGGGACCTTCTACGGCCGCCGGATGACAGCCGGCGACATCTACACCGTGGCCGGGAACGGGTCTTCGCAGTGGCTGTCCGGATGGGGCCAGCGCGCGACCTCGGCCCAGATCGGCTCCCCCAACGCGATCAGCGCAGACCCCGCCGGCGACGTCGCCGTCACCTCGAACGGCACGGTGCTGACGATCCCGGCTCGGACCGGCACGTTCTTCGGCAGGCACCTGACAGCAGGGAACCTGTACATCGTGACCAGGGCGGGGTGCACGGCCGACAACTGCGTGGCACTCGATGGCAGCGGCGACGTCGTGATCGGCGGGTCGCCGGTGCGGCTGATCCCCGTCAGGTCCGGCCGCTTCTTCGGCCAGTCCATGATCGCCGGTCACAGTTACGCCGTCAGCGCCAAGGCCAGCGCGGTCGGCACCGACCACCACGGCAACGCACTGCTCGTGGACGGGTTCCGCGTGGCGGTGACCGCCGCCACCAGCGGCACCTTCTACGGCCGGACGATGACCGCCGGCCACACGTATGTCGTGGCCGGCGACGGGCTCCGCGCGTTCAACGGCAACGGCCGGCTCGCCACCTATGCCGGCATGTGGCCGCAGGGGGTCGCGGTAGACGCGGCCGGGAACCTGATCGTCACCGACCACGATTACCGGGTCCGGGTGGTGGCGGTCAGGACCGGCACGTTCTACGGCCAGCAGATGACCGCCGGGCGCGTCTACACGATCGCCGGCCATGGCACGGCGGGCTTCTCCGGCAGCGGCGGGCCGGCCGCGGACGCCGAGTTCGGTTCCCCGGACGGGGTGACCGTCGCCCGCTCAGGCATCGTGCTCTTCGCCGACCCGGCCGACGCGGTGGTGTGGGCGGTCGCCGTCAGGACCGGCACGTTCTACGGCCAGCAGATGACCGCCGGGCATGCCTACGTGGTGGCCGGCGGCGGCACCCAGGTGCCCGGCGACGCCAGCCCGGCCACCGGCGCCGCGCTCGCCGGCCCGACCTCGGTAGCCGCGGGCCCCACGGGCGCCCTGCTGCTGACGGACAACGGCGACAACCGGCTGCGCTCGGTATCCCCGTAGCAAGCGCGGTACGGGTTAGCGGCGCCGGGGAGGTGGCTGGTGCCGGACCACGCACGTGTGCCGGAACGCCTTCGCGCCCGGACGCAGCCGGAACACCACGCGGTGCCCGGCGTGGTCGGTGAATACCGCCTCGGCGGTCGAGACCAGCGTCATCGTGCCCGCCTGGTACGGGTCCTTCCAGCCGGCCGGCGCCTGGCCCGACGTGTCGGTGAGCGGGTGGACCGCCTCGAAGTACCTGTCGTCGATCCGCGCCTCGTCGACGCCGCAGTGCGTCTCCAGGTTGTACCGCAACGACTTCACGACCACCGCCGTCGCGGGAATCCTCGGCTTGGCGACCGCGGCCCCCGTCCCGCGCGGCGAGGCGAGGTCCGCGAGCAGCACGACGGCCATCGCGGCGAGGGCGCCGACCGCCACCGCGGCCACTCCTTGCCATAGCCCGTGAGCCGGCTGGTTTGCGCCAACAAGAAAACGAGGTTTTCGCACCGCCATGTCGGCCTCCCGCCCGTAACCTAGCGCACCCTGTCATCCCCACTGTCATCCCCACGGCCATCCCCACGTCATTGGACGCGACGGCGGGGTGCGAGGTTCCCCCGCTTAAAGGTATTTGGCCGACCTGACAGACGGCTGAGTACGGGAATTCACAGACCGTTACGCTGGTGCCATGGCCGCACTGCACAGGCAGGTCCAGCACCACGAGGCGAATGCCGAACTCGACATCAATCCCGTTTACTACCGCGAGAAGAGCTGCGAGATCCCCCGCTACCGGCTGCCGGAGCGCGGCGTGCTGCCGCGCACCGCGCTGCAGATCGTACGCGACGAGCTCATCCTCGACGGCAACGCCCGGCTGAACCTCGCCACGTTCGTCACCACGTGGATGGAGCCGGAGGCCGAACTGCTGATGGCCGAGTGTTCCCCCAAGAACATGATCGACAAGGACGAGTACCCGCAGACCGCCGAGCTCGAGCGGCGCTGCGTGAACATCCTGGGCAGCCTGTGGAACGCGCCGACGCACGGCGACGCGATCGGCTGCTCGACCACCGGGTCGAGCGAGGCGTGCATGCTCGGCGGGATGTCGCTGCTGTGGCGGTGGCGCGAGCGCCGCAGGGCCGACGGACAGAGCACGGGCACGCCGAACCTCGTGATGGGGTCCAACGTCCAGGTGTGCTGGGAGAAGTTCTGCCGGTACTGGCAGGTCGAGCCGCGGTACGTGCCGGTGGTGCCGGGGCGCTACCACCTGGGCGCCGCCGAGGCGGCCGCGCAGTGCGACGAGAACACCATCGGCGTGGTCGTGATCATGGGGTCCACGATGGACGGCAGCTACGAGCCGGTGAGTGAGGTCAACTCCGCGCTCGACGCTATGCACGCGGACAAGGGCTTCGATGTTCCGATCCACGTGGACGGCGCGTCCGGCGGGTTCGTCGCACCGTTCCTGCAGCCTGACATCGAATGGGACTTCCGGGTGCCGCGGGTGTCGTCGATCAACACCTCGGGACACAAGTACGGGCTCGTCTACCCCGGCGTGGGCTGGGTCGTATGGCGGGATACGGCGTGCCTGCCAGAAGACCTCATCTTCAAGGTCAACTACCTGGGCGGGGAGATGCCGACGTTCGCGCTGAACTTCTCCCGGCCGGGCGCGCAGGTCGCCGCGCAGTACTACAACTTCGTCCGGCTCGGGTTCACCGGGTTCAAGCACGTCCAGCAGACCTGCCAGGACATCGCGCTGTACCTGTCGTCGGAGATCGCCAAGATCGGCCAGTTCGAGCTGCTGAGCGACGGCAGCGACCTGCCGGTGTTCGCGTTCAAGCTGCGCGACGACATCACCAGCTACTCGGTGTACGACCTCTCAGAACGGCTGCGGATGCGCGGCTGGCAGGTCCCGGCCTACACGTTCCCCGACAACCTCACCGACATGGCCGTGATGCGGATCGTGATACGGAACGGGTTCAGCATGGACCTGGCCAGCCTGCTCCTCGACGACTTCCGGATGCACCTGAACGTCCTCGAGCACCACCCGCAAACCCAGATGCCCCCGGAGCTCCAAAAGAAACGCCAGTCGTTCGCCCACTGACGCGCTGTGCCCGGGCAGGGCCGGGCGGCGTTCGAACTGACCTATTCGGGTTTGCCGTAACGCGCGAAAACGGCGGGGCCGCTCTGCTCGGCGGACAGGCACTCCAGGTACGCCGACGGGGTGCCGGCCGGGAAGAGGCGCTCCCCTGTGCCCAGGACCGTGGGGAAGATCAGGCAGCGGTACTCAGTGATCAGGTCCCGCGCCATCAGCGCCCGCACGACGCTCAGGCTGCCGGTGATGATCACGTCGCGGCGTTCGTGCCGCACGGCATCAACGACGTCGCCGTTGATGACCTGAGAGTTCGGATACGCCGACGTATCGGTCAGCGTGCGGGAGGCGACGAGCTTGGGTATGCGGTTCATCCGCCGCGAGAACGGGTCGTCGCGCCCGGGCCAGATGTGCGAGAACAGCTCCCAGGTCTTGCGGCCAAGTACCAGGACCCCGTGGTCCATGATGGTGCCGACCCGGAACTTGTCTCCGGCGACGGCCTCCCGGCCGTGCCGGAATGCCCAGCCGCCGCCCGTCGTGCCTTCTGACCCGTCCGGGTCGGACACGATCCCGTCCAGTGTGACGAACTCGATGACGATGACGCTCATGATGAGTTTCCCTTCTGTCGATGCTCACCTGTACGTACCGGTGGCATCGCCGGGACTCATCGACGCCGGGGAACTTTATTGCCCCTGGCCGCGACAAGAAGCCGCGGCCAGGGGCGTGACGGACGGTCGCTAGCCATTGAACCTGACGCAGGCTTCGGCGATCTTGTCATATCGACCTGGCAGGGATTCAAACCAGCCGATGCTGCAGTATCGACCATGCGGCACCCGTGTGGAGCGCGGTGTCCATTCGCATCGTGGAATGCTTCGGCCGCCGCGCAGCGTGGTGGCACGACAATTCTTGATGAGATGACCATTCGGGTACACAAGTTCGATGTGGACGTTGGGCACGGGGTAGCCGTCTCCCCTTTCGTACATCCAGCCCTGCGAAGAAATGAGTTCTCTCCCGGACGAGAAAAGCTGCTCGCACACCCAGACTGGCGTTTGGCCCTCACGCGTATTGGCATGCCCTTGGGCGCATGACACAGGGTGACTTGTGGCAGGCGCTGCTGTTGCCGGCAGAACTCCAACTGCCGCCACAGCGGCGATCGCGGCCGCGAGTACCAGCGCTGCTCTTCGCAAGTACATCTGATCCTCCTGCCTCAGGAAGGTTTCGGCATCCCGCATGGACGCCTTGGCAGAGCCAGGCTGTCAGAGCGGTTCTCCTGGATCCATGCAGTTTGACCGGCAAGATTTCCGGCAAGATCGACGGCTTTGCGGAACCGAGGCCGGTCGATTCATGGATGACTGGCATATTTCATGGCAGTATTGGCACGTGGCAGCGGTCGGCGCGGGGCACGCTAGCGCGTTCGGGTCGCTGTTGCGCCGCCATCGGCTGGCCGCGCGACTTACTCAAGAGGATCTGGCCGAGCGGTCCGGGCTGAGCGTCCGCGCCATTGCCAATGCGGAGTCGGGCCGAACCCGGCGGCCGCATCGCAATTCCGTGCGACTCCTAGCCCAGGCGCTGGGTCTGGCCGAACAGCAACGCGCCGAACTGGCCGCCTCCGCTCGCGGTCACTGGGATGCCGGCGGCATGCCTGATGCGCGAGGCGCGCCCGTAGCGCCTGTTCAGCCAACCGCGGTCGACCGCATAGTGCCGCGGCAGCTGCCCGCGGCCGTTCGCTGCTTCACCGGCCGGCATCCCGAGCTGGCCACGATGACCGAGCTCGCGCGCAGGCCGAGCGGCGCGCAATCGCCGGTTCTGATCACCGCGATCGGCGGTACCGCGGGGGTCGGCAAGACCGCCCTGGCGATCCAGTGGGCCCACCAAGTCGCCGGGCAGTTCCCAGACGGGCACCTATATGTGAACCTGCGCGGTTACGACACTGGAGAGCCGGTGGCGCCGGTCGACGCACTGGCCGGCTTCCTGACCGCGCTAGGCCTGTCCGGACCGCAGATCCCGGCCGATGCGCAGGAGCGCGCCGCCGCCTACCGGAGCTTGCTGGCGGGCCGGCGGATCCTGGTTGTGCTCGACAACGCGCGCGAGCCGGCGCAGGTCCGGCCGCTGCTGCCCGGCACGCCCGGCTGCCTGGCGGTGGTGACGAGCCGCGACATGCTGGCCGGCCTGGTCGCCAGGGACGGCGCCGTCCGACTGGAACTGGACGCGCTGCCCCTTCAGGACGCCGTGGCCCTGCTGCGAGAGCTGATCGGCCCGCAGGTTGACGCGGAGACTGAGGCAGCGGCCCGGCTGGCGGGACTGTGCTGCCGGTTGCCGCTCACACTGCGCGTGGCGGCTGAGCTCGCGGCGGCCCGGCCTGGTCCGCTGACCGCGCTCGCGGACGAGCTTGACGGCCACGGCCGGCTGGACCGGCTCGACGCCGACGGCGATCAGGCCACCGCGGTCAGAGCGGTGCTCTCCTGGTCCTACCGTCACTTGTCCGCCGCCGCGGCGCGCGCCTTCCGCCTGTCGGCCCTCCATCCCGGCCCTGACTTTGACTCACGCGCGATGGCCGCGCTGACCGCGACCAGCTACCGGCACTCCCGCGAGGCGCTCGCCGAACTGAGCCGGGCTCACCTACTGTGGCGTGCCGACAACAACCGATACAGCACGCACGACCTACTGCGCGCGTACGGCGCCGAGCTTGCCGCCTGCGACGAGCCCGAAGGCGCCCGGCGCGAGGCCATCACCCGCATGCTCGACTACTACCTCACCATGACCGTCAACGCGGCGCGCCTGCTGTTCCCCACCGAAGCAGCCTCGCTGCCGAAGACCGACCCCGCCGATGCCTTCGCCGCCGAGCTTACTGACGAACAGCAGGCCCGGGCCTGGCTGGATGCCGAGCGCGCCAACCTGGCCGCGGCCGCCGCCTACGCGGCCAGTCATGACAGGGCACGCCACGCTATCGGCCTGTCGGCTGGCCTTTCCCGTTATCTCAGCGTGAGCGGTCTCATGGCTGAGGCGCTGGTGATCCACAACGCAGCTGTCCGAGCCGGCGTCGCGGCTGGTGACCGGCTCGCCGAAGCACGCGCTGTGATCAGCCTCGGCACCGTCTACCTGCAGCTGTGCCGGTACCCTCAGGCGGTGCAGCACTGCCAGCGCGCACTCGCGCTGAGCCGGGAGATCCCGGATCAGCTCGGCGAAATCCGCGCGCTGATCAACCTCGGCCAGGCCTACCTCTCTATGGGCGAGTCAGGAAACGCGGCCGAGTGCAGCCAGCGGGCGCTTGATCTCAGCCGCGCGACGGGCCACCGGGCCCGTGAGGCCCGCGCGCTTGAGAATCTCGGCAAGATCGCTCTCTATCAGGGTCGTTATCGGCAAGCTTCAGCGATCCTGCGCCAAGCGGTGGAAGCGAACCGTCGGGCCGGTGACCGGGCGGGCCTGACCTTCGCGCTGAGTAACCTCGGCGAAGTCGAGGTCCGGCAGGGTCGGTTCGCCCAGGCCATGAGCCACCTGGAGGAGGCCAAGGCCATTTCCCGTCAGATCGGGCACGTGATGGGTGACGCCAACGCCACCTACTTCCTCGGCCTCGCTCACCTGCGTCAAGGACGCCTCGCGGAAGCAGCCAGCCAGCTGTCCTCGGCGCTCGAGGCGACCCGCAAGGCGGCCGCGAGTACCGCTGAAGCATGCGCGCTTTGCAGTCTCGGAGAGATCGACCTGCGGCAGGGTGACATCACTGGTGCGGTCGGCCGATTCGAGCAGGCGCTTGCCCTCTTCCGCCAGGCTGGTGAACGCTCCGGGGAGGCGGAAGCGCGCAATTGTCTCGGCGAGGCGGCGCTAGCCGAAGGAGCGCTGGGCACGGCCCGTACGCATCACCGAGAGGCGCTAGACATAGCCAGCCAACTCAGCAACCTGGAGCACAGGCCCGCGCGCACGATGGACTCGGGGACGCGAGCGCCGCTGCCGGGGACAATGCCGGAGCTCGTCCGCACTGGCAGGCGGCGCTCGACGCGTACGCCCAGCTGGATATGCCCGATGGAGAGCGCGTCCGCGCCAAACTCGCGGCCGCGGAAAGGCGGCAAGCCCCGGCTAGAACTCAGCCCTGAATCAGATCTGCCCGGGCAGGCCGAACGCCTCGAATACTCGCGGGTCGGCGAACACGACGTTGCGCGCGACCCGACCGCCCGTGACCGTCAAGACCTGGAACGAGTGCGCCCGATGCCCGCCGCCGTGCTCGGGCGCGTACGCGGCGACCGCGGGCTGGCCATTGGCGGTGAGCGTGCGCGTCGTCCACCCGGGCCCGCGCATATCGAACACGCGTTGCATGAACAGACCGTAGTCGCGGCGGCCGCGGTACCAAAGCGGCACCGGGGGCATCTCGAGGATCGCCTCGTCCGCCAGCAGGCGGACGAGCGCTGGCACGTCGGCCGCCTCGAACGCCCGCACGTACCGCTGGACGACCGCGCGCACCCGCGGGTCGTCCGGCTCGGTGACCTCGCCCGCGTCGCTCGCGCCCGCGAGGGCGGCGCGGGCCCGTTGCAGGGCGCTGTTGACGGCCGGGACCGTGGTGCCGAGCTGTTCGGCGACCTCGGCGGCGCTGAATTCGAGAACCTCGCGCAGCACCAGCACGGCCCGCTGCCGCGGCGGCAGGAGCTGCATCGCGGCCACCAGTGCCAGCCGCATGTCTGTTCGCGTCCCCGTGTCGTATCTGGCGTCGGGGAACGGCTGCAGCCAGGGGATGTCGAGGTTCGGCGTCAGCGGCGCCCCGGGATCGGTGCTCGGCGCGCCGAGCCCGGACGGTAGCGGCCGCCGCGCCCGCCCCTCGAGCGCGGTCAGGCACGCGTTGGCCGCGATGCGGTACAGCCAGGTCCGGACGGACGCGCGCGTGGCGTCGTACCGGTCCCGAGCCTGCCACGCCCGCAGCATCGTCTCTTGCACCAGGTCTTCGGCATCGTGGACCGAGCCCAGCATCCGGTAGCAGTACGCCACCAGCTCGGCGCGGTGCGGCTCAAGATCCACCGGCCCATGATGGCATGATCACCGGCTGCGCCGTTAGCGGGTCATTACCAGGGATAGGAGGTGCTCGCGGAAGCGGGCGAACGCCGGGTCGCGTTTCGTCGCGAGCTGGTCGCGGGGGCGGGGCAGGGTGATGTCGACGATCTCGCTGACCACGCCCGGGGAACGGGACAGCACCACGACCCGGTCTGACAGGTAGACCGACTCGTCGATGTCGTGGGTGACGAAGACGACCGTCACGCCGAAGGCGGCGCGTACCCGCAGGATGAGGTCCTCGAGCTCGAACCGGGTCTGCGCGTCCACCGACGCGAACGGCTCGTCCATTAGCAGCAGGTCGGGGCGGTAGGCCAGGGCGCGCGCGATCGCGACCCGCTGCTGCATGCCGCCGGACAGCTGCCACGGGTACTGCCTGCCCGCGTCGGCCAGGCCCACCGAGGCGAGCACCTCGGCGACCCGCGCGGCCCGCCCGGCGCGGCCCATCCCCCGCACCCGCAGCGGCAGGTCGACGTTGCGGGCCACGGTCAGCCACGGGAACAGCGACCTGCTGTAGTCCTGGAACACGACCCCGATCCCTTCCGGGACCGAACGCAGCGGCGTGCCCTCGAACAGCGCCTCCCCCGACGTCGGCGGCATCAGGCCCGCCAGGCAGCGCAGCAGCGTTGTCTTGCCGGCCCCGCTGGGCCCGACCACGCAGACGAACTCGCCGCGCGCCACGTCAAACGTGATGTCGGCCAGGGCGGTCCGCGGCCCCGCGGCGCCGCCGTAGACCTTGCGCACCTTCACCAGCGAGACGACCGGCACCAACGCGGTTGTCACCGGGTCCCTCCCTCCACGGCGCGCGCGCCGTAATGCCAGTGCAGGACGCGGTTCTCGGCCACCACGAACAGCAGGTTCGCGACGACGCCGATGATCGCGAGCACGATGATCCCCGACCACATGCCCACGTAGTCGAAGGACTGCTGCGCGCTGACGATGTAGTAGCCGATGCCGTCGGTGGACGCCTCCCATTCGCTGACCACCATGAGGATGATCGCGACCTGAAGCGAGTTGCGCAGCCCGGCGACGATCTGCGGCCCGGCGGCCGGCAGCACGACCTGGAGCGCGTTGCGCCACCGCGGCAGCCCCAGCACCCTCGAGGTGTCGAGCTTGACCGCGTCCACGCCGCGCATGCCGTCCAGGGTGTTGAGCAGCGTCGGCCACATGGCCGCGAACGCGATCAGCACCACCTTCATGCTGAACCCGATGCCGAACAGCGTCATCGCGGCGGGCACCAGCACCGGCGCCGGCAGCACATACAGGAAGTACACGTACGGCGAGGTCGCCTCGCGGGCGTAGCGCAGCGCCCACAGCGCCATGCCCAGACCGATCCCGGCCACACAAGCGATCGCGTACCCGGCGACCAGGTGCTCAAGACTGGAGGACAGGTCGGCGCGGGCCGGGCCGGTCACCCACTGGGTCCACAGCGCCTTGACGATCGACTCGAGCGGCGGGAAGTACAGCGACTTCGAGCCAGCCGACCGCACCCACCACACGACGAACAACACGACGAACAGCCACACCCGGGTCAGCGCCCGGCCAGCGACCCGGAGATAAGGAGACCGCAAGAGTCACCTCGGTCCGTTCCGGATAAATATTTCTCTCCACCGCGGCCGAACGCTGGGATTCGTGCCAGTGCAGCACGTACCGCTCGGCGATGGTGAACGCCCCGGCGAGCAGCACGCCGAGCAGGCCGGCCACGACGATGTAGGCGTACATGACCGGGTAGGCGGACGGGCCGGCGTTCTCGGCGAGCAGGATGCGGACGCCGACACCGGAGCCCCCGCCGATCAGTTCGGCGATGATGTCCACGATCAGCGCGACCGCGACAGCGACGCGCAGGCCCGTCGCGATGAACGCGGCGGCGCTCGGCATGATCACCAGCGCGAACCTGCGCGGGCCGCGCAGCCGCAGCACGGACGCCGTGTCCCGCACCACGGGATCGACGGAGCGGACGCCGTAACAGACCTGAATGACAAGCGGCCAGAAGACGGCGAACGCGACCAGCGCGAACTTCATCGTGAGCGTCGCGCCCCACAGCACCAGGCCGATCGGCAAGATCGCGATCACCGGGATGGCCTTGAAGAACTCGATCACGCCGATCACGCTGTGGTAGGCGAAGGAATTGAGGGCGATGACCGTGCCGACGAGCAGCGCCGCGGCCGCGCCGATCGCCAGCCCGATCGCCCAGCCCTCCAGGGTCTGCCCGATCGCCGTCCACAGCGTGGCGGTCCGCGCCTGGTCCCACAGCGCCGTCGCGGTCTGGGACATCGACGGGAACTCGTCGGCGCGGATCACGCCGGCCGCGCTCAGCCCCTGCCAGAGGCCGAGCGCGGCGGCGAGCACCCCGACCCGGAGCCCGTACCTGAGCGCGAGGCGGCGGACCGTCACGAGTTTCCCGTCACGGGTTCCACAGCATCGCCGAGGCCGCCGGCTCGCTGGTGATAATCCCGAACGCCTTCATGTCGCTCTCGATCGCTTCGATCGACGCGGTGTTGAACGTGGTGTCGAAGTTGGTGGCCAGGATCTGCTTGGCCGCCACCGCCGGGGTCAGGCTCAGGCCCTTCACCAGGGTCTGCTTGACCACCGATTCGTGGGTCGCCGAGTACGCGACGGACTCGTCCATCGCCGCCCTGAAGTCCGCGACGATCGCCGGGTTGGCGCTGATGTATGAGCTCATCGCGTCCAGGCAGGTGAGGGTGCCGTTGGCGAACAGGACCTGGTTCGGGTGGGTGAGGACGGTCGCGCCCTCGTCCAGCGCGGTCTGCGCGAACGGCGCGACGATCACCGCGGCCTGCACGCGGCCCTGGGCGAGCGCGGCGGGCATCTGCGGGAACGGGATCGCGATCTGGTGCACGCTGGCCGGGTCGATACCGGCCTGTTTGGCCAGCACTTCGACGGACAGCGAGTTCAGCGAGGTGAGCTGGACCTCGGCGACGTTCTTGCCGGCCAGGCCCTTGATGCTCGTGATGCCGGAGCCCTTCGCGGCGACGAGCACGGTGCTGTCGTCCGCGGGGTTGGTCGGCTCGTTGCCGTCCACGGTGGACACGCACTTGATGCCGACGCCCTTGGAGTTGAGGTTGATCAGCACGGGCGTGGTGACGAACCCGAACTGTTCGGTTCCGCTGGCCATGCTGGCCTCGACGGCCACCGGGCTGGCCTGCGCGACGAAGCTGACGTTCAGCCCGTGCGCGCGGAAGATCCCGCTGTCCTGCGCGTAGAACAGCGACGCGTCGTCGGAGTAAGGCACGTAGCCGAGCGTGACGTTCGTGACGCTGGCGGCAGCGCCGCTGCTCGTGCTCGTGGCGCTGCTCGGGCTTGTGCTCGGGCTCGCGCTCGGGCTCGCGCTCGGGCTTGTGCTGCTGGAATTCGGTGACCCGCTGCTGCAGGCGGCGGCTGTCACGGCCAGCAGGGCCGCGCCGGCCACGCTGATCGTCCGCCACCGCAATCCTTGTCCCATGGCTGCTCCCTCGCACTCAGGGTTCACTGCACTCAAGGTCCGCGTGCCTCTTACTGTGAGCCCGCCGTTCGGATCACGGAATGCGGGCAACAAGGAATTCTTCATAGTGGAACAAGTCGTGACATTTATCCAGAACGGACCGTGGCGCTGCCCCAGTTTCCGGTGGGTCGCGTTGGGTGGCCGACCTAACGGGCGCGCCGCGTGCCGGTGCCCTGTTGACTACCCGGCCGCACCGCGACACGGTGACAGAAAGACACAAGACGGGCCGTTGGAGGTTATGCCGTGCTGTCGAGGGAGGACAACGAGATCCTGACCAGGGTCGGCCCGGGGACGCCGATGGGCGACCTGCTGCGCCGTTACTGGATCCCGGCCTGCCTGAGCTCGGAGGTCGCCGAGCCGGACGGGCCGCCGGTGCGGGTCCGGCTGCTCTGCGAGGATCTGGTGGCGTTCCGCGACACGTCCGGGCGCGTGGGCCTGGTCGAGGAGTCCTGTCCGCACCGCGGCGTCTCGCTGTTCTTCGGGCGCAACGAGGAGTGCGGGCTGCGCTGCACGTACCACGGCTGGAAGTTCGACGTCACCGGGCAGTGCGTGGACCAGCGGTCTGAGCTGCACCCGTTCTTCGAGCGGATCAAGATCACCTCCTACCCGGTGCGTGAGTCGGGCGGCATCGTCTGGACGTACCTGGGTCCTTCGGCGTCGATGACGCCGTTTCGCGACTTCGGCACCGAGTCGCTGCCGACGTCGGTTGCCGGGGCGAACAAGGAGCAGATCTACTGCAACTGGGTGCAGTCCATGGACGGCGACCTCGACACCGCGCACATCTCCAACCTGCACCAGTTCGACGCGATCGACGACGTGCCCGACGACGGGACCGACAAGCCCGGTTACCCGTCGGGGTACATGTCGATGAAGTTCTGGCGGCACGACCCGCGAGCGCTGATCGAAGTGGACGACACCTGGCACGGGTTCCGCTACGCGGGCATCCGGGTCACCCCGAACGGATACCGGCACGCGCGGATCAGCGCCTACATCTTCCCGTCGAGCACGATCATCGCGCAGATCCCGTTTTCGACGCGGCAGATCTTCGTGGTGCCCGCGGACGACGTGACGACGCACCGGTACAACTTCACCACCCAGCCGCCGCAAAACCCGCGCGGGCTGGGCGGCCCGCTGTTCTTCACGTACGAGAAGTACCCGTTCACGATGATGCCGCCGCACGGGGTGGTGCCGCGGATCCACACCAGGGAAAACGACTACAACATCGACCGGTTCGCGCAGAAGGGACAGTCGTACAGCGGGATCATCGACTTCCGGTCGCAGGACGCGATGGCCACCGAGACCGCGGGGCCGATCTACGACAGGACCCGCGAGCACCTCGGGTCGACGGACGTGGCACTGATCCGGATGCACCGCCAGCTGCTGCGGGCCGCCAAGGGCCTGGCGAACGGGGAGGAGCCGCCGGCGCTCGGCGGGACCGGCGACTTCCGCTCGATCCGCGGCGCGGAGAAGATCCTGGCCGAGGGCGAGGACTGGCGGTCGCTCGGCACCGACGCCGATCCCCTGGTGCGGGAGGCAGTCGAGGCGCTCGAGGCGATCGAGGCGCGGCAGGCACTAGACGCGGGGCCGGAGTAGCGGCGGCGGTCGCGGAGAGATGAGATCCTTGGGTGGCGTCCTACCCGAGGGGATCCGATGAACGCACCCAACTCTGGCGTGACCGCGAGCACCAGGGCTGACGATCCCGTGCGGGTCGGCCCGGATGGTGCGCTGGCCGGACAGCTTGGCGCGCCGTCAGCGCCGCGCCTGCGCACGTTTCACGACAGCGACCCGGACACCGTGGCCGCGTCCGCGATCTCACACACCACGCCGACCAAATGCCAGGCGCGCACGCGGGTGTACCGCAACGGCAGGCTCGTGGCCGAGGGCTTCGACGTGGCCGACATCAGCGACCACCTGGCCGACGGGGGGGTCGTCTGGCTCGACCTGCGCGACCCCGATCGCGAGGACCTGGCGGTGCTGCAAAACGAGTTCGGGCTGCACCCGGTGGCGATCGAGGACGCGGTGGTCGACCGGGAGCGGCCCAAGCTCGACAGGTACCGCACCCACCTGTTCATGACCGCCTATGCGGCGCGCCTCGATCACGACACCGGCGAACTCGCCACGAGCGAGCTCGCCGCGTTCGTCACGCCGCAGGCGCTGATCACCGTCCGCAAAGACGACGGGATCGACATCGGCAAGGTCGTCGAGCGCTGGGATGCCAGCCAGGACCTGGCGCGGTTCGGCGTCGGCTATTTGCTCTACGGGCTGCTGGACTACATCGTCGACGGCCACTTCGACGCCGTGCAGTCCCTGGACGACGCCGTCGAGGGTCTGGAGGACGACCTGTTCGCCGGCGCCCGGCAGAGCCTGAACGTGCAGCGGCGCAGCTTCGAGCTGCGCAAGAGCCTGGTGCTCCTGCGGCGCGTGGTGATCCCGATGCGCGAGGTCGTGAACACCGTCATGCGCCGCGATCTGCGCATGGTCAACGAGGAACTGCTCCCCTACTACCAGGACGTGTACGACCACGTGCTGCGCGCCGCCGAATGGACGGACAGCCTGCGCGACCTGGTCACAACGATCCTCGAGACGAACCTGACCATTCAGGGCAACCGGATGAACATCATCACCAAGAAGGTCACGGGCTGGGCGGCGATCATCGCGGTCCCCACCTTCATCACCGGCTTCTACGGGATGAACGTCCCCTACCCCGGCTTCAGCGACCACTACGGCCTCATCGCCTCGGTCGCGATCATGGTCATCTCCGGCCTTATCCTCTACGTGGTCTTCCGCCGCAAGGACTGGCTCTGACCCTCGCGACAGCGCCACCCCTTTCGGCGGCCCGACCATGCCCGCGCCGACCGGGGTAGAGGGCCCGCGGGACTGCTGTGACATACGGGACCGCGCCAGGCAAACCGGCCCGTATATATGTGCGGTTTCCGGTGCTCTGACACCGCAAACCGCACATATATCGAATCGGCCCGCGCCGATCCGGAAATGTCAGTGTCCCAGTGCATACTGCCGGCATGCCAGGTCCCAAGCACGAAGCTATCGTGCACGTTATAAACAACGAACCTCAGCTAGTCGGCATGCTGCTGCGCGGGCTCGGGGTGCGTCTTCCGGCCGGCGCCACCGCGGTCATGGCCGATACCAACCTGTCCGTCCGGGACCCCGACCAAAACCAGGAACTGATCGCCGACACCGTAGTCGTCTTCGAGGGCCCGGACGGCAAGGTCGCCGTCATCGCCGAGGTGCAGAAGGACCCCCCTCGTGGTACGCGGCATTTCGCCTGGCCCGCATACGCGTGTGTCGCCAGGTACAGGCACAGGTGTGACGTCGTGGTGCTGGTGATTGGCATTACCCGGGCCGCGGTACGGGCCAGCGCGAAGAAGATCCAGACGGGCCATCCCAACTTCTACCTCGAGCCGCTGGTAACCGGGCGCGGCCTGCTGCCCGGACCAGGCGGCCCGGCCTTCGCGCCCGAACTCACCGTGCTCAACGTCGTCACAGGCGATTTGGACCTGTCCAGCCACGAGGCTCGCATGCTGGCCCTCGTCAACATCGCGTCCGCTCCACAAGACCGGCGCGAAAGCTACACTCGGTATATCCGCGCGGTAATTCCGGGAGCCGCGCGCGATGCCTTGGAGGAACTCATGAGAACGGTTATTAAGGACCCCTTCCTCGACGGATTCATCGCCGAAGGCCGGGCCAAAGGCAAAGCCGAGGGCAAAGCCGAGGGCAAAGCCGAGGGCAAAGCCGAAGGTGAGGCGCGGATACTGCTGCGCTACCTCCGCACTCGGTTTACTGTACCGGCCACCCTTAACGACCAGGTCATGGCTTGCGCTGACACCGCTCAGCTCGAGGCTTGGTTTGACCGCGCGGTGAAGGCGACGACCCTCGAGGAGGTATTCGCGGATTAGCGCCGGGCCGGTCAAGGGCCAATCAGGTTACGCAATCGCAGCATGCGATCCGCAAAGGATTGCCATTTATAGCGTGGGGACATCATAGGCGTGACAGCAGGCACGGGCATTCCGGTGCTGTGGATATGCGGTCCGGCTGGGGTGGGCAAGTCGACCGTGTCATGGCAACTCTATTCGGAGCTGGCCAGCGCTGGAGTGCACGTAGCATTCGCCGACAGCGATCAGCTCTGCATGTGCTACCCAGCGCCTCCCGAAGATCCGAGCCGGCAGCACCTTAAAGCGCTGAACGTCGGTGCGATGGTCCCCCGCCCCCGGCGGCCACCGGCTGAGCGCGCGCAACCTGGCCGCGATCTGGCGCAACTACCGGGCCGCGGGCGCAACCCACCTCGTCGCGACAGGCACGATCGCCAGCCGGGCGGATCTGCGGCTCTACGCTCGTGAACTCCCCGGCACCAACGTGGCTGTCATCCGGCTGCGCGCGAGCGACGAGGAGCTAACACGCAGGATCATGTCGCGCGGCGCCGGCGGCAGCTGGCCGGAGCCCGGAGACCGCCTCCGCGGCCAGTCCGCCGAGTTCCTTGCCGGTGTCGCCGGCCGATCCGCGCAAGCTGCCGGGGTACTCGACCGGTGGGACGTCGGTGGCGTGGCCATCGACACGACCAGCCTCTCGCCCGACGAGTCAGTCGGCGCGATCCGCCAGGCCATCGGCTGGCCCGACAAAGCGCTTTAGCCGACCCGCGGCGGCTTGCTCCAGAGGCTGCCGCTCGGGCCAGAGCGTTGGGCCGTGCCGGGGCTCTGGGCCGTGCCAGAGCTCTGAGCGGCAGGGGTCTGCGCGGCAGTGGTCTGCGCGGCGGGGAACTGGGTGTCGATCCGGTTCTGCAGCACGGCGTCCTGGTTGATCTCGTCCTCGGTCGGTGACAGCGAGATCGTGAGCGTGAGCACGAAGGTGACCAGGCTGACGCCGAGGAGTAGCGGCACCAGGAAGCTGAACGCGGTGCTGCCCGACATGGTCGGCATCGGGCCGGGGGTCACCTGCATTGCGGCCATGCCTGTGTAGTGCATGCCGCTCACCGCGACGCCCATGATCAGCGACGCGCCGATCGTCGCGCCGATGCCGCGGACCCGGGTACCCGCCCACAGGGCGGCGGTGCCCGCGACGATCGCGATGACCACCGACAGAATGAACAGCCCGGTGTCGTAGTGCACGCTGACGGGCATGCTCATGGCCGCCATGCCGAGGTAGTGCATCGTGGCGACGCCGATGCCGACGATGAAGCCGCCAGTCAGCAGCGGCAGCCAGCCGCCGTTGCCGAACCCGACGATGAACAGGCCCACTCCCACAACCGCGATCGCGATCAGCATGGACGCGATCGTCAGCGGCACGTTATAGGTGATCTGCTGGCCCGGGATCGTGTAGCCGAGCATGGCGATGAAGTGCATCGTCCAGATGCCGGTCGCGCCGAGCGCGACGGAGGCGAGAATCAGCCAGCGCGCACGCCCGAAGCCGGTGTAGGCCCTCGCCCTGGTCACGCAGCGCAGGCCCAGGAACGCACCCAGACATGACATCGCGTAGCCGAGCGCGGGGTTGAGCAGGCCATAGGAAAAGTTATGAACGACCACGTAGTCCCCCCACCGGGCGGCATCAGGATCCTGGCAACGTCCGGCCTAGAAACCTCAGCCCCGCCGCGACACCCAAGCTTGTTGTAGAAGTACATACTGGCACGTGAGATCGGTGTGAATAAGACTTTATTCCGAAAATTTCCCATAGCGGTCAGTGCGCACCTGACGTTTCGGGCTACCAGCGCGATGGGGGGACACGGCAAAGCGCCCCGGGCGTTCGCCCGGGGCGCTTGCGCGAAGAACGGGCCTACACGCTGCTGCGGAGGCGCTGCAGGGCCTCGGCGAGGATCGCCTCGCCGTCGGCGTCGCTGCGGCGCTCCTTCACGTAGGCCAGGTGGGTCTTGTACGGCTCAACGCGCGGCGGGGCCGGCGGGTTGAGCTGGTCCTGGCCGGCGGGGAAGCCGCACCGGGGGCACTCCCACACCTCGGGGACGGCAGCGTCCGACGCGAAGCTCGGCTTAGTCTCGTGCCCGTTGGAGCAAAAGAACGCCACCCACACCCGAGGCGCGGCCTCGCCGCGCTCCGCCTCGCCCATCGGGCCGGCGCCTACCCTGCTTCCGCGTATTGCGTTGCCACTACTCACAGACCACCCCTTGTCACGGGAATCGTCGTTGAACCTATGCGTGCCACTTGCACCAGAAGATCTGCCGGTCCCGTGTGCAGATACATCAGAATCAGTGGTTGATGAGCCAGCCTAGGGCAACGATCACGATGAACCACAGCACACCGAAGAAAATGGTGATGCGGTCCAGGTTTCGCTCCACCACCGAAGACGAGCCGAGGGTTGAGGAGACGCCGCCGCCGAACAGGTCGGACAGGCCGCCGCCCTTGCCCTTGTGCAGGAGAACAAGCGTGACCATCACCAGACTCGTGATGATCAGGATCACAGAAAGCGCGATCTCCATCTCTCCCCTTACAGCACTAACGAGGTACCTGTGTCAGCGGGCCGTTTCAACGACCGGCAGCTAGTTCACGATACCGGCAGATCGACGCGAACTGCGCGGCATCCAGGCTGGCACCGCCGACCAACGCGCCGTCCACGTCCGGCTGGGCCATGATGGGCGCGATGTTATCGTCCTTAACGGACCCGCCATACAGGATACGCACATTCGCGCCTGCCTCGGCGCCCTGGGTCGCAGAAATCCGTTCCCTGATCGCCCCGCACATCTCCTGCGCGTCGTCCGGGCTGGCGACCTCACCGGTGCCAATCGCCCATATCGGCTCGTAGGCGACCACCATCGACGCCACCGTCTCCGGGAGCACCCCGGCCAGCGACTCCTCCAGCTGCCCGAGGACAAACTCGATGTGGTCGCCGGCGCGCCGGACTTCCAGGCTCTCCCCCACGCACAGGATCGGCGTGATCGAGACCCCGAGCGCCGCGCGGAGCTTGGCGTTGACAAGCGCGTTGTCCTCGCGGTGGTACTGCCGCCGCTCGGAGTGGCCGACGAGCACGTAGGAGCAACCGAGCTTGGCGAGCATCGGCCCGGAGATGTCCCCCGTGTAGGCGCCCTTGGAGTGCGGCGACAGGTCCTGCGCGCCGTACCCGAACTTCAGCTTGTCGCCGTCGATCAGCGTCTGCACGCTGCGCAGGTCCGTGAACGGCGGCAGCACCACCACCTCGACGAACGTGAAGTCCTTGGGCCGCAGCGTGAACGCCAGCTTCTGCACCAGCGCGATCGCCTCGAGGTGGTTGCAGTTCATCTTCCAGTTGCCCGCGATCAGAGGCAGCTTTTCTGAGCTCATGACTCGAGTGCTACCAGACCGGGCAGGGTCTTGCCCTCGAGGTACTCGAGCGACGCGCCGCCGCCCGTGGAGATGTGCCCGAAGGCCCCTTCCGCGAGCCCGAACGACCGCACAGCCGCCGCCGAGTCACCGCCTCCCACTACGGTCAGCCCGTCGACCTTGGCTATCGCCTCGGCGACCGCGCGGGTTCCGGCGGCGAACGCGGGGAACTCGAACACGCCCACCGGACCGTTCCAGAACACGGTCCTGGCGTCGATCAGCTTGGCCGCGAACAGCGCGCGCGTGTCCGGGCCGGCGTCCATGCCCATGTGGTCAGCGGGAATTTCGTCCGAGGGCACCACCTGCGACGGCGCGTCGGGGGCGAACTCCGTGGCGACCACCAGGTCGGTCGGCAGCACGATCTCCACGCCGCGCCGCTCCGCGTCGGCGAGCACCGCCTTGACCGAGTCGATGCGGTCGGCCTCGAGCAGCGACGTGCCCACCTCGTGCCCGAGCGCGGCGAGGAAGGTGTACGCCATCCCGCCGCCGATCAGCACCTTGTCGGCGAGGCCGAGCAGGTTGCCGATCACGCCGAGCTTGTCGGAGACCTTGGACCCGCCGAGCACGACCACGTACGGCCGGGCCGGGGATTGCGTCAGCCGCCGCAGCACCGCTACCTCGGCGGTCACCAGGTCGCCTGCGGCGTGCGGCATCAGCATCGGCAGGTCGTAGACCGATGCGTGCTTACGGTGCACCGCCCCGAACCCGTCGCCCACGTAGAGATCGCCGAAGGCAGCGAGTTCCGCGGCAAGCCGCTGCCGTTCCGAATCATCCTTGGAAGTCTCGGCGGGCTCGAACCTGACGTTCTCCAGCAGCGCCACGTCCCCGTCTTCCAGCCCGGCCACGGTGGCCTGCGCCGACGGGCCGACCAGGTCGGTCGCGAACGCGACGGGCCGGCCGAGGAGCTCGCCGAGCCGCTGCGCCACGACCCGCAGCGACGGGCCGCCGGCCGCGCGCGCCGCGAAGTCCTCGCCCGCCGGGCGGCCGAGGTGCGCCATGATCACCACGCGGGCGCCGCGGCCCGCCAGCTTGCTTATCACCGGCAAGCTGGCGCGGATCCGCAGGTCGTCGGTGATCTGCCCGCTGCCACCCTTGTCGAGCGGCACGTTCAGGTCGGACCGCAGCAGCACCCGCCGGCCGGCGACCTCGACGTCGTCGATGGAGCGCATCCGCTATCCCAGCCGGGACGCGACAAGCGCGGTCAGGTCGGCGAGGCGGCAGGAGTAGCCCCACTCGTTGTCGTACCAGCCGAACACCTTCACCTGGTTGCCGTACGCCATCGTGATCGACGAGTCGAAGGTGCAGGAAGCGGGCGAGCCGACGATGTCGGAGGACACGATCGCGTCCTCGGTGTAGTACAGGATGCCCTTGAGCGAGCCCTCGGCGGCGGCCTTGAACGCGGCGTTCACCTCGTCCTTGGTCACGTCACGCTCCAGTTCGACCACGAGGTCGGTGATCGAGCCGTCCGGCACGGGCACGCGCAGCGAGTAGCCGTCCAGCTTGCCCTTGAGCTCGGGGATCACGAGCGAGGTCGCCTTCGCCGCCCCGGTGGAGGTCGGCACGATGTTGATCGCCGCCGCCCGCGCCCGGCGCAGGTCCTTGTGCGGCCCGTCCTGGAGGTTCTGGTCCTGAGTGTAGGCGTGCACGGTCGTCATCAGGCCCTTGACGATGCCGAAGTTCTCCAGCAGCACCTTCGCCATCGGCGCCACGCAGTTCGTGGTGCACGAGGCGTTGGAGATGACGTTGTGATTGGCGGGGTCATACTTGTCGTCGTTGACCCCCATCACGATCGTGATGTCCTCTTCCTTGGCGGGGGCCGAGATGATGACCTTCTTGGCGCCGGCCTCGATGTGCGCGGCGGCCTTGCGGCCGTTGGTGAACAGCCCGGTCGACTCGATCACCACGTCAACGCCCAGGTCGCCCCAGGGCAGCAGGGCGGGGTCCCGCTCGGCGAGGATCTTTATCGACTTGTCGCCAACGCGGATAGAGTCCCCTGACACGCTGACCGGCTCCGGCAGCGTGCCCACGATCGTGTCGTACTTCAGCAGATGCGCCATCGTCGCGACATCGCCGAGGTCGTTCGCGGCGACGATCTCAATGCCGCGGTCGCTGTCGCTGGCGGCGTTCACCGCGCGCCAGAAGTTCCGGCCGATGCGCCCGAACCCGTTGATTCCCACTCGAATGCTCACAGCGCTAATCTCCTAACCGTTACCGCTCCGTGACTAGAGTCCAACGTCCTGGCGAGTCCGTCGATTTCCCCGGGAGGATTATCGGACACGAGCACACGGACGCGCACCCCGGGGGTCTCCCGGGGCCGCGCCCGATCCGGCTCGGCCGCCTGTCCTGGCCCCTGTGCCGGGCAGGCAGTTACGTACCTGCCTATGGTCTAGACCATATAAAGATCAAGGGCTCCAGAGCAAGCTACCGAACGGTGTCGTGGCGACTGTTCCATCCGTTGGCTGAGCCCAAGATGAAGAGCAGGCGTACGGCCCCCGACTACCGGCTGACATGCGCTTGCGCTAGGGCGGGCCGGCGTACGCGCGGTTCCGGCCGAGCACGATCGCACCGCCGCCGCCGATGTGCAGATACGGGTGCCGCTCTGTCCCGTACCGCGTGACCAGTCGCGGCCCCAGCCACCGGTACGCCGTCTCCATATCGATCCACGGGCCCGCCTCGGGGTCACCCTCCCGCAGCAACTCCACCAGCGCGCCGGTGAAGTGCGTGGGGCCCGTGCTGCCGGGATCGTGCGTGGCCTTGACATCGCGGCCCACGGCCATGAGCAGATGCGCACGCCGCGCCTGCGGCTCCTCGCAGGCCAGCCCGGCGAAGCAGCAGTCGAGGATCAGCGCCACCCGAGGGCGCTTGAACGCCGTAGCGCGCATCGTCTCGAGCACCGCGCTCAACGCGAGTCCGGTGCGCCGCCGCCCCGGGTCCTTGTCGATCGTCTCGACCATGCTCACATACAACTGCCCGTCGGCGTCCATGCCGTGGCCGCAGTAGTAGAACAGCAGACCGGGACGGACGAGGCCGGCCTCGCCGGCTTCGTCGTGCGCCTCGTTCAGCAGCGCGATCGCATCGGTCACCTCGTGGGCGTACCTCGGCTCGGGCAGGACGATCAGGTCGTCGTCGTTCAGCCCCGGCATGGTGTCCTCAAGCGCGTGGGCGAACTCCGCCTGGCTGTTGAGCGACTGCACGAAGCCTGGATCCTCGCTGTGGGCGTTGCTCGCCACCCCCACAAGCAGTGCCTGCCAGCGCACCTGCGGCGGCTCGGTCACCATTACGTGGCTCCGCGCCCTATCCCCGCGTCAGCTTCGCGATCAGCCGCTCGGCGTCCCGGACGTTACCGGCGCTCAGTTCGACGCTCTCGTCGCCGCGGCGCACCTTGATCCGCACCTTCCTTGAGCTCATCCAACCCGCGAGCACGCCCGCGAAAGCCGTGCCCAGCGGTGTGGCGGCCGAAATTATCTCCAGCGCGACCGGGAGAGCGCCTTGCTCGCCGGGCGCGGGCGGACGGTCCTTCAGGCTGACGCCGAGGTCGAGGTCCTCGTCCTCGCGCAGCAGGTCCCGAAGCTCACGCAGCAGCCTCGGATCGATCGGGACGCCATCGTTCGCGGACTCGATCGTGTAAGTTTCGGCCATCTCCACTCCCCTGATCCCTGTTCTTGCTCGCTAGCACGCGGGCAGCGGACCGCTATCGCGGTCGAAGACCGGCGGCATGCCAGGCCAGTGCACCGGCAGGGCCAGCACCGAGGCCGCCTCCGGCACGTCCGCCAGCGAATGCAGCAGCCGGTCGAGAGTGTCAAGCCCGACCGGCAGACCGCTTTGATAAGCCGCGGGCAGCCAGGGTGCGCCTAGTGCCTGGAACTCAGCCGCGGCCTGATAGAGTTCCGCGGCGCCGACATGGACCGCCCGGGCCGCTCCTGTCGTGCTCGAAACCGTTCCGACCAGCGACTCGACCAGGGTCGGCGGCAGCGGCTGCGCACTCGCCACCACCACCCGGACGCTGAAGCAGCGCCCGGCGTACCGCGCAAGGGCTCGGTGGTAACCCGGCACCGCCGCTTGCGCCGCCTGATCCGGTGGGACCCGGTAGGGGTTCAACGGCGAGGGAACGCCCTGACTGGCGAGCTCGTCCAGGTCCGCGGCGCGACGACGGAGCACGGCGCGAAAGGCGGGGTTGTCCGCGTCATAGGGATCGAACCCGATGCTCAGCACCGCCGGGAACGGCAGCGCCGCGAAGCTCCGCCACCACGCGTCCCACGCGGCCCCCGAGTCGAAGAACCCATGACAGACCGCGTAAGCCTGCGCCGTCCCGCCGCGGGCGATCCGGTTAGCGGACAGGTGCTTTCGCACCTCGACAAAGCTCTCCACATGGCCGGGGTACCCGAGCCAGGCACGCAGCTCCGCCTCGGAGTCGATCGGCCGGGCCCCCACATGCGGCGGAAGCACGCCGCCGCGGCCCGCCGCGCGCCGGAGCCGTTCTCCGGCCAGACGCCTGGCCTCTTCTTGTGCCGCGGCGAGCACGCGGACCAGGAAGGCGGCCTGCACCTTCCCTGCCTTCGCGCCGGCGGCGAACCGCACTTCGAAGCGGCTACCCGGGGCGGGCGTGTCCCATTGCGCGGCCAGCCAGGCCGTCTCCTGTTCGGACAGGCGCTTGCGGCGCTCGTCCCAGGATAGGTCGGTGTAGCGCTGGGTGGCGTCGATCCGGCCCTCGGCGGACAGTCGCACGCCCGCCCACGTCCAGCAGCCCGAGCCGTCGGTCGTGGTCAGGAACGCCGCATCGGGCGGGGGATCTATGGTCCCGGGCACAGCGTCGGCTCACTCATGCGGTGTTTCCAGGGGGCGACGCGGGAACCGGGACCGGCGACGGCGGCAGGGCCGGGCTCGCGGGCTGCTGCGGCAGCAGCAGCGCCGACTCCTGCTCGACCGGGGGCAGCACTAGTTGCTCCGCCTGCGCCCGCAGGCCCTCGTCCACGGGCGCGTACACGGCCTCCCGGCACGCCAGGTGTATTGCCTCGCGCACGGCGCGCGCGCGGTCGGTCCGCAGCATCGCGGTGACGAGGCCGGTGGCCGTCACCCGGTCGACCAGAGCGCGCTTGATCAACTGCGCGCCGGACCGCCGTCGCCACATCTGCCAGCCCACATACAGGCTGGTGCCGTAAGGAAAGACCGTCACATAGGCCTGATACTCGTTCTCGGACAGCACGATCGTGTGCTTGACAGGACGGCCCTGGGTGCTGAGCTCAATCCGTCGAAGCCGCGGAGTGATCGGCAGCTCGCGGCGCTGGAGCACCGCGGTGATCGTGCGATAGTAGGTCTCGGATTGCCCCGCGCGGTCGGCTAGTAGCGTCCGCCATTCCCCGATGGGCTCGGTGACCTTCGAGCCAAGCAGCACAACCCAGAAGACAACAATGCTGGCGACGAAGGCCACAATCAACAGCGCCGGGTCGTCGCTGTCTTTGAGCATGACGATGCCGAAGATGCCGAGCACGATGAAAACGATTCCCCAGGCAAGGTAGGCGCGTATCACCATGATGAAGAGCGTGCGCAGCGACACCGAGTCGTCGAGAGCGAGCTCCATCGGCTCGTGGCGCAGGGTCTTCTGCAGGTAGACGGTGTCGGCGTCGAACGGCGACGGGCCGGCGGATTCTGGTACCTGACCGCGCCTGAGCACGATCCCGCCCGGGGCGGGAGCGCCGCATCCTCCGCAGAATACGTCGGATTCGCCCATCAGCTGACCACAATTCGTGCAGATCACAATTCCCCCCTCTTTGCCCAAGCCGACAATCCCGCGGAAGGTCGCTCGGGAACCGACCGATGTGAACTCGGTGAAACGTTCTCCATCGGGTATTCACTGACGACGTTCTAAATCACCCCTCATCCGGATGAATGTTACATTGCGGCGCGGGACGATATCAATGGGCTGAGATAACTATGAAAGAACAAGACACGTATCAATAAGGGCGTTATCAATCCCATTTGTTCACACGCATCAGATGGCAATTGAGTACCAGGAGCACCGGGCCACGCGTCCTGTTACCATGTTACTATGTTACCATGGTAACAGTTGAGCGCGTGCAAACCGGACTTCGCATCGAGCGCAACACGCTGAAGGTCCTCAAGGGCCTGGCCGAATACCTCGACCTGTCGCTCGGCGACCTGGTCGAGGGCATCGTGCTGCACGCCTTCGAGGGCAAGGCGCCGTTCGGCCCGCCCACGCTCGCCAAGATCGAGCAGCTCAAGGCGGTCTACGGGCTGACCCTGACCGCCGCCGACGCGCACAAGCTCCGGGAACCCGCGTGACAAGCGGCCGCGAACGGCTCACCGGGCACATCACGGTGCCGCTGCCGCCTGGCGAGGCCTACGCGCTGTTCACCCCGCGCGGCGAGCAGGCCTGGGCCCACGGATGGCACCCCAGTTTCCCGGCCGCGGCCGCCGACGACACCGAGCCGGGCACCGTGTTCGAGACCCGCGCGCACGACCAGCACACGATCTGGCTGGTGACCAGCCGCGACCCTGGCAGGCGGATCAGCTACGCCCGAGTGACCCCGGGCGACCTGGCCGGCACGGTGACCGTCACGATCTGCCCGTCCGGCGGCCACAGCGACGTCGAGGTCATTTACGATCTAACCGCGCTCACGGCCACGGCCGAAGGCAGGCTCCGCGACTTCGCCGCGGGCTACCCGGCCTACCTGTGCTCCTGGCAAGACGCCATCAGCAAACAGCAGCCCTAAGCCCCCAGTGCACGCACCGAGCCCCTCCGGACAGGCAACGTGGAACATCCTCCGTGTTGGGGGACGGACGATCTTCCACGTAACCGCCTCTCGCGCATCTCGCTCGGTCATCCCGATCACGAGGTCGGCGTGCTCATCCCGCATAACGCGCCTCCTCCTCGTCTCGGCCCGGCCTGACGATCATCACAGCCATCACGGCCACGTCGCTGAGGGCGACCAGCACCGAGGCCGCCACCGCCGACGCCGCCAGCAGCGCGGTACCACCGGGCAGGTGCAGGTGCGGCCCGATCAGGGCGCCTGCCGCGGGCCCCGCCAACAGCATGAAGATCGCCGCGACAAGGGGGAAGAACGCACCGAGCGGCGGCTGGGGCGCCTGTCCGCGACGGCGCAGGGACCGGCACCTCCGCCGGTATCCGAGAAGCAACGCCAGACCCGCGATCGCGCTGCCGCTCAGGCCGGCGATAAGGGTCACCATGTCCGGAGGGCCGTTCGTGATGATCAGGCTGTCCGGCGCGGGGCCGGGAGAGACCGTGTGTATCTGCAGGACCTGGTAGAAGAAGATCAGCAGGAGGACGCCGGCGACGGGCACCGCGAGCAGGTAGGCGGCGGCCAGCTTCCAGACCGCCATGCCCACCTCGGCGGCTACCGCCGATGCCGGCCTGCGGTTCGCCCGGACCACCGCCCGCACCGAACCGAACGCCGAGATCGCCGCCTCCTGCGCTTCCCGCTGGGTCATCCCGATCGCGACGCCCGCCGCGACCGACTCCCGCAGGTGGTCCTCCGCCTCGGCGATGACCAGATCCGCGTCCGGCGTCCGCAGCTGAGCGCGCAGCCGGGCGAGGTACTCCTCGATCGGGTCGCCGCTCACGCCGACCACCCCAGCACCGCCTGGATACCGGTGGCGAACCGCTTCCATTCGGTGCGCTCCGCGGCCATTGCCGTCGCGCCCTTGGTCGTCAGCGCGTAGACGCGGCGCTTGCGTCCGTCCGTGTCCGCCCACGTGCTGGCGAGCAGGCCCGCGTCTTCGAGCCGGTGCAGCGCCGGGTACACGGTGCCTTCCGGCAGGTCGAACGTGCCCTCACTGCGCGCGCGCAGCGCCGAGATGATCGCGTACCCGTGGGCCGGGCCGGCGGCGAGCACGGAGAGCAGCAGCAGGTCCAGGTGCCCCTTGAGCCGTTCCCTGTCCATGCCAAGGAACTCTATGCCTCGTAATACTAGGCGTCAAGGTGGTACTCCCAGCCGGGCCGCCAGGCGAAGTCCGCCGCGATCAGGTCTTCCAGCGGGGTGCCGCCGATGACGTGATCCAGCCCCCACCGCGTGGCGACGTGCCCGATGACGACGACGCGCCGCCCCGCCCAGCGGCCAGGCAGGCCGGCGACGAACCCGCCGACGCGCGCGACGGCCTGCCGCCAGCTCTCCCCGCCGGGATATGGGACATCCAGGTGCTCGGCCCGGCTGGCGTGCATCCGCGCGGCCGGCATTCCGTTGCGCTCCCCGTAATCGCATTCGCGCAGCCGCCAGTCGTGCAACACGGGCAGGCCGGACGCACCGAACGCGATCTCCGCGGTCTGCGCCGCGCGGCGCAGGTCGGAGCAGAACACCGCGGCGATCCCGTCACCCGCGCGGCGCCGCCCTAGCTCCCGGGCTTGGGCGATGCCGCGTTCTGACAGCCGGCCGGGCAGCCATCCGGTCGCGCGCCCGGCCTCGTTGTCCTCCGTCGTAGAGTGCGTCTCGAAGACCAGCGTGATGCCCACAACGCCAAGTCTGCCGCCGTCCGCGGTTCAGGACACGCAAACCGCGCGTCAACCTTTCTGGCCCGTCTCAGTCTTTATTACGTGGACCACATGGACACCCGCGCTCCCGAGGCACCGCACGCCGCCGCGGACCGGCAGATCACCGCCCTGTACCAGGCTCACGCGCTGAGCCTGGCCCGGCTGGCGCTGCTCATGCTGGGCGACCGCGACGCCGCCCAAGACGTGGTGCAGGACGCCTTCCTCGGCCTGTACCGCCGGTGGGACAAGCTCGCCAGCGCCGACGCCGCGCCCGCCTACCTGCGCGCCAGCGTGCTCAACGGCTGCCGGACGCTGCTGAAGCGGCGATCACTGCCGACCCTCGACGCCGACGAGGCATCCCTGGATTCCGCCGAGGCGGCCCTGCTGCATACAGAGCAGCAGCGCGCGATGTTCGCCGCGATCCGGCGGCTCCCGGCCAGGCAACGCGAGACCCTCGTGCTGCGCTACTACCTCGACATGAGCGAGGACCAGGCCGCACGGGCGATGGGTGTCAGCCGCGGCACCGTCAAGGCCGCCACGTCCCGTGCCATCGCCGCCATTGGCCGGATGCTCAAGGAGGAATCATGAGCCCGATCGAAGATGAGATCCGCGACACCCTGCGATCCAAGGCGGACAGCCTGTGCGAGGTCCGCCCGCTGCGACTGCCCGCCGTGGCCGCCGTGGCCGCCGCGCACGAGCCGCGGGCCGTGCCGCGCATCCCGTGGGCGCGCCGGCTACGCGCCTGGCAGGCCCCGGCTGTGGCCGCGGCCGTGATCGTGCTCGTCGCGGGCAGCCTGGTAACCCTCAAGTCGCTCAGGAACGAGTACGCCGGCCCTGCGGCGAGCGGCAGTCTCCCCGTCACCGCGGGTGCCGCCCCGAGGTATTACGTCGCGCTCGGCTGGGCCAAGAACCCCGGGACCTCGGTCATCATCGTGGGCGATGAGCGCTACGGGAAGACGATCGCCACCTTCCCCCTCCTCCCCAAGGGAGACGTGCTCACCAGTGGGGCAGTGAGCGCAGCGGCCGATGACCGGATGTTCGTCGTGTCCGGCGTCACCAGTCGGGGCGATGCCACGCCCGGTCCCGACACGTGGCACCTGGTGCGGATCCCCCGCGATTCCGCCGATCCCGTCCGGATAACCAAGCTGCCCATCAAGTCCCCAGTGGACGAAAACGTCAGGGACATAGCGCTGTCGGGGGACGGGACCGAACTGGCAGTCGTGTCCATGCCGGCCAATGCGTCCTCGAGGGGCCGCACGCCGGTCACGCTGCAGGTCTACTCGGTGGCCACCGGGCGGCTACAGCATTCCTGGTCCGCCGGCATCAGCGCGTCCCTCGCGGATTCGGAACCGATTGCCGACCTGAGCTGGGTTGGTGACAGCACTGTGGGCTTCGCGGTCACCTATACCCCGCAGGTCCGCGAAGAGGTCCGTACGCTAGACGTAAGCAAGACCGGTGCCAACTTGCTCGCCGACAGCCACATCGTCTGGTCGCAGTATGTCCATCCCACGCGGCTCGCCACTGGCGAGCCCGTGCACGGCTTGGTCAGAATTGGCGTCCTGCCTGTCCGGCACGCATGCGACACGCCGTTCCTCACTGGGAACGGGCAGGCGGTGGTGTGCGGCAACAGCACCTACTCGCCGAGCGACAAGCGGTGGTCGGCGATGTGGCTCGCGTACCCGCTCGCGACGCCGACGCGGCCCCGCGTTATCGGCAGCGTCCAGGAGCCGCGGGACGTGTCAGGCTTCAACGGCCCGATCTCTGTGGACTGGACGAACCCGGATGGTACCGCTGTGATCGGCTCCTGGAACGCCTTTGTCCCAATGCCTGGCGGGGGGAGCGTGGCGAATTACGAGGCAGTCGTTGGGAACGGCAAGTTCAACCTGTTCCCCCGCATCCCCGACTTCCTGGTGGGCTGGTAGCAGCCGTGCTGGCGATCAGGACGGCTGGCGCAGGATCGCGGGGTCATCGAGGACGGGCTGCCAGGCTAGCTCGGCGGCCCCGATGAGGCCGCCGTCGTCGAGGGAGCAGGCCCTGATCGGGACGCCGGCGCCGCGGCCCCACGGGCTGCGGGCCGCCACGGCATCACGGAGCTGGTCCGGGGCGGCCTCGAGCAGGTACCTGTGCAGGCCGCCGAGCAGCACCAGGTCCGGGTTGACGACGTTGATCAGCCCGGCCAGGCCAAGGCCCAGCCGCTCGACCAGGCTCGCGGTCGCGGCCCGCACCTGGGGGTCGGTCGCGTACCCGGCGGTCAGGACGGCGATCGCCTGGTCGAGGACCGCGCTGCCCGGCCGCGGGACGCGGCCGGCGGCTTGCATGAACCGCTCCCCGTCGGTCTCCACGTTCAGGCAGCCGCGGTTGCCGCACGGGCACGGGCGGCCATGCGGATCGACGCTCACGTGACCGGCCTCCATGCTCAGCCCGGTGCTTCCCGCGTACAGCGCGCCGTGCAGCACGAGCGCCCCGCCCACGCCCCGGTGCTCGGCGGCGACGACTAGCAGGTGCGTGGCCCCCCGGCCCGCGCCGTGCCGGTGCTCGCCGAGCGCGACCGCGTTCACGTCGTTGACCGCCCGGCAGCTCGATTCACCGCTGGGGCCGCGCACTCCCTGGTCGGCGAGCAGGCTGGCGAAGATGTCGCGGATCTTGGCGCCGGTCGGCCAGGCCAGGTACAGCGGGCTGACGGCGATGCCGTCGGGCTCGGCGACCGCCGACGGCACGGCCAGGGCGGCGCCGACGCAGACGCGGCCGGACTGCCGGAGCAGCGCGGCCCCGGTCTCGGCGAGCGGGGTCAGCGCCCGCGCCGGATCGTCCGGGGCGGCGCCCTGGGCGCTCGCGGACGCGACGATCCGGCCGCCGAGGCCGACAAGCGCGACCGCGAAGCCGTCCGGGTGCAGCTGCGCCGCGAGGGCCACCGGTCCGTCCTCCTCGATCGCGAGGCGGTGTGACGGGCGCCCCAGGGTCCCGCCGCCTGGCCCGGCCTCGACGCGGATCAGGCCCAGGTCGCGCAGCTCGGCGGCGAGCGCGCCGGCCGTCGCGCGGGTCACGCCCAGGGCCTCGGTCAGCGCGGACCGCGTTGGCGCCCGCCCGGTGTGGACGAGCGTCAGCGCCGTTCCGCTCAGGCTGCCGCGCTCCATCACCGCGCCCCGCCTAGCCGGCCATCAGCCGCGCGCGCTCTTGTCCGCAAGTCATCCACACCCCTTGTCCGCAAGCCACTCACACCCTATTCTTATTTTGTGCAGTTGCTAAACAAAGTATCGCGGCCCCGTGGTTCCGTGCGACCCGGTGCCGTGCGCGCCGGTGCCGTGCGACCCGGTGCCGTGCGGGCCGGTGCCGTGCGGGCCGGTGCCGTGCGGGCCGGTGCCGGGCGGGCCGGTGCCGGGCGGCGTGATCTGGCTGTCCTCCGAAGGGCCACGACTGCATTCTTCGCCATCGACGGGTTCATCTTCGCCAGTTGGGCGGTGCGGATCCCCGCCGTGAAGGAACAGACCGCCGCGTCTCCCGCCGCGCTGGGCCTCGCCCTGCTCGGCGCGTCCGGTGGCGCGGTGGCGACGATGGCGATCTCCGGCGCCCTGTGCCGCCGGTTCGGCAGCCGGCCGCTCACGGTCGCGGGCGGCACGGCGCTGTCCGCCGCGGTGCTGCTGCCGCCGCTCGCCAGGTCGGCACTGTCGCTCGGGCTCGCGCTTGTGGTGTTCGGCATCGGGTACGGCTGCCTGAACGTCGCGATGAACAGCCTCGCCATCGACCTCGTCGCCGCGCTGCGCCGGCCGGTGATGCCGTCGTTCCACGCCGCGTGGAGCTTCGGCGGGCTGGCGGGCGCGAGCCTGGGCGGGCTGCTCGCGCCGCACCTGTCGCCGCTGCGGCACCTGGCGCTCGTCGCCGTGGCCGGGCTGGCGGTGACGGCCGTCTGCGGGCGAGCGCTGCTCGCGCACCCGGTGCCGGTCCACTCCGATGCCGCCGACGGCCTCGACGGCGTCGACGGCCTCGACGGCCTGGCCGACTTGGACGGCCTCGCCGACCGTGTGCGGCTCACGACGCACTCGGCCGCCTCCAGCCGGCCCGTCTGGCGCGTCGTGCTGCTCTTCGGGCTCATCGCGCTGTGTTCCGCCTACGGCGAGGGGGCGATCGGCGACTGGGGAGCGCTGCATCTGCGGCAGGACCTGGGCGCGGGCCCGGGGCTCGCCGCCGCCGGGTACGCCGCCTTCGCGCTGGCCGAAGCCTGCGGCCGACTGGCGGGCGCCACGCTGCTCGAGCGTCTTGGCCAACGGCGCGTGCTCGTGCTCGGCGGGGTCACCGCGTCCGCCGGGATGCTGGCCGCGGCGCTCGCGCCGGTCCTCCCGGTGGCCCTGGCCGGCTTCGCGCTGACGGGTCTCGGCGTGGCCAACATGTTCCCGGCCGCGATGACGCGGGCCGGCCTGCTCGCCGGGCCGAACGGCGTCGCGCTCGCTTCCACCCTCGGCTACACGGGGTTCCTGCTCGGGCCGCCCGCGATCGGGTTCCTGGCCGCCTCGGTCGGGCTGGGCGTGGGGCTGACCACGGTGTCCGCGCTCGCCCTGGTCGCCGCGGCCTTGGCGTTCATCGCCGGAACCGGGCGCGAACCAGGCTAGGCACCGCGGCCGGACCGGCGACAGGCCGGAACTTGTCGGCGGCGGCACGCAGCGCGTGCCACTCGTCGTCGGTGAGGTCGATCTCGGCGGCGGCGACGTTGTGCTCCAGTTGCGCCACGCTGGACGCGCCTGGGATCGCCGTCACCGCGGGGCTGCGGATCGCCCACGCCAGCGCGATCTGGGCCGGGGTGGCGTCGTGCGCGTCGGCGACCTCACGCAGCACGGCGAACAGGCCCGCGGCCCGTTCCAGGTTGACCGGCAGGAAGAGGGTGTTGAACGAGCGGACCCGGTTGCCCGGCCGGGTCCGCGGGTCATACCGGCCCGACAGGAACCCCTGCGCCAGCGGGCTGTAGGCGATCACGACACGTCCGGCCTGCTCGGCGTACGGGACCAGGTCCGTGCCTGGCCCGGCCGCGACCAGGTTGTAGCGCACCTGGTTGCTGAGCACGCGGCTGCCAAGCGCCTTCTCCGCCGCTTTCCAGCGGTCGAGCGTGTAGTTGCTGACGCCGACCTCGCCGACCAGGCCGACGCGCTGCAGCGCCCGCATCCCCGGCATGATCACCGAGTCGGGCACGAACGGGTTCTGCTGATGCACCTGATACAGGTCCAGGCGGCTGACGCCGAGCCGGTTCGCGCTGGCTACCGCCCGCTGCTGCACGACCTGCGGCAGCGGCGCGACCGGGAGGATCTTCGTGGCGAGGAACACCTGGTCGCGGTGGCCGCTGATGGCCTGGCCGAGAATCCGCTCGCTGCGGCCGAGCCCGTAGACCTCCGCGGTGTCGAACAGCGTCACGCCAAGCTCGAGCGCGCGCGCGACGATCGCCCGCGCCTCCTGGTCGGCGTACGGCTCGCCGTATCCCCATTGCCGGGATCCGAACTGCCAGGTCCCCAACCCGATCTTGGAAATCCTGGTGCGGGTGTCAACCTCTAGATAGCGCACATCTCCAGTATCCGTCAGCACCTGCCGGAGTTGGCTCTGTCCTCGTGACCGTAGCGGAGCCACTTCACCTCGAACTGCGTTCCGGCCCGCGTGATGCCGAGCGTCTGCGCCAGTTCCCTGATGGGGTTGGTGCAGTTGTACATGTCGACGGCGAACCGCGGCACCGTGCCTACCCCTCGCCTGGCCAGCCTGATCCCCGATGTCTGCGCCGTGCTGAACGTGACGGTCGACCTGGCCAACGGCGGGAAGATGCCGAATATCGCGTTCTCGGTCCGCTCCAGGACCCATTCGGCGGTGCCATCGGGGTTGATGGTCGTGCGGCCCGAATTGAAGCGGAATGTCATGCCGGCCCGGTCCGTGAGGTCGTCCAGGGTCAGGTACGCGTCGTCTCTGGACAAGTGGACGTGGGCGTACACGCGATTGCCGTTCCTGACGGTGACGCCAAGGTCGATGACGTGGTGGTAAGCACTGTTCGGAACGACTTCCCACCACAGGTAATAAGTCGGGCCCGGCCCGCCGACGTTGATGTCGGCCTCGGTGCCCGTCTGCACGAGCGGCAGTCCGCTCCTGCCGCCCTGCCCGATGCCGATCCACTGCGACGACGCCGCCGCGAAGCTCGGCGGGTCGGTCCCCACGTTCGGGATCGTCCAGTAGCCGTACACGTCTTCGTAGGTATGACCCGTCACCACGTAACCGGCCCAGTTGACGCTCTGGCTGACACGGATGCCGGGCGCCGCCGGGCGCGCCGTTCCGCCGCCGGCTGGCCCGCCGCCGAGGGGGACGGACCCGCCGCCGGTGGTGGCGGGTCCCTTGCCCAGGACGCAGGCGCGGCCCGGCTGCCGGGCCGGCCCCGTCACCATGTTCCGCCACGCCGTCATGTCGGCAGCGTCGGAGGGCCGTATCGGCAGGCCATTGGCCACCAGTTCCGCGTCGGTCGCGGTGAGCGGGTCGAAACCGGAGGCGGGAGTGTAGAAGATCTCCTGAACTCCGCCGCCGCAGTTCACCACCGTCTGCCGCGCGGGGAGGCTATCCGGCCGCGTATGCGCCGGCGTCGCGTTCGCTTCCTGGCCAAGAAGGCAGAGACTAACCGCCGCCGCCACGGCTATCGCCGCGGTGAGCAGGCGTCGACCGCGGCCCCCGTAAGCCGTCATGGGGCAATCCTCTCCCCGTCGGCGGCGTTATGCAATCATTTGCGAATTAAGGAGCCGGATTTTACTTTATCTGAGGCTTTTGAATAAGCCATTCGATGTTTGCGCGCCGTGAATTCATAACCGGCCGCTATGGGAGCATGTCGACGGTCAGGTAGGTTTCCGTGTTCGGCAGGCCCATGTCGTGCGCGCGACGGTCGGCCATCGCGAGCAGCCGGCGAATGCGGCCGGCGATCGCGTCCTTCGTCAGCGGCGGGTTGGCCAGCTGGCCCAGTTCCTCCAGCGACGCCTGCCGGTGCGCGATGCGCAGCTTGCCGGCCATCGTCAGGTGCTCGGGCGCGTCCGGGCCCAGGATCTCCAGAGCGCGCTCCACCCGCGCCCCGGCCGCGACGGCGGCGCGGGCCGACCTGCGCAGGTTCGCGTCGTCGAAGTTCGCCAGCCGGTTCGCGGTCGCGCGCACCTCGCGGCGCATCCGCCGCTCTTCCCACGCCAGGACTGAGTCGTGCGCGCCCAGCCGGGTCAGCATCGCCGCGATCGCCTCGCCGTCCCTGATCACCACCCGGTCCACGCCGCGGACCTCGCGGGCCTTGGCGCCGATCTTCAGCCGACGGGCCGCGCCTACCAGCGCCAGGGCGGCCTCAGACCCTGGGCAGGTGATCTCCAGTGCCATCGACCGGCCGGGCTCGGTCAGCGAGCCATGCACCAGGAACGCGCCGCGCCACGCGGCCTCGCAGTCGCAGGTGCCGCCGGACACCACCTGGCGCGGCAGCCCGCGCACCGGGCGGCCGAAGCTGTCGATGAGACCGGCCTGCCGCGCCAGGCTGTCACCGCCGCGACTGACCCGGACCACGTAGCGGTTCCCTTTGCGCAGCCCGCCGGGGGCGAGCACGAGCAGCTCGGACGTATGGCCGAACACCTCGGTGATGCTGGCGCGCAGCCGTCTGGCCACCGCGGCGGTGTCCAGCTCCGCCTCGATCACGATCCGGCCGGCGGTCAGGTTCAGCCCGCCCGCGAACCGCAGCAGCGTCGACACCTCGGTCTTCCGGCAGCAGGGCTTCACCACCGGCACCCGGCTGAGCTCGTCCTTCACCAGCCCGGTCATCGCCATTTCTAGTAACCCCCATGACCCGAGAACAGCTTCCGGTACGCGTTCGCCAAACGCACCGGGTCGTGCCGGGCGACGTCCGCGGCGGCCACGTCGGCCAGCACGAGTGACGCGTGCAGCAACGCCGCCGCCTTCGCTAGCTCGTCCTCCGCCCCGGAAACCGCCCCGCGGTCGGCCAGCACCACGTCAAAAGACAATGATGGCGCGTGATCGGCGAGAACTTCCAGATGCCGGTGCGGCGAAAATCCTTCGGTCTCCCCCGGCTGCGGCACCAAATTCAGCGTCACAAGCCGCCGCGCGGACGTCTCCGCCAGCGCCGATGACAACGACGGTACCAGCAGGTGCGGCAGCACGCTGGTGAACCACGACCCGGGTCCGAAGATCACCCAGTCCGCGGACAGCACCGCGGAGACGGCCTCGGGCACGGCCGGCGGGTCGCCGGGCACCAGCTCGATCGACCGCACCCGGCCGGGTGTCACGGCCACGGACGCCTGGCCGCGAACGACCGACACGTCATGCGGCCGCGCCGGGTCCAGGCCCTCGACGGTCGCGACGATGTCCAGCGGCACCGCGGACATCGGCAGCACCCGCCCCCGGACTCGCAGCATCCGGCCCAGCCAGTCCAGCCCGGCGACCGGGTCGCCGAACAGCTCCCACAGTGCCGTGATCAGCAGGTTTCCGACCGCGTGCCCGGCCAGCTCGCCGTCGCCGCCGAACCGGTGCTGCAGCACGCGGGCCCACGTCACCCCGGATTCGTCAGCGCACAGCTCACCCGAACACAGCGCGGCCAGCGCCATCCGCAGGTCACCGGGCGGCAGCACGCCGTACTCCCGGCGCAGCCGGCCGGAGGAACCGCCGTCGTCGGCGACCGTGACGATCGCGGTCACCTCGGCGTCGACCAGGCGCAGCGCGGCCAGCGTAGCGGCGAGCCCGTGCCCGCCGCCGAGCGCCACTACTCTCACAGCGGATTTGCCGGGGGGGTTCGGGGGGGTCGTCCCCCCCGGGGACAGCCTCGGAGCGGGTTCCGCGGGGGGGTTCGGGGGGGTCGTCCCCCCCGGGGACTGCCGTATCAACCAGCTACTCCCGACCCAGGTCCCGGTGCGAGACCGTCACGTCGCGTCCGGTCAGTCGCACCGCGAGCTGCTCGGCGATCGCCACCGACCGGTGCTTGCCGCCGGTGCAGCCGACGGCGAGCGTGACGTAGCGTTTGCCCTCCCGTTCGAACCCCGGCAGGGAGACGTCGAGGACGGCCAGGTAAGCGTCCACGAACGCGCCCGCCGGCGGCTGGCCGAGCACGTAGTCGCGCACCGCCGTGTCCCGTCCGGTCAGCGGTCTCAGCTCGGGAACCCAGTGCGGGTTCGGCAGGAACCTGCAGTCGGCGACCAGGTCCGCGTCCACGGGCAGCCCGTACTTGTAGCCGAACGACACGATGTTCATCCGCAGCCCGGTCACCGAGTCGCCGCCGAAGTAGTCATGCATCCGGGCGCGCAGCTCGTGCACGTTCAGCGCTGACGTGTCGAGCACGATGTCGGAGTCACCGCGCACCGCCCGCAGCAACTCGCGTTCGGCGGCGATGCCGTCGGTGATCGTGCCCGAGCCCTGCATCGGGTGCGGCCGCCGCACGTTCTCGAACCGGCGGACCAGCGCCTCGTCCGACGCCTCGAGGAACACCACCTGGGGCGAGACGCCGCGGGTGGCGAGCGAGGAGATCGCCGTCTTCAGGTCGGTCGAGAACGCGCGCGACCGCACGTCCACGATCGCGGCGATGCCGGCCAGCGACGCGCGGTCCGCGAGGTCTAGCATCGTGGGCAGCAGCCCCGGCGGCAGGTTGTCGACCACGAACCAGCCGAGGTCCTCCAGCGACTTGGCCGCGGTCGATCGCCCGGCCCCCGACATGCCGGTGACGATGACGATGTCCGGCGCGTTATGCGCGCTATTCGTGTCAGTCATTGCTTCCCCCCGAACTGCCTGACCCCTGTTTGCTCAACGCGCCCGCGATCGTCTCCGCCAGCCGCGGCCCGATGCCAGGCACCTCGGCGATCTGCGACGCCGACGCCGCCGACACGGCCCGCACCGAGCCGAACTTCCTCAGCAGCGCCGCCCGCCGGGCCGGCCCGAGGCCCGGCACGGAGTCCAGCGCCGACACCGTGGCCGCCTTGCCGCGCTTGGCCCGATGGTAGGTGATCGCGAACCGGTGCGCCTCGTCCCGCACCCGCTGCAGCAGGTACAGCCCCTCGCTGGTGCGCGACAAGATCACCGGGTACTCCTCCCCCGGCAGCCACACCTCTTCCAGCCGCTTGGCCAGCCCGCAGACCGCCACGTCGTCGATGCCGAGCTCGCCCAGCGCGCCGGCGGCCGCCGCGACCTGCGGGGCACCGCCGTCGACGACCACCAGGTTAGGCGGGTAGGCGAACTTGCGGGCAGCCGCCACGGTCCGTTCCGAATAAGTATGATCTTGTTCTTGACCTGCCTCGGGGTCGCCGAGACTGTCGAGCTCGCCAGTCTCCTCCCGTTCCGCCAGGTAGCGGCGGAACCGGCGGGTGATCACCTCGCGGATCGCCGCGACGTCGTCGCTGCCGTCATAGCCGCGGATGGAGAACCGGCGGTACTCGCTCTTGCGGGCCAGGCCGTCCTCGAACACGACCATCGAGGCGACCACGTGGGTGCCCTGCAGGTTCGACACGTCGTAGCACTCGATGCGCAGCGGCGCGTCGTCCAGGCCGAGCGCTTCCTGGATCTCGTGCAGCGCCTGGCTGCGCGTGGTCAGGTCGCTGGCCCGCCGCAGCTTGTGCAGCGCCAGCGCCTCCTTGGCGTTGCGCGCGACGGTCTCCGCCAGGGCCTTCTTGTCGCCCCGCTGCGGGACGCGAAGCTGCACCGGGCCGCCGCGGCGCTGCGACAGCCACTGGGTCATCGCCTGCGCGTCGGGCGGCAGCTCGGGGACGAGCACCTCGCGCGGGATGCCCGCGTTGACCGCCGCCTGTTCGGCCAGGCCCTCGCCGTAGAACTGGCCGAGGAAGTGCTCGACGAGGCCGCCGGTGGTGACATCCTCGACCTTCTCGAGCACCCAGCCGCGCTGGCCGCGGATCCGCCCGGCCCGCACGTAAAAGACCTGCACAGCGGCCTCGAGCTGGTCTTCGGCCAGCGCGAGCACGTCGCAGTCGGTGCCGTCGCTGAGCACCACCGCTTGCTTTTCCAGCGCCCGTTCCAGCGCCTTGATGTCGTCCCGCAGCCGCGCCGCCCGCTCGTACTCCTCCTCGTTGGAGGCTTCCTTCATCTGCGCGGCCAGCCTCTTGATGAACTTCGCCGTCTGCCCGGACATGAAGTCGCAGAAGTCCTCGGCGAGCTCGCGGTGCTCGTCGGCGGTGATCCGCTTGACGCACGGCGCGCTGCACTTGCCGATGTAGCCGAGCAGACACGGCCGGCCGATCTGGCCCGCCCGTTTGAACACCCCCGTTGAGCAGGTCCGCACCGGGAAGACGCGCAGCAGCGTGTCGACGGTGTCGCGGATCGCCCACGCGTGGCTGTACGGGCCGAAATACTTGGTGCCCTTCCGCTTGGCGCCGCGCATCACCATCACCCGGGGGTATTCCTCGTCCATGGTGACCGCGAGGTAGGGGTAGCTCTTGTCGTCGCGGTACTTGACGTTGAACCGCGGGTCGAACTCCTTGATCCAGGAGTATTCCAGCTGCAGCGCCTCGACCTCGGTCTTCACGACCGTCCAGTCGACTTTGGCGGCGGTGGTGAGCATCGCCTGGGTACGCGGGTGCAAGGCTGTGAAGTCGGCGAAGTACTGGTTCAGCCGTTGCCGCAGTGACTTGGCTTTACCCACATAGATGACCCGACCGCGGTCGTCGCGGAACCGGTACACACCTGGCTCCTCCGGGATCTCCCCCGGGGCGGGTCTGTAGCGGGACGGGTCGGCCACGCATGCAACTGTACGCGCCGGCGGCCCGCCGCCCGGCCGCTCGCCGCCGTACCCAGCAGATCTTTTCGCTCTATCCAGAACGGACCGTGGCGGCTGTCCGGGATTTCCGGCTCCTTTGATCGGAGTCGCGTTATATCTTAAGCTGGTGCACGTGGTGGACTTTGAGGCTAACGAGCTGCGTGACGACTACTTCCAGGACCCGCACGCCTATTTCGCGCGGATGCGCGAGAAGGAGGCGGTCACCGCGGTGACGCTGCCCGACAGCAGCAACCGCGTGTGGATGGTCACCAGATACGACGACGTGCGCGGCGCGCTCGCCGACCCGCGGCTGTACAAAGACTGGGCGGGCAAGCTGACGCCACCGGACTGGGAGCCAGACGTGGTGGAGGGCTTCCTCAGCAAGCACCTACTCAACCTGGACCCGCCGGACCACACGCGGCTGCGCAAGCTCGTGAACAAGGCCTTCACCCCCCGGCGGGTCGCCGGGCTGCGGCCGCGCGTGGCGGAGATCACGGCGTCGCTGCTCGACGCGATGGAGTCGCGGGCGGCCTCGGGATCGGGCGTCGTCGACCTGATCGAAGAGTTCGCGTTCCCGCTGCCGGTCACGGTGATCTGCGAGCTCGTTGGGATCCCCGTCGAGGATCGCGACGAGTTCCAGGCCTGGTCGCACGCGACCGTCTCCTCGGTGGCATCGCCGGAGGAGTTCCAGGCCGCGGGTCTGGCGATGTACCGGTACTTCACCGACCTCGTGGCCGCCAAGCGCGAACGGCCAGGCGACGACCTGCTGTCCGCGCTGATCCAGACGCAAGACTCCGGCGACTCGCTCGACGAGCGCGAGCTCATCGCGATGCTGTTCCTGCTGCTCATCGCCGGCCACGAGACGACCGCGAACCTGATCGCCAGCGGCACGCTCGCGTTGCTTTCGCACCCGGCTGAGTTCGCGCGGCTGCGCTCGTCGCCGGCGTTGCTGCCTGGCGCCGTAGAGGAACTGCTGCGCTACTGCAGCCCGGTGAAGCACGCGACAGAACGGTTCACGGTGTCCCCGGTGGAGATCGGCGGGGAGACGATCCCTGGCCGTGAGTGGGTGCTGGCCGTGATCTCGTCCGCGAACCGCGATCCTTCCCGGTTCCCCGATCCTGACCGGCTCGACCTGCTTCGGGAGACATCGGGGCACATAGCGTTCGGGCACGGCATGCACTATTGCCTCGGCGCGCCGCTGGCCCGGCTGGAGGCCGAGATCGCGTTCGGCGCGTTGCTCGCGCGGTTTCCCGGCCTGTCGCTGGCGGCGCCGGAGTCGTCGCTACGCTGGCGCCCCAGTAGCCTCATCCATGGCTTGGAGTCCCTCCCCGTCCGCCTCCGCGAGCCCGCTGCCTCTCCGCGGTTTCCGCGATTCCCCCGGATGCGGAGACTTCGCATAGGCCGCGACCACTTCGCATAGGCCACGGCGGCTTCGCATAGGCCACCGCGGCTTCGCATAGGACGCGACCATTTGCTGTCCCGTTTTATGTCGTTATGGGCATTCGGCTTCTATGCGAAGCCGGCATCGCGCCGTCACGGTCCCTGGATTAGTACCAGCCGTAGGTGGTCTCGTGGGTCCAGGCCGCCTGGGGCGTGCCGTAGGTGGCGCGGATGTAGTCGATGCCCCAGATGATCTGGGTGTAGGGATCGGTCGCCCAGTCCAGCCCGGCCGACGCCATCTTCACGGCCGGCAACGCCTGCGGGATGCCGAACGCGCCGGAGACCGGGTTGATCGCGGCCGGATTCCAGCCAGACTCCCGTTGCCACAGGAGGTCAAGGTAGGGGAACTGGCCGGGTCCCCACGTGGCGGTGACGAGGGTCTGGGCGAAGCTCTGGTACAGGTTCAGCCCGGCCGTGGCGGGTGTTGAGGTGCCGCCCGCGAACACCGGCGTGCTGATGCCGCCGGCCGGGACCGTGGCGGTCGCGGGTGCGGCGGCGTACGGGTCAGTGCCGCCAACGTATCCGCCGATACTCGCTAGCGGGTCGAAGCGGACCCTCGCACCGGTGTACGGCGCGTCGAGGATCTCACCGTTGCCCACGTAGATGCCGACGTGGCCCGGGGCGGTCAAGGTGCCGTCTGAGCCGGCGAAGAAGACGAGGTCACCGGGCGCAAGTTGGCTTTCCGCGACCGAGTGGGCCCTCGTCTGCTGCCACTGCGCGTTCGCGTTGTGAGTCACCGTGATCCCGGCCTGGGCCAGGGCATCCATGGTCAAGCCTGAGCAGTCGAACGTGCCCGGCCCGGCGGCCGCGTATTGATACGGCTTGCCTAGCTGCTGCTCTGCCCAGCTGACCACGGTGCGGGCTTGGGTTGATTCGGACTGAAGGCGGTACGCGGTGGACGCGTAGGCGGCGACGAGGGTGGCAGAGGCCAGCGCTCCGGTTGGTGACCAGTGCTCGCTGGTCGCCGAGGCTGATCCGGCGAGCGAGTTGACGGCGTCCAGGGCCGCGGGCAGGGATTCCACCCGGAATCCGGGCCTGGCGGCGACGATCGCCCGGTAGGCCGCGGCCTGCTTCTGTGTGGTGTCAGGCGGCGCGATCCACAGCACGTTCTGCCCCGCGGGCAGGCGCGCCGCCAGGGCCGCCGCCTGGGCGGCCGTGCCGTTCGCCAGGACGACGAGCAGCAGTCGCCCGTGGTCCGCTGCGGCAATCCGCCGTGCCGCGGCGGCCTGGCCATTCGGGGAACGGGCGTCGCCGACGGTCTCGGTCCGGACCGCGACCAGCGGGCCTGACAGGGACTTCGCCAAGTTGGCCGCCGTCGCGCCGGCTCCCGAGTCAGTGACCAGCAGCACCTGCTTGCGGGCGGGCGCTGCGGCCGGCACGATGGTCGACGGCAGCGCGCGGACGTCGACAGACAGACCCGTCTCCCACGCTTGCAGTGCCTCAGCGGCGTCGACCGCGTCGCGCACGTCGGGCACGGAAATAAGGAACGTGACACCGCGCGGTCCGCTGACGCCGATTGGCGCGCCGGCCGCGACCTTCGTCCGCTTGGCGGCGCCGACGTTCACGTCGCGGTACGTGTAGGTGGCGCCGTCGGTGCCAGACAGCACGACCGTGGACATTCCGGCACCCGCCGGGACGATGCTGAGCGTTCCCGCCGTGACCGCGTCCACCTCGGTTCCCGTCGGGACGGCGAGCGTAACCGGTCCGGCGGGCTCAGTCCGGCGGGGGGCCGGGTCGCCGTCCTCGATGAGCCGCGCGTTCGCCGCGACCACGCTGGCGGGAACGGGCAGGGAGTAGCCGACCGCGATGCCCGGCGGAACAGGGAGCACGGGCGGGGACGCGGGGCTCGACGGAGCCGCGGAGGGCGGGGGCAGGCTAGGCGGCGGTTCAGGCACCGCGCGGGGCCGCGGCCGGGGTCGGTTCTTCGCCGGAGGCCGCTGGTGGCTCTTGGTGGCGGGTGGCCTAGCGCTCGGCTTTCTGGTCGTCGGCCGCGGAGTAGCCGTGCGCGTGGGGCGCGGCGCAGGCGTTGCCGTCCGGGTCGGAGTTGGTGTCGGGGTCGGGGTCGCCGTGCGCGTGCGGGCCGGGGTCGGGGCC